>Ga0193753_10000328_pt1 | contig 46928 bp, 37 predicted proteins | sample H1c2metaG_FD_144925 | JGI IMG/M metagenome (GOLD analysis project Ga0193753, IMG submission 144925) | Soil microbial communities from a riparian zone of the East river system, Colorado, United States - H1c2 | ecosystem: Environmental > Terrestrial > Soil > Riparian zone | place: USA: East...
CGGCAACTCGCGGCGAGTTTATTACGGCACATCGACGGAAGTTCCACGCGGAGACTGTGTGAATTGTAACGCGAGTTACTCTTGGCGCAGCGTGGGCCTGGACTGAATTGGCAATCGGTCCGCGACCTGTTTGCGCTTCTTCCAAAGTGGAGTATCAGTGACGCGTTCCACCCAAAAGCGATGGTGGGGGACTGCGAAGAAGCGACTGCTTCGTAGTCTTTGAAGAGACAGTCGAACAAAGGGGAAACACGTTATGCCAGGATTGAAAGAAACATTTGTGGATGAGCTGCGCGACCTTCTCGACGCAGAAAAACAACTTCTAAAAGCCTTGCCGAAACTGGCGAAGGCGGCAGAGCACGAGGACCTGAAAGCCGCTTTCGAACAGCACGTGGAAGAGACAGAAGGCCAGATTGAACGGCTGAACGAAGTGTTCGAAATCTTCGGCGAAACGGCCCGAGGCAAAAAGTGCAAAGGCATGGAAGGACTCGTCGAAGAGGGTGCGGAGAAGATTGAAGAGGAGGCAGGTGATGCCGCCCTTATTTGCGCCGCGCAAAAGGCGGAACACTACGAGATCGCGACGTATGGTTCTCTCGCCGCTTGGGCCAAACTTCTCGGTGAAGAGCGAGCAGTCGAGCTTCTCGAACAAAATCTGGAGGAAGAGAAGGCCACCGACGAAAAACTCACGGAACTCGCGGAGTCCGTGGTAAACGTCGAGGAAGAGCAAGAGGATGAGGAATCGGTCGGGCGCGGAAATGGAAATTCGGAACGGTCGAAAGGGAAGGTCGGCTCTCGCCGTGGAAACCGGCCGGCGGAGAACGAAAAGGAGGAAACGTCGTCCAAGCGGGGAACGAAATCGGCGCCTAAGCGATGAGAAGATAGAGGGAACAAATCATCAACGCTCGTGAATGTGGGGAACGAGCTAACACGAAAGACAAAACAATGAACAACGAAAATAAAATAAACGAGAAGAGTGGGAGAGGAACGGACGCCAACCGCGATCCAATTACGAAAACGCCCGGTGCCCATCCGGTTGGGACCGGTGTGGGAGCGGCAGGAGGCGGAGCGGCGGGGGCTGCCCTTGGCGCAGTGGGCGGACCAGTCGGAGCGGCGGTGGGATTGGTCGCGGGCGCCGTCGCCGGCGGGTTGGCGGGCAAAGGCGTCGCCGAGAAAATCGATCCTACCGTGGAAGACGCTTATTGGAGGGAGAATTACTCGAAGCGTCCTTATGCTGAGAGCAATCTTTCCTACGACACGTATCAGCCCGCTTACCGCACCGGTTACGAAGGTTACACACGGTATTCTGGCAAGAAGTTTGAAGAGGTTGAATCGGACTTGCAGCGGGATTTCGAAAAATCCAAGGGCAAATCCGACCTGCCGTGGGCTAAGGCACGGTCTGCTACGCGGGATGCTTGGAAGCGTGTGGAATCTGCCTTGCCGGGAGATGCTGATCGAGATGGGCGGTAGTTTCCGATTGGCCAGAGGCACAGCGAGCTACGTCGCCCGTCGGGCTTCCAGTGGCCTCACGCCCTGGATAATGGGTTCTAGGCTCGTGAGCCAGGCCGCCAGCATTGTCATGATGCTGGCGGCTTTCGTGTTAAGAGCCTGTCTCTCGGATGCCTCGTTCGGCCATCCAAAGACGATGAACACACCTTGGCTACTCTTCGTTCCCGAAATTACAACCTCTCGCCGATGCAGTGGAGTCCGTGCATAGTTGTTCCGCAACTCACCATGAGTCAGTCGCGGTCTATGACCTTATTAACGACCAGTTGTGGGACGGTGACATGGAAATATTTCGAATCAAAAATCCTCCACGTGATCAGTGGTGTTATGCATGGGTTTACAACGAAGGCAACGAAGAAAAAATAGCTGCCGTGCTGCATACCCCCTGTGATTTCGCCCGCCACTGCCCTGCGAGCGACTCTCGTCAGAGATCCCAAGAAACGACCTCCAGAATAGCCATGGTCGCTACCGCGTCTCCCGAAAAGCGAGAACCGATCGTCGCACCCGGTTGGACCCGAGGGCGCTGAATTGACTATGCCGCGGCTGGCCATGCTTGACCGTTGGTTTCCTTTGCATCAGTTGGAGTCCGACCAAGGTTCATCTGCTGAAGTAAGGCCATGAGTTCGGTTGGGTTTGCATCCTTTACCATATAATGAAGCGATGCGGTTCGCGGAACAAAATTCCTTCAACCGGAAGGTGCGTCTAGTTGCACGGTTTGAAAGTCATCCGCACACAATTTGGATGCCGTTGGTCGGAATGGTTGAGCCATAGATTATGCGGTGACGCTTTCCATCACGTTCAGTGCTCTTCGACAATCTGAAACCCGGGCATCCCAATATTGATGAGCCGCAAAGGCGTGCGACATATCGGACGAGTTATCAGCGATTGCTTGTTCAGGTCGAACTCCTCATTATTTTCCGTAGCAAGTAGAAAAATGACGCTGGGGCCATTTCACCCAAAGAACGGCGAGCAATGGAGATACGAAATACGCCAGGGCAGTGCCAAGTTATTTATCGCAAAGGTGTGAGGCAGTCTGGAGAACCGAAGTTGGCGTCTGACAAATATCTTTCCAGTATTTCAGAACCGTCCGTACGATTTCATCGAGGTCGTGCACGTTCAAAGGTTTTGTGCTGAAGGAATTAGTTCCAGAGCGGTAGGCCGCGAGAATGTCCTCGGGAAGGGAGGAACCACTTAACATTATTATCGGAAGGTACGAAAACCTCGATTGGCGCAGCCACTTAATAAAGTCCAAGCCGGACATCCGCGGCATCTTAAGGTCGGTTAGGATTAAGTGTGGTACCTCCCCAGGACGTTGCGCGTTCGTTAACGCTTCAATCGCCGCCGTCGGTTCGTAGAAACGAGTCCACTTGCATGGAATGCCGGAACGGTCGATGGCACGTTGAATCATGAAAGCATCGTTCTCGTCGTCCTCCAGCAAAAACAATCGGAATACGTCGCTTTGCATGTGGGACGTTAGCGTATTGTACGCCAATGCGAGAGTGGCTGAATGACAAAGATTCATTACAATGCCGTGAGGAAGACCAAAGGCTATCGTGCAACCCACGAGTTGTTTTCGCGCAGTGTGCGGCAGCCGAAGCATCAATTATCACCACACTGCAAATTGGCATTGCTGTGCGTTTCCTTTTCGAGCAATTCAAGACGAGCTTTGAGCTTTTCAAAATCTTCGCGAATGCGCGCAATCGCCTCGCGGTCGGAGGCACGGTCTCGCTCAAATTGTTGCTTCTCTTTTTCAGGCACGCGCGCTCAGTTTGCCCGAACCGGCGTTGAGCGGCAATCAGGGGAAGTCCCATTCGAAAATAAGACGGGTGAGATAGTAACGCGGCAACCCGCTTACACCTCAAGGCGGCCGTAAAGAGGCGCAAGATTACGTTAAGGGCGGCAGCAATTCCGTGGGGCACTGAATGAGTTCAAATAGCTTTTCGACGAATCCCATTGCATCACCATCTTTCAGAGCAAACGCATGTGCCGGCATACTCTTTTCTACATGCCGGGGAGCCCCGGAAACGAGCACGGTCCGGAGCTTAGGGAATTCGATCCGCACTGTTTTCACCAAGGTTACGCCATCTTCCTTCGCACTCAGGTTAACATCCACGACGATGGCTTGCGGAAAAGGGGAAGCAGCGTGTAGACTGCGCAACACCTGCAACGCTGCATCCGCCGAACACGCCAACAAGACTTCGCAGGCGGGATAGCGCTGCTCAAAAAACATTTTGACCAATTCACTCAGCTCTACCGAGTCGTCCACGTAAAGCAGACAGCGGGTTTTCATGCAGGTGTGTCTTTGACGAAGCCGCACCCGACACCATTCGTTAAACCGCGACGTTCGATGTAACTTGTGCGCAAATGCAGGAAGTCAGACAGCACCTAAAAACGCTTGAAAATGAAAAGCCGTCCGCGAGAAAGGTTCTCGCGAACGGCTTTGGAATCAAACATGCCGCAACAGGCGGCAATTGTTCTATCGGCAAACGAGGTGTGCTGCTTGAGAGGCGAAAAAACGGGAGATGCCTCGCACCCTATAATGTCCTCGAATTGTCCCCTTTGCCCCTGCCATCGAGTGTAAGGGCAATTCCCGTAACCATTGAGGATTGCCCTTTTTCTATGATTGTCGCTCGGCATATTCCGCACACACGAGTCGTTAAAGGAGAATCGTTTTACCCAATTTTTACCATTTTATGACAAGCATCCCTCACGCCCGAAGCATGATTCTGAAATGAAAACGTGCGCCCGATTTCAGTTTGTCATCTTGGGTTTGCTTGGGCTGGCTGGCTACACGACCTCAGCACATCCGGCATCAGATATTGTGGTCAACGAAGAGGGCGAGGTGTTTTTTATCCACACTGGACATGGCGTCGGCAAGATTGATACGCAAGGTAAACTGACTTACATCCACCGATCGCAGGGGGGCCATTGGATGTGTTTCGACACAACGGGCAGTTTCTCACGCACGCAGCCCAAACACTTCGAGAGAATCACGGCACCGGGCGTGAAACCAGCGATTATCTTTGCCGATGGTGGTTCGCCCATTGCAGTTTTGCCTGATGGAAATCTATATTACGTCAGCTACGACGAAAAACTAAACCCAGGCGGATTGCGCGTCACACGTAGTTCGCCTGAGGGAAGACTCTCACTCCCATTTCCGCCACTGAACCGGGCGACTGAGAAACTTGGCATAACCGGATTGGCGGCTGGTTCTGACGGCCATCTTTACGTCGCCTGTCCAAACGCAATCTTCAGGATGAACACCAATGGAACTTTTGCCACCGTGGCCGAGTCCATTTCGCTTGCGGACTGCGACGTAGATTATCCGGATGGAAACACAAACATGGCTCTTCCAGCTTTGCGAGGTCTGGCCGTGGATGAGCATGGTAACGTGTTCGCTGCCGGCACCGGTTGCCATCGGGTTGTGAAGATTAGTCCAACCGGAAAAGTCGAAAGCATTCTGAGAGCGGAGCGGCCTTGGTCTCCAACAGGTGTAGCACTGCACCGCGGTGATGTTTACGTATTAGAATACAGCAATGCCAACAAGGGGCACGGGAGCGGCTGGTTTCCGCGCGTTCGGAAGCTTGGCAGGGACGGCAAAATTACTGCGCTCGTGACTCTCTCCGAACGTAACGCACCCGCGGCGAAGTAAATTAGGAACGGATAAGGCGGAGTGCCAACAATCAAAAAAGGGGAACTCCTCGATTCTGAAGAATTCGGCCTTTTCACACGGCATCGTCCTGAGCTACACAAAATAGCCAAGCTCGCGGAGTGATTTGTGGTCAAGCGTCGCCGCTTGGATGGTCGTGCATCACTGTAAGAGCGCCGGCCGGAGAAAAAAATCCTCCACCCAAGTTCCCGGCAGGAAAAAACCGGCGCACCGCCTTCCAATCGAAATGTTTTCACACAGCTTCGCGCATGGTTAGGCCATGTGGTCATTTCATTTCGGAAAACTTTCCAGTAACTGGGTCGCGCTCAAATCGCAGTGTCGCAACGTGATTTGAAGTCAGGCTTCTGCGAGAGTCGTGATCGTAAACAGGTATCTTGTCGCCGTAATCGAAGAATTCGACGGTGATATCGTTCGTCGAGCGCCAATCGACACGCCAAGACAAGTTCGCTGCCACGAACTTGAATTCCTGACGGAACAGTTCTGCGGAAGTCTCGCGGTCCTTAATCCGCACATAGATGTGCTTCCCGTTGGCTTTGGCATAGGCTTTGCCCGCGCCATGACCAGCAACCCATAGCTCATATCGTTTGTCGGCGGAGAAGCCGCCATGACGGGTCCGTGCGTGGTAGCACCCGCAAAGGCAGACCAGCATTAAAATCAGGCAACTGAGGAATGGTTTCATAGTTTCGAGCCGCCTCAATGATTCAAACTTACCGCTTGGAGGACGCGTGGATCACAATCAAAGCGCGCTGGCCGGGTTCGTTGTAGCGAATTATCAGCTTCACTCATAAAAACGATATTCCAGCGAGGTGAATGTGGCGGGGTAGTTCGTTCTTACGAACTCCAGAAACGATTGCTCCGGTTCGGTTTTGGAATGTTTGGGGTCGCTCATGAGAGCATCGTGAATGAACTTAACTAGGAACTGCCCATCTGCCCTCGCTTCAACCGTGCAAAAATAGCGATGATATGGGCTGCCAGAAAAAGCCATCCTCTGTCCTGGAATACTTTCATGGGAATCCAAGCGGAGTTCGTTCCGCCCTGCAATGCTTGTCACGGCACTGAACACCTCGACTTGAACCTCGCTTTTTGCTGGTAAAGTGACTTGGACTGAATTTTGAAAACTCGTGAGGGCACAACCCGTAATCACAAATGGCAATAGTAGTAATAGAAATTTCATACACACAAGCTTAACGACCCAAGCTCAGCGGCGGTTCGCGAGGGCGTTCGATTGCAACTTAGACGCGATGCCGCTGAATGGTCTATTAATTTCACAAAAGCATCCGAGCATTTCCGCCCGAAAGCAGCAATGAGAAACCGCCCCGCCGACGTGCATCAGCGGAGCGGCTCTTATGACCAACGCATCGCTACAGGCGACGCTCCGAGGGTATCGGCAAAAGCGAAGAGATCATAAACCAACAACCTGAATACCAGTGCCAAGTTTCGACCGAACAATTCTGTACGAGTTTTCTCAACACCGAAGAAGTTCGCTGGCGAGAAAGAGAAGGGAAACCTGTTCGTGGAAATAGGAATTCTAAAAATCCGAAAACAGAAACGGGTTCCGTTCGAATAACCTGTTCGTGTGGTCGCGTGAGCGACGAGGGAGGTTTGGCGGAGCTGACGTGAGGAAGCGACGGGCGTGAGCCGCCGTGAGGCCCAAACCGACCGATGTCGGGGGGTGGGTTCAAGTCCCCTAATACGCACCAAAGCGCATGAACGCAGGCTCAAAGTCGAGGGCGGGGGTTCCCCCTTGTGGGGAAGGGTGTGGGGAGACCCTCATGGATTACTTTTGTTCGTCGAAAACGAGCTGAAATGGGTTCGCGCATGCTCCAGGATGGGGCACCATTCAAAACGTTTGTGATTTTCGGAGCCGGTCGCGCTCAGCGCGGTGAGGTGTGAAGTAAGAAAAGAGGCCGTAAAATCAAAGGGTTTCTGAAATTCAAAGCACACGTTCTTGTCAGTCTCCAGGACAAGAATGGTTCACACACGTTGAAGCCATGAGGCGGGCTGGTTACACTTTCCCATGCCCTCGGGTAAAAATAAAAAACCTGTCAGAGTTAAAAATCCTGCCGCAGTTGCGTTGGGAAAACTCGGCGGACTTAAAGGTGGTTTAGCACGCGCCGCGAAACTTTCTGCGAAACGGAGATCCGAAATCGCACGTAACGCGGTGATCGCGCGTTGGAAGAAAACGAAGCAACTCAAATAGAATTCGATGCGGCCACGATACTTGACCGCGCATGTATGTTTGTTACCATTACAATCATGGTAACGACGAATCTGAACTCACAACCCGTTAAGTATTTTCTCTACATCCGCAAAAGCACCGACGAAGAAGATCGGCAGGTTTTAAGTCTTGAAGCCCAACTCCATGAAGTGCGGGAATTTGCGACAAAAGAACACTTGGAAATTGTCGAAACCTTCATCGAAAAGAAAACTGCGAAAGCTCCAGGGCGTGAGCAGTTTAACAAGATGCTCGATACCATTCAGGAGGGGCTGCCTTATCCCGTCGGGATTCTGTCTTGGCACCCCGATCGCCTTTCGAGAAACAGCGTCGACGGTGGACGCATTGTGTATCTTCTCGATACTGGGAAGCTTGCGGATTTGAAATTTCCAACTTATCGCTTCGACAATACTCCAAGCGGTAAATACGTCCTCCAACTTCTTTTGGCGTATGGGAAATACTACGTGGACAACCTCGCAGAAAATGTTCGTCGAGGAGTTCGGGAAAAACTTCGTCGTGGGGAATGGCCGGGGTCCAACAAGCCTTTGGGATACGTCTACGACCAACGTTTGAGAAACATTGTTCCGCATCCCAAAGAGGCAAAAGTCGTTCAAAAGATCTTTGCCGAGTTTGCCACCGGGAAACATGGCTTGGAATCGATTGCAAAACGATTGGCAGATTTTGGGATCACATCGAAATCCGGCAAGCCTCGCTCCAAATTCTGTGTCAAACTAATGCTCACCAATGAGATCTACATCGGTGTCATGCGATGGCAGAAGGAAGTTTTCGAAGGTAAATTTCGACCGCTCATTTCAAAAAGCACTTTTGATCGCGTTCAGGAAGTCCTCAAGCATCGGGCAAAACCGCGGAAATCCAAGAAACGGCACGAATTTCCGTTTTGCGGCCTTTTCTCCTGTCGTTGTGGTTCGATGTTTACGGCGCAATTTGCGAGAGGGAATGGCGGCCTCTACCGCTATTACCGATGCACAAGAAAACACGGAGTTTGCAACGAGCGATACATTCAAGAATACGAGTTAAAAGATCAGATTGCCGCGGCTGCAAAAACCATCGCTGTTCCTCCGAACTGGATTCCTCAAATGAATGAATGGATTGATGGAAAACTCGCAAAGGAGTCCCGTGCTTGCGATACGATGGTGGTAGAAATCCAGAAGAAACTTTCCTTGGTTCAAGAGAAACTCGACAAACTTTTGGAAGGTTACCTCGATGCCATCGTTGATGCCGAGACGTATCAGTCGAAGAACCGCTTGCTCGTCACCGAGAAAACTGCATTGAAGTCGGAAAAAGAATCACTTCAACGAAAACGACTTAGCTCTTGGATCGAACCAACGAGAACCTTCGTAAAAACGCTTGAAATCGCGGGAAAACTTGATTCTGAGAGCGATTTATCAGAAATCGCAACACTGGTTCAAAAAATTGGAACGAACCGTCGCATTGAGGACAAGAACGTGTGCTTTGAATTTCAGAAACCCTTTGATTTTACGGCCTCTTTTCTTACTTCACACCTCACCGCGCTGAGCGCGACCGGCTCCGAAAATCACAAACGTTTTGAATGGTGCGCCCGGCAGGACTTGAACCTGCAACCTCCTGATCCGAAGTCAGAAGCTCTATCCAATTGAGCTACGGACGCAGCTTGGGGATGAAATCACGTCTGTAGGGAAGCGCAAGTATTCTGGTAATCTGAGATTACTTCGCTTTACGGCAACAGTCTGTTCAACAGCCGGAACACGGTGCCGGTGACGTGAGGAAGCAGGCCAACTTCTCTGGGCGTGTATTCGTAGGTGAGTCGCGTTTCGATGGTGACCGTGCCGGAACCGAAACCATACGAGTTCAGTCCCCAAAACCACGGAGCCGTCGCCAACCCGCCCGGTGCGTCGCCAATGAAATTGGTCAAACCGCTGGCGGGCACGGTGAAAACAAAAGACTGGTCCATTTCCGCCGGGAAAGAATACGCCGAGGAGGGCGGTAGAATAACGCTCGGGCCGTTGGCGCTGAACTCCTGTTCGCCAAGAAATTCTTCGAAGCCATAGAACGCGACGCTGAAATAAATGCCGGGCGCGTGTGTGATCGGAAAACTGAACGGGTTGAACTCCGTGCTATCGAATGACCCGGTGAGGTGCGCCTCGAATGTTACCGATTCCAATTCTCCTAAAGAGGACGAGAACGGCTCGATTTCCATGGCCCACTCGCCGTCGTACACCGGGGTCCCGTTCCCGAGTTGGCTAATGGCACCGTTGAGTGTCTGCGTTTGGACGAGCGCGTGAGAGGCCCAGGCGTTCGCTGTGGCCAGAAAGAGAAAAGTGACAGCGAGCGCGGAAAATGATGTGCGCCAACTGTCGTGTTTGTCAGAGAAACGCGCTTTCAAAGTATTGATTCGTGCCTTCATGTTGACCACGGTACGCATTTCATTGCCTGGCGCAACCGATGATTCTCGGACCGCGATGGCCATCGGCATGTCATTCCAAAAACCGCGTTGAAGAACGGAACACCCTCCGCTACTGTGCGGCGCAATGCTAGAAGACCGCTCTTACATGCGGGCCAACCCGCATCGTTCCGCGTGGAGCGCCACTGTCGTCCTCATGATCGCCGTGGTGGTGTGCTTCGCGTTGCAACAGATCGGTGCCGTTTATTTTCACCGTGGCGGCTGGATCATGGATTATCTCGCGTTAAGCACGGACGGATTGCGGCAAGGTCGCATCTGGCAGCTCATCACATTTCAATTTCTTCACGCCGGGCTGCTGCACTTAATCGGCAATTTGATCGGCTTGTGGTTTCTTGGGCGATTCATCGAGGAGCGGCTGGGGTCGCGAGCGTTTCTGAAAGTGTACTTTCTGGCGGGCATCTACGGCGGAGCGCTGCAGGCGTTGCTGGGCTGGTTTTTCCGCGATTACTTTGGCGCACCCACGCTCGGAGCTTCGGCGGGTGTGTTTGGACTGCTCGCCGCGTTTGCTTTGATGGAACCGGAGGGAGTGATCCTCGCGTTCTTTTTTCTCCCCATCAAAGCGAAATACTTTCTTTGGATTTCCGCGGGAATCGCCGCGTTTTTTACCCTAGTGCCGACGCCGGGGGGTTATGCGCACGCGGCGCATCTCGGCGGCATACTCGCGGGCGTCGCTTACATGCGTTGGGATCGGCAGCGTCCGGTTATCGCCTGGAATCCACTACAAGGGCGCCGTCGGAAACGCCAACTGGTCCAGGCGGCGGCGCAGATCACGCGCTGGCGGGTGCAGCGGGAAAAGTCGGCCACGGAGTTGCCGCCGGAGGAATTTATCAGCCGCGAGGTCGATCCCATTCTTGATAAGATTTCGGCGCACGGCATCCACAGTCTCACGCCACGCGAGCGGCAAATTCTGGAAGCGGCGCGAGCCAAGATGGCGAAGCGATAAGGTTCCAGATTTCCGTTTCTACTTTTTCGCTTCTGCCGGCTTCCTCCCTCAGGTTCAATTCCGGCATGAGCCAGACGCATCCGCTGACGACGACGGCGTTCGAGTTGCCGGGCTATCGCATCGTGAAGGCGCACGGCGTGGTGCGCGGCATCATCGTGCGGTCGCGTTCCATTATCGGGAACATCGGGGCGCACGTGCAGAGTTTGTTCGGCGGAAACATTACGCTCTACGCGGAACTGTGCGAGCGGGCGCGGAGCGATGCGTTCCAACAGATGCTGACACACGCAGGCGAAGTCGGGGCCAACGCGGTGATTGGTGTGCGTTATGATGCGACGGAGATTGGGCAGGGCATCACGGAAGTGCTTTGCTACGGCACAGCAGTGAGCGTGGTGGCGAATTGAAATGCTGAAAAGTGCGTGTCGCTCGCAAATCCGAAATCCGAAATCCTAAATCATAGCATGGCGGGACACAGCAGATGGGCCAAGGTAAAGCACTTCAAAGGTGCGATCGATGCGAAGCGGGGGAGGATTTTCTCGAAGCTTGGGCGGGAAATCACCGTATTGGTGAAACAAGGCGGCGGCGACAAGGACATGAATCCACGCCTGCGCATGGTATTGATCAAATGCCGCATGGCTAACATGCCGGCGGAGAACATTGAGCGCGCGATCAAGAAGGGGCTCGGCGCGGATGGCGGCGCGGCGTTCGATGATTTGACTTACGAGATTTACGCACCGCACGGTGTGGCGTTGCTCGTCGAGTTGCAGACGGACAATCGTAATCGCACGGCGGCGGAGATTCGCAGCATCGTGACCAAGAGCGGCGGCAGCATCGCGACGCCGGGATCGGTCACGCGGCTGTTTCATCGCAAAGGCCAGATCGTCGTTTCACGGGAAAGCGCGAGTGAAGATCAGGTGATGGAGATTGCGCTGGAGGCGGGCGCGGAGGATTTCAAGGTGGACGAACACGGCTTTGAGATTCTCACTGACCCGGGACACTTTGAGGCGGTTCACGAAGCGTTGGAACAAAAAGGAGTGAAGTGCGAGGTGGCGGAAATCACCGCGTTGCCGGCCTTGAGCGTCCCGTTGAGTGAACCGGCGGCCATCGCCGCCGTGAACAAATTGATCGAGGCGCTCGAAGAGCACGACGACGTGAAAGAAGTTTATTCGAACGCGGAGTTTCCGAATGAGTGATATGAGTGTCGCGATGGAGGCGCGGGCCGCGAAGGCCATCCCGCGAGGATTTTCGCGACACGTTTAACGCATGGCTTCGCAATGGGAACAGTTCGGGGCGCGGTTGCTGAATCGGCTGGCGGACGCGGTCGTGCGCTATCCACGCTGGTTCCTTTACCCGCAGGTTCTCCTGTTCGTGTTTTGCGTTTGGTTCACGGCCTTCTCGCCGTGGAAACTTCAGTTCGACTCAAGCCGCGACAACCTCGTGGGCGGCGACAAGAAGTACCATCAGAATTTCCTGCGCTTCAAAAAAGAGTTTTCGTTGCCGGACGAACTGGTGGTGGTCGTCGAGAGCGAGAACAAGGAGAAGAACCGGCAATTTGTCGAACGTCTCGGCGCGAAGCTGGAAGCGGAAACGAACCTTTTCAACGATGTGGTGTGGAAAGGTGACTTGAAGATGCTCGGCTCGAAGGCGCTCTTGTTCGTGCCCGAAACCAACCTCTTCCAAATGCGCGAGGCGCTGCGCGACTACCGCCCGTTCCTCGAACAGTTCAGCCACGCCAACAATCTCGTGTCGTTATTTTCGTTCGTGAACCGGCAGATTCGCACCGCGAGCCGCGAGGAGAACGCCGAGACGACGGCGATGATCAAAGCTTTGCCGGCGTTGGAGCGCATCGAGGCGCAGGCGCACGACAGCTTGAAGCGGCAGGGCACGCCACCCACGCCCGGCATCACGGCACTGTTCGGCGGTGATGACGAAGCAGAGAGCGAGATGTACGTGACGTTTGCGAAGGGGAGAATTTATCTCGTCACGGCGCGGGCGGTTCACGACGCGACCAATACATTAGCGGTGCCGCGCCTGTGGGAACTCGTGGCGGAAACGCAGCTCGAAGTGCCGGGATTGAACGTGGGCGTGACGGGCGAGCCAGTGCTCGAACTCGACGAGATGGCGCAGTCCACGAGCGACACGGAGAAGGCGACCATCATCGCCCTGGTGCTCGTGGCGATGATTTTTGTTTTTGGTTATCACGAAACAGGGCGGCCGATCAAAGCCACGATCGCGCTCGTCGTCGGACTGGGTTACACGATGGCCTTCACAACGGCGGTCATCGGCCATCTGAACATTCTCACCGTCACGTTTGCGCCCATCCTGGTCGGCATCGCCATTGATTTCGGCGTGCACCTGATCTCGCGTTACGAGGAGGAAATTCGTCGCGGGAAGACGAATGAAGAAGCGCTTCGCAGGGCGATGGTCTATACCGGCATGGGCGTCGTGACGGGTGCGCTCACAACAGCGGGAGCGTTTCTCGCGATGGCGGCCACGGATTTTCGCGGCATCCAGGAGATGGGTATTATTTGCGGCGGCGGCTTGGTCATCTGTCTTGTGCCGATGATGACCGTGCTTCCGGCGCTGCTACTGCGTGGACGTCAGAACGTCATCGACCATGCGCTCGGCACCAAGTTGGAACGGCGCGCCAAGATCGAGAACCTATGGCTGACGCGCCCACGACTCGTGATCTCAATCACGATTGCGTCCTGCGTCGCGTCATTGATCCCGGCTCGGAAGGTTTATTTCGATTACAATCTTCTTAAAATGCAGAGCGCCGGTCTGCCCTCCGTTGTGTTCGGCGAGAAGTTGATTAAGTCCGCGAACAAGTCTGTGCTCTATGGCGCCATCGTGGCGAATTCGCTGGAGGAAGTGGTGCAACTGGAAGCGAAGTTGACCAACTTGCCTTCCGTGGCCTCGGTCGATCTGGGCGGCATCGATCCCATTTACCTCACCGAAGATCAGTCGAGGAAGCTCGTGCTGGTGTCGCAGATCAAGGAGCAGGTGGCGAACATCCAGTTCGCGCCCATGGATACGTCGGCCGTGAATGTCCGCGAATTATCGCAGACGCTCTTTTCCTTTTACGGCTACACGTTTCACATCCTTCCTGAGATTCCAAAAGAGGAAGTCGAGTTGCGCAACCATGTTCTCTCGCTGCGCCAGACCACGGCCGAGTTCAACCAGGAATTGCGTGTGGCGCCAACCAATGAAACTGCGCCCAAGCTCGCTGCATTTCAGCAGGCGCTCTTCCGCGACATTCGCGACACGTTCGATACCTTGCGCACGCAGGACGACCGTGGCCGGCTCTCCGTTCAGGATTTGCCGGAAAAAATTCGCCGCCGCTTCATCGGTGTGACCGGCAAATATCTTTTGCAGGTCTATCCGAAAAGAGACGTGTGGCAGCGCGACGCGCAAGAGGAGTTCGTGAAGGAATTGCGCACGGTCGCTCCGAACGTCACGGGCACGCCGGTGCAGCTCTACGAATACACTTCGCTGCTCAAATCGAGTTATCAGCAGGCGGCCGGATACGCGCTTGTTGCCATCATCATTCTCGTTCTGCTCCACTTCCGCAGCATCGCTTGCGTCATTCTTTCCTTGCTGCCGGTCACAATTGGCGCGCTCTGGATGATCGGTTTTATGGGAATCTTCGAAGTGCCATTCAATCCCGCCAACATCATGACGTTGCCGCTGATTATCGGCATCGGCGTCACGAACGGCATCCACATCCTGAATCGCTTTGCCGAAGAACAGAATCCCGCCGTCCTCGCGCGCAGCACGGGCAAGGCCGTGCTCGTGTCCGGCCTCAACACCATTGCCGGCTTTGGCAGCCTGATGATTGCGCAACATCGCGGCATTTCGAGCCTCGGCTTTGTCATGGCGATTGGCACCGCCACGTGCATGATCGCCGGCGTGACCGTGCTACCGGCAATTTTGAATCTCTTAAACGAACGAGGATGGAAAATAAAAAAACCCAGCGGTGATAACGCACAATCAACCGCTGGGTCGGGAGGAACCGAGGTTAAAACCTCGACTGTGCCAAGAAATTAGCCGAAACGCTGAAGATGTCAAATTGTTGGCAGAAATCGGGACGAACCTTGGAAGGGCTATCGGTAACGGGCAGAAGATCATTGCAGCGCGCAAGAGGTTGCCTTTGGATTTTCATCGTTCTGATGTTGTCGATTAAAGGGCAGGCACACGCGGACATTATCGCCGGGCCTGTCTTCAGACAATTTGGCCTGACTCTCGATGTGGGGACACGCACCGAGATTCTCGGGCCAATCTTTTATGCTGAAGAGCGGGAAGAAACTTCACAATGGGCCGTCCCGCCTTTGATGTCTTACACACATTACCGAGGCGTGCCCGCGACTGAATTCGATCTTCTCTACCCGATCATCACTTACGATCGATTCGGACCTGAGTATCGTTTTCAGATCCTGCAACTCTTCAACTTCGCCGGTGGTCGCAAGCAGGACGACACGAACGCGCATCGATTCGCGCTCTTCCCCATTTACATTCAACAACGGTCTGCCGTTCCGGGCGAGAGCTACACCTCCGTGCTGCCTTTCTATGGCCGCCTGAAGAACCGGCTTTTTCGCGACGAGATTTTTTTCGTGATGATGCCGCTCTACGTGGAAACGAAGAAGCGGGACATCGAGACTTTCAATTACGTTTTCCCAATCTTCCATTTGCGCCGCGGCGGCGGGCTTAACGGCTGGCAATTCTGGCCGCTCGTCGGGCACGAGCACAAAGTGCCCACCGTCCGCACGAACTTCTGGGGAGACGATGTTCCGGTTCCCGGCCATGATCGGAAATTTGTCTTGTGGCCGATTTTCTTCGATCAACGCATGAGCCTTGGCAGCACGAATGAAGGACATACACAGGCGGTTATTCCGCTTTACAGCTTCACACGTTCGCCGCTGCGCGACTCGACCAGCGTGCCGTTCCTGCTTGGGTGGAGTTCCACTCACGATCGGGAAAAAAAATATCACGAGATTGGCGCGCCCTGGCCGTTGATTGTTTTTCGCCGCGGCGAAACGGCGAACACCGATCGCGTCTGGCCATTCTACAGCCGCGCGACCAACGAGTTCCTCGAAAGCAGCTGGTATCTGTGGCCGGTTTACAAATACAACCGCGTCCACTCCGATCCGTTGGACCGCGACCGCACCCGCATTCTTTTGTATCTCTATTCGGACACCACAGAGAGAAACACGGAGACAGGGAACGCGCGTCGGCGCCGGGAATTCTGGCCGCTCTACACGCATCGCCGCGAGTGGGACGGCAGCGAACGGCTGCAAATTTTCGCTCCCCTGGAGCCGCTCCTGCCCAACAACAAAAGCATCGAGCGCAATTATTCGCCCCTCTGGTCGATCTGGCGCGACGAGAAAAACGGCCAGACCGGTGCCCGGAGCCAATCCTTTCTGTGGAACCTCTACCGGCGCGAAACCGGAACGAACACCAGCAAGACGGCAGTGCTCTTCGGCCTAGTGCGACATTCTTCCGATGCCGAGGGAAGGCACTGGCGGCTGTTTTTCTGGCCGAAGTGAGAGCAACGATTTGGAATTTTTCCACTCGATTGTCTGCGATCGTTGCGCCGCGTTTATTGATTATGGTAACTTTCCAGTCGCTGTTCCCCTGCCACATTAACTCATTCTTTTGCCAGGAAACCCCGAACAGCATGGCAGCGACGATGACTGCAAGAATAATGGTCAATGCGCTGTCCATATCCGCACTTTCTGCCGGCGAATCGCTTCAGTTCGCGGCTGTGCGAAAGTGACGACGTGTGAGGCGGAGCGGTTCATGTCGTAACGGGAGTTTTCGTCTCAACCGATGCAGTCGCGCCGATCCGATCGGTGCGGAACCTGATCGATGCAACGATGGTGAGCGCAACGAAGGTCAGTAGAACGGCGAGTTGAGTGAGCTTGAAAGGCGATTCGGTTTGAGTCGGCGCCAACGTCTTGAGCGCCGGCACTTTTTGGAAGAGCTGCACTATCAGGACGAAGACGTTGAGATAGAGCGAAAGCATGGCATTGATGACGTAGGCCTTGCGCCACGCGCCGCTGAGTTGGCGGAGGTAGCGCGCGTAAAGCGCAATGGCCAGGACGACCAGCGATAAGATCCCAACCGCATGGGCCGGCGTGAAGCCGCGAAACGGAAAGAAAAATCCGGTGACGCTGGTCGCCAGCGTCGTTGTCAGAAAGAGTTTTGTCCATCCATCGAATCGTTTACCGGTGAGCAGGCCAAACAAGACGATAAATCCAGAGAAAATTCCCACGAGGCTTATCAAAACGTGAATTAAAGTGAAGGTTGTCATATCGAGATCGTAATGATTTGCGGTTGAGGTTTTGAGTGAGTTCACAGGCTGTTAACGCAAGCCGCCAGCGATGACAAATGTTTCGCCGGTGATCCAGGACGAGTCCGTGGACGCGAGGAAGACTGCCGCACCTGCAATGTCATCAGGCTGGCCGAGCCGGCCGAGGGGCGTCTGTGCCTTGACCTGAACTTTCATCTCGCTCTCCTCGATTCCAGCCGCGTGGGTTCCTTCCGTCTCCACCATGCCGGGCCTGATGGCGTTGACACGAATCCCGCGCGGCCCAAGTTCCGCCGCGAGCGATCGCGTGATGGCATCCACCGCGCCTTTGGTTCCGCTGTAAACAGCCGCATTGGGAAACGCGAGCGTGCTCACGATCGAACTGATGTTAATGATGCTGCCGCCTGCAGAAGGGAACGACTTCACCGCCGCCTGGGAAACGAGGATGAGGCCAAGGACATTCAAATTGAATTGCTTGTGGAAATGATCCTCGGTGACGTCTTCGAGCGGAGAGAACTCATAAATGCCAGCGTTGTTGACGAGGATGTCGAGCTGGCCGAATGCCTTCTTCGTTTCGGCGAACAAGCGTGCGATGTCGGCTTTCGTCGCCACGTCCGCATGAACCGCGATGGCTTTGCCGCCCGCGCTGGTGATTTCGGCGACGACTTTGTCCGCGCCGGTTTTGCTGGAGGCATAATTGACAACGAGGGCTGCGCCTTCCGCCGCGAGATGTTTGGCGATGGAAGCGCCAATGCCCTTCGATGCTCCCGTGACGACAGCGACTTTGCCGGCAAGTTTCCTGGATGGTGGGATCATAACTTTGGATAGTTGATTCAGGGTCAGGACTTGAGGAACGCCAGCAGGTCCGCGTTGAGTTGTTCCTTGCTCGTGTCGCCAAGAGCGTGGGTGCCGCCCGGATAAATTTTCAACGTGGCGTTCTTGACGAGCTTTGATGAAAGCATCGCTGACGCTCCGATCGGCACAATCTGATCGTCGTCGCCGTGGATGATGAGCGTTGGCACGTCGAACTTCTTCAAGTCCTCGGTGAAGTCCGTTTCCGAAAACGCCTTGATGCAGTCGTAGGCGTTCTTGTGGCCGGACATCATGCCCTGCATCCACCACGATTGAATCAACCCTTGCGAAACCTTCGCGCCGGGCCGGTTGAAGCCGAAGAACGGGCCGCTGGCGACATCCAGGAAGAACTGTGCGCGATCCGCCAGATACGCTTTGCGGAAGCCGTCAAAAACCTCGATGGGCAGACCACCGGGATTGGCCCCAGTCTTGAGCATGATGGGAGGCACCGCGCCCATCAACACGGCCTTCGCCACGCGCTTCGTCCCGTGACGACCGATATAGCGCGCCACTTCGCCACCGCCGGTCGAGTGGCCGATCATGGTGACATTTTTCAGGTCAAGTTTCTGGAACAGTTCCGCCAAATCGTCTGCGTAGGTGCCCATGTCGTTGCCGTTCCACGGCTGACTGGACCGTCCATGTCCGCGCCGGTCATGGGCAATGCAGCGGTAGCCATTGGACGCCAGAAAGAACATTTGAGAGTCCCAGGCATCCGCGCTCAGCGGCCAGCCGTGACTGAAGACAACGGGCTGTCCCGTGCCCCAGTCCTTGAAGTAGATTTGTGTGCCGTCCTTAGTGGTGATTGTATTCATGTGACGCCCTCCGTTGTTTCAATTGTTGTGTTGCAGCGCAGAAATATTCGCAAGCTTCGTTTCAGTGGCCAACCCCGTTATCGGGAAGCCGCCAGAGGCCGCCGTTCCTTCATTCAATCTGACTTATTATGAGGGCGGCTACGACGGTGTGAAGACCGAAGGTGGCACGGAGATGAAGGAGCCATCATATTGGCGTGAACAAGGAACGGAGAATCGACAGGGATGGAATTATGAAAAAGCTACTTCGCATTCATCAAAGTTCAGGAATGCACTGGGTCGGCAACGGCTTCCCCGTGCGCTCCGTGTTTGACTACAACGGCCTCGGGCGCGAGTTGAGTCCGTTCCTGCTGCTCGACTACGCCGCGCCGTATGAATTTCCGCCCAGCAATGAGAAGCGCGGTGTGGGCGGGCATCCGCACAAAGGATTTGAAACCGTGACGATCGCTTATCAAGGCGAGGTGGAACATCGCGACTCCAGCGGCGGCGGCGGAAAGATTGGCGCAGGCGACGTGCAGTGGATGACGGCTGGCAACGGCATCGTCCACGAGGAATTCCATTCCCAAGATTTTACACGCAAAGGCGGCACTTTCCAGATGATGCAGCTTTGGGTCAACTTGCGCGCGAAAGACAAGAGCGCGAAGCCCAGGTATCAAACCTTGCTCAAGGCGCAGATTCCAAACGTGCCACTGCCGAAGGAAGCCGGAACGGTGCGCGTCATCGCGGGCGAATATGACGGCCACAAGGGGCCGGCAAAAACTTTCACACCCATCAACCTATGGGATGTGAATCTCCGCGCCGGCAAATCGACAGAACTGCCACTGCCCAACGGCCACACCACGATGTTTCTCGTGCTGAGTGGCAAAGTCACCGTCAACAACGAGCAGGACGCAGGCGAGGGTGATTTGCCAATCTTCGCTCGCGCTGGCGACAGCATCACAGTAAAGGCGAAGACGGATGCCAAACTCCTGGTGATGGACGGTGAACCCATCGCCGAGCCGGTGGTCGGTCACGGCCCATTTGTGATGAACAGCCGCGCCGAGATTCAGCAAGCATTCGAGGATTACCAACTCGGGCGCATGGGCGAACTCCCTAAAGCGTAACCCCAAACAGGACGAAACTGCTGCGGCTCCTCAACTCGTCGTTCGTGAATCGTGCGACGAGTATCTGCCACCCCATCAACCGTTTCTCTTCACCATGATGGCGTCCACGATCTTCTGCGCGAGGTCGGGTTTCTCGGCCAGCGCAGCGCGAGCGGCTTCTTTGCCCTGGCCGATCAATTCACCGTTGAATTGCAGCCAGGCGCCTTTCTTTTCCACGACGCCGTGAGTGATGCCCACGTCGATAATGCTGCCTTCCTTGTTGATGCCGTGGTTGTAAATGATTTCGAACTCCGCTTCGGCAAACGGCGGCGCCACTTTGTTCTTCACAATTTTCACCTTGGCCAGATTGCCCACGGCGACGCCCGCGGCGTCCTTCATCGTTTCCTTGCGGCGAATGTCGATGCGCACACTGGCGTAAAACTTCAGCGCCTTGCCGCCCGGCGTCGTTTCGGGATTACCGAACATGACACCGACTTTTTCGCGAAGCTGATTGGTGAACACGCACGTCGTCTTCGCCTTGTTCAAAATGGCGGTGAGCTTGCGCAGCGCCTGGCTCATCAAGCGCGCCTGCATGCCCATCGTGGCCATGCCCATTTCACCTTCGAGTTCCGACTTCGGCACGAGCGCGGCGACAGAATCAATGACGATGACGTCGAGCGCGTTCGAGCGCGCCAGCGTTTCGCAGATGCTCAAGGCTTCTTCGCCGCTGTCCGGTTGCGAGACGAGCAGGTCGTCGAGATTCACGCCCAACTTTTTCGCGTAAGCCGGATCGAGCGCGTGCTCGGCATCAATGAACGCAGCGAGGCCGCCGGCCTTCTGTGCGTTCGCGATGACGTGCAGCATCAACGTGGTTTTGCCCGAGGACTCAGGACCGAAAATTTCCACGACCCGCCCGCGCGGCAAGCCGCCCACTCCGAGCGCGAGATCCACGGCCAGCGCGCCGGTAGGAATCACTTCGATGTGGCGCAGCGCTCGCGCATCACCAAGACGCATGATGCTGCCCTCACCATAGGCTTTGGTAATGGAGGAGATGGCGGCATCCAACTCGCGCGTGCGGGTCGCGGCCAGCTTGGCGGCTTCGGCGGACTTCGCATCCACGGCTTTCGTTTCGACAGCAGTTTTCTCGGCAGTTTTGGGAGGCATAAAATTTCTTTCGCTGGACCGGTTCAGGTTTGCGATGGCCCGTAAATAAAGAACGCCGCTCCGTTCGTCAATGAGCGTTCCGCGCAAAGTGTCTTGGGCTAAGAATAAAAATAACCCAGCTCGCGCAAGGACGCGTAATCTTTGGGCCGTTCCGCCGTCGCGCGACCCAGGATCACGTGGTCCAGGACATCAATCTTCAGCAACTGCCCGGCGCGAATCAGGTCTCGTGTCGCCTTAATATCCGCTTCGCTGGGCGCGGGATCGCCGCTCGGATGATTGTGAACGATGATGAGCGCCGACGCGTTGGCCGCGATGGCGCCGCGAAACACTTCGCGCGGATGGACCAAGATCGTGTCGAGTGTGCCTTGGGAAATCTGTTCCACGCGAATGAGCCGCCGCCGTGTGTTCAGCAGCACGGATTGAAATGTTTCCACGTCGTAGAAGCGATTTTCCTCGCGCAGCAACTCGGCGATTCGTTCCGGCGTATCGAGCATGGGCGCTTCGCCGCGCATTTCCTTCGCCATGCGCTGGGCGAGAGTGAAGGCGCTTTTGAGCGCAATGGCCTTGTCGCGTCCGATGCCCTTCACCTGGCTGAGTTCCTTGAGCGATGCGCGGGCGAGACCGTCGAGCGTCATGAACTTGTGCAAGAGTTGATCCGCGATCTGAATGGCCGACACACCTTTCATCCCGGTGCGCAAAACGATGGCGATCAGTTCGGCATTGCGAAGCGCTTCGGCGCCATGTTCGACGAGTCGCTCGCGGGGCCGCTCGTGTTCCGGCATCTCACGGATGAGCAGGTTGGCCATGCGTCGGGTGTACGGGAAAGGGCGCTGCGAGTCGAGAACCGAGAGCGTCCGATCGTGAGAGCGTCTCAGTTCGCCTGCGCGCGCAAAGCACTCGTCTTCAATTCCAGATCGCTCCAGTAACCGAACTCGAAATTCCAATCGTTGGGCGCGTTCTCCAGACGCAGCTTCACGGTGCGCCCGGCAAGCGAGGATAAATCCACGTTCACCTGCTTCCACACGTCGCCGTCGTGGTCGATCGTTTTGCGGTAGAGCACCACGTCGTCGTTACAGACGCGCAATTCCCAATCGCCCTTCTCATCGGCCGCCACTTTGAAACTGAGCGTGATGCTCTCCGCTTGGGGCAACGTGACGGTGCGCTCGATCGTTGCCGGTGTCTTGCGGTCGTTCGGGTGAGTCATCAGAACATTCCTGCGTCCGGCATGTTCAACGAGCTTCTTCGGCGTGCCTTCGAAGGGCGGACAGTTCACCTTCCAATCGGGATTCCACAGCGCGACCGATTCGCCATCCGTGGGCTGTGCGCCCTGGCCGCGAATCTCGTTGTTCGCATCGGCGGACTTCGTCCCTGCGCCGTTTCCGATCAACTCCTTGCGTAGGGCGGGTGTCCAAGGACGATTGTCGCCGGGCGGGTTCAGGATGAACAAGATCAGATCGCGAAAATCGTTGTCGGGGATTTGCTCCAGTCCTTCCGGCATGAGGCTCAACTCCGTTTTGCGGATCGCCAGCATGCCGTTCTCTACCTTGATGTCGCTCTTCGAAATCGTGTGCTCGGTCGGTCCGGTCGCCACCAGTTTGATGCGTGCGTCCGTTTCCTCCACGACGCGACCGCTTACCGTCGAATCGTCCTTCAACGTCACCTCCGTTGTTTCGAAGCCGCCGCCGATCACTTCGTTTGGGTCAATCACGTTGTGCAACAACGCATCCAAAGTGCTGCGCCCCACACCGGTCAGATCGGGGCCGACGTCCGTGCCTTCGCTGTAAAGTTTGTGGCAAACGAAGCAGGTGCGTTTCGCCACTTCGTGACCGTTGTTCAAGTCAGCCGTGCCGCTCAGCACGATCTTCTTTTTGTCCGCGATGAGTTTTAGTTTGTCCGCACCGGGCGAAAGATAACGGCCGAGCAAGCGATCCGAATTGTCCGCAATCGTTTTGTCATCCGCACGTGCCAACGCCCGACGGGCCGTGGCCGAAATGTCCTGCGGTTGAACCGTCTTTTTCTCCACGCCCGCGAGCAGAGCGCGCGCCCACTTGCTGCGAGTCACCAAGACATCCGCGACCGCGCGGCGTACTGGCAGCGGATAATTTTTCCATGCATCGACCAGTGTGTAAGCGAGTTCATCCTCGCTGAAAGCACTGAGTGAACGCGCGCCTTCGAGCAGCAACGGCTCCGTTTTATCCGTCGTCATTAGCTTCATCAGTTCAACCCGCGAGGCTTCGTCCTTCGTCTCGCGCGCGGCTTGAATGCCTTTAAGCCGCTCGTCGAGAGTCGCGCGCGTTTCATTTATTTTCGCGATCAACATCTTCGACGCGCTCTTGTCACCCATCAGCGTGGCCAGCCGGCGGGCTTTGTCGGCGATGGTGGGATTGGCCGTGAGCTTCGCGAAGATCGGCTCGATCGGAATCGTGGGCGGCGCGGCTTTCGACCGGAACCCGGCGATCAATCCATCGAGCGCTGCGTTGGCCAGATTCGTTTCTGATGCCACGCTCCCGAGCACTTTCATCGCATAGTTCAAATGCTCTTCGCGCATGGCTGGATCAGAGAGATCGCAGACGCGGCGCATGATCCGCTGAAGGACGTAACCGTGCATCGGCCAATTGGTCAGGCTGCTATCTTTGGCGTTTTCCAAGAAACCCAACGCCCCGCCCGCATCGAAAGCAATGATCGGCTCCAGCGCCATCCAAATAACGAACGGCAGCACCGGGTCTCCGAGCACAATCGGGCTTTTCTCCAAGTCCGACAAAATGCCGCCGGTCACGACTTCGCGCAGCGAAATCGCCGGCGGTGTGTTCACAGTGAGCGAACCGGAAACAAACTGGCGCGCGGCTGCGGCGACGGCGAGGCGTACGGTGGCATTTGTATCCTTGGCCAGACGCGCCAGGCGGGTCATGGCCGCCCCGAACGGAATGCCCCGTTCACCGGTCAAGCGCGCTACCCACGCGCGAATGGCCGGCTCTTTATCCTTCTCAAGACCTCGCAGAAAATCGTCTTCGATTTCGTTCGCCCCGTGCAAAGCCCAGAGCGCCGCAAGACGAAATCTGACATCCTTCTCACCGTTATCAGCCAACTTGTGAACTTTCGAGCCTCCATGAATGCTCGTTCCAACTCGAAGATCCCGTCGCTCCGACAACAGGTGTTGCGCCATGCGCCGTTGCCAACTGTTTTCGTGCTCGAGTAAACTGCCCAACTCGTCCGTGCTTAATTTCGCGAGGCTCATGTCCTTGCTCGGCCGGCTTGGCACCGTTTTTCCCGGCTGATCGCCCACCCACACCACGCGCCAGATGCGGCCGTGCTCGCGATCCACGCCTTCGGGATCGGCCTGCGCGTTTTGGTAGCACGGATACCTGTCGTACCAATCCATGACCCACATCGTGCCGTCGGGTCCGGTCTGGTTGCTCACGGGACGGAACCACGGATCTTTGCTGACGAGAAAATTCCCGGGGCCAACGAATTTCCACTCTTCGCCTTTAGGAATTTTTTCGCCGCTCTTCTTGAGCAGCGCTTCGCTGGCCGGGCCGAGCAGTGTCGTTTCCTTCTCCGCCTTATAAGTCGAACCGACAGGCGTGAGCCGATCGCAGTTGAGCGCGCTTTGATGAATGTTGCCGAGGAAGACCAGCCCGCGCCATTCCGCTGGCCACTGATCACCCTGGTAAACACAGATGCCCGCGTGCGCCGCGCGGTAGTGACGAAAATCAACAATCGCCGGCAATCCCTTGGTCGGAAGGTCTTGCGCATAACCGTAAGGATTCGCCCACGTGCCGCCCTGGCGATTGTATTGGCCGCCCGGTGCGAGATGAAATAGATGCTGAATGACGCACGCGCTCACGAACGCATCGCCGCGCTCGTTCCAGTCCACTCCCCACGGATTGCTCGTGCCGTCGGCGAAGACCCCGAACTTTTTGGTGTGTGGATGATAACGCGCGAGCGCGGCGTCCATCTTCACACCATCGTCGTCCGGGTCGTTCGGATCTTTGACTTGCGAATGCGTGAAGACGCCGTGCGTCATGTAGAGCCAGCCATCCGGTCCCCACGCAAAGCCATTGAGCAACTCATGGCGGTCTTCATTGCCGAATCCGGTAAGCACCACTTCGCGGGTGTCTTCCTTGTCGTCGCCGTTCGTGTCTTTCAGAAAATAAAGGTTCGGCGGTGCGCCGACGTAAACACCGCCGTTGCCCAGAACCATTCCTTCGGCGAGCGAGAATCCATCGGCGAACACTGTGACTTTGTCCGCTTTGCCATCGGCGTCCGTGTCTTCGAGAATCTTAACGCGATCGCGGCCCTTCTCGCCCTTCGCCGCGCCTTTCGGATATTCGTAGAGTTCGAGCACCCACAAACGCCCGCGCTCGTCCCACGTCATCGCCACGGGATTCACGACCATCGGCTCGGCGGCGAATAGGCGCACTTCGAAGCCAGGCGGCACCTGAATTTTCTTTTCCGTCTCCAGCGGATGAAGCGCGGGAGATGAGGCGGCCGCGCGCACGGTATCGCCGACGAGTTGTTTGCCCGTCGGCTTGTTCGTGTAGATGGGGAAATCAAATCCCGTGCGCGGCGGCTGGTAATCGGCGCCGAAGCCATTCGCAGAGACAACAACGCACAGGACAAAGACGGCCAGACGTTTCATAAAGTGTAAGTGGACGAGTACTAACCACGCCCACTTCACGCGGCAAACGATTTGTCGCATGGCGCAATAGCTGTCCCGGAACTCAACGCCAACCCGGCCGCCGGAAAAAACGGTTTCGACTTTGAGTTGGCTTTGGTGGCGCAGGCTCGCTACAAAAAGGCCCGCCCGATTCCCAACGCATGGAAAGACCGCCCTTCTGAAATCCTGGTTCCGTCCGGACTTGGATTTGGCAGCGAAGGGGAACACGGATTGAAAAGTTCCGTAAAACTCGCGGACAGGAATGTCCGCGCTGTCTCAGAGTCATCGCCTGGCCTCCGTGATCGACACGCCGCCGCCCATGCTTTGTAAACAGCAACCAGGGGGCGTGACCGTTCGCGTCGAAGTGATTTATCGCGTCGCAGCAAATGCCGCCCGCCATCCGCGTTCTGAACCCAACAGAATCGGCATCGCCAGTGGATTGAATTTGGAGAAGAGGATACGATGAAGTATTCCCGCCCAACGCAATCGTCGCGCAAAGCTGTGGCGCAGTGCGCCGGCGATCTTCGCCGCGGTAAGGTTCCAATTCGTTTCTTCACGCGCATAGGCAAGGAACGGTTCCAGCGCCAGTTGCGCGGACTCGAAAGCCATCGACATCCCATTGCCCGTGATGGGCGGAATCATGGTCAAGGCATCCCCGATCCTGCACTCATTGGCATCGATCGGTTGGTGCCGTAACGAGAGGCCCGCGACGGCGCAAAAGGATTCTGCGTCAAACTCAGCGCGCTCCAAACGCGCGAACAACGGCGAGCCGGGTTGTCCGCGCAATAGCTTCATCGAATCGCCCAGCGCCGGTTCATTGGTTCGCCGCCGAAACAGTCCGCAGATGTTCACCTCATCGTTCGCAAGCCGGCACAGGCCGACGTACGAGTCGCGAGCCAGGTACATTTCGAGATCGGCTTCAAGTTCCACTCTCTGCGCGTGGACCTTCAGCCCAAACCATCGCCACCCGTTCTCGACCGGATGCGGACGTCGCCCCGTTGCGCACACCACGCCTTCGCCATTGCACTCGGCGCTCCATCGCTCGCCTTCACGCAAGGAGCCACCGAGTTCGCCAAATCGTTTCGCCAGCGCGGCGTCCAGATGAAATCGAGAAACACTCACGGCCTGACTCGGCAGCGCGCGGCGAAACAGCAAGCGTTGCGCATCGAAGAAGGCAGAGTGAACGGCGGCTTGTGAATGGCCATTCAGTTCGGTCAGCTTGAGCGAGCGCAAGATCTCCACTCCTTCGCCACTGATGAATTCACCACACACCCGATGCCGCGGATAACGTCCTGCCTCGACCAAAGTCACCGGCACTTCGTGTTCGCGCAGCTTGATCGCCAGAGTTAATCCAGCCAGGCCGCCGCCAATGATCGTGATGGGTTTCATCGGCGTTGCGCCACGAAGAGATGGCTGAACAAACCCGCTGGTGCTTCGCTGAGTTGCCATTCGGAAGCCGCCGGCCAAAGGCGCGATAACTCATCATTCGCAAAACCGGCGCGGACGCTGATCACCGCATCGTGCCGCGTTACCGCATTGCAGCCGATGAGGCCGACGCACTGGCTGGCCAACAATGCAAGCGGAGAGCGGCGCGGCTCGGACGCCACGAAGATCTCACAACGCGAAGCGATGTCGGCGAGCAGCGGTTTCAGTTCCGCCTCCGCAAAGTGATGAAGAAACAAATTCACAACCGCCACGTCCACATTTCCAATTTGGTCGAGTCCGGCGAGCGCATCGCATTGCTTCAATTCGAGGCCACAGTTCAGTGCATGAAACCTATCGCGTGTGGTGGAACTCACTTCAGCCAGACGGTCCACCAGCAAAAACTCTGTTCCACGCCATTTGCATTTCTCGGCGAGACGCAGAGCGAAAGTTCCATCGCCCGCGCCCACGTCCATGACTCGCTTGGGATTTGGAATTCCGTTCAATGCGTGCGCCACGATGCCGGCGTTGTTCATGAACCCGTTGAGACGCCGCAAATCGGCACGCGAACGTTGCGCGCGCGGATTGTCTGCCGGCAAAGCATCGAGCCACTCCGGTTTGATTACCCGTTCCACATCAACTCACCTTCAGCAGCGCGCCGTGACAACTGAAGCCCGCGCCGAACGCGGACATCCACCACCAGCCCGGCGGCGTGCCGTTCGCCAGCGAGCGCTCCAACACGTGATACACACACGCGCTGCTGATGTTCCCATATTCGCGCAGGACGGCGGTGGTGTGATCCAATTCTCCGTTGTGAAATCCAAATTGCTCGCGCAGTGCTGTCAGGACGTCGCGTCCGCCGGAGTGCCAGATCCAGCCGGTGATTTGCTCCGGCTTGAGCTGATGGCGTTGAAGCACTCGCTCCAGAACTTCGGCCGAGTGACGTGCCGCTATGCCCGGCACCGGCGTTGTCAGGATGTTGCGCAACATGCCATCGCGTGTTTCGAATTTCAACGCGTCGCGATCCGAGGGTGAGAGCAACGATTCGGAATCTTTCCATTCGATCGTCCGCAAGGTTGCGCCGCGTTCATGACTCAACACCGCCGCGCCCGCGCCGTCGCCGAACAAACAGGCGCTGATGAGCACGCCGGGATCATCGTCGAAGTAAAGCGCGGCGCTGCAAACTTCCACGCAGATGGAGAGGGCGGTGCGTGCCCGTCGACTGGCGATCAACGCTTCCGCCGTGCGCAGGTTGGGCATCGCCGCGACGCAACCTTGTCCGACCAAATCGAGACCGAAAACGCCCGGGCGCAAGCCGAGCCGTTCACTCACATAACTCGTCAATCCCGGGCAGAGATAACCCGTGCAAGTGCTGATGAGCACGGCGTCGATTTCGTCGCGCGAAATGTTCGCGTTCTTCAACGCACGTTCCGCCGCTTGCGCGGCGAGGACTGGCGCGTTGTTGGCGAAGCGGGCATGAAGCGCATTGGGCGTCAGATCGAAGGCTTCGGTGAGCGGACTGAGGGCGAGCGCGCGGGAGTCGATTCCGTTCTGGCCGGAGAAAACTTTCCGGAGCAACGCGCGCGAACGGGGAGCCAGTCGTGTGAAGACTTCGGAGTCCTCCAACACCGCCCAGCATTCGGACTGCTTGTAGCGCGTGGCGGGCACCGCCGTTCCAACTCCCCGGATGAACATCTGCGGAACACTACTGACGTGCAGTGGCCGTGCAAGTTTGCCGAGCGCGGGCGCTTCCGGCTTCCCTCTCCCCGTTGATGTAAAGCCCGGCCCGCCCGCCACAGATCCAGCCCTCCTCATCACGCGCCGCACGGCTGCGCCAGGCGCATACTCAAGGAGGCAGCGCTTCGGCCTAAAGCGCGCGTGCTCGGCTGGTAACGGGACACCGGCACTGCCATGTACAAAGCTGTAGATGGGCAGCCAGCTATCAAGGTCGCGCGGCACGTGGGCGCAGTCACTCCAACCGCGCAACAGCCACACGTCCAACCCGGCGTATTCCTCTCCGGCGCTGCCCAGGGCGCCCTTGTCCCAGAGAATGCGATCGGGCAAACCGTACATCCGAAACGCGCTCATCAAATGGCCATGCACGGTCGGCCTTTTTTGATCGGCTCACGCGCACAACAAAAGATTGTAACGCGAATGATCATCCAACGCGCAGAGCGGATGGCAGCCGCCGACGCACAGCGCAAAAGGGCCTTTGAAATCAATTTGCCAAAGTTGATTGGGAGCGGGCCATTCAAAACGTTGGAAGTACGTGGCCGCGTCGGTCTGCTTGGCCGAGATCAACTCGGGCCGGTACAAAATGCCGGTGATGGTGCTGGGGGCGGGCAGCGCGTCGTGGCCCAGCGCGGACTAACAAACTCAAAGCGCATCGCGACGAGATCTTTCACAAGCCAGGCCTAAGGGAACCACGCTGCCTGCCAGACCGCCGTAGTGTCCACCAGGTCCCCGGTCCGTACAGTTGAGGGGAGAGGGGAACCGGAAAGGGGATGTCCTCGGCATGGAGTGGAGATGTGGGAATAACGAGGCTTGAAAGCCACGGCTACCATCAAGAGTCGCTCCGCGACTCTGCCTCGGAACTCCAAACCTTCCATAGTCTTCGCTACCTTCGTTTCCTTCTGTGAGCGTTGAACCACTCGAGCTGATCAACAGGGTCCGAACAAATTTCAATCTCGCCGCCGGGTGACCAGCGGGTAACGTCGGCGCGGCATGAAGAAAGAAAACGTCAGCACGCATCAGAAGGCGCTGCAGATCAATCTCGACCAGGCGAAGTACGGCACGTTCGCCGAAATTGGCGCGGGTCAGGAAGTGGCCCGCTGGTTTTTCCGCGTGGGCGGCGCGTCCGGCACCATCGCCAAGAGCATCTCCGCTTATGACATGATCATCAGTGACGCGATCTACGGTCACTCGGAACGCTATGTCAGCCGCCAGCGGCTCGTGACGATGCTCGATCATGAATATCGTTTGCTCACGGATCGGCTGGCCGCCCAACGGGGTGACACGACGAAATTCTTCGTGTTCTCCAACACGGTCGCGGCGCAAAGCTTTACGCGGCGGGAAGATTGGCATGGCTGGATGGGCGTGTGTTTTCAAACCGAGCCGCGCGGCGAGCCGTCGCAAATCATCATGCACGTGCGCATGTGGGACAAAGAAAACGTGCAGCAGCAGGAAGCGCTCGGCGTGCTTGGCGTGAACCTTGTCTATGGCGCGCTTTATCACCACGGCGACGTGAACCTGTTGCTCAAGACACTGGTGGACGATCTCAGCATCGATCGCGCCGAGGTGGACATGATCAAGTTCAGCGGGCCGGCGTTCAAGAACGTGGACAACCGGCTCGTCACGCTGCGCCTCGTCCAGGATGGACTCACGAACGCGGCCATGTTCACTGCTGACGGCGAAGTCGTGCAAGCCGCCGAAATGCTCTACAAGAAACCGATTCTCGTGGAGCGCGGCAGTTTCCGTCCGGTGACCAACGTGACGCTCGACATGCTGACGACCGCGCAGGCGCAATTCATCCAGGAGCCGGGCGTGCAGGGCGAAGAGATCGTGGTGCTGATGGAGATGACGCTCAAGAACCTGACGGACGCGGGGGAGATCAATCACCAGGATTTTCTGGACCGCGTCGATATTCTCGGGGCGCTGGGCAAGGGCGTGTTGATTTCCAATTACGGCGCGTACTTCCGGCTGGCAAGCTATCTGTTCCGTTACACAAAAAAGAACATTGGCATCGTGATGGGCGTGCCGAGCCTCCGGGAAATTTTCGACGAGAAGTATTACGCGGATCTCGAAGGCGGCATTCTCGAATCGTTCGGACGTCTCTTCAAAAACGAGTTAAAGCTTTACGTGTATCCGCTGCGCGACGCCGCGACCGGCTCCATCATCACGGCGCGAAATGTGCGCGTGGCGCCGCACCTGCAACATCTTTACGCTTACCTCATCGAGAACAATTACATCCAGGCCATCCGCGATTATAAGCCGGAGTATCTGCCGATCTTTTCGCGCGATGCACTGGCCAAGATCAAGTCCGGCGACGCGGCTTGGGAACAGATGGTCCCGCCACAGGTCGCCAAGATCATCAAGGAGCGCAAGCTGCTCGGCTACAAATCAGCGCCGGAATTGCAGGAGCCAGTCGCGGCGCGGTGACTCAGTACGCGTTCTCTGTCGCGCCGAGCCGCCGGTCACGCGAAGTCGTACACGACCACTTTCACGCAGTTCGGCTTGAAAGCTTTCTCGACGAACTCGAGGTGCTGCGGATGGTCCTGATATTCGTCCTGCGTCTTCTTGTCCGGGAACACGAGGTTCAACGCAACCTGATAGGACTGATCCACGACCGAGCGATGGCTGGCCGCCATCTTGCCCACGTGAAAATGAAGCAAGCCTGGAATGTCCTGGAGATACTTCCTGGTGCCGGCGAGGAGTTCATCGGCGGCGTTTGCTTTATTCGGGTCCGTCCAGAAAATGACAACGTGTGAAAACATGGATGCGGATTGTTGGTGTTCCGCCGCCGGTTGTCAGCCGTGAAGTTCTGTGGTGTGAAGTACAGGGAAAAGGGACCGGCTTGTAGAGTGAAGCGCCGGCCCCCTTTTTCTTTGGAACACTCGCGCGAGAATTGGCGAATGTTTTAGGCCGCCAGTGTCGCGCAAATTCCGGCGAGCGCAACTTTTTCTCCGCAGCTTACCGTGGCCGGAGATTCACCAGGACCGAGACTGTGAGATTCACCGACTCGCCGCCCGAAGAGATTTGCGGCGAAATGTCGATGCTCGGCCCCGTTTCGTATTCTTCTCCGGCTGCAGTCTTGTGCGTATCCACGGCTTTCATCTGCGTTTGACGCCCAGTCCTGGTCGTGATTTCTGGAAAAGAGAGAATATCCGTGCCGGCACTGTCCTTTAATATCGCACCCACGGCGACCATTTGTTCCGCAGTAAGAATCGTTTGCGAAGAGCTTTCACTCTTATCTGACGCCAGATTTGACAGGCCGATTTGCGTCAGCAGTTCATCAGGTATTTCCATAAACTTCGCCTGAAGTGTGAGTTCATCGCCGCTGTTTTCAACGGAACGAGGCTCGACGAAGATCAGACAACGTTTTCCTCCAGAGATTGTCCATCCGCCCGTCACCAGCGTTTGATTCCAGGCCAATTGCGCGCGGGCGTTCGCTACATATTCTTCAACGGACAGAGCTGAATTTGTCTCGGCGGGGCTTGTAACAACAGTGTTTGTTCGCGACGCCACGGCCAAAACTTTGGCCGCCTCTGATTCCTTCAACTGCGTGCGCAGTCGTGTGACTTCAGCGCGCAATCGGACCAGCTCGTTTTCATTGGAACGCATTCGCTGGTTGTCATCAATTTGTTTGCGCAGCAACTCCGCGCTTTCCTGATGTGCGAGATCGAGATCTGTCAGGCGCTCGTGCAGCTGGGTGTTCTCCTGTTGTAAGCCGCTGAGCGCGGCACGTTCGCAAACGATGAAAACAATGCAGTCTGCGAGAATAACTATGGAGAAAATGAGGGACGCTTTCCGCACGGAAAGGCAGAAGACCTCCACAAGGCGCAAAATGAAAGAGAGAACTTATTCACCTCCGCTTATTTGCGAAACGTTCGGACGGTGAACAACTTTTTCATCGCGCATTTGGACCCCATGAACATTGGTCGAATTGCACTTCGCATTTCCCGCCGTGGTGAACAACTCGGTGGATATGATTTGGTTCACAGCGCCGCGTTTTCTGGTAGCCTGATCACAGTTCATTGAAAGAACGAGATGGTTGGTCGGAACGAAAGTTTGAGCCAGTAATCTCTTAGATAATCCCGGGCGACCGGGGAAAGGTTGAGCCAGGCTGGTTGGCTCGGTCCCTCTGAAACCGATGGCGCAAGCCGCGGCGGAAGAGGCAGGATTCACCGGTTCCTCCGGCAGCGTTCGCGCGCAGCCGGTCACGCGAAAACAGGAACCTGGTGGCGAGAAGCGATGAGAAGCCGCTTCGAGTCGAGTGAAGTAAAGCAGGGGCGGTTTCGGCCCTTGCCCGAATCGCAGTTGCCCAGAGGGCAGATGGTTGTTACTGCGCACCAGCACGGAACGGATGACTCTGGCGGTTTTTCCCGAGGGAAACTCCGCTAAGCGAAAGACGCCGAAAGGCGGGACAAAGGGAGCGTTCGATCCGGGAAGGACACGAGGTCTCGGCAGGATCCGTGAAAACCTTCCGCAATGCCGGCGATGTCGAAAAAGGCACCGCTGGCCTGTGAGCGAAACACAACCTGAGAGTGAAGAGGCGAGACCCGTGGCGCGGGGCGAACGGACGGCCAAAAGCTGTCGCAGACCCAGCGCTAATCGGTGAAGACGCGAAACGAAATTGCAGGCGTGTCTTGACCTGGTTCGCAGGCCGGTGGCGCAACCACCAGTCGAAGCGAGCTGAAAAGCCTCACTCGAAATTCCGTCGCAGCAATGCGCGGAACGGCCCTGCTACGAGGCCGAAAACTCCGCTTTGCCGTGGAGAATAGCGTCGGGAAGCCGGCAGCCCTCGCGAGAGGATGCGCCCAATGTCGGCATGGGAAAGAGAGCATGGCGAACTCCCATCCCCCACTTTCGTGCCCGTCGGTCGCAAGACTGGCGGGCACGTTTGTTTTCTATCTCCCGTTTGAGCATACCCCCTGTCACCTTCTTGTCACCAAACACGTTTGAAACCCGTCTCCATCCTCCATAAAATCAACCGCTTGGAAAAAACCTGAAGCGTTCCGGTCGAGACTGTCGCCCTTTGCGATGGACTGTGGCAGTGAATTCTCCGGCGCGGTTGGAGTCATAGAAGCTATCTCGTGTACCAAACAATTGCCCCTGCAAAACCCAGAGCACAACACAGATGTAAGAGCCGGACTTTGGCTTGGCTGCTTCTGTGTCTTTTGATCCTGCCAGGCTGCACCAGGTTCTACCGCCGTTCCGCTGATAAAGAAGTTTACAAAATTATCCAGCAGAAGGAGGAGGCCGCCCTCGGACAAACCAACGCTTTCGGCATCGAAACCCGTTATTCACAGCGCAAGCCCGATGATATTCAGGCGAAGGAAATCATCGAAGATCGGATGCGTGAAACGAAACAGACGGTGACGTTGGCGGATGCGCTGCGCATCGCCATCGAAAACAACCGGCAATATCAACTGCGCAAGGAGCAGCTTTATCTCAGCGCGTTAACGCTGACGCGCGAGCGGTTTGAGTTTGTGCCGCAATTTTTTGCCGGTAGTGCGGTGACGGGACAACGGACCCCGAATAACGAACCGTTTTCCCCAGGGTTCGGGATTTTCCCGACGCCGCCGGAACGGCCCCCGAATAGCGATAAATCGATTCGCGTCGCCAGTCGCTTGGGATTCGACCAGCTATTCAAGACGGGCGGGCGCATCAGCCTGGATCTGGCAAATGATCTTCTGCGCTTTTACACCGGCGGACGCAGTGAATCGGCGGTGTCCACTATCGCGCTGAGCCTGGCCCAGCCGTTATTGCGGGGTGCGGGCGCAAAGATCGCGGCGGAGAACCTCACTCAAGCTGAGCGCAACGTGATCTACGAGATTCGCAGCTTCAGTTATTTCCAGGACACGTTCGCGTTTGACATCGTAACCACTTATCTGCGGTTGGTGCAGCAGCAGGACACGGTCATCAACCAGCACAGCAACTTTCTCAGTCGTGTGGCTCTCCGCGAGCGCGCGGTGGCGCTGGCGGTGGATCGCCTGGCACCCTTCCAGGCGGACCTCGCGGCCCAGGAGGAATTAACGGCCCGCAACAGTTACATTCTCGCGGTCGAGCGCTACCGGGCCACCTTGGATCAGTTCAAAATCACACTCGGGTTGCCGGTGGGTTATGACATTCGCCTGGATGAAAAAGCTCTGACGGAACTGGAAGCCGTTGGATTGCTGCCTGTGCCCCTGACGGACGAGCAATCGTTTCTGCTCGCTCTGGGACGGCGGCCGGATCTTTTGAACGAAATTGACATCTTCGAAGACAGCAAGCGGAGGATCGTGGTCGCAGCGGATCGACTGAAGCCTGACTTGCTGCTCTTTGCCGACGCTTCGCTCGTTTCCCAGGGCCAGACCGATTACGCTACATTCGATCTGAATGATTATCGGTTGAACGGCGGCGTGCAGTTGGACCTCCCGCTGAACCGGAAATTGGAACGGAACAATTATCGTTTGTCCATCATCAGCTTCGAGCGCCAGCTTCGCACGCTGTCGCTGTTTCTGGATGATTTGAAAAACGATCTGCGTGCTGATCTGCGCACGTTGGATCAATCACGCCAAAGCTACGACATCCAGGTCCGCGCCAAGGCCCTGGCGGATCGGCGCGTGGAAAGCAGCGAGCTTTCTTTGCAGGCCGGTCGCATTCAGGTGCGGGATGTAGTGGACGCGCAGACGGCGCAGGTGCAGGCTTACAATGCCGCGACCGCCGCTTTGGTGGATTATCATCTCACTCGGATGCGTCTGTTGCTCGACCTTGGAATTTTGAAAACACAGAAAGAGAGATTTTGGCTGGACGCGGGTGAGATTCCAAAGACGCAGGAAGCTGTAACTCCCGTGGCGCCGGCAGTGTCCAATCAGTTGATTACACCGGAAGAACTTTTTCAGAATGACAAAGAATAACAACGGGCCGGAGAAAAGCCGCGGTGTAGGACGACGCATCGGCATTATCACCGGGGCCGGATTGCTGATTGCCACCGCCGCTGTTTTCGGCTTCCGCAAATGGAGCGCGCCGGAGGTGGAGGAAAACCAGTTCCACAAAGTGAAGCGCGGAGACATGCTGATTTCAGTGGTGGAAGGCGGAGCGCTCAAGGCGGTGAAGGAATCGATCATTCGCAGCGAGTTCGAGGGAATTTCGCGCATCATCAGCATTGTGCCTGAAGGGACTTACGTGAAACAGGGGCAGGTCCTCGTCGAACTGGATTCCTCGGAGCTAAAAGATCGGGTGAATTTGCAGGAGGTTACTTATCAGAACAACGACTTCGCGTTTATTCAGGCGAAGGAGAATCTCAGCATCCAGCAAAGCCTGGTCGAGAGCCAAATCAAGGAGGCGGAGTTACGCGTGCTGTTCGCCAAGTCTGACCTGGAAAAATATATCGAAGGGGACGCACCGCAGCAGATCAATACCGCAACGAACGCCATCATCATCCGCCGCGAACAAGTGCAGCGGGCGAAGGACAAACTGGATTGGACGCAGCAACTTTTCAAAAAGGGCTACGCCTCGAAGTCCGAGCTGGAAGCGGACGGGTTGAGCGCGGTGCAGGCGAAGATCGCGGTGGACCAAGCGGAAGAGGACCTGAGGCTGTTCAAGAAATACGACCTACCCAAAAGCGAAACCCGCCTGAAGTCGGCCTGGGAACAGGCGGAAATGGAGTTGGTGCGTTTGCGTCAGCGGACTTCCAATCAAATCGCTCAAGCGGAGGCCAACCTTCGCACCAGCCAGCGCTCGCTCGAGTTGACGCACGAGAAACTGAAGGAACTAAAGCAGCAATTGGAGAACGCAAAAATCAAAGCCCCACAGGACGGCCTGGTTGTCTATGCTTCGAGCAGCTTCGGAGATCGTGGCCAAATGCTTATTGAAGAGGGCGCGCAAATTCGTCAGCGCCAGGAGATCATCAAGCTTCCCGACGTCTCGCAGATGGTTGTGGAAATTCGCGTCCATGAATCCCACGTGCTGCAGATCCGTCCGGGGCTGGACGCTTATGTGACCGTCGATTCCATTCCCGATCGGCGGTTCAAAGCCAAAGTCACCAAGGTCGCCGTTCTGCCGAACTCGCAGGACCGCTGGATGAACCCCAATCTCAAGGTCTATTCGACCGACGTTCTCATCGAGGAGGATCTGCCAGATTTGAAACCGGGAGCGTCAGCGCGGGCGGAAATTATTGTCACCAATTTGGTGGACGCGTTGTCGGTGCCGTTGCAAGCGGTGACCACCGTGAAGGGGAAGCAGGTCTGTTACGTGCAGAACGGTGATGGAATTGTCCCGGTGCCGGTCATGGTTGGGAACTTCAATGATCAGTTCATTGAAATCCGATCCGGTCTTAAGGAGGGCGATCAGGTGGCGTTGACGCCGCCAGCCAGTGCCAGCGAAGACATCGGTCCCGGCGGCGCGGAACCAACTCCCGGAATCCGGGGTCCGGCGCCAGCCAACCCCAGCGGCGGGGCGCAGACCCGGCAGGATGCCGGGGGCGCGTTGCCGACTCCCACCACAACGTCGGCGAAAAAGATCTCCACTGATCCGTCGCGCTTATGACCACGCGCCGTCGCAGTTGGAGATGGAAAGGGCTTGCGCTGGTCATCGTCCTGCTGGCGGGGTTTTACTTTTCTCGCGGATTCTTTCAGCGCTTTCAAAAGACTTATCCGCCCACCGCCTTTTACCACGTGAAACGCGCGGACATGCTGATTTCCATCGTGGAGGAAGGCGCCTTGCGTGCCTTGAATGAAACGGTCGTTCGCAGCGGCCTCGAAGGTTTCAATCGTATCATTCAACTCGCCCCGGAGGGTTCGTACGTCCAGAAGGGTGATCTGCTCGTCGAACTCGACAGTTCCGGACTGAAGGATCGTTTGAATGAGCAGGAATTGCTGCACCAGGAACGCCTCTTCCAAATGCTGCAGGCCAAGGGAAACCTGAATATTCAAAAGAGTCTCGTGGAGAGCCAGATCAAGGACGCGGAACTGCGAGTCGAGAATGCGCAAACCGATTTCGAAAAGTATCGCGATGGTGATGCGCCGCTGTTGATCAAGACCGTCGAGACCCGCAGCGGCGTGCTGGCCGAACAGGCCCGTATCGCCCGCGAACGATATGTGCGCACGGAAGAACTCTTCAAAGCGGGAAACGCCACTCGATCCGAAGTCGAAGCCGACGCGCTGATCCTCAAGCGTGAACAACTCGCCCTCGGCCAATACCAGGAAGACCTTCGCCTCATCAAAAAATACGACCAGCCCAACCAGTTGCGCTTGCTGCAATCAAACGTCGAGCAGGCAAAGGCGGAACTGGATCGTTTGAAACAACGGGCCTCGAATGAAATTGCGCAAGCCGAGGCCGATTTGAAAACCAGCCAAGGCGCGCTCGAGTACATGGAGGAAGGTCTTGATACATTGCGCGAACGTCTCAAGAGCACAAAAATTCTGGCGCCCCAGAATGGCCTGGTGGTCTATGCGTCCGTTAGTCCGTTTCAGTCGATGGGAGGTGGCGACCGGCGGCTTGAGGAAGGCCGATTCCGCGGCGGGCGTGGCGGCGAAGGTGGAGGAGGCGGCGGGGGCCGGCGTGGCGGCAGAGGAAATTCCATTTCCGAGAACAGTTCCCGGACCGGTTCTTCTGTTTCCTCGGTGGCAGAAACCGTGGCGGGCGGCAATCAACGCATCGCTTCCGCGGTAAGTGGATCGCCCGCGACAGATTCAAGTGCGACCGGCGGAGGAAACGCTTCGTCGGGAGGCGCCCGCCCCAGCAGCGGAGGCGGAACAGGAGGAGGACAAAACGCCAGCAGCGCGGCGGGGGCCTTTGCCACTTATTCGTCGATGCGGCCCAGTTCGCTGTTCGCCGGCTCTTCCGCCGGGAACAATTCGCCGGCCGGCAGCGCCAGCCCAAGTGCCAGTGCGAACGCCGGTGCAGGGGCGGCGAGTTCGCAGTCTTCGACCGAGAGGCAAAATTCGTCCTTCGGCAACGGCAACCCGTTCAACTCCCGAAGCTCGCAAAATTTCCGGGACTTCGGTGGCTTTGAAATGTCCGGCACGCCGGGGGTTCTGGAAGCAGGAATCATGGTTCGCCAGAGGCAGGAATTGATCCGCTTGCCGGACGTTTCGAAGATGCTCGCGGAAATTCAAATCGAAGAAGCGCGCGTCGGACAGGTCAAGGCCGGCATGACTGCGTATATTCAGGTGAGAAACATTCCCCATCGCCGGTTCAAGGGCACCGTTCGGCGGGTCGCGCTGCTGCCCGACGCTCAAGCCAGTTGGATGAATCCCGACAAAAAAGTTTTTCCCACCGACATTTTGGTGGAAGAGGAATTGCCCATCCTCAAACCGGGCGTCTCGGCGAGCGTGGAGGTTGTCATCACGAATCTGACCCAAGCCCTGAGTGTGCCGATCCAGACAGTGGCGCGGTGGAATGGGGAAAATGTGTGCTTCATCAAGAAAGGTTCGCGCGTCACTCCCGTGCCGGTGACCACCGGCTGGTTCAACGATGCGTTTGTGGAAATCAAATCCGGCTTGAAAGAAGGGGACCTCGTCCTGTTGGCGCCGGCCAGCGATGAAGAAGAGGAGGAAGACGCTGAAGAAACCGAAAGCGGCGCAACGAATCATGTTGAGCCGGCGGCAACTCCACCGCGTCCGCAGTCGGTTGATGAGCCTCCGGCTGAAGGGCGCAGATTTCAGCGCCGCAATTCCGAGCCGTCCGACGGCGAGGCGACGCCGGAACGCCCGCGCAATCGCCAAAGCTCCGGCCGGCGGCCACAGAATTTGGAGAAGAGCTCCGAATGAAGCCCGCCGCCATTATTCGGATCACAAACGTCGAGAAGACCTACGACATGGGCGAGGTGCAAGTGCGCGCTCTACGCGGCGTCAACCTCGAAGTTCTCGAAGGGGATTACGTCGCCATCATGGGACCGTCAGGTTCCGGCAAATCCACGTTGCTGAATTTGCTCGGCTGTCTGGACCGACCGACCGCCGGCACTTATCACCTCGGCACTGACGACGTGTCGCAGATGACCGACGACGAACTCTCCGAAGTTCGGGGCCGCAAGATTGGTTTCATTTTCCAATCCTACAATTTGATCCATCAGCTTTCGGTGATCGAGAACATCCAGATGCCACTCTTCTATCAGGGCCTCGACACGCCGAAGAACAATCAACGCTGCGAACAATTCGCCGACCTGGTTGGGCTTGGCGAACGTCTGGATCATCGTCCAAACCAGCTCTCCGGCGGGCAACAACAACGCGTGGCGGTGGCCAGGTCGCTCGTCAATGATCCGCTCATGATTTTGGCGGACGAACCCACCGGAAATCTCGATTCCAAAACGGGCCAGGAGATCCTCGACCTGATGGACCGCCTGAACCAGGGCGGCAAGACCATCGTCCTCGTCACGCACGATCCGCACACTGCCGCGTGCGCCCGCCGCGTCGTCCACATGATGGACGGCGTGATCGATCGCATTGTCGTCAATGACCGGCGCGACGTTGCGCTGGGGGAAGCGACGACCACTGCGCTCGAGGAGGACACGGCTCAGGGCCATTCCGCGTGGCGCCGCATCCTGCGCCCTTTGCGGACGATGCAGATTGGGGCGAAGAGCCTACTCCTGCACAAGCTGCGTTCCGTGCTCACGATGCTCGGCATTATTTTTGGCGTGTGCTCCGTCATTGCCATGCTCGCGATTGGCGAAGGCGCTTCCTACAAGGCGCAGGAAGAAATCAAGAAGATGGGCAGCGCGAACATTATTGTCCGCGCGATTAAACCTCCTGAAGACAGCAAGGCGGCATCCTCTACCTCCGGACGTGGTTCCGTGGTCGAATACGGGTTGACCTACAAGGACGCCAGCCGCATTCAGGCGACGATCCCAGGGATTCGTCACGTGTTGCCGGAACGCCACATCCGCGAAAATGTCCGCTTTTTCCGCAATGAAGTGGCCGGGCAGGTCGTCGGCACGTATCCCATTTACAAGGAGATTGCCGGCTTGGATACGTTGCGCGGCCGCTTCATTTGTGACACTGATGACCTTCACCAGAACAACATCTGCGCCATCTCTTCGGGATTGGCCAAGCGACTCTTTCCTTACCAGGACCCGCTCGACCAGGAGATAAAAATTGGCGCGCACTATTATCAGGTGGTCGGGTTGGTGCGTGAAACGAGCACCGAAAATAAACGTCCCCAATCTGGCGATATCACCGGTCAGCCTTTGGATAACAACGTTTATGTTCCGCTCTCCGCGGCGCGCAGTCGCTTCGGTGAGACGTTGATCCGCCGCTCCGCCGGCAGCCAGGAACAGGAGCGCGTGCAACTGCACCGGATTACCATTCAGTTCGCGGACACAGCCAGCGTCGAAACGGCTGTTCCCCAAATCGAAGCGCTTCTGAACCGCTTTCACAGCAAGCGTGATTTCGAGTTGATCGTGCCGCTACAGCTCCTGCGTCAGGCCGAGGAAACGAAGCGGCTGTTCAATATCGTTCTCGGTTCCATTGCCGCCATTTCCCTGTTGGTCGGCGGCATCGGCATCATGAACATCATGCTCGCGACTGTTACCGAACGAACGCGCGAGATCGGTGTGCGGCGGGCGCTCGGCGCAAAACAGAAAGACATCACGTCGCAGTTCCTGGTCGAGGCGATGGTCCTGGCCATCGGCGGCGGACTTATTGGTGTGGCGCTCGGCGTGTTTACCCCGTTCGTCGTTTCTCACCTGGCCAACATGCCAACGATTGTCACGCCCGTGTCAGTGATGCTCGCCTTCAGCACGTCCGCGGCCGTGGGTATTCTCTTTGGTTGGTATCCCGCCCTGCGTGCAGCCAAGTTGGATCCGATCGAAGCGCTGCGGCACGAATAACTCGGTATCGCGTTACGCACGCCTCATTGGAGCCAGCGTCACTCTATGCGTTGGCTGCTTGCGGCGTGTCGTACTGATCCAGCGCGTCGTTCAGCGCGTGCAGCGCTTCGAGGAGTAGCTCCAATTCCCGTTGGGTTTCTGGTAAGGGCACTTCGCTCACCGGTATCTCTGGGGCTGATTCGTTCATGGCGTTCCTCATTGCGTTGATTAAATCCCGCACGGATGAGCACAGCCGAGTCGCACGAGGCGAGCGCCCTTTGAATTCAGCCCCACACGCGCCCATTCGGCTCGAGCTGTGGCCCATCCGTGATCAAGATTTTGATCCGTCGCAAGAGAGCGCCGTCCAGCGTCTGGCAAACTTCATCGCGCACCGATGCGTGCCATGCCGGCCTGTCCTTTGTGTGGCCCTGCCGCGAAACGCGCGTTTCGTCACGCGTGATCTTCGCAGGAGCTTGCGTGGCATGGAGCGTAATTGGTCGGGACTTGAACACGATCGCGATGGTAGCGACGCCCTCGTGCCCCTGGCCGCAGTTCGCGCTTCGTTGATGCAGTCCCGGCAAATTCATGGCCGGCCCTTTCCCTCCTGCCCGGTGCGGACGCGCGCGCGCTGGCAATTTCGTGCGCGCCGACGCGGAGCAATTGATTCCATTGTGATCATTTGAGTGCAACCGGCTGCACACCCAACGACATGCTGGCCGGATTTTTGAAGAGGCTGTTACCCTTCGCGGATTGACCGCCGCTTTGCGAACGGCTTCCCATCAAAAGAAATAAAAGGATGCCGATAAAAGCGACCTCGAGCCAAAAACCTCGCTTCTTCCGATTTGGCGCCATCGTCATAAAAAGTTGCCTTCCTTGTTGAAGATCCATGGACACGCAGCATTGCGGGTGAATTGCCCGCGCAACTCATGCGTTCGACCCGCGGACTGAAGCGCAATCTGTGTGTCTCCTGCCTCCCTGCGGCCTCCCTTAGCTATCGCTGCGCCAACATCGAACGTCACCGAGATCGCGGCTGCTTTGCCTCTGCTGGGCAACTTTTACGCAAAAAAGGCGGCGCGTGAACGAAGGTTCGCATTGCAAGTGGCAAGTCGTCATTGCAAAGCGGTTTCATTTTGCAGCAATGGCTCGCCCCCCCTCGATTCACGTTTCTCCATACGGCATCGCGGCCTTGAATGGCTCGGCAAGGACTGGCCAAACGATCCTCTGGTTGTTATTGGTTCCAGCGCATGTTGAGCGTGAGGAATATCCGCGGTGGAATTGAAGGACTGGGCGAACTAGCGTTGCTCGCCCGCGAAGTCTTCGGCGCCATTCTGACCGGCAAGATCACACGGCGCGAATTCATCTACCAGCTCTACTTCATCGGCGTGAAGTCGCAGTCGGTCGTGTTCATCACCGGCGCGTTCACCGGCATGGTACTGTGCGCCCAAACTTACTTTCAATTTCACAAAGTGATGATGGACACCGGCACGCTCGCGCTGGTGAGCGTTTCCATGTGCAGCGAACTGGGTCCCGTCCTTACCGCGCTCATGGTGTCGGGGCGCGTGGGCGCTGCGTTGGCGGCCGAGCTTGGCACGATGAAAGTCACCGAACAGATCGATGCGCTCCGCACACTGGCCACGCACCCGGTCGATTACCTCGTCGCGCCGCGCGTGCTGGCGACCACCCTCGCCATGCCGGTCCTGACGGCCGCCTCGATCTCGCTCGGCATCGGCGCGGCCTGGGCGCTGGGCGTGGGGTTTTTCAAAATCGATCCCACTTACGCATGGGCGAACATGCTGCACTACACGAACTCGGCGCACGTCGTCATCGGCCTTATCAAGGCCGTGGTTTATGGCGCGCTGATCGCGACGATCAGTTGCTACAAGGGCATGCAATGCGGCGAAGGCGCCGAAGGCGTGGGCCGGGCGACCACGGAGGCCGTCGTCTATTCGTCCATCACCGTTTTGATCAGCAACTTTTTCCTGACCTTGTTCCTCAACAACGTGCTGCAACCGGAATGATCGAAGCGCGCAACCTCGTGAAGAGTTTCGGCGCGCAACGCGTCCTCGATGGCGTCAACCTGCGGATTGAATCCGGCGAATCCGTCGTCATCATCGGGCGCAGCGGCGGCGGCAAGAGCGTGTTGCTTAAGCACCTCGTCGCGTTGCTGATGCCGGACGCGGGCGACGTGCTCATCGATGGCCAGAACTTAATTGGCCTGAACGAGCGGCAACTCCTGAGTGTGCGCCACAAGTTCGGCATGCTGTTTCAAGGCGCGGCTTTGTTCGACTCGATGACGGTGGCGGAGAATGTCGGCTTCGCATTGCGGCGCGAAAAAAATCTGACACCGACCGAATTGGATCACCGCGTGTCGGAAGCTCTCGAAGTGGTGGACCTGCCCGGCACGGAACAGAAGAAGCCATCGGAACTTTCCGGCGGCATGCGCAAACGCGTGGGACTGGCCCGCGCCATTGTCTATCGGCCGCAGATTGTGCTCTACGACGAACCGACCACGGGACTGGATCCCATTGTTTCCGACAGCATCGATCAACTCATCGTGCGAGTGCGCGATCGGTTGTGCGTGACCAGTGTGGTGGTGACGCATGACATGCGCAGCGCGCGCCGGGTCGGCCAGAGGATACTGATGCTGCACAAGGGCAAAATTTATGTGGAAGGAACGCCGGACGAAATTTTTAGTTCACGCGATCCGATCGTTTACAATTTTGTGAACGGCATCTCGGAGAAGGAAATGGATAAGGAAGGACGTTAAGATGAGACAAAAGAATTACGCGGTGCGAGTGGGCTTTTTCGTGCTCGTGGGCCTCGTGCTGATCGCCGGGTTGATGCTGAATTTCAGCCGCGGCGTGGGACTGTTCCAGCCGAAGTACGAAATCGTCATGCGCACGCGGAGCGTGGCCGGGCTTAAGCCCAGCGCCGCCGTGTTCTTGTCCGGAGTGAAAATTGGAAACGTGGAAAGTGTCGAACTCGACCCCAGGAGCAAGGGCGTGACGGTGCGCCTGACGATCCTGAAGCAGTTTGAACTATACAAGGACTCGCGATTCGTCATCGAGCAACAAGGCGTGCTCGGAGATCAATTCGTCAACATCACCCCCGGTTCGGCAGAAGCGCCGCTGCTCAAGGACGGAGATGAAGTCCCGGGCGACGAGCCGTTCAATCTGTTGGAAGTCGCGCGCTCCACCTCCGACTTGCTCAAGCGTTTCGATCAGCTTGGATCCACCGTGGGCGAAACGATTGCCCGCGTGAATCGCCAGGTGCTCGATCCGCAGACCCTTTCCAATCTGTCACGCACCATCGGCAATTTTGAAAAAGTTTCCGACCATACCCTGGGCGTGGTGGACAACGTGGCCGGCGTCATCTCGAACAGCGGGCCGGTGTTAACAATGTCGCTGAGCAACCTGCTGGCCTTCTCAAGAAAACTCGATGAAGTGGCGATGAAAGTGGATGAAACGATCGTCACCAACCGTGTGGAGTTGAACGAGTCGATGCACAATCTTCGCGATGCTACAGCGTCGCTCAAACAAATGACGGCGGGAATAGAATCAGGCAAAGGTTTGGTCGGCGCGCTGCTCAAAGATGAGCAATGGCACGGAAACATTTCTTTGACTTTGAGCAATCTGACGGTGGTGAGCAGTAACCTCGCTCGCTACGGGCTTCTGTATAAACCGAAGCAGCCGAAGGAAACCGCGCCGCCCGCCTACTCCGGAAAGTCTCCTTTCAAATGAAGAGTTCGCTTTGGGCCATCCGCATTTTTTTCCTCACCCTGTGTGCTCTCGCGGGCTATGCCGTGAGCCAGAAATATCCTGCTCTGATCCATGGCGCCGGCTATGGCGCAACCATCGGCCTGGGCCTCGGCGGCTTCGTTATCGCCATCGATGAAATGCTGAAAGGCTTTTCGCTGCGCGCCTTTTCATCGGTCACTTTCGGCCTGTTGCTCGGGACGTTCATCGCGTGGCTCCTCGACTCGTCGCAGTTGTTCGAAGCCGCCAGCGCGAATACACGCTGGGTCATTCGCCTCTCCTTGTTTTTATCGTTTGGCTATATCGGGATCATCCTGGCCTTGCGCAGCAACAAAGAAGATTTCTCGCTCATCATTCCGTACGTGCGCTTCGCCTCGCAGAGCAAGCCGGAGAATTCATTGGTCCTCGACACGAGCACGATCATCGACGGTCGCATTGTTGAACTCATCGAGGCGCAACTGATCGATGGCCTCATCATCGTGCCGCGCTTCGTGCTGAGCGAGTTGCAGTGCATCGCGGATTCTCCGGACGCCTCACGCCGCGCGCGCGGCCGCCGTGGGCTCGACATGTTGAACCGCATTCAACACGGGAAGCGCAACGAAGTGAAAATTCACGAAAGCGATTTCCCCGAGGAAAAAGAGGTCGATGCAAAACTGGTTCGCCTCACCAAAGCCGTCGGCGGAAAACTTTTCACCACGGACTTCAACCTCGCCAAAGTGGCGGAGCTTCAATCCGTGCCCTGCGTCAACGTCGCGGAGGTCGCGGCCAAACTGAAGATGGTCATCCTGCCCGGCGAAATCCTGCATCTGCGCATCGCGCGCGAGGGCAAGGACAAGGGCCAGGGCGTCGGCTATCTCAACGATGGCACGATGGTAGTTATCAACCACGCGCAACACCTCATCGGGCAAATCGCCTACGTGAGCGTAACAAGTCTCTTGCAGACTGGCGCCGGCGTCATCATCTTTGCGGATGTGAAACAGCCGGAGGCCGTTGCTGCATGACTCTTGTAACCGTCTATCGCAGCTTCAATGAAGCTGAAGCCCAATTGGCGCGCTCGCGACTCGAAGCCGCCGAGATCGAAGTCTATCTTACCCACGAACTGGCTGCCTCGGCGGCTGAAGGTTTTTCCGTCGCGACGGGCGGTGTGTTGGTTCAAGTGCCCGACGACAAGGCGGAAGAAGCCAAAGCGTTGTTGGATTCCACGGAGTAGGAGCAGTCCACATCTCATCGAGAAGTAGACAAGCACAGGTGCGTTTTTTTCCTGACCCGATTGTTCGGGATGCTCGTTGACTCGGCGCAGTGAGGCCCCATGTTCCCGTCCTCTTCCGCAGATACTTTCGGGTGGAGAATAGAAATCAAACACCGCAGCTAACCGGCACTAATTTTATTTCAAGGACAACAGTCAGATGACAATGAAAAACCTGATTACTTCTCTTCTCCTCGGGTTGTCACTTGTGATTATGACCTGACCCCAAACACTGGACAGTTCAAAACTGGAGTCCTGCCATTGGTTTGATGTTGTTGTTTGTTGCGACGCTTCGTGACGGAGGGAGGGCGGAGCCCGACCGCAGCCGCGAAGCGTCGTGTC
>Ga0193753_10000329_pt1 | contig 46850 bp, 49 predicted proteins | sample H1c2metaG_FD_144925 | JGI IMG/M metagenome (GOLD analysis project Ga0193753, IMG submission 144925) | Soil microbial communities from a riparian zone of the East river system, Colorado, United States - H1c2 | ecosystem: Environmental > Terrestrial > Soil > Riparian zone | place: USA: East...
CGTGCAGGTTGAAGGAAAAAGCCAGGAAGTATCGCATCGTCGATCGTCGGAGCCTCGTCGTCCGGGGGGCAGAGGGTCGTAGCACAGCTGCCGGCTGGCATGGCGCGCGGTCGGTCACCTGCTCCACAAGGCACGGAAAAAACTCACGCCGACCCGCTTCGCGCCGGAGCTTGCCCGCTCCGCCGCCATGTTAGAACAGGCCACCGTGCAGGGGCTCGGAAGGCTTCACCAGGCGGTCACGCGCCATCGCATTGCGGTCCTGGTCGCCGGCTCGATCGCGGCCGTCGCCGGGGTCATTGCCTATCTGTCGCTGCGGCACCACACGGTGGCGCGTCTGCTCCTCGCGCTCGGCATCGGCAAGGTCCCCCTTCACGACTACCGCGCCTTCTTCTACCCGATGGGCGCGGTGGTGCTGTCGAACCCGCAGCCGCTCGATGGCTTCCTGTACAGCCCCATGGCCGCGCTGTTCTTCGCGCCGTTCGCCGCGCTCCCCTACTCGGCGTCGGCGTGGATCTGGGCCGCGGTGCTGCTCCTCTTGACCGGCTCGCTGGTGTGGGAGAGCGTCCGGCCGATCCGGCAGCACGGCTGGCTGGTGGTCCTCGTCGTCGGGGTCGCGGCCAGCTCGATGCCGGTGCTCCACAACCACAAGTTCGGCCAGGTCAGCCTGTTGCTGGTCGTTCCGCTGCTCCTGTGCGTGCGCCTGTACGAGCGCGGTCGCCCGACCCTGGCGGCCGCGTGCCTCATGTTCTCGGCGGCCTTCAAGTTCTACCCCGCCCTCTTCCTGTTCTACTTCGTGTTCAAGCGCGACTACCGCTTCCTGGTCGCGGCGGCCGGCTTCGGCCTGCTGTTCCTGGTGGTCCTGCCGGCGATCGCCATCGGCCCGGTGGACACACTCCGCTTCTACCAGGACGTGGCGCGGCAGATCGACGCGAGGTTCGGCGGCCAGATCGCCGACAAGAACTCGCAGTCGTTCCTGTCGCTCGCCGAGAGGCTCCTGTTTCAGAAGGCGCACCTCGACACCGGCACCTGGCTGCCGGCCCTGAAGGGCCTGCGCTACGCGTGCTGCGCCGCGCTCCTGGTGGTGGTGTACCGCCTGGCCCGCAGCGCGCGCCCCGACGCGACCCGCTGGGCCTTCCTGTGGCTGTTCGCGGCCTCGCCCTTCTTCGTCGTCACGTCGTGGCCGCACTACTTCGTGTACCTCCCCGCCATCGTCGCGGCCACGCTCGGCTGGGTGGCCGACAACCGCGCCGCCCCGCGGGCGACGCGCGCGCTGATCGCGACCGCAAGCCTCGGGGCCGCCGCGCTGTCGAGCATGTTCCTGTTCGACCTGATCGGCGACCGCCACGCCTACTCGTGGTGGGGCTTCGTGTTCCTCGCCGATCTGCTCGCGCTCGCCGCCCTCGCGCTCACGCTGCTCGCGCAGCGGCGCCAGCCGCCGATCGCCGACCCGGCCTGACTCGATCACGGGATCGGTGGTGCCTCTTTTTGCGGCACTACTCAAGGGGTCGGCGTTGTGCCAAGAGTGGCTGTTTCAGGGCCGCCGATTGCTGCGTTCGCGACGCGAACGCGAAAGGAGTACGTATGTTCGCACTGCGGAGATGGATCAATGCTGGGGTGCTGCTGTCAGCGGCCATGGGGCTGCTGGCGGCCTGCGATCTGGGTGACTACGAGGAGGAGGACGTCGGCAGCACCGAGCACGAGCTGTTTCTCGAGGGCAACGAGTGGGCCGCTGGCGTCGTGCCGGTCTGCTGGTCGGCAACGAGCCAGGCCCGGACCGATTTCGCCGTTCTCTCGCAGGTGATGCACGACATCGTCAATGCCTCCTGGCCGGCGGTCGCCGATGTCGAGTTCACGGGGTGGGGAGCCTGCCCCGCGAACACGAACGGGATGGTTGTCGTCAATCTCAACAACGGCATGATGGCGAATGGCACGGTCGGCTATACGGGCAGCAACGTCACGCACCGGGTCAATATTGGTGTCGACCGGGCCGATTTGTACGGTGCGATCGCCCCTCATGAGTTCGGCCACGTCCTCGGTTTCGGCCACGAGATGCGTCGGCCGGACTTCGTGGACGCCCCCAGCGGACCGTGTAGCGAGAACAACGGGACAGGAGACACCCTGGGAACGCCCGCTGACCGCGACTCGATCATGGCGTCGACCGGCTACTGCCAGGACAATCTCTTCCTGAGCCGCTGGGACACCGTCGGCGTTCGCAACGCCTACGGTACGCGGGCAGAGAACGTGATTTCGACCGGGACCGACCTGTACGCCCGCAAGCGGTCCACTGGCGACATCTATCGGCGGTCCGGTTCCACCTGGGTTCAGATCGGGAGTCCGGGCGGACAGTTCGTGGCGGTCGGGAACACTCTGTACGCCGTGAATCCCGACAATTCGAAAGTCTTTCGCTACGAGGGAACCGGAACGAGCTGGACCCAGATCGGGGGCGCCGTCGTCCAGATTCTGCGCTGCGGCGCAAGCCTGTGTCGGGTCGACACCGCAGGAAACCTCGAGCGATACCTGCAAGGCACGCAGACCTGGACGGCGATGGGTGATCTCGCTGCCGCGTATGCGTCGACGTCGACGGCGACCTATCGGTTGACCGCGGATCGACAGGTCGTCGAGCAATATACGGGCGGCACGGCCTGGACGGCGATCGGAGGACAGATATCGTCCCTGGTGGCCACCACCACGGCTCTCTACGGCACTGACCTGGTCACCGGTGAGATCCTCCGATACACCGGCGGAACGAGCTGGACCGTCGTCGGTGGACCCGGGCGCCTGTGGGTCGGCGTGGGCTCGGCCCTCTACGGACTCACCCCCAATCGGCAAAAAGTCTACCGCCATCCCGGAACTGGCACGAGCTGGACCGAGGTCGGCGGCGCCTCGGACTGGATCTACGGCGGTCCATCAGGGTCGCTGTATTCGGTGGCTCCGTCGACCAAGGACATCTGGCGCTATGACGGCTCGACCTGGGTGAACATGGGCCAGCCGTAAGGGTAGGTCGGCAGCCCCGGCGCCGGGCTAGCCAGGAGGCGATGAGCTGGCGCCGGGCGCGCGGCCGAAGAAGTCGAGCTGGTGAGCGACGTAGCTGAGCTGGGCGGCGTCGACCTGGCCGCGCCGCGCGGCCAGCCAGCTGGCGAAGCCGGTCCGGTCCAGCTCCGGGTGACCGGTCAGCTCGGCGTCGATGATGTCGAGGATGTGGTGCAGGAAGACCGCCTCGTCGCGCGGGTAGCGGCCGGCGATGGGATGCACGACCGAGTCTGACGCGCCGGCGGCCAGGATCTCGGCCCCGGACGAGACCAGGTGGCCGAACAGGTGGCGGCCGCACCGGCTGTCGCCCGACGGGCGGCCGTCGCGCACGCGCTCGTCCATGCTGCGGTTGTACAGCGCGAACACCTGGGCCTCGAGCGCCGGCGCGATGGCCGGCTCGAGGATCGTCTCGCCGTCGTAGTTGTTGGTGAACCAGAAGGCGCCGCGCGGCCGCACCCAGCGCCACAGGAGCGGCAGCACCGACGGGACGTCGACCAGATCGAGGAACTGGTTGGCGACCACCAGATCGAAGCGGCCCGGCCCGGGATCGAAGCCGAACAGATCGGCGTGGACCAGCTCGACGCCGATCTGGATGTCGCGCCCGCTCAGCCGCGCGCGGTGGACGCCCGCGCTCGCACCGGCCGGCGCGGCGACGTCGAGGCCGAGCGCCGCGGCCCAGCCCGGCACCGCCGCGGCCCCGTCGGCCACCGCCACCGGATCGGCGTCGATCGCCACGTACTCGGCGCGGCGGACCAGGCCCCACTCGACCAGGCGCGCCACCATGGTCGCGTTGCCGGCGCCGAGCTCGAGGACGCGGAGCGGCCGGTCGGCCGGCCCCGGCACCACCTCGGCGCGCAGCGCGTCGAGGACGTGTCGACTGAGCGCGCGATCGTCGACCGAGCGCTTGGCCGAGAGGTACCTGACGAACGGGTTGCGCTGATCGATCGGGTCCACTAGTGCACCGCCGCCGATATGGCGTCAACGAGGCGGTGTGGATCGCCGTCGAGCGCAAGGCGCGCCGACGACGGGCTACTCGCCGTAGCTCGAGGAGTTGCAACGCAGCGATCGGCGGTGAGGCGCACCGGATCGTTGATGTCATATCGGCGGCGGTGCACTGGTGCGGGCGCATCTTACCCGCCCATGTCGGCGGTGTTGAGCCGATCACCTCGCGATCGCGACCAGGGTCTGCCGGGCCGGTCCGGCCGGGTCGTGCTACATGTCTTGCCTCGCCGATGGAACAGGTCGCCGCACAGCCGCGCACGCCAGCCATGCACGTCATGAGGCGACACTGGCCGCGCGTGGTGATCCAGCTGGCGGTGAGCGTGCTGCTGCTCGGCTTTCTCTGGCACCTGAGCGGCGATCGCGTGCTCGAGCGGCTGACCGGCGCCAATCCGTGGTGGGTGCTGGCCGGCCTGGGGTTCGCGACCGTCGCCATGTTCGCCGCCGCCATGCGATGGCGCTTCACCGCGGTGGCGGTCGGCGCCGAGCTCGGCCTGGGCCGCTCGCTGCGCGAGTTCTACCTGGCCAGCTTCCTCAACCAGGTGCTGCCGGGCGGCATCCTGGGCGACGCGCTGCGCGCCTGGCGCCACGGCAAGTCAGCCCCGACCGGCAAGCCCGGTGGCATGGGTCGCGCGGTGCGGGCGGTCCTGATCGAGCGGCTGGCCAGCCAGATGGTCGTCTCGCTGTGCATGGTGGTCAGCCTGTCGCTGTGGCCGTGGCTGCCCGGCGCGTTCGACAACGCGCGCATCTGGGTGCCGCTGGTCGGCGCCGCGACGCTGGTCGCCGCCACCCTGATCGCGATCGCGGTGCTGGCTCGCCGGCACGGCGGCGGGCAGCTCGAGCGCTTCCTGCAGGACAGCCGGCAGGCGCTCTTGACCCCGCGCACGCTGGTGGCCCAGCTCGCGCTCGGCCTGGCGGTGACCGGCAGCTGCGTGGTGATGTTCTACTGCGCGGCGCGTGCGGTGCACTCGCCGCTGTCGGTTTTCCACCTGGTCGCGCTGGTGCCGGGCGCGCTGCTGGCGATGTCGATCCCGATCTCGATCGGCGGCTGGGGGCTGCGCGAGGCGTCGGCGGTTGCGCTGTGGACCATGGCGGGGCTCGCGCCCGGCGCGGCGCTGGCCAGCTCGGTGCTGTACGGCATGATGTCGCTGCTCGGCGCGCTGCCCGGCGCGGTCGTGCTCGCGATCGATCGCTGACCGGCCCGGGTCAGCGCACCCACTTGTCCCCCACCCGGCGCGCGCAGGCCAGGAAGTCGGCGGCCAGGTCGCTGCGGATGTAGAGCGGCGAGCTCGAGTCGCGAACCACCCGGCGATAGCCGCGCAGGCAGGTCCCGCGGGCGATCCGGGCCCGCAGCGCCTTGTAGTTGCGGTGCGGCAGGAAGATGACCTCCGGCCGGTCGCGCTGGCAGCGCGCGTCGAAGTCCATGCCGTGGAACGCGATGTCCTGGTCCATGAGCCCGGCCATGTCGGTGATGGTCGATCGCTGGAACATGACCCCGGGGACGCCGATCTCGGTGTGGTAGAGGCGGAGCGGCTCGGGGATGCACTCGCGCACCGAGCGGAGGCCGCGCACCGTGGTGATCCCGTCCATGTAGCGCTCGATGAGCGGCATGTCCGACGGGAACCGGAGCGACATCGGCGGCAGCCCGCGCACCGCGCCGACCGCGAGCGGGATCGCGACCAGCGCGGCCGCCGCGCCGGCGTGGATGCGCGCCCCGATCAAGAGGACCGACCAGCCGATCGCGTAGGCGAGGTAGAGCGCGCGCGGCACCCGCGAGATCGCCCCGTCGGTGGCGTCGTAGATCAGCCGGTGCTCGAACAGGTACAGGACGCCGGCCAGGTACAGGGCGCAGAACGCGATCGTGACCAGCGGGCGCGAGCGCCGGCGCAGGTCGGGCGCGGCAGCGATGGCGGCCAGGGCCAGCGGGACCAGGCCGGGCACGTAGAAGCGCGAGAACCAGCCCATCACCTCGATGGTCGAGAAGTAGTGATAGGCGCCGAACAGGGCGAACGAGGCGACCAGCGACCGCGACCAGGCGCCGCGGCCGTGGCCGGCCACGTACAGGAGCGGGGCGGCCATCACCATGAGGCCGATCAGGTTCCGCCGCTTCAGCGCCAGGCTGAGCTCGACGAAGTCCGGCGTGTACACGGTCAGCGCGCGCGACTTGAGATAGAAGGCGAGCGGGACCGGGGTGCCGAAGTAGAGGTAGAGCGCGCCCAGCACCGCGGCCAGCCCCACCCCGCACCAGGCCAGCACCCGCCACGGCGGGCGACCGTCGCGCCCCCAGCCGTACGCGCCGATGACGACCAGCGAGATCGCAACCGCGTCGGGCCGGGTCAGGAACACCGCGACGGTGGTGCCGACCACCGCGGCGATGCCCGCGCGCGTGCGCGGCGCGCCGTGGATGACGACCAGGTTGAGCGCCAGCACCACCAGCGCGACCGAGGTCTCCATCCCGCTGTGGACGAGCAGGAGGAGGTACGGGGCGCAGGCGGCGAGGAAGGCCGCGCCCCACGCGATCGCCCGGTCGGATGGCGTGGCGTCGGCGACCATGCGACGCGCGGCCCGCAGATACACCGCGAACAGCAGCACCATCGCCAGCGCCGACATCACCTTGACGATGGCGATGTAGTGGTCCGCGTCGAGGAGGAGCGGGATCAGCGCGAGGAGCTGGAACCCCTGCGACGTGTTGCCGTAGACCGGCCCGTCCTCGACGTTCCAGGCGGCGGTCCCGTGCTCGAGGATGTTGAGCCCGATCCGCTTGAAGAAGTGCGAGTCGTCCCAGGCCTCGAGGCCGAGGCCAGAGGTCAGGTAGACCACGACCACCGCGGCGCAGGCCGCCAGCAGCCAGGCCCCGAGCCAGGGGCCCGGGACCTCGCGCCGGGCCAGCTCGCGCAGCCGGGCCATCATGCTCGGCCGCTACTTGGTCCGGGCGACCGGCTTCTCGAACGAGACCTCGGCCACCGCGCTCTCGCGCAGGATCACCCGGAGGTTGCCCTTGAACTGATCCGCGACCTCGTTGCTGATGTGCTCGTGGATGTACTGGCAGAGGAACTCGGTGGTGGTGTTCTTTCCGCGCAGCTGCGGCACCTCATCGAGGTTCTTGAAGTTCATCACGCCGAGGATGTCCTGCAGCGCGCTCTGGGTCGAAGCGAAGTCGACGATGAGGCCGTACTCGTCGAGCGCATCGGTCATGAACACGGCCACCACCTCGTAGGTGATGACGTGCATGAGCTGCGCCGGGCCGAAGATCTCGCCCTTGAGCGAGTGTGCACACTTCAGATAGTCGCGGATCGTGAGGGTGAACATGCGGGCAGCTTATAGCCCAGCGCCTCCGCGATTGGCAACGCCGACCGCCCGTGCGCGGTTCACGCGCCGCGCGGTGACGGGCGGCCGGGCCGCCGCGCGACGTCGGCGGCATACGAGTAGAGCACCAGCGCGACCGCGATGAGGGTGATCGCGTCCTTGCCGCCCACCGGGATGAACGGGGTCAGATCGGCGATCAGCGCCACCACCAGCCCGACGTGGACCAGCCGGCCGCGCAGGGTGCCGGCGTGGTTGGGGCTGGGCGAGCGCCCGAACAGGCGCAGGCCGGCCAGGACGCACACGTAGATCGGCCGCATCGCGGCGATCACGAACACGAACGGGGTGACGCCCAGATAGAGGTGAGCGACCCCGCACATGGTGGTGACGTAGAACGCGTCGCTCTCCATGTCGAAGACCGCGCCCCGCTCGGTCGGTCCGTCGCGCCGGGCCAGCGCGCCGTCGACCCCGTCGAGCACGATGATGAGGATCGCCAGGCTCACCTTCCCCCAGCTCGGGCGCGGGTCGAAGGCGTGGGCGGTGAACAGGGCCGCGCACAGGAGCGCGCGGACCAGGGTGACGCCGTCGGCGCGGCGCCGGTGCCCGCGAATGTGCGCGAACAGGTAGCCGAACGCGCCGAACGTCCAGGTCGCGTGGATCGCCGCCATGGCGGCCGGGGTCAGCGCGGCCGGGGCGGCCAGCCACACCGCCATCGCCACCAGGCTGGAGATCGCCATGGCCAGCGACCACGCGTGCAGCGACTCACGCCCCTTGCTCATGCGCCGCCCCTCTGACCAGGACCAGCTCGTCGTACTCGAGCAGGCCCAGCTGGTGGCAGCGCTGCAGCGCGTCGCCGCCGACCAGGGACTGGCACCAGTAGCTCCACCGGCGGCCGCGCCGGAGCAGCGGTTGCAGCGCGCGGATCAGGCGGTCGCGCGGGCGGCCGAGGCGCATGTACGGCGACAGGCTGGTCCGGCGGACCAGCTCGAAGCCGGCGCCGGCGGCGATGGCCGCGATCTGGCGCGCGCTCAGGAGGGACTGGATGTGCCAGCCGGCGCGGACGTCGTCGAACAGCGCGGCGGCCCCGGGCGGCGCGTCCGGCGCATCCGGCGCGTCCGGCCCGCCCTGCCCGCCCTGCCCGTTCGATCCCGCGACCGCGACCGCGCCCGCGCTCGCGCCCGCGCTCGCGATCGACTCGGCTCCGTCGGTGACCATGTCGTCGACCAGGACCAGGCGCCCGCCCGGCCGCAGCAGCGCGGCCACCTCGGCGAAGAAGCCGGCGGCCGACGGCGCGTGCACGAACGACTCGATCGCGTAGGCCAGGTCGGCCCCGGCCAGCGCGCCGCGAAGCTCGGCCGACAGCGCGCAGAAGTCGCCCTCGTGGAACGCGGCGCTGCCGGCGAGCGAGGTCCGCCGGCGCGCGCGCCGGGTGGCGTGCGCGATCTGGGCCGGGCTGAGCGAGATGCCGTGCACCTCGGCCGGGATGTGCTCGGCCAGGTAGAGCGCGCCGGCCCCGACCCCGCAGCCGAGGTCGACCACGCGGGCCCGGCCGGACGGCTCGAGCGCGGTCACCTCGTCGAGCACGCGCCGGTGGATGTAGTGGAGCGCATCGCGCCGGTCGGCGGTGCCAGGCCCCCACAGCTCGCGGTGGAGCGCGCCCTCGGCGCTGGTCAGGACGAACTTCCAGGTGTTCGCGTCGTAGTATTCGCGGACCTTGCTCATGGCCCGCGTCAGAAGGTGATGCCGAAGCGCCGGCAGCGGACCTGGACGATGCGCTGGTTCGACTCGCTCATCTGCTGGTAGTGCACGCGGGCCGAGGACTCGTCGCCGACCGCGCAGGCCGACACCGCCGCCACCCGCTGGACGTACGCGTTGTCGGCCTGGAAGCGGAGGAACTCCTCCGCGCTGCGCAGCGCGCCCTCGTAGTCGCCGGTGTCGTACGCGTCGCTGACCGCGCGTCGCTTCTCGATCATCTCGGGCGGCGCGTCGGCCGGGAGGTCCGGCGTCGCGCCGGGGGCGGCCTCGCCGGCCTGGCGCTGGCCCTCGCCTTCCTGCTCGCCGCCCTCGGCCCGCCTGGCGCGCTCGGCGGCGCGCGCCCCCTCGAGCGCCCGCGAGCCGAGCTCGGGCTGGTCGCTCGGCGCCCCCGATTCCGGCAGGGTCGGCGCGGCGCGCTGCTCGCTGGCCAGCGGCGCCCGCCCGTGGCTGGACGCGGCGCCCGGGCGCGAGTCGCCCTCGTGCCCGGCCCGCGACGCGGCGGCCAGGTCCGACGGCGTGACCGCGGGCGCGCGCGCGGCAGCGCGAACCCGCACGAACAGCACCACCACCATGATGAGGACGGCGGCCGCGCCAACCAGGAGAGCGACCACACGCCGCTGCATGGGTCTGGCTTATAGCACCGGGTCCGGCCAAACGGGAGCGGCCGCGCCCTCGCGCTCCGGGCAGCTACCGGTCGGCGCGCTCGAAGTCGCCGAGCTGGCGGAGGAAGTCGCCCGCGGCGGCCGCCCAGGTGTACTCGCTTCCGGTCCGCAGCGACTGTGCGGCGATGAACAGCTGTTGCATGCGGTCGGGCGCGCGGACCAGCTCGAGCATCCCGTCGACCAGCTCGCCGACCGTCTCGTACAGCGCGCCGGTGATGCCGTGCTCGACGTGCGCCGAGGCGTTTCCGCCCCGGCAGGCAAGGATCGGCACCCCGTACGCGCGCGCCTCCTGCAGCGCCATGCCGAAGGTCTCCATCTGCGAGGTCGATACCAGCAGCGAGGCGTCGCGGTAGAGGGCGTCCATGCCCTCGTAGGGGACCACGCCGCGCAGGCGGACCACCGCCTCTCCGCCGCCGTCGAGCCCGGCCTCTCGCACGGCGCGCGCGCACTCGGCGGCGCAGGCCGGATCGAGGTCGTCGCGCCCGACGACGTCGACGGTGAGCTGGTCGCCCGGGCGCAGCGCCGCGGCCAGCGCGCGCACGAACGGCACCACGCCCTTGCGCGGGATCAGGTTGGCGACGAGGAGCGCGCGCACGCCGGGGCGGTGCTCGAGCGGCGGACGCGGCCGCTCCGGCAGCGCCGGGCGCACCGTGATGCACGGCTGCAGGTGGCCGCCCGCGCGCAGGTGCGAGGCGGTGTACGAGCTGGTGACCACGAATCCGTCGAAGCGCGGCAGCGCGGCTCGCTCGACCGCGAGGGACGGATCCCCGTCGGACAGGCCCGGCTCGAGGCTCGGCAGGTGGTGGACCACGAGGAGGAAGCGCTGGCCGGCGCGCGGGGTGACCGGCAGGAACCGCTCGAGGCTGACCGTGTCGACCAGGTAGATCGCGCGCTCGCCGGCGGCGACCAGCGCCGCCCATCTCTCCTCGGTGACCTCCTCGATCGGCCGGCGGCGGCGCACGGCGTCCACCAGCTGCCGATTGTAGAGATTGCCGCCGGAGACAAGCTCATTCTCGGGCGGCAACACGAACACCAGGCGCTCGCTCGTCGTCATGGCAACACCGGGGCGATCACCGATTCTTTGCAGATGTCAGCGAACACTTGGGCGGCTCGCGCACTGTGTTTCGGGCGAGTAGCAGACCGAGGGTGGTAAAAGCTTGCCTCACGCCCGCGACGCGACTCCACTGGTTGAGTGAACCAGGCCGAACCTGTAAGCTACCGCAGCCGCCCCAGAGGTATCAGGGAGTTAGACTAACGTATGGGAAGGTACAGCAGTTCCGCCAAAGCGACCCCTCGGCAGCAACAGTGCTTCCTTCACAGCGAGTCCTCGCTCGTCACCGATAAGGGGGTTTTCAGGTTCCTCTGTTATCGGTCGGCCGACGGCGAGGAGGCTTACGCCGTCACCATGGGTGACCTCGCCGGGTCGGAGCCGGCTTTCGTGCGGGTTCACTCCGAGTGCCTGACCGGTGAGGTGTTCGGCTCACTGAAGTGCGATTGCCGCGATCAGCTGGAGCAGGCGCTCCAGCTCATCGGTGAGCGCGGCCGCGGCGTCCTGGTCTACCTGCGCCAGGAGGGACGCGGCATCGGGCTCGGCAACAAGATCCGCGCGTACGCGCTGCAGGCGCTCGGCGCGGACACGATCGAGGCCAACCACGAGCTCGGCTTCCCGACCGACCTGCGCGAGTTTCACCTCGCCGCCGCGATCCTGCTCGACCTCGGCGCGTCGCGCGTCGTCCTCCACACCAACAACCCCGACAAGGTGGAGGCGCTGCAGAGCGCGGGCATCGCGGTCGAGTCGCGCGCGTCGGCGTACGGCTCGGTCAACCAGCACAACCGCGAATACCTCGAGACCAAGCACCGCGAGCTCGGCCACGACCTCGGCCTCCTGCTCGCGGCGCCCCGGTCCGAGCCCGAATCGCCGTAGCACCCCGCCGGGAAGAGATGGGTTCCGATCGTCGAGGCGCCCCGATCGGCGGCGAGCTCGACCTCGAGCGGGCGTGGGACCTCCTGTCCCGGCTGGCTGCTCGCGCCGGCCAGGGCCGTCCGGTGGCGGACGTGGTCGGCCTGCGGGTCGACCGCGGCGAGCTCCGCGAGGTCGCGGCCGCCGACGGGTGGATCGTCGCGCAGCCGGATCGACCGAGCGGCTGGTCGCGGCCCGGCGAGCCGGCGAGCCCGGCGTCGGCCCCGCTCGCGCGCGGGCCACTCGAGGCGATGCTCGACCTCTACATGCCGCTGTGCGTGGGCGCGGGCTGCCACCAGCTGGTGGTCGGGCACCTGGCCCAGAGCCTCGACGGGCGCATCGCCACCGAGTCGGGCGCGTCGCAGTTCATCAGCGGGCAGGAGGACCTCGAGCACGCCCACCGGATGCGCGCGCTGTTCGACGCGGTCGTGGTCGGGGCCGGCACCGTCGAGAAGGACGACCCGCGCCTCACCACCCGGCTGGTGTCCGGCTCGCATCCGACACGCGTGGTCATCGACCCGCAGCGCCGCCTCGGCGGCGGCTACAGCGTCTTTCGCGACGGTGAGTCCCCCACCCTGCTGGTCTGCGCCGCCGGCCCGGACGCCGCATCGGCCGGCGAGCAGCACGGCCACGCCGACCTGGTCACCGTCGAGTGCGACGCGAGCGGCCTGGCCATCGCCGACATCCTGGCGGCGCTGCGCGCGCGCGGGCTGACCCGCATCTTCATCGAGGGCGGCGGGGTCACCCTGTCGCGCTTCCTCGCCGCCGGCGCGCTCGATCGCCTGCACGTGGCGGTCGCGCCGTGCATCCTGGGCTCGGGCCGCGCCGCGTTCTCGCTGCCGGTCATCGAGCAGCTGTCGGACGCGGTCGTCTTCGAGTGCCGCCACTTCGCGATGGGGCCCGACATCCTGTTCGACTGCGCGCTGCGCGCCGGTCAGCCCGCGCCCGATCCGGCGGCGTAGACCACGCGGTGGCACAGGTGCAGGCCCGGCCGGGCCAGCCGCTCCATCGCGGCGGGCAGGTCGTCGAAGCTGCTCTCGCTGCTGATGAGCGCGTCGAGCGTCGGATCGGCGAGCAGGTCGAGCGCGAGGGCGAGCCGGCGCCGGTAGGTCCAGCGCGGCTGCCTGGCCGGCGGGATGGTGCCGACCTGCGACGAGCGCAGGGTCAGGCGGCGGTGGTGGAACGACTCGCCGAGCGGCAGCGTCACCTCGCGGTCGCCGAACCAGGACAGCTCGACGATCGTGGCCTCGACCCCGGCCAGCCCGAGCGCGGTGCGCAGCCCGGCCGGATCACCGCTGGCGTGGACCACCACGTCGGCGTCGGGGCGGGCCGCCCCGGGCGCGGCGAAGCGGAGGCCGAGCGCGACCGCCACCGCCGCGCGGGCCGGGTCCACGTCGATCAGCTCGACGTCGCAGCCGGGGATGCGCGCGGCCAGGTAGGCCGACAGCAGGCCGACCACGCCGCCGCCGACCACGGCCACCCGATCGCCGACCCCGACGCCGGCGTCCCACATCCCGTTGACCGCGGTCTCGAGGTTGGCGGCCAGGACCGCGCGCGCCGGCGGCACCCGGTCGGGGATCGGGGTCACCTCGCCGGCGCCGATCACGTAGCGCGACTGGTGCGGGTAGAGCGAGAAGACCGCGCGCCCGACGAGGTGGTCCGGTCCGCGCACCACGCGCCCCACGCTCGCGTAGCCGTACTTGACCGGGAAGGTGAAGTCGCCGTCCTGGTGCGGCGCGCGCATGCGCTCGGCCACCGACGCCGGAACCCGCCCGGCGAAGACCAGCGTCTCGGTGCCGCGGCTGACCCCGCTGTACAGCGCCTCGACCAGCACCTGGTCCGGCTGCAGGCCCGGCAGCGGCGCGCGGCGCAGCTCGCCTCGGCCGGGCGCGGTGATCCAGAACGCGCGCGCCTCGCCACTGTCGACACTCGGAACCATCGGCGTGTCGTAGCACGCCGGCGCGGTCACCAGGCCAGGATGGGCCAGCCGCGCCGGCGGGCCGCCACGCGCAGGCGCGGATCCGGGCTGACCACGCGCGGCTGGCCGACTCGCTCGAGCATCGGCAGATCCGAGTAGGAGTCGCTGTAGAAGTAGCTGTGCGCCAGGTCGGCCCCGCGCGCCGCCGCCCAGGCCTCGGCGCGGGTCACCTTGCCGCGCCCGTAGCAGAGCGGGGGCTCGAACGCGCCGAGCAGGCGGCCGTGCGGATCGGTCGGGAACTGGTTGGCCAGGAAGTCGTCGAAGCCCCATCGCTCGGCCGCGGCGCGCGCCTCGAACGCGGAGCTGTTGGTCAAGATGACCAGCGCGTCGCCGCGCCGGCGGTGCTCCTCGACCGCGGCCAGCGCGCCCGGGCGCAGCCGCCCGGCCACCTCGCGCTCGAACCAGGCCCGGGTGCGCTGGTCGAGCGCGTCGGCGTCGGTGCCCCGGTAGTGGTGGAGCGCGCGGCTGACCGCGGTCTCCATGTCGATCGCCGCGACGTGGTAGAGCGCGGTCCAGATCAGCGCGCGCGTCATCTGGTACGCGCTGATGTGTCGGTTGCGGCGCTCGTGGCGGGCCCACAGGAGCCCGCTGTTCACGTCGATGAGCGTGCGATCGAGATCGAAGAAGGCGATGGTGGTCGACATCCGGCCGGGAAGGTAACGCGCTCACCACCGGCGGGCCACGCGCCGCCGGTCGCGGACGTATGCCGGCGTGCCGGGGTTTTCCCGCGAGACCCCTGGTGACTCCCCCCTGCCCTACATTCCGTCTCTGTAGAACTGAATCAGTATTGTAATCAGGAACACCACGACCGGTTCAAATTGAACTCCGCCGAGCGCTGCCGAAGAATTGAAGTTTCTCGGCGCGGGTCCGGGATGGGGGTGCGGCAGATGGCGAGCGACGCGCGGCTCGGGAACAAGCTCGGCCTCGCGTCGGGCGTGTGCAGCGCGTTCGTCGGGGTGCTCGGGCTTGCGGTCCTGGTCGGCTGGGTGCTCGACATCGACCTCCTCGAGCGCACGCACCCTCCGCTCGGATCGATGAAGCCGCTCTCCGCGCTGGCCTTTGCCATGAGCGCGGGCGCGCTGTGGCTGCAGCGCGAGCCGGGGCGAGCCGGGCGGACCGGGCGGGCGCTCGGCTGGGCGGTGGCGCTGCTCGGCCTGGTCACGGTCGTCGAGTACGTCACCGGCCACGAGATCGGGATCGAGCGCCTGCTGTTCGGCGACGCGGTGAGGCTGGAGTCGACGCTGACGCCCGGGCGCATGTCGCCGGTCACCGCCGTCCACTTCATCCTCCTCGGCCTCGCCGCCGCGCTGCTCGATGCCCGCGCCGGCCGGGCCCACCGGCCGGCCGAGTGGCTGGCCCTGGCGGTCGCCCTCGCCTCGCTGCTCGCGCTGCTCGGCTACCTGCTCGGGGCGCGCTCGCTGTACGCGGTCGGGTCGTACCCGTCCATCGCGCTCCACACCACGATCGGCTTCCTGGTCGCGGCGGCGGCGGTCCTGCTCGCCCGACCGGACCACGGGCTCATGCGGCTCATCACCAGCGCGACGCCGGGAGGTCACCTGGCCCGGCGCATGCTGCCGGCCGCGCTGCTGGTGCCCGCGGTGCTCGGCCTGCTCCGCCTGCGCGCGCTGCGGAGCGGCGCGGTCGGCTTCGAGCTCGGGCTGGCCCTGTTCTGCGCCGCGAACATCGTCTGCTTCACCGGGCTGGTCCTGTGGAACGCGCGCGCGCTGGCCCAGCTCGACGAGTCGCGCCGGCGGGCGGAGGACGCGGTGCGCGCCAGCGAGGAGAGCCTGGCCATCACCCTCGACAGCATCGGCGAGGCGGTGGTGTCGACCGACGCCGACGGGCGGGTCGGGCGCATGAACCCGGTGGCCGAGGCGCTGACCGGGTGGCGCGAGGCCGAGGCGACCGGGCGCGACTGCGACGAGGTCCTCCGCATCGTCAAGGCGGACACCCGCGAGTCGCTGCCCAGCCCGGTCGGGCGCGCCCTGCGCGGCGACGTCGTCGCGCGGCCGATCGAGCGCGCGCTGCTGGTGGCGCGCGACGGCGGCGAGCACGCCATCACCGGGAGCAGCGCGCCGATCCGCGACGCCAGCGGCGTCCTGCGCGGCGCGGTGGTGGTCCTGCGCGACCGCGCCCCCGAGGAGCGGGCCGAGCAGGTCCTGCGCGAGAGCGAGGCGCGCAAGGCGGCGGTGCTGGAGGCGTCCCTCGACTGCATCGTCACCATGGACCACACCGGCGCCATCGTCGAGCTGAACGGCGCGGCCGAGCGAGACTTCGGCTTCACCCGGGCCGCGGCGATCGGCCGGCAGCTCGGCGATCTCATGATCCCGGTCGCCCTGCGCGAGCGGCACCGGCTCGGCGTCGAGCGATACCTGGCCGACGGTCAGAGCCGGATCCTCGGCCGGCGGATCGAGCTGTCCGCGCTGCGCGCCGACGGCAGCGTGTTCCCGGCCGAGCTGACCGTGTCCCGCATCCACTCGACCGGTCCGCCGATGTTCACCGGCACCATCCGCGACATCACCGAGCGGCAGCGCGCGGCCGAGGCGCTGCAGGCCAGCGAGTCGCGCTTCCGCCGGCTGTTCGAGTCGGGCCTGATCGGGATCGTGGTGGCCGACTCGTCGGGGGTGATCTGCGACGCCAACGACGCGTTCCTGCGCATGGTCGGCTCCTCGCGCGACGCGCTGACGGCCGGCCTGCTCGACTGGGGCGAGCTCGCGCCGCCGACCGGGCCGGGGACGGACCGGCCCGCGCATCCGCCGCCCGGAGAGCAGCCCGTGGAGCGAGAGCTGCACTGCCGCGACGGCGGCCGGGTCCCGGTCCTCCTCGGCGTGACCCAGCTCGACGAGACCAGCACGATCGCGTTCGCGCTCGACCTGAGGGAGCGCCGGCGCGCCGAGGCGGCGATCGCCTCGCTGCGGCGCGAGCGGGCCTCCGACGCCAAGTTCCGCGCCCTGCTCGAGGCCGCGGCGGACGCGACGATCATCACCGACCGCTACGGCATCGTCATGCTGGTCAACGGACGCACCGAGGTGATGTTCGGGTTCCCGCGCGAGGAGATCCTCGGCCAGCCGGCCGGGAGGCTGGTGCGCGGCGCGGCGCCGGACGGAGCGCGGGGCGAGCTCGGCTCCACCGTCGAGCTGGTCGGTCGCCGGAAGGACGGCAGCGACTTTCTGATCGAGGTGAGCGTCAGTCCGATCGAGACCGAGGACGGGTTGCTGGTGTCGAATTCGATACGCGACATCACCCAGCGCAAGGAAGCAGAGGCGGTGCTGCGCCGGGCCCGCGATGAGGCGGAGATCGCCATCGGCGAGCTCGAGGCGTTCAGCTACTCCGTGGCGCACGATCTGCGCACGCCGCTGCGCGCCATCAACGGGTTCAGCAGCGCGCTGCTCGAGGACTGGGGTGAGCGGCTCGACGACGAGGCGCGCGAGTACCTGAGCCGGATCCGCGGCGGCGCCAGCAACATGGGGCAGCTCATCGACGCGCTGCTGACCCTTTCGGGGGTGAGCCGCGTCGGGCTGTTGCGCGAGCCGGTCGACTTGACGCAGCTGGCCAAGGAGGTGGCGGCGCAGCTCAGCGGCGGCGAGCCCGGGCGCCGGGTCGATTTCGCCATCGAGGACGGCCTCGAGCAGATGGGTGATCCGCAACTCCTGCGCGTCGTGCTCGAGAACCTGCTCGGCAACTCGTGGAAGTTCACGAGTCGCCAGAAGGCATCTCACATCCAGTTCGGTAGCGCGCCGGGCGAAGCTGCCGTCTATTATGTGCGCGACGACGGGGCCGGGTTCGACATGAAGTACGCCGACAAGCTATTCACTCCCTTCCAGCGCCTGCACCAGCCCGGCGAGTTCAGCGGGACCGGCATCGGTCTCGCCACCGTTCATCGGATCGTCCGGCGCCACGGCGGGCGCATCTGGGCAGAGGCAGCAGAGGACCGGGGCGCCACGTTCTGGTTCACCCTCTCCGGTTGACCGGAGCACGAGGAGAAGTCACTTGGGCGAGCGCAAGTTCATCCTGCTGGTCGAGGACAACAAGGACGACGAGCTGCTCATGCTGCGGGCGCTGCAGCGCAACCAGATCCCCAACGAGGTGATGGTGACGCGCGACGGGGTCGAGGCGCTCGACTTCCTGTTCGCGACCGGCGCCCACGTCGGCCGCGATGTGAGTCAGCTGCCGCAGGTGGTGCTCCTCGACCTCAAGCTGCCCCGGGTGGACGGGCTCGAGGTGCTGCGCCGGCTCCGCGCCGACCCGCGCACCCGCCTCCTGCCGGTTGTGATCCTCACCTCCTCGAAGGAGGAGGCCGACGTGATGCAGAGCTACGCGCTCGGGGCCAACAGCTACGTCCGCAAGCCGGTCGACTTCGCCCAGTTCACCGAGACGATGCGCACCCTCGGCATCTTCTGGCTGCTCCTCAACGAGATCCCGCCGGTACCGCGCGTCGCGTCGTCATGAGCGCAGGCCGGCCACGAACCTGGCCATCGCCGCGAGGGTGACGTCGCGGCCGTCGCGGTGCGGGCTGTGGCCGCACGCCGCGACGATGCAGCGCTCGACCGGCCCGGCGGTCCCGCGCTCGATGGCGTCGACCTGCTCGAGGGTGCCGTACGGATCGTCCACACCCTGCACCACCAGGACCGGCGCGGCGATGGTCGGCAGGTAGCTCTCGATGTTCCAGCGGCGGAAGTCCGGATCCAGCCAGGCCCGGTTCCAGCCCCAGAACGCGACGTCGACGTTGGGCCCGTGGTGGCGCTCGAGCCGGGCGCGGAGGTCGCCGTGGAGAAATCGATCGCGGGCCGCCTCGATCGCGCGGATCGCGCAGTCCTCGACGAAGACGTGGGGCGCCTCGAGCAGGAGCCCGATCACCCGCGGCGAGGCGGCCGGCGTCGACGCGTGGATGAGCGAGATCGAGCCGCCGTCGCTGTGGCCGACCAGGAGCGCACGCTCGATCCCGGCCGCGTCGAGCACCCGGGGGAGGTGGATCAGCCCCTCGTCGTGCATGTAGCCGAGCGGCCGCGGCAGCGGCACCGGATCCGAGCCGCCGTGGCCGGCCCGGCTGTACACCAGCGCGCCGCAGCCGGTCTCGGCCGCCAGCGCGGACGGGAAGTCGCGCCACATGCTGACGCAGCCCAGCCCCTCGTGCAGGAAGACCAGCGTGGGCGCGTCGGCCGGGCCGGGCCCGTGCCACGCGTACTCCAGGCGCTGGTCGCCCGCGAGGAGGGTCTGGCTCATCGGCCGAGCGTGACACAGCCCGGCATGTTTCTCCTCTACGGGCGCATCACCACCTTCACGCACCCGTCCGCCTTGGCGTTGAACATCCTGTACGCGTCAGGCGCGTCGTCGAGCCCGACCCGGTGGGTCACGATGAACGAGGGGTCGAGCTCGCTGGCCAGCACCTTGTCGAGCAGCGGCTTGCCGTAGCGGTGGAAGTGGGTCTGCCCCATCTTCAGCGTCAGGCCCTTGCCGAACGCCGCGCCCATCGGGAACTTGTCGATGAGCCCGCCGTACACGCCGGGGATCGAGACGGTGCCGCCCTTGCGGCAGGCCTGGATCGCCATCCGCAGCGCGGTCGGCCGGTCGCTCTGCGCGCGCAGCTTCTGCTTCACCTTGTCGTAGATCGCGGCCGGCCCGTCGCCGTCCGCCTCGAGCCCGACCGCGTCGATGCAGGCGTCGGGGCCGCGCCCGCCGGTCAACGCGTCGAGCCGGGCCAGGAGACGGCCCTCGCGCGCGTCGAGCGCGGTGACCCTCGGGTTCCGGCCGGCCATGTCGAGGCGCGCCTGGACCCGGTCGATCGCGATGACCCGCTCCGCGCCCTGGGCCAGCGCGGAGATCGCCGACAGCTGGCCGACCGGGCCGCAGCCGAACACCGCCACGATGTCGCCCGGCTGGATGCCGCAGCTCTCGGCCGCCATCCAGCCGGTCGGGAGGATGTCGGACACCAGCAGGACCTTCTCCGCCTCGACCGAGGCGGGCGACGTGGGCGAGGCCGGCGCCGCGGGCAGGACCAGGCAGCCGACGTCGGCGAATGGCACCCGCACCAGCTCGGCCTGCCCGCCCGAGTACCCGCCCATGACGTGCGAGTAGCCGAACAGGGCCGCGCCGGCGTGGCCGTACATCGTCTCCATGACGTCGGCGCTGGGGCTCGGGTTGCTGTTGTCGCACGCGGAGAACAGGTCGTGCTTGCAGAACCAGCACCGCCCGCACGAGATGCCGCACATCACCACGACGCGATCGGCCGGCTTGATGTGCTCGACGGCGCTGCCGACCTCGACGACCTCGCCCATGAACTCGTGGCCGAGGATGTCGCCCTTGCGCATCCCGGGCATGAAGCCGTTGTAGAGGTGGAGATCGGACCCGCAGATCGCCGACAGCGTCACCCGCACGATGGCGTCGTGGGGCTGCACGATGGCGGGATCGGCGACCTCCTGGACCCGCAGGTCGCGCGGGCCGTACCAGCAGACGGCGCGCATGACTACTGCCTCCCCGCCGGCGTGAGCTGGGTGCGCGCGTCGGCGCGGACCTGGCGGCGGCGCGGGACCGACACCCCGAGCGACGCGGTGCTGGCCGTCTCCTTGTCGCCGGCGAGCTCGGGTCGGCGCGCGCCGGTCGAGATCGCGCCGGTCTCGAGCAGCTGGCGCAGCCTGCCCAGCTCGCGCGCCAGCTGGTGCCCGGTCATGCCGGACAGGAGCCGGCGGAACGGCGCCAGCCCGAGCGGCCCCGGCGCCAGGTAGCGCAGCTGCAGGGTCAGCTCGGTGCCGCGGTCGCCCGGCGCGTCGCGCAGCTCCAGCGCGCCTTCCGCCTCCAGGCCGCCTCCCTGCCGCGACTCCCAGGCCAGCCGGCGACCTTCGATCTCCTCGGTGATGTCGGCGTCCCAGGTGAGCGAGAGCGGGCCCTCCCCGATCGTCCAGCGCGAGCTGCGCGGTCCGGTCACCTCGACGTGCGCGACGTGCTCGAGGAACGCCGGGAGGTGCTCGAAGTCGCGGAACACCCGGTAGACCGTGGAGCGCGACGACAGGATGGTCACCGAGCGGGACACGTCGATCACCGGAGTCGACGCCAGGAGACGCCGGTAGCCGGGGCATCGCCCGGTGGCGGCGCGGAGACCGAGCAGCGCGCCGCCGGCGGCGAGCGCGTAGCCGAGTGGATCGCGGCGTCCGAGACCGTAGGTCAGCGCCGCGGCACCGAGCGCGCCGGTGGCGATGCGCTCGATGGGAGGGACGTTCACACCGTCGCTTCTGCGTCGGTGAGAGGGAGAGCTCGTTGAAGTCATGGCACGGCGCGCTGCAGACGCCGTGCCGCCTGACGCCTGCGGTCAGCTCGACCTCTCGTCCTCGATGAAGCTCGGATCGGCGGTCGGATCGGCGGTCGAGTCGCCGGTGGCTCGCCTCACCTGGCCCAACCCCTGCCGTCACCCGCGTCGGGCACGGCCCCGGTCCGGGCGGAGCACCAGGGCGCGGGCGCTCATCTGTGACACTCCGGCGTGCCGAGGCGCGGCGCTATCCGGGTTCTGTCACGCGCAGGAGGGCGTCGAGCGCGCCCAGGTTGACCGGCTTCAGGACGTACTGCTGAAAGCCGGCCCGCTGAGCGGCGGTGCGGTTGGTGTCGTCGCTGAAGCCGGTCAGCGCGATGAGGCGCAGCCGCGGCATCAGGCGGCGCATCTTCGACGCCAGCGCGAAGCCGTCCATGACCGGCATCGCGAGATCGATGAGCGCGACCGTGCAACCGCTCACCTGATAGAGCGCCTGCTCCGCCGAGTAGGCGATGGTGACGCGGTGGCCCAGGCTGGCCAGCCCCTCGGACAGGAGATCGGCGGCGTCGCAGTTGTCGTCCACGATGAGGACGACAACTGCGTCGCCGGCCGAGGCCGAGCTGGCCGGCGAGCTGGCCGGTTGGAACACCCGCTTCGAGTCGGCCAGCGGCAGGCTGATGATGAACTCGCTGCCGCGGTTCAGCCCGTCGCTGCGGGCCTCGATGGTGCCGCCGTGCAGCTTGACCAGCTCGCGCGCCAGGCTGAGCCCGATGCCGAGCCCGGTGGTGGTGGTCACCCCGACCTGCTCGAACATGTCGAAGATGCGGTTGAGGGCGGCGGGCGGGATGCCGATGCCGAAATCGCGGACCCCGACGATCGCGCGATCGCCCACCCGACGCAGACGCACCTCGATCCGCCCGCCCTCCGGCGTGTACTTGGCCGCGTTGTCGAGCAGGTTCGTGATCACCTGCTGGAGCCGCAGCGGATCCCCGTCGACCGTGAGCGCCTCGGTCTCGCGATGGATGGCCAGCTCGTGTCCCTTCTGCCGGTAGAGCAGCCGGGAAGACTCCGCCGCGGCGTTGACCACGTGGTGCATGTCGATCGTCTCGTGGGCGAGGTTGATCTTGCCGTGGTAGACGCGAGAGACGTCGAGCAGGTCGTCGACCAGGCGGGTGAGGTGGCCGATGTGGCGCTGGATCATCCGCACCGCCTCGCGGCTCCGACCCTGGCCGGCCTCGCCGTCCGACGCCATCACCTGGCTGGCCAGGTCGATGGCGGCGAGCGGGTTGCGCAGCTCGTGCCCGAGCACCGCCAGGAACTGGTCCTTGCGCACCGCCTGCTCCTCGAACCAGTCGCGCTCGCGCGCCCGCTCGCGATCCGAGAGATCGACCAGCGCCCAGCGCAGCGCCGTGCCGCGCCCGTCGCGAATGCGCCAGAACGACAGCTCGGCGGGAAACGCCCGGTCGCTCCGGATGGTGTGGATGCGCAGCTCGAGCCGATCGGGAGCCCCCTCGTCCTCGGCCTTGATCTGGCGCAGCCACTGCTGGGTCCTCGGCCTGTCCTCGACCGCGACGAAGAACGGCAGCGGCTTGCCCGCCATGTGCTGGATCGGGACGTCGAGCAGCTCGCTGGCGGCGTGGTTGCCCTCGAGGATCGAGCCACGCTCGTCGGTGACCAGGTACGCCCCCGGCGCCGAGAGAAAGAGGTCCTGGTAGCGGCGCCGCTCCGCCTCGACGTCGGCGTGGACACCCTCCAGGCGCCGGTTCAGGCCGATCATCTCCTCCTCGGCGACCCGCAGCTCCTCCATGCTGGTCGACAGCTCGGCCAGCACGTCGCCCATCCGGGTCCTGTCGAGGGCGTCCTCCTCGAAGGCCCGGATGAGAGCTCCCGCGCGCCGCTCGAACTCTTGCAGCTGGGAGCTGAACCGCTCGCGATCCATCACCATTCTCCTTGGCGTGATTCGCCCGCGCGAGCGGTGATGTCCTCCATGAGGATGCACACGCCCTTGCCGCGCTCTCCGTCGGGCGCCAGCCGGCTGATGACCAGGCGGCAGTCGAACGACCGCCCGCGCCGGTTGACCGCCTTCATGATGAGGTCGCGAGACTCGTTCTTGCCGTTCGGCTGGGCGATGAAGGCGCGGATCGGCCCGATGAGATCGCCGACCGGCAGGCCGATGTCGAGGGCGACGAACGCGCGGCCGACCACCTCTTCGGCGCGCAGGCCCCACATCTCGACCGCCAGGTCGTTCCAGGCCCCGACGATGAGGTCCTCGTTCAGGACGGCCAGCCCGGCCCGCAAGCTGCTGAGCACCGCGTTGAGGAACCCGTTGGCCTGGTTCAGCTCACCCTCGTGCATGCGAAGAGCCTGGTTGGCCCCCTCGAGCTCCTCGTTGGCCGAGCGCAGCTCCTCGTTGATCGTCTCCATCTCCTCGTTGGCTGCCTGCAACTCCTCGTTGGTCGTCTCCAGCTCCTCGTTGGCCGACTGCAGCTCCTCGTTGGTCGTCTCCAGCTCCTCGTTGGCCGACTGCAGCTCCTCGTAGGCGGTCTCGAGGTTCTCGCTGAACCGCTGGAGGTTCTCCTGCAGCTTGTGGTGGTGACTGACGTCGGTGAAGGTGATGGCGGTCGCGACCAGGAGCCCGTTGCGCAGGATCGGGGCGACCGCGACGTCGAGGTAGAGACCGCCGCGGCCGTCCTTGTACTCCACGTTCTGTCGGTGGACCGGGAGGCGCGAGGCCAGCGCCTCGTCCATCATCGAGCGAAGGTCGGCCGGGCGGTACGACAGCTCGAGGTCCTGGATCGGCTTGCCCAGGTCCGACGAGCTCAGGTTGAACAGCAGGATCGCCTTGTGGTTGATGACGCCGATCCGGCCGGTCGGATCGAGGACCACCTGGGCCACCGGCGACGCCTCGAGCGCCGCCTCGCGCAGGCGCGCGTTGCGCGCCGGATCCTCGTCGCGCCGGCGCGAGACCGGCGACAGAGCCCCCCGGCGGTCGGTCCAGCCCGGGCCGGCCGGCGCCTTCGCGAAGATGCGGTGGCGGAGCTCGATCGGGGTGAAGGCCTGGCTGCGCGAGAGCAGCATCTCGGCCCGGCCGAGGAAGAGGTAGCCGCTATCCTCCAGCGAGAAGTGCAGGCGAGCCAGGACGCGCGCCTGGGTGTCCACGTTGAAGTACATGATGGTGTTGCGGCACAGGAGCAGATCGACGCGCGAGATCGGCGCGTCCTCGACCAGGTCGTGCTGGCCGAAGATGACGACCCGGCGGAGCGAGTTGTGGAGCGTCGCGGTGCCGTCCTGGGTGAGGAAGTACTTCTGCCGCAGCTCGTCGGGCACGGTCTCGAGCGAGTCGGTCGGGTAGCGCGCCTTGCGCGCCTGAACCAGCGCGCCCTCGTCCCAGTCGGTGGCGTAGATCTTGACGCGCCGGTTGTACTCCTCCAGGCCGAGCGCCTCGGCCAGCAGCATCGCCGCGCTGAACGGCTCCTCGCCCGACGCACAGCCCGCGCTCCACAGCCGGATGGGCGCGTCCGGCGGCTTGGCGCGCAGGATCCTGGGGATCACCTCCTGACCGACGTAGGCCCACGCGTCGGGGTCGCGGAAGAAGGAGGTGATGTTGATGAAGATGGTGTCGAGGAGGACCGAGAGCTCCTCCGGGTGATCCTTCAGGTGATCGCGATAGAGCCCGAGATCGTCCCCGACGCCGAGCGTCCTGGCCCGGCTGGCGATGCGGCGGCGCAGGCTGGTCCGCTTGTAGCCGGTGAAGTCGATCCCGCGAGAGCTCCGGATGAAATCGAGGAGATTCTCGAGCGGGCGGTCCTCCTCCGCCTTGTCGCTCTCGTCACCGCTGCGACCAGACGTGGGATCACTGCTGGCCATGGGGCTCCACCCATCCTACCCGCGTCCTCCGAGCAGGGTCACTTCAGCAGCTCGCGCAATCGCGAGGCGTGCTCGCGGAGCGCGGCGGCCCGGGTCACGTACTGATCAGCCAACCGGACGTTCCCGATCTCCGAGACGCGCTGGGCCAGGCTCTGAAGAATGCTCGCCCTTTCCTCGAGGAGGCGCAGGGCGACCCAGAGCGAGCGCTCCATCTCGTCGCGCTGGGCGGACAGGAGCGACTCGGGGCTGTAGGCATGGCCGAGGTAGCAGCGGAATCGACCGAGTCGGCCCTCGTTCAGCTCGAACAGCCCGCCACCGCAGTCGGGACAGGCCACCCCGGTCGCCGCGCCGGCGGCCACGCTCATCTGGCTGGGCCCGGGATCGAGCACCTCGGAGGAGGCAACCTCCGCACGGGTGAGCGCGGGCGCTCGCTCGGGCGGGTCCACCTGAGGGACCGGCATCCCGACCAGCTCGGCCAGGAGCGCACCCATCTCGCTGATCGGGACCACGTGGTCCGGCGTCACCGCCGCCAGCGCGGCCAGCGGCATCGCGCTGCACGCCGCATCCTGCGGATCTTGCACGATGGCGAGCCCGCCGCGCTGCTTGATCGCGAGCAGGCCGGCCGCGCCGTCGTCCAGATAGCCGGTCAGCACCACCCCGATGACACGCGGGCCGTAGCCGAGCGCCGCCGAGCGGAAGAGCACGTCGATGGCGGGACGTACGCGGTTCTCGCGGGGGCCGCGGCCGAGGAGCACCTGGTCGTTCTCGATGAGCAGGTGATGGTCGGGAGGAGCCACGTACACCCGACCGGGCCGGATCTCCTCGCCATGGTCCGGATGAGCCGCGGGCAGCGGTCCTCTTCGCCGGAGGATGGCGGGCAGCGCGCTGGGTGTTCCGGCCGCCACGTGTAGCACCACGAAGACAGCCGCCGGCAGGTCGGCGGGGAGCTTCGCGACCAGCTGACTCAACGCCTCGATTCCGCCGGCGGATGCGCCGATCACCACTCGATCCAGGCCGGCCCGCTGGGACGCCATGGGTTGCGCTGCTGCAGGACGGGTGCCGGGTCCGGGTGAGCGACCCGGGTCCGCGCCGCGGCGCGGACGGCGGGACACTACACGCTCTTGCCGTCGAACTTGTGAACCGGCAGCGCGTCGACGTCGACGCCCTCCAGGCACCGGACGTTGATCGCGCGCATCTCCTTGCCATCGGGACCGGCGCCGCCGGCGAACGAGCGGATGCCGCAGCGGGGGCAGAAGAAGTGGTGGAGCCGCTTCTTGCCGAACTGGTAGTCGGCGACGAGGTCGGCGCCGTCCAGGAGCACGAACTGGTCCAGCGGGGCGAAGGCCAGGAGCGTCCCGGTCCGGCCGCACATGGAGCAGTTGCAGCTCATGACCTGGCCGAGCTTCATGGTGACCTGATAGCGAACGCCGCCGCAGTGGCAGCTGCCGGTGTACGTCTTCGCTTCGGTCTCGGTCGCGGTCTCGGCCATGGTCATCCTCCTGTCGCGGCGCGCGCGGGGGGCGGCGCCGGGCTGTGGGTGGAGCGATGGTCCGAGTATCTACCGGATCGTCGCCGGCTAGCGCTCGGCGTCCTTGCTGCCGACCACGGTCATGTTCATGCCGATCTGGACCGAGAGCGGCTTGCCGTCGACGGTGACGATGGTCTTGGCGTTGAGGTTCCAGCCGAACGAGCCGGTCGAGAACTCCTTCACCTCGGCCAGCATCTCCTGGCCGTTGATCACGATCTTGACCGGCTCGGCGTTCTCCGAGAACTGCGCGCGCGACAGAGGACAGGTCGACTTGGCCATGGCGGCGTACGGTACACCAGCGGGCCAGCCGGAACGAGCCCGCCGGCCCGCTGCTTCAGCGCCGGAGCAGCTGGTTGACCGCGTCCCGGTGCGCCGCGGTGGTGAAGCAGCTCGGCTCGGCCAGCTCCTCGGTGACCAGCGCGTTGGCCCACGACTGGTCGGCGGCGGCGCGAAGCAGCGGCTTGGCCATGCGGACCGCGTGCTCGGGCAGCGCGGCGATCCGGTCGCACCAGGCCAGCGCCGCCGCCTCCAGATCCTCCGGGGCGCACACCGCGTTGGCCAGGCCCAGGCGGAGCGCGTCGTCGGCGCCCAGCGCCTCGCCCGACACGAACAGCTCGAACGCGCGCTGGTAGCCGATCCGGCGGGTCAGCGCCCAGCTCATGCCCACCTCCGGGATGAGCCCGATGCGGGCGAACGCGGTGACCAGGCGCGCGCGGGTGGACAGGAGCACGAGGTCGCAGGCCAGGGCGAAGGCCAGCCCGACCCCGGCCGCGGCGCCGTCGACCGCCGCGACGAACGGGATGTCCGACTGCGCGATCAGCCGGACCACCCCGCCGAACTGCTGGCGGATCCACCGCCACAGCGCGGTCGCGCCGGCCGGGCTCTCGAGCAGCGGCCAGGCGGTGTCGCGCATGAGCCGGAGATCGCCGCCGGCCGAGAACGCGCCGCCAGCGCCGGTCAGCACCACCGCGCGGGTGGTCGGATCGGCCAGCAGGCGGTCGATCTCGTCGCGCAGGCGGACGGCGAGCGGGCCGGACAGCGCGTTGAGGCGCGGCGGGTCGTTCATCACCACCACCGCGCAGCCGGGCCGCGGGCGGCGCACCTCGACCAGCCCGTCGCCGGCGGCGCGAAACTCGTCGACCCAGGACTCGTAGCTCTTGCTCATGGCGTCTCCTTTGCCTGGTGCACCGCCGCCCAGGCGGCGTCGGCCAGGGTGCGGCGGGCGCGGCCGAGGTCGCTCAGCGCGTGGCCGGCCAGGTGCTCGCGCGCGAAGCTCATCACCGGCCCGATCAGGATCGCGACCAGGAGATCGGGCGGCATGCGGCGGCCGGCCGCGACCCCGAGCCGATCCAGGTGCTGGCGCACGCCGCGGAACAGCTCGCGGTTGCCGGCCCGGATGTCGGCCTCGACCGCGGTCACCGCCGGTGACCGGCGCGCGTCGAACAGGAAGCGGGCCGCGTCCGGGTGGGCGCCGACCCAGTCGAGGGTGTGCTCGACGATGCCGCGCACCGCGCTCCGCCCGCTGCGCGCCCGGGCCAGCCGCGCCAGCAGCGGGGCCCGGTACGAGCGCAGGGCGTCGACGTAGAGCGCGCCGAGCAGCGCGTCCTTGCCGGCGAAGAAGTGGTAGATGCTGCCGGTGGTCGCGCCGGCCCGCTCGCGGATGTCGGCGATGGTGGTGGCGTCCACCCCGCGCGCGGTGAAGCAGGCCAGCGCGGCGTCGAGGATCTCGCCGCGGCGGGCGCCGCGCAGGTGCGGTCGGGCGGCCGGGGCGGCGGCGGGCATCGACCAGAACTTTGTTCTAGAACGCTGTTCTAGTCAAGGGCGCGGGGTGAGCAGGCCCTTGCCCGGCACGTGGTTGACCTCCAGCCGGATCCCGTCCGGATCCTCGAACAGGAGCGAGTAGTAGCCCGGCGCCCACGGCCCGTCCTCGGGCGGGTGGACCACGGTGGCGCCGAGCTCGACCACCAGCGCGTGCACGGCGTCGACGTCGGCGCGCTCGCGGGCGCGGAAGCAGACGTGGTGCAGCCCGACCCGGCGCTGGACGAACCTCTCGCCGCGGTGCTCGGGGTCGGCGCGAGAGATCGCCACCCCGGTGCGGGCGCCGACGCAGTAGTAGAAGCCATCCGCCTTCATGACCGGGGTCAGGCCGAGGAAGGGCAGCAGCCGCTCGTAGAACCCGAGCGCGGCGGCGAAGTCGCTGACCGAGAGCTGGATGTGCGCGATGCCGTTGATCTCCATGCCGCCAGCATCGCCTGTCGGGGCGCGGCGCGGCCAGCCGGTGCACGGCGTCGTCAGCCCGTGCGCCGCGGCGCGCCCGGACGTAGTCTCGAGGGGACCGGTTCGCCCGAATGCACGACGAGCTTCCACTGCCCGGCGACGATGACGCCCCGCCGGTTCGCTACCGCGAGACCGCCCCACCGCCGGCGCTGGCCCGCTCGGTCTGCTGCACCTGGAGCCTGGTGGTCGGCGACGGCGCGCGCGATCACCTCCTGCGCGTCCTGCCCGACGGCTGCGCCGACCTGGTCTGGGTCGACGGCGCCCCGCCCTTCGCCGCCGGTCCCGCCACCCGCACCGACGAGGCGCTCCTGGCGCCCGGCACCGTGGTGGTCGGGGTCCGCTTCCGCCCGGGCTGGGCCCCGTACGGCCTCGGCGCCGAGGCCAGCGACCTCCTCGATCGCGACGTCCGGCTGACCGACCTGTGGGGCCGCGGCGCCGCTCCGCTGATCGACAGCCTCGATCGACCGGCCACCGCCCGCGCCCGGCTCGACGCGCTCGAGCGCGCGCTGCTCGCCCATCGCGGAGCGCCGGGGACCGGTACGGTCGATCCGCTCGGGCCGGTCGCGACCGCGTGGCTGGCCCGCCACCCGGGCGGACGCATCGAGGCGCTGGCCCGCGAGATCGGAGTCAGCCCGCGCCAGCTCCACCGCCGCTTCGTCGCCGCGGTCGGCTACGGCCCGAAGACCTTCCAGCGCATCGCGCGCTTCCAGCGCCTGCTCGCCCTGGCCCGGCCACCGGCGCGCGCGCGGCTGGGCCAGCTCGCCCTCGAGGCCGGCTACGCCGACCAGGCCCACATGACGCGCGAGGTCGGCGAGCTGGCCGGTCGCACGCCGGCGGCGGTGGTCGGCCGGGTGGGCAGCGCGCTGGAGGTGGCGGATCTGTTCCCGTCGGCGCCGGATCCGCTCAGGGGTACCACTCCACTCCGAAGGTGAAGCGGTACTGGTGGTAGTAGAACGGGATGCCGCGCAGCTGCGGCGCCGAGACCACGAAGTCGCCCGGCTTCACCACCAGCTTCGTGTGCGCGCCGAGCGGCAGCGCCAGGCCGAGCGGGTTCCAGCCGGCGAACAGCCCGACGCTGCCCTTGTCGACCCCGACCAGGTCGAACAGGATCGTCGTCGCGCCGGCGTAGGCCGTGGAGCGGAGCTCCCAGGTGCCGAACCGCTTGAGCCGCCAGATGACCGGCACGTACAGGCTGGCGGCGCCGGCCGCGACCTCGAACCCGGACGCCGATACCCACGGGTTGTACTCGGCGTCGAGGCCGAAGCCGAGGTCGCGCCAGGGGTTCCAGCGCAGGCCGACCGACACGTTGCCGGCGCCGCGATCGATCGCCGCGCCCAGGTTGAACGCCGCGCCCCAGGTCTCGACCACCGGGTCCGGCAGGCGCTGGATGACCTGATCCTCCCGATCGAGCGTGTTCTCGGTCGCCTTGTCGGACGTGTTGGCGGCGTCCTCGCGCCGATCGCGCTCGTTCTCGTCCGCCTCGGTCTGGGCCAGCGCGGCGCGCGGGACCGCGAGCGCGGCGAGGACGGCGATCGCGACCGCCAAGGGGCGCAGGCCGGGACCGCCCGGATCGGGCCGGCGGCGGACGCGATGACGAGCGCGCGCCGCGCGGGCGCGGGCGCGGGCGACGGAGCGGACCCGGCCTCGGCGCAGGAAGAGCGCGGTCAGCGCGAGCAGCCCGGCGCTCCACAGCCCGCCGCCGCCCGGGCCGGCCGCCGAGCAGCCGGTCGACAGCGACGCCTCGGGCGAGTCGCAGTAGTCGTTGGCGACGGTGCAGCCCTCCTCGCGCCGGGTCTGGTCGTTGAAGACCTGGCGGGCGCGATCGACCCGCTCCGACTGGCCCGCCGCCGCCATGCCGACCGCCTCCATGAGGGCGGCCGAGGCCGCCACCGCGCCGTCGCGGCGGATCTGCTCGTCCGCGTCGGAACCACATGTATCGAGCGCGGAGACGTGGGGGTGGCCGTTGACCGACTCGTCGCTGCTGCCGTCGAGGTTGCCCTCGACCCAGTTGAGCACGGTGCGGATGCGGCCGTCGTCGTGGTTGCGGAACGTGTGGGTGAAGCTGTCCTGGAGGGCGTGCAGCGCGCGGCCGAGGTGGAACGGATACGCCGGCAGCTCGACCTCCACGCCGCCGCGGAACACCAGGTGAGTCTCGACGGCGATCGACGCGTCCATGTCGATGACGCCGTCGTCGGCCTCCTCGCCCAGCGCCGCGCGCACCTCATCGAGCACGAACTCGCGGCAGGCCTCGAGCGCGGCCAGGTCTCCCTCGGGCCCGTCGTCCTCCAGCCGGCGGATGCAGTGCTCGACCTGGTGGTCGGGATCGCCGTGCAGGGTGGACAGGCCGGGCAGATCGAACGGGTCGAGCGCGCGCAGGTCGTTGTACCGGATGCCGATGAGGAGCGCGATCGTCCACAGATCCTGGCGGTCATCCGGAAGCGAGAACGGGAGGTCGTCGGCGATGCGCTGGCCGGTGTCGTCGAGCGGCGGCGGATCTCGATCATCGGGCCATCCGATCTGATCGAGCGCGTCCAGAGTGATGCTCTCGTGGCACGAGCTGGTCTGGGAGGTCTCGACCTGGAAGGCGGTCGCGGTGGCCGGCGCCGCCAGCAGCGCGACTCCCGCGGCCGCCGCGGCGGAACGCCACATCGAGGCGCTTCCGCTCAGTCGGCGGGAGAGGCAGCTCGTCTGGATCGGCATCATTGGCATCGATTCCGCTCACCGTGCAACGCGTGCGCCAATGACACAAAGGGCCGCCCGCTGCGTATGCTTGCCACGCGGCGCGAGCGCGCGATGGATCGCCAGGCCGCATTGCTCGCCGCCACCGTCCCCAGCCACCAAGGAGTGCCATGAGCGACATCGAGCGCGTTCGCCTGAGCACCGGCCACTGGATCCCGCGGATCGGCTTGGGCGTCTACCAGGCTCGCCCCGCCGACACCGAGGTCGCCGTGCGCGAGGCGCTGCGGATCGGCTACCGCCACATCGACACCGCGCGCATCTACGGCAACGAGGCCGACGTCGGCGCGGCGATCCGGTCGAGCGGGGTTCCTCGCCCGGAGGTGTTCGTCACCACCAAGCTGTGGAACGACGACCAGGGCTTCGATCAGGCGCTGCGCGCGTTCGACGCCAGCCTGGCCCGGCTCGGCCTCGACACCATCGATCTGTACCTGGTGCACTGGCCGGTGCCGGGCAAGCGCCTGCACTCCTGGCGCGCGCTGGAGCGGCTGTTCGCCGAGGGTCGCGCGCTCGCCGTCGGCGTCAGCAACTACATGACCCATCACCTGGAGGAGCTGTTCGGCCACGCGAACGTGGTGCCGGCGGTGAACCAGATCGAGATCAGCCCGTTCCTGCAGCAGCGCGAGGTTCGCGCGCTGTGCGCGGTGCACGGCATCGTGGTGGAGGCGTACAGCCCGCTGACCCGCGGCGCGCGGCTCCATCACCCGGTGGTCACGGCGATCGCGCGTCGGCTCGGGCGCACGCCGGCCCAGGTGATGCTGCGCTGGGCGGTGCAGCGCGACCTGGTGGTGCTGCCCAAGTCGATCCACCCGACCCGCATCGCCGAGAACGCGCTGCTGTTCGACTTCGAGATCCCGGACGAGGCGATGGTGGAGCTCGACCTCCTCGAGGAGGGGCTGGTCACCGGCTGGGACCCGCGGAGTGAGCCGTGAGCGAGGTGCGGGGCGCCGGCGACGCGCCAGGGGACCGCACCGCGCTGGTGACCGGCGCCAGCCGCGGTCTGGGCCGCGAGACCTGCCGCGGGCTCGCCCGCTCGGGTCACCGCGTGATCCTGACCAGCCGCGACGTCGATACCGGGCGCGCGGCGGCGGAGGAGCTGACCGGCGCCGGCCACGCGGTGGAGCACCGACAGCTCGACGTCGAGGATCCGGCCAGCGTCGCCGCGCTCGCCGCACAGCTGAGCGCGGCGGGCGTCCGGCTCGACGTGCTGGTCAACAACGCCGGGATTGCCCTCGACGGCTTCGACGCCGAGGTCGCGCGGCGCACGGTCGAGGTCAACTTCACCGGCGCGCTGCGGGTGACCGACGCGCTTCTCCCGCTGGTGCGAGACGGCGGCGCGGTGGTGATGGTCTCGAGCGGGGTCGGCGAGCTGTCCAGCCTGGGCCCGGCGGCGCGCGCCCGGCTCGCCGCCACCGACCTGACCCGGGCGGCGCTCATCGATCACATGCGCGCCTTTGTCGACGACGTGGCCGCCGGTCGCCATCGAGAGGCCGGCTGGCCGTCGTCGGCTTATCAGGTGTCCAAGGCCGGCATGAACGCGCTGGTCCGCGTGCTCGCACCGGAGCTGGCCCGGCGCGGGATCCGGATCAACGCGGTGTGCCCCGGCTGGGTGCGCACCGACATGGGTGGCCCGCACGCGACGCGCAGCCTGGCCGAGGGTGCCGCCTCGGTCCTGTGGGCGGCGGCCGTGGACGGCCCGACCGGCGGCTTCTTTCGCGACGGCAAGAGCATCCCGTGGTGACGGGACCAGGAGAGAGCGGAATGAAGATCGTCTTCTTCGTCTTCGATCGCATCACCGCGCTCGACGCGGTCGGCCCGTACGAGGTCCTCGCCCGCCTGCCCGGCGCAGAGGTCGTCTTCGCTGGCCTCGAGGTCGGCGTGGTGCGCACCGACAACCGCAGCCTGGGGCTGTCCGCCGACGTGTCGATCGACGACATCGGCGCGTGCGACCTCCTGGTGGTGCCGGGCGGGTTCGGGACGCGCGTGCTCGAGCGCGAGCCGCGGGTGACGGACTGGATCCGGCGGATGGACGGCTCGACCCGCATCACCGCGTCGGTCTGCACCGGCGCGCTCCTGCTCGGCGCCGCCGGTGTGCTGGCCGGGCGGCGGGCCAACACGCACTGGGCGGTGCGCGAGCGGCTGGCCGAGTTCGGCGCGGTGCCGGTCGCCGACCGCGTCGTGCGCGACGGCAAGTACGCGACCGCGGCCGGGGTGTCGGCCGGCATCGACCTGGCCCTCGCCCTCGCCATCGAGATCGCCGGGCCCCAGCTGGCGTCGGCCATCCAGCTCGGCATCGAGTACGACCCGGACCCGCCGCTCGACGCCGGCCACCCCGACCGGGTGTCGCCCGAGGTGCGCGACGCGGTGCGGACCCGGATCCGCGAGAGGAGCTGACCGTCGCGCGGGCTGCGGCGCGGGCCGGCGTCGATCAGGGGTGGAGCTTCTCGCCCCGGTCGAGCATGTCGACGAAGGTCGCGATCCGCCGCGCGCGAGTCTCCGGCTTCTTGGCCCCGTGGATGCGGAACAGGACCGCGTAGCGGTTGCGCGAGTCGAGGCTGGCGAAGAACGCGCCCGCGCGGGGGCGAGCGGCCAGCGCCGCGGCCAGGTCGTCGGGGATCGCCGCGAGGCGCTGGCCGTCGTAGGCCGCCTCCCACCGGCCGTCGGCCCGAGCGCGCTCGACCTCGGCCAGGCCGGGCGGCTTCATCTCGCCGCTGGCGATGAGCGCGAGCGCCTTGTCGCGGTTGATCTTGGACCAGATGCTGCGCGCGCCGCGCCGGGTGAACTTCTGCAGGTACCAGGTCTCGTCGAGCGCCTGCCGCTGGCCGTCGATCCATCCCCACGCCAGCGCCACGTCGAGCACCTCCGGGTAGGCGATGGACGGCGTCCCCGAGCCCTTCCGGGCCAGCTTGGCCCACACGCCCGGCGACGAGGCGTGATGCGACGCCAGCCAGGCCGACCAGGCGGCGCGGTCGCGGAACGGAATGGTCGGCTGGAGCGCAGACGGCGCGGACGGCTTCGCTCGGGCGGGCGGCTTGGCCCGGGCGGCCGGCTTCACCCGGGCGGCCGGCTTCGCTCGGGCCTTCGAGGTCGGCTTGGTCTTCGCCGTCACCGTCTTCGCCGTCTTCGCCGCCTTCGCCGCCTTGGCCGTCGTCCCGGCCATCTTTTTCTTCGCCGCGGTCTTCTGTCTCATAGACTCGTTCCGTGGAACCTCATGCGGCGCTCGACGCGCTCGTCCACCATCACATCCTGACCGGGATCGTCGACCGCGGCCACGCTCCACCGCTGGCCGAGCTCGCCGCGTCCGTCGCCGTCTCGCCGTCCGCGATCGAGGACTCGCTCGGCCGCCTCGGTGCCGCCCATGGTCTGGTCCTCCACCCCGGCTCGACCGACGTGTGGATCGTCCACCCGTTCTCGCTGTCCCCGACCGCCACCTGGGTGGAAGCGCATGACGGGCGCGGCTGGTGGGCGCCGTGTCTCTGGTGCGCGACCGGGATCGCCGCGCTCGCCGCCCCGCGCGCCGCCATCCACGCCCGTCTCGCCGGCGAGGCCGAGGCGATCACCATCGCGATCGAGGACGGCCACCCGCGCGGCGACCTCCTGGTCCACTTCGCCCTCCCGCCGCGCGACGCGTGGACCAACGTGGTCCACTTCTGCTCGACGGTCCTGCCGTTCCGGCGCGAGGCCGACATCGACGCCTGGTGCGCGCGTCATCGCCTGCCGCGCGGCGCCGCGGTGCCGATCGCCCAGGTCGCCGAGCTCGGGCGGGTCTGGTACGGGCGCCACCTCGATCGCGACTGGCGCAAGTGGACCGTCGCCGAGGCCCAGGCGATCTTCGAGCAGGTCGGGCTCACCGACGGCTTCTGGCGGCTCCCGGACCAGCGCGGTCGCTTCTGAGCGCGCTGCGGCGATTGCCAGCCCGCCCGACCGCCTTACAGGGATCCATCATGAAAGAGCCCGGCCCCGATCACCCGATCACGGTGAAGCCCAATCCCCGCCGCGTGCGCGTCCACTTCGGCGGCGTGGTGGTCGCCGAGACCACGCGCGCCCTGAGCCTGCGCGAGGCCAGCTACCCGCCGGTGCACTACATCCCGCGCGCCGACGCCGACATGTCGCGGTTCACCCCCACCGATCATCGAACTCACTGCCCCTACAAGGGCGACGCCTCGTACTTCACGCTCGACGTGGACGGCAAGCGCGCCGAGAACGCGGTGTGGTCGTACGAGCAGCCGTACCCGGCGGTAGGGGAGATCCAGGAGCACCTCGCCTTCTATCCGGACCGAGTCGACCGCATCGAGGAGATCTGACCGACGGGTTCGGATCGACGAGATCAGATCGCCCCCACGCCCACCGCAACTTCCGCCAAGTCGATCCCCGGCCGGGGCGCTACTCTGTTCCCGGCATGGAAGCTCTCGGATACACGCTGTTCGACACCGCGATCGGCCGCCTCGCGATCGCCTGGGGCGGCCGCGGTGTGGTCGGCGTCCAGCTTCCCCAGGGCAAGGAGGTCGCCACCCGCGCCCGCCTGAAGAAGCGCTTCCCGGGGGCGAGCGAGGCCGCGCCGCCGCCCGACGTGCAGCGCGCGCTCGACGCCATCGCGGCGCTCCTGCGCGGCGACACCAGCGACCTGTCGGCCGTGCCGCTCGACATGGACGCCGTCCCCGACTTTCACCGGCGGGTGTACGAGGTCGCTCGCGCGATCCCGCCCGGCGTGACTGCCTCGTACGGCGAGGTGGCCGCGCGGCTGGGCGCCCCCGGCGCCGCGCGCGCGGTCGGTCAGGCGCTCGGCCGCAACCCGTTCGCGATCGTGGTCCCCTGTCACCGCGTGCTGGCCGCCAACGGCCGGATCGGCGGCTTCTCGGCCGACGGCGGCATCGCCACCAAGCTGCGCCTGCTGTCGATCGAGGCCGAGGCGGAGGCCGCCCGCGCCGCCCCGCCGGCCGACGACGGCGCGCTCGGCTTCGATCGCGACGCGGCGGTCGCCCATCTTCGCGCGGCGGATCCAGCCCTCGCGCGGCTGATCGATCGGGTCGGCCCGCTCCGCCTGCGGGTCGACCGCACCAGCAGCCTGTTCCTCGCCCTCGCCGAGTCGATCGTCTACCAGCAGCTGACCGGGCGTGCCGCGGCGACCATCTTCGCGCGGGTCCGCGCGCTGTTCCCGCGCGTGCACCAGGGCCCGACCCCCGAGCAGATGCTGCGCGTGTCGGAGGAGAAGCTGCGCGGGGCCGGTCTCTCGCGCGCCAAGCTGCTCTCGCTCCGCGATCTCGCCGCCAGGGCCCGCGCCGGCCAGATCCCGTCGATGGACGAGGTCCAGGGCATGGACGACGAGGCGATCATCGAGCGCCTGACCGAGGTGCGCGGCATCGGCCGCTGGACGGTGGAGATGCTGCTCATCTTCCGGCTCGGCCGCCCCGACGTGCTGCCGGTCGACGACTACGGCGTCCGCAAGGGCTTCGCCGCGGCCCTGCGCCGGCGCGAGCTGCCCGGCCGCGCCGACCTCGAGAAGCGCGGTGCGCGCTGGCGCCCGTACCGCAGCGCGGCCAGCTGGTACCTGTGGCGCGCGGCCGAGGGCGCCGGCCGCTGAGCAGGTGACGCAGGTGAGGTGAGGGGAGCGGCGCCGCCGCGCCGGTGAGCTAAAATGCAGGGATGGGCACGGCCACGATCTTCCGGCGGGGACCCATCCGGGTGGTCGACTTCCACTGCACCGCCAGCCCGGGCGACCGCCCGTTCGTCGAGCTCCACGACACGTTCTCGATCGCGTACGTCCGCAAGGGCGGGTTCGGCTACCGCACCCGCGGCGAGTCGTTCGACCTGGTGAGCGGCTCGCTCCTCATCGGCCATCCCGGCAGCGAGTACATGTGCACTCACGACCACGTGTACGGCGACGAGTGCCTGTCGTTCCAGCTCGGCGAGGAGATGATCGACGTGATCGGCGGCCGCGCCGTCGCCTGGCAGTGCGGATCCTTGCCCCCTCTGCCCGCGCTGGTGGTGATGGGCGAGCTCGGCCAGGCGGTCGCCGACGGGCGCAGCGACGTCGGCCTCGATGAGGTGGCGCTCGGGTTCGCCAGCCGCCTGGTGGCGATCGCGACCGGTCGCGCGCCGCGGCCGCCGCGGCTGCACGCGGCCGACCGCCGCCGGGCGATCCGGGCCGCGCTGTGGATCGACGCGCACTCGCACGAGCCGATCGACCTCGACGGCGCCGCGCGCGAGGTCGGGCTGAGCTCGTTCCACTTCCTGCGCCTGTTCGCGCGCGTGCTCGGGGTGACGCCGCACCAGTACCTCGTCCGCTCGCGCCTGCGCCGCGCCGCCCGCCTGCTGGCCGACGGCGACCGCCCGATCACCGAGGTCGCGCTCGAGGTCGGCTTCGGCGACCTGTCCAACTTCGTCCGCACGTTCCGGCGCGCGGCCGGGATCTCGCCGGGCGGCTTTCGCAAGGGTGCGCGCGGCGGCAGCAAGATCCTCCAAGAGGGAACTGGGTCCGCTCTCCATGATGGCCTCTATCGAAGGAGGCCAACATGTACGACCACATCGGCTTGAAGGTGAAGGATCTCGACGCCAGCGTGCGCTTCTACCAGGCCGCGCTCGCCCCGCTCGGCCACGTCCTGTGCAGTCGCGACGACTCCGGCGCCGGCTTCGGCCCCGCCGGTGAGCCGGCGCTGTGGCTCTATCCGGACAAGGGATCGCGCGCGGGCGCGCACGTCGCGTTCCGCGCCGGCGACCGCCAGGCGGTGGACCGCTTCCACGCCAGCGGGCTCGACGCCGGCGGGCGCGACAACGGCGGCGCCGGGGTCCGCGCCGACTACAGCCCGACCTACTACGCCGCGTTCCTGATCGACCCGGACGGCAACAACGTCGAGGCGGTCTGCACGCGCTGAGCCGGTCGGGCGGGCGCCCGCGGGTCAGGTGGGCCGCGCGATGCCCACGATGAGCGATCGGAGCAGGTCGACGCCCCGCGTGCGCAGGCCCGGTCGCTCGACCAGCTGGTAGTCGACCCGCGGCGCGCCCTCGAGCGGCAGCGCCACGGTCCCGCGCGGGGCCGGGCAGAAGTCGTTCACCACCGCGATCCCGAGGCGCAGGCGCGCGAAGTGGAGCATCGGCTCCCAGCCGGTCGCCTCGACCGCGACGGTCCACGCGCAGCCGGCGCCGTCGAGCAGCTGGCTCAGCATCCGGCGGTGCGGGCTGCCCGCCGGCGCCACCACCAGCGCCTCACCGTCGAGGTCGGCCGGTCGGAGCGAGCGGCGCCGGGCCAGCCGGTGCGACGACGGGACCACGGCGCGCTGGCCGACCGAGCGAAGCCGCGCGCAGGCGAGGTCGTCGACCGGCCCGTCGATCGCCGCCACCGCCAGGTGCGCGCGGGCGTCGCGCACCGCCTGGACCGCGTCCGGTCCCGCCATGGCGAGCAGCCGCAGCGGCCAGGTCCGGCGCGGGAACCGCCGGATGGCCGGGCCGAGCAGGTAGAGGAGCGCGCCCTGCCCCGAGGCCAGCACCACCGGCCCGGACAGCGCCTGGCCGCGCACCTCCTCGAGCACCGCGCGGCCGCGCTCCTCCACCTCGCGGCCGAACGCGGCCATCCGGCTCCCCTCCGCGGTCAGGACCAGCCCCCGGCCCGAGCGCCGGTAGAGCGGGCGGCCGACCGCCTCGCTCAGCTTGCGCACCTGCACGTGCAGGGCGGGCTGCGAGATGTGGAGCTGGCGGGCGGCGCGGGTGAAGCTCAGGTGATCGGCGAACACGGCGAACGCGAACAGCCAGTCATAGTCCATGCGTCAGCTATAATGTCACGTTATAGCCAATCCAAAACCGATCGTTCCGCCGGCGGCCCGGATGGTCCAGGCTCATCGGCAAGGAGATCGGACATGACCAGCATCCTCGACAATCCCCGGTTCGCAGCGGCCTACCAGCAGCTGGCCGGCGTGCGGCTCAACCCGCGCCGCCACAGCGCCGCCAGCGCCCTCGAGCACTCGGAGGCGGTCGCGGCCCGGGCGGCCGACCTGGCCCGCGCCAACCGGTGCGGCGTCGACGAGGTGGCCCTGCTCGAGGACCTCGGCCGGGCCCACGACATCGGCAAGATCACCGGCACCGCGCGGCCCGAGCGATCGCTCGGCGTCCTCGGCGAGTGCGGGATCGACGACCCGCGCCTCCTCGCCCTGGTGAAGTGGCACGACACCAACCTGCCCTGGTACCTGGCCGACACCCGCGGCCAGCCGCCGTCGGATCGCGCCTGGCGGCGCCTGGCCGCCGACGTGGACGTGCGCCTGCTCGCCCTGTTCATGGTCGCCGACCGGGTCGACGCCCCGCCGGGCTGGCGCCGCAACGCCCCGCTGGTCTGGTTCCTGGGCCAGGCGCGCGCCCGCGGCCTGATCGCCGACCTCACCCTCGATCTGCCCGGCGCGCCGGGCGAGATCAGCGCGGGCGGGGCCCTCACCCGCGAGCGCGGCGGCGAGCGCGAGCTCCTCGTCATCCGGGTGCGCGCGGCCGGCCTCGAGATGCCCAAGGGCGGGATCGAGTGGGACGAGCTGCCCGAGGACGCGGCGGCGCGAGAGGTGCGCGAGGAGGCCGGCATCGAGTCGGCGCTGCGGACCGGTCGCGAGCTCGGCCACCTCGACTACCCGGTCGGCGAGGGAGACGATCGCCGGCTGAAGCGCGCCCGCTACTTCGCGATCGAGGCGGACGGAGCGCTCGAGCTCGGGCCGCTGCCGGAGCGGACCCGCGAGCGCCGCTGGATCCGGCGCGACGAGGTCGACGCCATCCCGCTGGTCAGCGAGGCGCTGCGCCCGCTGCTGCGCGACGCGCTCGACGGCCCCGACGGCAGAGACGGCCGGGCGTCGTGAGTCGCGGCCCGGTCAGGGCCCGGGGAACTCGATGTATGCCGGCGGCACCCGCTCGACCAGCCACACGCCGTTCTGCGACCGGTAGAACACGTGCCCGTCGCGGTGCATCGCGCCGGCCGCGATGACCAGCACGACCGGCCGACCGCGCCGCATCGCCACCACCCGCGCCGTCGCGGTGTCCGGGGACAGGTGCACGTGGTCGCGCGCCATCCTGGACAGCCCGTCGGCCCGGATGCCGGCCAGGCTGGCCTCGACGGTGCCGTGATAGAGCCGGTCGGGCGGGACCGACGGCGCGTGGCCCAGCTCGACCCCGATCGAGTGGCCCTGGCTGGCCCGCACCCGCTGGCGGTCGTCGCTGATCGCGAAGCGCTGCTTGGGGCTGGTCGCGGTGATCCGCTCGATCGCCTCGCGCGACAGGTCCACCCCGTGCGCCCGGCTGCGCGCGACCAGCTGGTCGATCTCGGCCCAGCCGCCGCCGTCCAGCTCGAGGCCGATCGAGCCCGGCTGGTGGCGCAGCACCAGGCTCATGAACTTGCTGAGCCGGGTCTGGGTCTTCGGGTCCATGCGACGCGCAGCCCGATCAGGATGGATCCGTCGGCCCCTGGCCCGGGCCACACGCCGCGGCGCGCTCGAGCATGAGCTCCCGCTCGCGCGCGTTGCGGGTCAAGGAGGCCGCGCGCTCGAACTCGCCGCGGGCCTCGTCGAGGCGGCCCAGCTTGACCAGGAAGTCGCCGCGCACGCTCGACAGCAGGTGATAGGAGGACAGCGCCTTCCCCTCGGCGAGCGCGTCGACCAGCTCGAGGCCGGCCGCCGCCCCGTACGCCATCGCCACCGCGACGGCGCGGTTGAGCTCCACCACCGGGGAGGGAGTCACCTCGGCCAGCCGGGCGTAGAGCGCGGCGATCAGCGCCCAGTCGGTGTCGGCCGCCACCCTCGCGCGCGCGTGACACGCGGCGATGGCGGCCTGCAGCGCGTACGGACCGGACGCGCCGCCCAGCCGCTCGGCGCGGTCGAGGGCGGCCAGCCCGCGCCGGATGAGCAGCTGATCCCACAGCCCGCGGTTCTGGTCGAGCAGCAGCACCATCTCGCCCGAGGGACCACTGCGGGCGCCTGCGCGCGACGCCTGGATCTCCATCAGCGCCGCCAGCCCGTGCACCTCCGGCTCCGCCGGGGCCAGCTCGGCCAGGATGCGGCCGAGCCGGAGCGCGTCCTCGCACAGCGCCGGACGCATCCAGTCGTCGCCCGCGGTCGCCGAGTAGCCCTCGTTGAAGACCAGGTAGATCACCTCGAGCACCGACGACAGCCGCCCGGCCAGCTCCTCCCCGCGCGGCACCTCGAACGGCACCCCGGCGTCGGTCAGGGTCCGCTTGGCCCGCACGATCCGCTGCGCGACGGTCGGCTCCGGGACCAGGAACGCGCGGGCGATCTCGTCGGTGGTGAGGCCGCCGAGCAGGCGCAGGGTGAGCGCGACGCGCGCGTCGGGCGAGAGCACCGGGTGGCAGGCGGTGAACACCAGGCGCAGGAGGTCGTCGCCGACGTCGTCGTCGAGCGCGGCCTCGATGTCCGGAACCTCGAGCTCGCGCTCGGCCACCTCGTGGCCCAGCTCCTCGTGCTTGCGGACGAGCAGCTTTCTCCGCCGCAGGTGATCGATCGCGCGGTGCTTGGCGGTGGCCATCAGCCAGGCGCCCGGGTTGTCCGGCACGCCCGACTCCGGCCAGCGCTCGAGCGCGGTCACCAGCGCGTCCTGGGCCAGCTCCTCGGCCAGCCCGACGTCGCGCACCATCCGGGCCAGCCCGGCGATCACCCGGGCCGACTCGATCCGCCAGACCGCCTCGATGGCGCGATGAGTGTCGATGCCGGGCACGCCCGATCAGAGCATCTCACCGGCCCAATGCAAGGCCACCGGGCCGGCGACGCGAGCCCCGACCCGCTTCACGGCGGCCACGGCGGACCGCTCGCGGCATCGTCGCCGTCGCGGCCGTCGCCGCCGTCGTCGCGGTCGTCGTCTATCGCGTAGGTGACCCGATGCGCCTCGGACGGCGCCGGCGGCGACCAGCGCTGCAGCATGCGCTCGATCGCCGCGCGCGGGACCGGCTCGGCGCGGGCGCGGTTGCGCTCCGCCTGCACCCCGGCCGGCACCTCGACGTAGACCAGGTGCACCCGGGCCGCGTAGCCGACCAGGAGGTCGATGAGGGTGGCGCGCAGGGGGCGACCGAGGTTGGTCGCGTTCCACGCGAACGACTGGCCGCCGCGCAGCAGCTCGCGCGCACGCTCGCGCGCCGCGGCGATCACCCGTCCCTGCCCCTCCGCGGCATCGACGTCGAGCTCCTCGCGCAGCGCGTCGAGCCCGATGACCGGCATCCCGCGTCCGTGCCGGGCCAGCCACGCGTCCTTGCCGGCGGCGGGGAGCCCGGACATGACCACCACCTCGCAGCGAGTGTCGTCGTGGGCGATCACGTCGGGCGAGCGCCGGGCCGGCTCCCCGGCGCGCAGGTAGACGAAGCGGGTGTGGTCGGTGGGGAACCGGCGCGGCCGGTCGAGCGCGCCCTCCTCGCGCGCGAGCTCGACGAACAGCGCCGTGTTGTCGAGGATCCGGCCCTGATCGCGCGAGTCGCGGCAGCGCCGCCCGCGCGCGTCCGCCTCCGCCACCAGGGCCAGCCAGTCGCACCGCGTGACCAGGCTGAGGCGGGCCAATGTCTGCTGCGCCACCGCTGGCTCCGAGTCGACCAGGAAGAACGGCACCTGATGGTGGCGGACCAGCGCGCAGACGTGCTCGCGAGCGCCGAACGGCACCCCCGCCCCCCAGAGCAGCTGCCTGGCCAGGACCTCCCCGCGCCCCGAGTGGCCGCGCGACGAGATGCGGCCGTCCGGCTCGTGCCGGGTGCAGGCCGGCTTGCCGACATCGTGGAGCAGCGCGCCGGCGAACACGATCGCGCGCGCGTCGGCGTCGAGAGACCGCCACCCGGGCATCGCGATCAGCGCCTCGCACACCATCCCGGTGTGGATCCAGACGTCCCCCTCGGCGTGGTACTCCGCGCCCTGCGGGGTGGCGGCCATGGCGTCCCGATCGATCACGCGCTCGATCGCGGCCCAGTCGATCCCGAACCAGGGCGGCTGCGGGCACAGCCGGGCCAGGAGGCTCATCCCACGGGCTCCACCCCGTCGGCCAGCCGGTTGGCGAGGATCGGGCGAGACAGCCAGTGCGAGCCGGAGTCGACCACCGCGGTCAGAAAGCCCGCCCGGATCCACTTGTAGCGCTCGACCACCAGCCCGCCCTCCTCCACCTTGATGTAGAGCCCCTCGGCGTCATCCGACGGATCGGTCTCCGCGCGAGCCCGATCCGGATCGATGCCGGCCGCGCGAGCGCCGTCCGCCAGCGACTCGCGCCAGCCGGGCGACTTGTAGAGCGAGGGCCCGACCAGATCGGGCAGCGACGCCGGATCGCGAACCGTCCCCTCCCACAGCACCGGCACGCTCGCGATCGGCGCCCCGGCCAGGATCTCGCGCCGCCGCGCCGTCGACAGGAACCCGACCCCCGGCTCGAGCACATCGAACTCGAGGAAGTAGTGAGGGAGCCGGTCATAGAAGACCGTGTGCTTGGCATACAGCCACTCGCCGTAGAGGACCCGCCCGCCGGCCACGGCGAGCGCAATGGCCCCGGCATGCGCCGCGCTCCACCGCTTGAAGAGATCCCAGTGACGCTCGCGCGCGCCGCCGACCAGGTAGTGCCCGCGACTCTGCAGCGCCGGTCGACCATCATCGCCGAGCGAGATGCCGGCGTTGGCGCCGTCCAGCTTCTCCTCGACCACCACGTGTCGCCCGCGGAGCACCGCCAGCGGAACGGCCGCGAGGTCCTCGTCGCCCGGCTGCAGCCGGGACCCCTCCAGATGGCGAGTCCGGGGGTACTTGATGATCCCTCTCATCGCAGCGCCACCGCGACGATGTGCCCGCGCACGTGCTCGACGGAGACCCGGCGAGCACCGGCCGCGAGGAACAGCGCCTCGAGCCGGGCCCCGTCGAACAGATGGATGTGCTCCGGGTTGTCGTCCTCGTGCGAAGGCACCGTGGCGATCACCGCCCGCCCCGCCACCCGCATCGCCTCCCCCACCGCCGCCGCCGCATCCGGGATGTGCTCCAGCACCTCGAGAACCGTGACCACATCGAACGACCGGGACCGGACCGCCAGCCGGGTCGCGTCCATCCGCGCAGCCGCCAGGCGCGAGACCCCGCCCCGGGCCACCGCGGCCAGCCCCGCGACCCGATGAGCCAGCCGATCCACCGCCAGCACCCGGAGCTCCGGCATCGCATCCACCAGCGGCCAGAGAAACACCCCGCGCCCGCTCCCCAGATCCAGCAACTCCGCCGGAGCAAGCCCGAGCAGAGCCCCGATGACCCGCCGGACCCGCGGCAGCTCCGCCGTCCGCTTGAACCGGTGAAGCCGAAGCCCGGCCACCACGCCGGCGGCCACCGCCGACTCGTCGTCGCTCCCCGTCAACCCGAGCCGCCCGCGGCAGTACGCCGCCGCCAGCGACACATAATGAGAATCGCCGGAGATCACGCGCCTGCTACTCGAACAGGCGGAGCTGGGCGGTCGCCGGCGGCTGGTCCGGTTCGAGGCGGCCGTCTCCGCGGATGTGGAGGACGGCGATGTCTCGCTGGCGGAGGACCGGGGCGATGAGGCGGCGGCGGTGGCAGCCGTCGGGGTCCTCCTCGGCGCAGAGGATGGCGGTGGGCGCGGCGGCTGCGAGGGTGATGAGCTGATCGATCCCGGCGAGGAAGTCGAGGGCCAGGGCCCGGCGGGCGGGGTCGAGCTTGCCGTCGGGGCCGAGGTACTCGGCGCCTTCGGGGCGGCCGCCCAGCTCGCGGCCGAGGAAGACGTAGTCGATGCGCTCGGCGCGGAGGGTCTGGGCCAGGACCTCCTTGCGGAACTGCGGCGCCCACTTCGAGTAGGGGCGCGAGCGGACGTCGACCAGGGTCTCGATGCTCTGCCCGCGCAGGAGATCGACCAGGTACGGGGCGGGGTGGCCGGAGTGGCCGATGGTGTAGATCGCGGTCATGGGGCTCCGGTCATCTCGATGAGCTTCAGCACGGTGCGCCAGTTGCGCGCGGTGCCGCTGGTGGCCAGGCGGCGCTCGAAGTAGTCGTTGGTCAGCTTGCTGCGCCCGATCCCGTCGGGGCAATGGAGATAGATCTCACGGCCGCTGACCGTGAACTGGTCGGGCGGGGATCGGCGGGGGTCGAGCGCGGCGATCATGGCCGGAGCCGGTCGATCGGCCAGGAACATGACGTGCAGCGCCTTTGGCTCGGCGCCGGCGCGCAGGAACGGGTTGGCGCTCGCCACCGCGTGGAGCTCGGCGGCCGCGCGCACGACCACCGGGATCGGGCACCCCAGGCGGGCGGCGAGCGCGGTCGCGACCAGGCCCGGCACCCGCGCAGCGCGCGTCTCGCTGGCCCGGAACACCACGTTGCCGCTCTGGATGTAGCTGGTGACGTCGGCGCAGCCGGCTGCCTCGAACATCGCGACCAGCTCCTTCATCGGCAGCGAATTCTTGCCGCCGACGTTGATGGCGCGGAGGAGCGCGACGTACGCGCTGCCGGCCCTCTTGCCCGCGCCAGCCACGGGCTCACTCTACACCGGGGCGCCCGACCGCGCCCGCGCCAGTCACGACGGTCGGCCGCCGCTCGCGCGGATGATCTCGCCGGTGACCGCGGTGTTCAGCCCGGAGCAGAGGAACACGATGGTCGGCGCGACCTCCTCGGGCGGCAGCAGGCGGCGGATCGGGTACGCCTTCTCGCGCTGCTCGCGGATCGCCGGCGGAAGCGACGCGCTCATCCGCTCGGTCACCGTCACCCCCGGCACCCCTGCACCGACTCGAGGTCGTCGAGGTCGAGCGCGGCGCACAGCGCCTCGCCGCCGGCCTGCTCGATCTCGGCGACGATCGCCTCGGCCCGGGCTCGCTCGCGGTGATAGGTGAGCGCGACCCGTGTGCCCTCGGCGGCGAGCTGGCGCGCGGTCGCCGCCCCGATGCCCTGGATCCGCCCGTCACCAGGGCGACCTTGCCCGTGAGCCTCAGATCCATGACAGCCCTCCTCTGACCGGGAAGGGCTCACCCTGGCCCTACTGGAATTATATTCCAATAGGAAGACCGGCCGAACCGATCGCCGTCGCGGTAACCTGGCCGGGTGGCGACCTCGCGCAGGAACGGGCTCGAGCGGCGCGACGCGCTGCTCGACGCCGCGCTCGCCTGCTTCATCGAGCGGGGAATCGTCGCGACCGGCATCGAGGACGTGAGGAAGGCGGCCGGGGCCAGCCCGTCCAGCGTCTACCACCTGTTCGACGGCCTGAACCAGCTGGTCGTGGCGCTGCTGGCGCGCACGTTCGAGCGCTTGCTCGGCCACATGACCGCGCGCGTCCTCGCCGCCGACACCGCCGAGCGCGCGGTGCGCGCGCTGGTCGAGTCGCACCTCGAGTGGGTGACGGCGCACCGCGACCAGGCGCGCTTCATGTACCAGGCGATGGCGCTCGAGCTGGCCGGCCCCGACCGCGAGCGGCTGCTCCAGCGCAAGGCCGAGCTCAAGCAGCCGCTGCTCGAGCACCTCGGCGCGAACGTGGCCCGCGCCGCGCCCGGCTGGCCGGTGGTCGCGCTCGAGCTGGTGCTGCTCGGCCCCAGCCACGAGGCCTGTCGCCGG
>Ga0193753_10000330_pt1 | contig 46828 bp, 38 predicted proteins | sample H1c2metaG_FD_144925 | JGI IMG/M metagenome (GOLD analysis project Ga0193753, IMG submission 144925) | Soil microbial communities from a riparian zone of the East river system, Colorado, United States - H1c2 | ecosystem: Environmental > Terrestrial > Soil > Riparian zone | place: USA: East...
TGGACGCCGACGCGAGCGACGGCGAGGACCCGCCCGACGCGGCCATCTCGGTGGCGGACGCGGCCGTCTCGGTCATCGACGCGGCGCCGCTGCCGGACGCCGCGGTCACGCCGGGCGACTGTGGCGACGTGGACGAGATGTGCTGCGAGACGGAGCCGATCTGCGGGTTCGGCGACGAGTTCGTCGAGTGCGACGAGGACACGTCGACCTGCAAGTCGTGCGGGACCGTGGGCGAGAAGTGCTGCGAAACCGGCCCTGAGTGCACGGGCGGGCTCGGCTGTGTCCGGCTGCTCGGCATCGAGACCTGCGTCTCGCTCTGATCCCGGCGCGGTGGGGTCGGGTGTGGGGCTCGGCGCGACAAGGCATGAGGGGGACGTGAGACGGCCGGAGCACTCATGTTCGCCGAACCATACTTCCGTCGCTCACCCGAGCACACCCAATGGCCCAGCTCCGACGCGTCCTCTTCCTGTACCTCGCCGTTCTCTCCATCGCGGTGGGGTGCAGTCTGCGCTACGACGCCGACGACCTGCGAAAGGACGGCTCCGGCGCGCTGGGTGACGCCTCGCTGGGTCTCCCCGGGGGAGACGACGACGGCGAAGATGACGGCACCGCCGACGACGGCACCAGCGGCGATGGTGGCAGCGGTGACGACGGCACCAGTGGCGACGGCGGCACCAGCGGCGACGGCGGCACCAGCGGCGACGGTGGCGACGACGCCGGCAGCCCTGACGACGGGAGCCCCGACGACGGCAACCCCGACGACGGCAGCACCGACGACGGCACGAATGACGACGGCGACGACGACGGCGGCGGCCCGCGCGACGCCGGCCAGCCGACCTTCGACGCGAGCCCGCCCCCTCCCCCGCCCGACGCCGCGCCTCCGCCCGACTGCGGCGGGAACGCCGAGGAGTGCTGCCTCGGCCAGCAACCCTGCCTTGGCGAGTGGACCGAGTGCAACGCCGGCACCTGCCGGGCGTGCGGCAGCATCCTCGGGCAGAGCTGCTGCGATCCGGGCGCTCGCTGCCAGGGGCTGCTGAACTGCCTCCTCGGCGCTTGCGTGCTCTGACCCGGCGACCGCGCACCTCCCGCATCGCAGCCGCGCGCGTCCGGCCGCGCTCGGTTCGCGGGTTGACGATCCCGGGGGGTCGGGTGAGAGTTCCCCGGTGTCCTGGGACGTGGTCGGGCTGCTGGATGCGCTCGACGCTAGCGTCGCGGTCCACGAGCGGGACGGCACCTTCGTCCACGTGAACCGCGCGGCCGAGCGCTTGCTCGGCCGCCGGCGCGAGGACCTGCTCGGCAAGCGCCTCTGGGACCTGTTCCCGGAGACAATCGGCGATCCGCTCCACCGGGCCTTCCAGCGCGTGGTGCAGACCGGGGAGGCGGAGGTCTTCGACCACCACGACCGGCCGTCGGATCGATGGTACCGGCAGCAGATCCACGCCCTCGGCGAGCGGATCCACCTGGTCTCGACCGACATCACCGACCGCAAGCACGCCGAGCTGCAACTGGCCGGGCTGTCGCGCGCGTCGGAGGCGCTCGCCATCGAGAACGCCCGCGCGATCGACGCCGAGCGGCGGGCGCGCGAGATCGCCGAGGGCGCGGCCGATCGCATCGCGCGGCTGCAGCAGCTGACCGCGCTCCTGGCCGAGGCGCTGACCGCGGCCGACGCGGCGCAGACCATCGCGCGGGTCGGCAGCGGGGCGCTCGGTGCCGCCGAGGCGGTGGTGTGGCTGACCTCGCCGGATGGCCTGGCCCTCGAGCTGGTCGCCGCCGGCGGGCGCGCCGCCGACGATGGGTTTCGCCGGCTGGACCGGGCCGGTCCCCTGCCGGTGGTCGATGCGCTGCGCCGGCGCGCGGTGATCTGCTCGGACGACGGCGCCCCCGGCCCGCACCCGTACCTGACCGGGGCCGCGGCCACGCCGCCCGCCTGGGCCGCCGTGCCGCTCGCCACCGACGGCGAGGCGTACGGCGCGGTGGTCCTCTCGTTCGCCCGGCGGCGCGCGTTCGACGCCGAGGACCGCGCGTTCCTGGCCGCCCTGGCCCAGGAGTGCGTGCAGGCGATCCTGCGCACCCGCCTGTTCGAGACCGAGCGGATCGCGCGCGCCCGCGCCGAGCGGGTCGCCGAGCAGACCCGCCGCCTGCAGCTGGTGACCTCGCAGCTCTCGCACCGGCGACCGGCCGGCGAGGTGGCCGAGACCGTGCTGCGCGAGAGCATGGCCGCGCTGGGCGGGATGAGCGCCGCGCTGTGGCTGATCGGCCCGGACGACGGCGACCTGACGATGCTGGCCAGCGTCGGCTACGAGCAGCCGGGCCGCTTCTCCCATCTGCCGCTCGACGCGCCCTCCCCGCTGGGGATGGCCGTTCGCACCGGCGTGCCGGTCTACCTGGCCAGCGTCGCCGAGTACCGGCGCGCGTTTCCCGGGTCGGTCGCGCGGCTGGTCGACGTCGAGGTGCCGGCCGAGTTCGCCACCGCCTGCGTGCCGCTCGAGGCGCAGGGGATCGTGGTCGGTGGGCTCGCCTTTGCGTTCGCCGAGGCGCACGTCTTCCTCGACGACGAGCGCACCTTCCTCGAGGTGCTCGCCCACCAGTGCGCCCAGGCGCTCGACCGGACCCAGCTCCTCGAGCAGGAGCGAGCCACCAGCGCCGCGCTGGCCGCGTCGAACAGCACGCTGAACGCGATCATCTCCGCGTCGCCGGCCGCGATCATGCTTCTCGACCTGGACGGCACCGTGCGGCTGTGGAACCCGGCGGCCGAGACCATGTTCGGCTGGAGCGCGGCGGAGGCGGTCGGCCAGGTCCTGCCCAGCGTCGATGACGATCACATGTCGGAGTTCCGCGACAACCTGGCTCGCATCGCCGCGGGCGACCCGATCGCCGGGCTGGAGGCGCGCCGGCGGACCCGCGACGGCCGCGAGGTCGTCGTCGCGAGCTGGGCCGCCCCGATCGAGCGGCCGGACGGCACGTTCCAGTGCCTCGCGGTGCTGGTCGACGTGACCGACCGCAAGCGGGCCGAGGAGGCGGTGCAGGACGCCGACCGGCGCAAGGACGAGTTCCTGGCCATGCTCGGCCACGAGCTCAGGAACCCGCTCGCGCCGATCGTGACCGCGCTCCAGCTCATCGAGCTGAAGGGTGGCGAGCGGGCCGGGTTCGCCCGCGAGCGCGCGATCATCGAGCGACAGACCCGCCACCTGGTCCGCCTGGTCGACGATCTGCTCGACATCTCGCGCATCACGCGCGGCAAGCTCGAGCTCGATCGAGCGCGGGTGGACCTGGCCGTGGTGCTGTCGCGCGCGGTCGAGATGGCCAGCCCGCTGCTCGAGCAGCGCAAGCACCACCTGTCGATGGACGCGCCGCCCGGCCTGCTCGAGGTCGACGCCGACGAGTACCGGCTCGCCCAGGTGTTCCAGAATCTACTGACCAACGCGGCCAAGTTCACACCGGTGGGCGGGCGGATCCGGATCGGCGCGCAGATCGTCGGCGGGGCGGCGGTGGTCGAGGTGGAGGACGACGGGCCCGGCATCGCGCCCGATCTGCTGCCGGTCATCTTCGAGCCGTTCGTTCAGGGGCGGCGGGTGATGGAGCGATCGCAGGGCGGGCTCGGCCTCGGCCTGGCGCTGGTGCGCAGCCTGGTCGCGCTGCACGGCGGCGAGGTGGCGGCGGCCAGCAACGCGCCCGGCCCGGGCAGCCGGTTCACCGTGACGCTGCCGCTGGCGCTGTTGAGCGCGGTCGACGCGCGCGCGATCCGGGCCGCGGAGGATCCGACCGCCGCCGCGCCGGGCCGCCGGGTCCTCCTGGTCGACGACAACGCCGACGCGGCCGAGATGCTGGCCCAGCTCCTGCGCGCGGCCGGGCACGACGTCCTGGTCGCGCACGACGGACCGTCGGCGCTCGGCTCGGCCGCGGCATTCTCGCCGGAGGTGGCCCTGCTCGACATCGGCCTGCCGGTCATGGACGGCTACGAGCTGGCTCGCCGGCTGCGCCACGCGCTGGTCGCCCCGGCCCGGCTGGTCGCGCTGACCGGATACGGCCAGGAGCACGACCGCCGGCGCACCCAGGAGGCCGGCTTCGAGGCGCACCTGGTCAAGCCGGTCGACCTTCGCCGCCTGCTCGAGGTGGTGAACGGCGTCCCCGATCTCGTCGATCACCGCGCCTGAGCGCGCGCGGCGGTTGACGCACAGCGCCGTCGCCAGGGGCGAGGCGAAATCTGCTAGAACCCGGGCATGAACGCGATCGTGTCGGTCCCGCCGCCCCGCAACGAGCCGGTCCTCGACTACGCGCCCGGCAGCCCCGAGCGGGCCCGCCTCGAGGCCGAGGTCGGCCGCATGGCCGGCGAGCAGATCGAGATCCCGTGCGTCATCGGCGGGCAGCGCGTCACGACCGGGAAGCTGCGCCCGGTGGTGATGCCGCACGCGCACGGCCACGTGCTGGCCCGCTTCCACGTCGCCAGCCCGGCCGAGGTCGACCGCGCGGCCGACGCGGCCCGCGCGGCGTGGGGCGACTGGCAGTCGATGCGGTGGGAGGCGCGCGCGGCGATCTTCCTGCGCGCCGCCGAGCTCATCGCCGGGCCGCGCCGCATGGCGCTGAACGCGTCCACCATGCTCGGCCAGTCCAAGACCTGCCACCAGGCCGAGATCGACGCCGCCTGCGAGCTCATCGACTTCTTCCGCTTCAACGTCGGCTTCGCCCAGCGCCTGTACGGCGAGCAGCCGGAGAGCGCACCCGGGGTGTGGAACCAGATCGAGCTGCGCGCGCTCGAGGGCTTCGTCCTCGCCCTGACCCCGTTCAACTTCACCGCCATCGGCGGCAACCTGCCGTGCGCGCCGGCGCTCATGGGCAACGTGGTCCTGTGGAAGCCGGCCGAGTCGCAGATGCTGTCGGCCTACTACACCTACCTGGTGCTGGAGGAGGCCGGGCTGCCGCCGGGGGTGATCAACTTCCTGCCCGGCTCCGGCGCCGAGCTGGTCCCGCCCGCCATCGACCGACCCGACTTCGCCGGCCTCCACTTCACCGGGTCGACCGAGGTGTTCCGCGATCTGTGGCGGCGCACCGGCGAGAACCTGGACCGCTACCGCAACTACCCGCGCATCGTCGGCGAGACCGGCGGCAAGGACTTCATCCTCGCCCACCCGTCGGCCGAGGGTGACGCCGAGGCGCTGGCCACCGCGATCGTGCGCGGCGGCTTCGAGTACCAGGGGCAGAAGTGCTCGGCCGCGTCGCGGGTCTACCTGCCGGCGTCGGTGTGGAAGCGGGTGCAGGGGCCGCTTTGCGACACGATCGCCGGGCTGCGCATGGGCGACGTGCGCGACTTCAAGAACTTCATGGGCGCGGTCATCAAGCAGAACGCGTTCGACAAGCACGCCGCGGCGATCGCCGAGGCGCGCAGCTCGACCGGCGCCCGGGTGCTGGTCGGCGGCGAGACCGACGCGACCACCGGCTGGTTCGTGCGCCCCACCCTGATCCAGGCCGACGACCCGGACTTCCGCACCATGCGCGACGAGCTGTTCGGCCCGATCGTGACGCTCCACGTCTATCCGGACGCGAAGTGGAAGGAGACGCTGGCCCTGGTCGACCGGACCTCGCCCTACGCGCTGACCGGGGCGGTGTGGGCCCGCGACCGCCGCGCCATCGAGGAGGCCAAGGCGTCGCTCAGCCACGCCGCCGGCAACTTCTACATCAACGACAAGCCGACCGGCGCGGTGGTCGGGCAGCAGCCGTTCGGCGGCGCGCGCGCGTCCGGCACCGACGACAAGGCCGGCTCGGCCCAGAACCTCCTGCGCTGGACCGCGACCCGGACGATCAAGGAGACGTTCGTGCCGCCGGTCGACCACCGCTACCCGTACATGGGGTAGCGGCCCCGGGCGACCGGGCTCAGGAGCCGGGCAGGAGCGCCTGCAGCGCCGCGAGCGTGTCCGCCTCGGCCGGCTGCTTGTCGGCGCGGTAGCGCTTCACCCGCGCGAAGCGGAGCGCGATGCCGCCCGGGTAGTGCGGGCTCTCCTGCACGTCGCTGATCGCGACCTCGACCACCAGCTCCGGGCGCACGAACACCACGTGCCCCTCGCGCGACGACTCGAGGGCGAGCAAGCGCTCGGTCTGCCACGTCAGCATCTCGTCGGTCATGCCCTTGAAGGTCTTGCCGACCATGACGAAGGTGCCGCTGGCTGGATCGCGCGCGCCCAGGTGCAGGTTGCTGAGCCAGCCGCGCCGGCGGCCGCTGCCCCACTCGACGCCGATGACGACCAGGTCGAAGGTGCGCGCCACCTTGACCTTGAGCCAGTTCTGGCCCCGGCTGCCGGCCTCGTAGGTCGCGTCGAGCGACTTGGCCATGAGGCCCTCGTGGCCGGCGGCGAGCGACTCGGCCAGGAGCGCGGCGGCCCGCTCGCGGTCGCCGGTGATGACGCGCGGAATGGTCAGCTCGGCCGGCACCACCCCGGCCAGCGCGGCGATGCGCTCACGCGTGCTCCGCTCGAGCAGGCTCTGACCGTCGACCAGGAGCGCGTCGAAGAACCAGGTGTGGAGCGGCAGCGCGGCCCGCACCGCGGCGACCTCGAGCTTGCGCCCGAACCGGCGCATGGTGGTCTGGAACGACTGCGGCCGCCCGTCCTGGCGCAGCGCGATCGCCTCGCCGTCGAGGATGAGCTCGCGGGCCGGCAGCGCGGCGGCCAGCTCGACCAGCTCCGGGACCGAGCCGGTCACCTCGTTGAGGCCGCGGCTGTAGACCCGCACCTCCTCGCCCCGCTTGTGCACCTGCACCCGCGCGCCGTCGAGCTTGTACTCGAACGCGGCCTCGCCCAGCCGGTCGATCGCGTCGGTGGTGTCGCCGGCCGGCTGGGCCAGCATCGGCAGGAGCGGGCGGAACAGCTGGACCGCGAACGCGTCGAGGGCGGCGGCCCCGCGGATCAGCACCGCCTCGGCGACCGCGCCGAGATCGCCGGCCAGCATGAAGGCGCGCCGCACCCGGGCCGCGTCGACCGCCGCGGCGCGGGCGACCGCCTCGACCATCATCCCCTCGAGCGCGCCCTGGCGCAGCTCACCGCCGATCAGGCGGAGCAGGAAGTCGCGCTCGACCGCGGCCGCGCGCCCGATCAGGCCGTCGAGGATGCGGCGGCGCTCGCCGGTCGAGCCTCGCCCGCTCGCCGCGGCCAGCTCGTCGAGCGCCCGGTGGACGTCGCGCACGCTGAGCCCGTCGCTGCTGGCGCTGGCGTCGCTGCTGGCGCCGTCGGTGACGTCCGCGCCGTCGGTGGCGGGCGCGGCCTCGCCGGCGCCGGACAGCGTGGCCCAGCCGACCCCGAGCTTGCCCTGCGGCACCACGCCGGCCAGGTACGACACCGCCGGGCGCACCTCGTCGGGCTCGAGCTGACGGACGAACGCGGCGAGCCGGTCGATCTTCTCCAGCCGTGACCGGGTCCCGGCCACCGCGGTGGAGGTCACGACCAGATCGCGCAGTCGCACCATGGGATCGACTGTAGCCGCCTTGCGCTATGCTGGGGCGGTGAGCGAGACCAAGAAGCGCCGGCTCCGCGTCCTCCCCGGGATCACCGCCGCCGAGTTCCAGCACCCGAGCGACATCAAGGCCACCGACGCGCTCAAGGCGGTGCCGGGCCTCGACAAGGCGCTGTCCAAGATCATGGAGTACGGCCTCGAGCGGCTCTATTACCTCGACAACATCGGCAGCAACGTGCGCGTGACCAAGAGCATGTTCCCGCGCATGCACCGCAGCCTGATGTGGGGGTGCAAGATCCTCGACATCCCGGAGCCGGAGCTGTACGTGACGGTCGATCCGGTGCCGAACGCATGGACCTACGGCCACACCAAGCCGTTCATCACGCTCACCTCCGGCCTGGTCGACATGCTCGACGAGGAGGAGAGCTTCTTCGTCATCGCCCACGAGCTCGGCCACATCAAGTGCGGCCACGTCCTTTACACCCTGGTCGCGCGCAACATCGCCGCGCTGGTCCAGCTGCTCGGCCAGGCCACCCTCGGCATCGGCGCGCTGCTCGGCCAGGGGCTGGTCTACGCGCTGCTCGAGTGGGCGCGCAAGGCGGAGCTGAGCGCCGACCGGGCCGGGCTGCTCTGCGTCCAGGACATCGACCCGTGCCTGCGCACGTTCATGAAGCTGGCCGGCGGCTCGAAGGAGCTCTACGCCGAGATGGACCGCGAGGAGTTCATGCGGCAGATCCACGCGTTCGAGGACGCCGACCGCTCCGCCCTCAACCGCGCCTACAAGATCCTGCTGACGGCGGGCCAGAGCCACCCCTACGCCATCCTCCGGGCCAAGGAGCTCGACGAGTGGCACGGCGGCGGCTATCCGGAGCTCATGACCGCGCGCGGGGCCGCGGCGACCTGAGCGCCGGCGGCGAGGCACGGCTGTCGCGCTGTACGTGCGCGGGACAGCTGGCCGCCGCGCAAGCGTCGAGGAGCGCCGGCACCGGCTGGCCGCGGTCTTGCTTCGCGATGTCGCCATGCCCCCACGCGCCGGAGTCCGGTCGCTGGTCTGCTCGCTCGTCTCGCTCGTCTCGCTCGTCTCACTGCTCGCCTGCGCCGGTGATGACGACAGCGATGCCGAGGTCGTCTGTCCGCCCTGCCAGGAGGACGAGATCTGTGTCGTCCGCTGTGACGGAGATCAGACTCCGGACGCCAGCGCCGAATGCGTCCCCAACCCGCTCGGTTGCCCGGCCGAGGCCGGCCTGTGCAGCGCCGAATGCGAGGAGAGCCTGTGCGGCGCGCAGCCGTCCCCTTACTCGTGCACCTCGGGGACCTACTGCCCGCGCGCCGACGGTGACGCGTTCTACTGCCAGGGTTCCTGACCCCGGGCGCCGCGAAAAGAGCGACGCCCGGCCGGCGGCTCGTCGCCGCCGGCCGGGCTGGTCGCCGCCGACCTTCCCGAGAAGGGGGGTCTAGAGGGCGGGACAGGTCAGCGTCATGTCGAACGGCTCCGCCGTGTCCTTGCTGCACTTGAAGCTGTCCGCGCATGCCGGGTCGGTCAACGCATACAGCCAGTCGCCTACTGCCTTGTGCGGATTGCTGAACGGAGTCTGCATGAACGGCACCGCGATGCTGAAGAAGAACAGCTCGATCGGATGAGAGCCGTCGAGGAACGGTGGCGACTTGCACAGCTGCATGTCCCCGCCCCCGGTGCCCATGATCGGGCTCCACTGCGCGGTGACGTCGAGCGCCAGCACCTTGTCGTCCACGAAGGCCGGGTTGAGCGTGTAGCCCAGCTTGTTGCACTCCCCGTCCCAGCGGGCGTCGAAGGTGGCGGTCCTCGGCTCGTTCAGCACCATGATCTTCTTCGTCGTACTGACGCAGCCGGCCTCGACGACGATCTTGGTATCCGCGTGCGGGGTCAGGTAAAGCGCCCCTCGGTCGTCGTTGGGGCCGGACTGCCCGCCCTCGTCCGGATCGATCGTGATGTTGGTCTCGTCCACATTGGACGCCCAGCACAGGGTGACCTCGGTGCCCGGGCAGACGATCGAGATCGGCGCGTCCGGCTCGTTCGCCTTCCTCGCACACTCCGCCTCGGTCAGGTGGCCGACGAAGGCGCGGGCCTGGACGCCGTCGTCACAGCAGGCCGCCATCACCAGCGGAACAGCGAGCGCGAACAGCGCCCTCAGCATGGTCTTCATGGCTCACCCTCCCGCCGGGCACTGCAGCGTCATCGCGAATGGCAGGGCAGCGAAGGTGTTGCAGACCTTCGGCCCCTGCAGGCACGTCGCCTTCACGATGTAGTTCCAGTCCTCGATCGCCTTGAGCGGCCGGCTGAACCGGGTGGTCAGGAACGGGTTCGGGATCTGGAAGAAGAACAGCTCGATCGGGTGATTGCCGTCGAGGAACGGCGGCGTCGGGCAGACCCCGCCCGTGGTGCCGTCCGCGTTGGTGACGATCGGGGCGAACAGCGCGGTCACATCGACCGCGTCGACCTTCGGGTCCACGAACGCCGGGTTGAGCCTGTAGTTGATCTTGTTGCAGCTCGCGTCGAGGTGGCCCTCGAAGGTGGCCGGCTTCGGCTCGTCCAGCACCATGACCTTCTTGGTCGTGCTGGCGCAGTCGCTGGCCTTGATGTCGATCGAGGTGTCCTTCGACGGCTTGAGGACGAGCGCGCCGTGCGCCCCGTACGAGTGGCTGTCGCCGTTGGGATCCGGACTCACCGTGATGGTGGTCGAATCGACCCCCGAGGACTTCCAGCAGACCGTGACCTCGCTGCCCGGGCAGATGATCGAGACTGGCGCGTCCCCGTCGTCGATCTTGCGCGCGCACTCGGCTTCGGTCAGTTTTCCGAAGAAGGCCCTCGCCTGCACCCCCTCGTCACAGCAGGCAGCCATGACGAGGGCCAGACAGAGGGCGAGCCCGAGCTGGAGCCGACTCATCGCCCTTTGTCCTTCTCGACCGTGCCCATCACGCTGCGCGAGATCGACAGGTCGCGAACGAGGACGTACTGGCGGGCGGAGCCGAGATCGAAGTACTTGGCCGCCTCGGAGATCAGGCGCTCCGCCTCGTCCGGGCCCCGGCCGATCGACAGGATGTCGACGGCCAGGCTCTTGCTGGGCAGGTCCTCGGTCTTGAGGTCGAACTGCACGGCGAAGGTCGAGCTCTCCTCGTCGGAGAACGTCGTGACGTCGCCGACGTGCCAGTCGCTCTGCAGCGACGGCATGATCTGGTTCTTGAAGAACGCCTCGACCTCGGCGGACGGCGCGTTCCGCGTCACGGTGATGAGGTAGCGGCGCACGCCGCCGATCGTCGGCGGCTCGGCCGCCGCCCCTTCGGCGGCGATGACGTCGGCGGACGGGTCGGACGCGCCGGTGAGCTCGCAGCCGGCGACGCCCGAGAGCGCGGCCAGCAGGCCGAGCAGCCCGATGCGGCCAAGGAGACGGAAAGAGGCAGTGGTTCGATGTCGTGGTTGAGCAGGCATTTAATCCCTCCTGCTCCCTAGACACGCGCCGCCGGCGCCTTTTCCGCCTCTCGCTACGGAATGACGATCTCCACGCTCGAGCGCAGCCCGTCGTACTCGGCGTTGCCGCATGAGACCTTCGCGCCGCCGTTCTCCGACCGGCAGACCTCGACGCGGCTGATGTCGTCCAGCCGGACGACGTCGCCGGTGCTCGGACAGCGGTCAGCGAGCACGAAGGAGGTGCCGTTGGCGATCATCTCCTCACCGGCGCACTTCTCGATCCACTCGCCGGTCGACGCGCTCTGGACGTGGAGGACGTGGCTCGCGTCCCTCTCGCCGTCGTCCCATGTGACGGCGAGCGAGGTCGCCTTGCCGCCGGGCAGATCGACGTGCACGTCGGCGTCCGCCCCGTTGTAGGGCCGGGTGGCCGACTGGAACGGGTCGGCCGGCTGGGCCCAGTTTACCCGCAGCGCCGCGATGTCGGCCGGGCCGATCTTGCGACCGCCGGCGCACGACCCGCGAAACACGACCGAGGTGGCGGTGCCGATGTGCGCCGCGTCGATGCAGGGCGCGATCCACTCGCCGGTCCGCGTCTTCACGTCGAGCGAGTAGACGACCGTGGATCCCATCTCGCTCCAGCGGATGACGACGTCCATCGCGCCGCGCACCGCGCCGCCGACCACCTCGGCCAGCTGCCAGCCGTCCGCGATCATCATCGTCGCCGGCGCGGAGGTGGTGAACGACCTCTCCTTGTTCGGCTCCCACCAGCGGCGCAGCGCCGTCCGACCGGGCGTGTTGGGCGGGTAGACGTGGCCCTCGTCGGCGATGAGCGCGCAACCGGCGGGCGGCTCCGAGGTCGTGGTCAGGTAGTCGCCGCTCTCGCACTGATAGCTGCGCAGCACCGGGAGGTCGTCGCGCGGCATCTCCGGCGGCAAGGCGACCGAGAAGATGGTCGCCTCCAGCCGCACCGGCTGGCCCGGCTGCGGGAAGATCGAGCCCGGCGGCGGCGCGACCTGCCAATCGGGCGGCTGTCCGACCGACCCGGGCAGGAGGTTGGTCGTGCTGAGGTGGGCGCTGGTCGGCGCGTCCGCGTAGCTGTACAGCCCTGCGTCGATGTAGGTCGACCCGGAGTAGAGCAGCGCGCCGTGGGCCTCGAGCTCGGCGTACGACATGTCCTCGCAGAACTTGCCCTTCCACTCGATGCGCGGATCGGGCAGGGCCAGCGGGCAGGTCCCCCCGAGCGGCAGCGTCGACCAGCGCAGCTTGGTCAAGCACAGCGCCGGCAGCGCGCCGTGGAAAAAGCGCTCGTTGCCGGCCACCGCCGGCCAGGCCGCCTCGAACTGGAAGCCGGGGACGTCGATGTCGTGCGGGACCGGGCCGCCGTACGCGTCGTAGAAGTGGATCGGCGTCCCGTCGAGCGTGTTCGACAGGCCCTGCCCGCAGTAGTCGGCGCGCGCCATCCGGGTGCAGGCGAGCATCATGTCGGGCCCGGTCGCCACGCTCGGGTGGCCGGTCTGGGTGTGGTCGGGCGGATCCTTGGTGACCGGATAGCCCCAGCCGCGGCACTTGGCGGCCACGCCGGTCCTGCAGGCGAAGGTGATCGCGGTGTCCAGAGCAATGAGGAGGCCGTCCGCTTGCCACACGCCCTTCATCGCGACGGCGGTCGGCGGCGGCGGCGGCGAGGACGGCGGAACCAGCGGGACCGGCTCGGCGCAGGCCTGCACCCACTCCTTGGCGTCGTCGTCCCACTGCTCGAGCGCGTACTGCCACGGCCCGTCCGGGTCCGGCTTGATCACCTCGGCGATGCGCATCGAGATCGGCTGCCCGCCGGTGAGGCCGTTCAGCTCGACCCCGGCGAAGTCGGTGCCGCTCATCCCGACCGCGTCGAGGCGGCCGTCCTCGCTGACCTCCGGCCTGATGATCGAAGAGGGAAACTCGAACTCGCGGACGTCCGGATCGCGCAGCCCGAGCAAGAGCCGGCCCTGCTGGCCGATGTACGGCTCACCCAGCTCGGCCGTCGTCAGGGTCACCGGCTCGCCCGCCTCGCAGGCCACCAGGCCCGCGAGCGACAGGCACGAGATCCAGCCACAGCACGTACGCGTCATGAATTCTCCACCCTCCACCAAGGTCCCTGGTTTCTGAATCAGTTCGCCCGCGCCTGCCGTGAGCCCGGCGGGCTGGCGCACATGCGCAGCCCGATCACGATGGCCCGCAGCGACGGCTCGCACGGCTCGCGGTTGTTGCTGCGCGCGGCGAGCGGGTTGTGGTACCAGCTGCCGCCGCGGATCGCGACCTCCTCGTTGCCGCTGGCCGAGGCCACCCACTCCCACGCGTTGCCGGCCATGTCGGCCACGCCGAACGGGCTGTCCGACGCCGGGTGAGCTCCGACCTCGTCAGGCCCGAACGCGACCGGTCGTCGCCCGTACGACTCGGCCAGGTCGGCATCGTCCGGCATGAGGCGATCGCCGTGCGGGAACAGCCGGCCATCGGCGCCGCGCGCGGCGCGCTCCCACTCGCGCTCGTCGCACGGCCGCGCCCCCTCGAGCCGCCCGGTCCGGTCGAGCCATCGCGCGTACGCGAGCGCGTCGTCCCACGAGACACCGCTGACCGGCATGCGCAGCCAGTCCTGCGCGGCGGCGACCTCGCGCTCGCCGTAGCGGATCGGCGCGCCCTCACCGGCCTGATAGAGGCGCGTGGTCGGCTGCAGCGAGAGCTGGAAGCGGGCCGGCTCGACCTCGCGCAGCTCGAGGTACGCGCCCGCGTGCGCGCTCGCCACCTCCGGCGTGTGGGGCAGGCGACCGGCGCGCTCGGCCGGCGGCAGGTCGCGCAGGAACGCGATCCACTCGCCGAAGGTGACCTCGTGTCGCCCGATGAGGTAGCCGTCGGTGGCGATCTGGTGGAGCGGCTGCGCGTTCATCATGGTGCGCCGCATGTCCTCGGCGTCGCTGCTGCCGTACAGGAACCGCCCCGGCGGAACGAAGACGTAGCCGTCCGGCACCCGGGCCGGCAGCGTCACCTCCAGCGGCACGGACTCGCCGCGCCCGAGCAGGAGCGGGGCGCGCACGTCGGGCCGCCCGGGCGCGCGGAGGATGAACAGATACGACCCGGGCGGCAGCGCGAGCTGGTCGATCGGGGTGGTCCCGATCAGCCGCGCCGCGCTCGGGCGGAGGCGGCCGCGCTCCTCGAGGTAGCGCTGGATGTGGACCTCGGCGCCGGCCGGCGAGGTCCTCACGCTCAGGTGGGCCGGCTCGGACCAGCGCGCGCGGCGGGCGCCGTCGTCGTCGTAGGTGAGCATGCGGCGGATCTGCTCGTCGCGGTCGACCGGGCGATGCGTGCGATCGGCCAGCTGGGCCCGCGCGAGCAGCACGTCGGCCAGGCGCCGCCTGACGTCGCCGCGCTCGCCATCGAGCGCCAGCGCCATCTCGAGCTTCTGCGACGCGCCGGAGTAGATCGAGTCGAGCGCGTCCTGCCGCTCGAGCGCGGCGTCCCAGGTCTCCTCGCCGGGGCCGCTCCTCTGTCGATCGAACGAGGCAAAGGCGGTGCGACGGAGCCGCTCGGCGACCTGCTCCTCGCTGCCCGCTGCGCGCATCGCGCGCTCGGCCTCGGCCAGGTGCTGGCCGACCGCGGCCTGCAGGTGGCGATGCGCGCTCAGGCGGGCCCCGGCGAAGCCGAGCCCGAGGAGGACCGGGATGCCGAGCACGAGCGCGTGCTGGCGGAGGCGGCGGCGACGCTCGGTCCGCCGCGACTGCTCGAGGAACGCGGCCTCGACCGGCGCGAGCGCACCCGGTGTCAGCTCCGCCGCGTCGGCCAGCTGGCGCCGCTTCCACAGCGAGTCGGCCGGGCGACCGAGCCGGTCCCACTCCGCGGCGGCGCGCTGGAGGCGCTGGCGGGCGGCGTCGCGCTCGAGCTCGCGGCCGAGCCAGCCGCGCAGCGTGTCCCAGCCAGCGACGAGGACGTCGTGCGCGATGCGATAGGTCGGCTCGCCGGGGCCGGCGTCCTCGACGGTGACCAGCCCGCCGCGCACCAGGATCTCGAGCACGATCCGGGCGGCGCCGTCGTCGCCGGCGCTGGTCACCAGCTCCGCCGCCATGCGGTGGGTCCGCTCGCCGTCGCCGGTGACCAGCGCGGTCAGGATCCTGCGCGCCAGCGGGAGGTGGCGCGGGTCGAGCAGCGCGAGCACGCCGTCGGCGTGGCGGGCCAGCGCGCCGGACACGCCGCCGATCGACGCCAGGCTGGAGGCGCACAGCATGCCGCGGTCGGCGTCGCGGTCGTCCCACAGCGCGGCCAGCGCGAACTGCAGGAGGGCCAGCTCGCCGGCCGATCGGCCGATCGACCCGACCAGCTCGTCGACCAGGTCGGGCGGCTCGAAGCGCAGGCCAGTGAGGCGGGCGGGGCCGACCACCGCCTCGCGCACCGCGTGGAGCGAGAGCGGCTTCAGGAGATAGAGCGCGGCGGTGACCGCGTCGCCCAGGCCGGGCAGCGCGCTCGAGCGGGCCAGGAAGTCGCTTCGCACGGTGGCGAGCAGGCGCACCGACGGGGCGCCCTCGATGAGCGCGGCGAGGGCCGCTGACACCGCCGACGCCTCGCCCGGGTCGGCGAGGGTGCAGAGCTCCTCCATCTGATCGACGAAGACGAGCAGCGACCGCCCGGCGAGTCGGTCCTCGACCCGCGACGCGAAGCCGGCCGGATCGGCGATCGCCGCGGCCAGCGCGTCGGCGTGGTCGCCGGTGACCGGCGCCAGCGCGGCGGCCAGCGCGGCGACCGGCTGGCGACCGGGCGCGACCGCGACCGCGGCGACCTCGGGGCCGAGCGCTCCCTCGCGCACGCGCGGCAACAGGCCAGCGCGGACCAGCGACGACTTGCCGACCCCGGCGTCGCCGGCCACCAGCACGAACCGCTCGCGGCGCAGGCGCTCGACCAGCGCGCCGACCTCGCTGGTCCGGCCGAAGAAGAGGCCGCGGTGCTCGGCCTCGAACGGGGCCAGGCCGCGGTACGGGTTTCCGGCCGGCAGGCAGAGCGCCTCGGGCCGCCGGCCGAGCTCCTCGAGCGCGTCGCACAGCTCACGCGCGCCGGTCCGCCGCTCGCGATCGCGCTGCAGCGCGCGGTCGACCAGCGCGGCGAACGCGGTCGACAGGCCCGGCATCACGTCGCCCAGGTGCGGCACCGGCTCGGCCAGGATCTGCAGCACCAGATCCTCGTAGCTCGGCCCCGGGAACGGACGCGCGCCGGCGACCGCCTCGAACAGGACCACGCCCATCGCCCAGACGTCGGCGCGATCGTCGATGTCGGGCTCGCCGCGCATCTGCTCGGGCGACATGTAGTACGGCGTGCCGAGCTGGCGCCCGTGCCCGGTGATGCCGAGCTCGTCCGGTCCGCGCACCACCTTGGACAGGCCGAAGTCGATGAGCTTCACCACCTCGCGCCCGGATTCGTCGAGCGCGAGGAAGATGTTCTCGGGCTTGAGGTCGCGGTGCACGACGCCGGCCTCGTGCGCGACGGCAAGGCCGGTCAGCGCCGGCCGGAGCAGGCGCAGCGCCTCCTCCACCGACAGGCGGCCGCTCTCTTGTAGACGCTGGCGCAGCGTGGAGCCGGTCAGCAGCTCCTGCACGATGAAGCGCGTGCCGGTGGCGGAATCCTCGCCGAGGTCGAGGATGTCGACCACGTTCGGGTGGGCGATCCGGCTCGCGCTCTGTGCCTCCTGGGTGAAGCGCTGCACCGCGATCGCGTCGCGCGAGAAGGCGCCGTGCAGCTCCTTCACCGCGACGTGGCGGCCGGTCCAGGTGTTGATCGCCTCGTGCACGGCGCCCATGCCGCCGGCGCCGAGCAGGCGGAGCAGCTGGTACTTGCCGGCCAGCAGGCGCCCCTCGGCGAGCGGCACCACCGCGTCGCCGGCGAGGCCGCCCGATCCATCGGCCGTCCACCGCGCCGTCATGGTCTGGCACGACGCCGGCGTCGCCTCGACGGCGGCGGCGATCAACCACCGGCACGAGTCGCACGCGCCGGCATGCTCGACGACCGCGGTGCGAGCCACCGCATCGAGCCCGTCGCGGAGGAAGTCGAACAGCGTGTTCTCTTCGAGGCAGCGCAACGCGTTTCAACCTATCAGATCGCTTCTCTTCGCAACCCTGTGTCATTCGCTCCGGCTGGCGCACTGAACACGCGCAGGCGGAGACGTCGATCGCCGCGCCCGACGGCGCGCCAAGTGCGCCTGCTCGATGGAGGTGCCTGCCAGTCCACAGCGAGGTGGCGCGCCAGTCGACAGACACGAGTTGCTGATCGGTCCACAGCAGTGTGCGCCAGTCGACAGCGAGGACACTCGCCGCACACGCGCGGCGAGTGGGCCACGCGAAGCGATCTTCGTCGACGACGACGTCAGCGTGTTACGTTCGTCGTCGATGCAGATCGCACGCAGTGTCTCGTCCGAGCTCGATGAGGTCGACCGATGCTTCGACGAGGCGCGCGCGGCGTGGCCCGGGATCGCGGTCTCCTTCGCCGCCTTCGCCGCGCGCCTCGAGGGTGAGCGCAGCCGCGCGAACGCCGGCGATCTCTACCTCGCCTGCGCGTGCAGCGACGGCAACCCGCTCGCCCTGGCCGAGTTCGACCGCCGCTTCATCGGCTGCGTGCGCGACGCGGTCGCCCGCATCGACGGCTCCTACGACTTCGTGGCCGAGGTCCAGCAGATCCTGCGCGAGCGCCTGCTGGTCGGCGCCGGCGCCAAGATCCGCGACTACCGCGGCATCGGCACGCTGTCGAGCTGGGTCCGCACGGCCGCGGTGCGCACCGCGCTCAACCTGCGCCGGACCAGCAACCAGCAGGCCCGGCACGGCCGATCGCTCGAGCCGTTCGAGCCGCTGCTCGACCCGGAGGTCGCGCTCCTCCGCCAGCAGTACGCCCCGGAGATCGATCAGGCGCTCCGCCGCGCGATCGCCCGGCTCGAGCCCGGGGAGCGCCTGCTGCTCCACTTCTACTACGTGGACGGCCTCACCCTGGCCCGGATCGCCGCGGTCGAGCACGTCGGCACCACCACCGTGTTCCGCCGCCTGAGCGCCGCCTCGAAGAAGGTGCTGGCCGCCGTGCGCGCCGATCTGTCCGCGCGCCTCCACCTCACCACCAGCAGCCTCGACAGCCTCATCCGACACGTCCACCACGACGTCGAGCTCAGCTTCAGCCAGATCCTCGACCACGCGGCGCCGACCGCGACGGACGCGCCAGCGCAGCCTCAGTAGGGTCGGCCGCCGTCGTTTCCGCCCGGCGCGTAGTCGCACACGACCGTGTTGCCGAAGTCGAGCCCGGGGCAGAGGTGGAAGGCGCAGCCGACCAGGGTGGTGCTGGCCCACACGATCTGGGTGTAGTGGCCGCACACGCCGTCGCACGAGTTGGTGTCGAGGTCGTAGCTCGCCTCCTCGGCGGCCCAGGCGTCGACCGCCACCGGCCCGCCGATCGCGCCGCTCGAGCCGTAGACGTTCTCGCCGACGTAGGAGCCGTAGCTGTCGCTCCGGTCCGGGTTGTGATCGATGAGGCCGATCGGCGCCTCCGCGTCCTCGCACCGCTCCGCCCAGCCCTGCGCGATGGCGGCGAGCGCCGGATCCCAGGACAGCGGATCGATCCCGTGATCCGCGCGCACCTGGTTGTGAGCCGCGACGATGCCGGCCAGCTCGGCCGGCTCACCCGCGCTGCTCGCGTCCGCGACCTCCCCGCCCCCGCCGCTCGCGTCGGCCGCCTCGCCGCCGCCGTCGTCGATGCCGTCTTCGTCGCCGCCGCACCCCGACAGGGCGAGGAGGACCGCGAGGCGACGCATCGACGTGCTCATCCGGTCATCATAGGTCACCGGCTGGCCACTCGCGCGATCGCGGTGATGGCGATGGCGATGATGACCAGGCGGAGCGCGAGCGGCGGCAGCCGCTTGCCGGCCAGCGCGCCGATCTGGCCACCCACGATGGATCCACCCGCCAGGAGCCCGGCGACCGCCCAGTCCGGCTCCGAGGCGATGATGAAGAGCACCGCGGCGGCGCCGTTCACGATCGCCGCGAGCACGTTCTTGACCGCGTTCGCCTGCTGGAGATCGTCGGTGAGGAGGATCCCGAGCACGGCCATGAAGAGCACGCCCTGGGCCGCGCCGAAGTAGCCGCCGTACATGCTGGTGGCGAACAGCCCGCCCGGCAGCATCCAGCGGGCGTGGCGGGCGACGCCGCCTCGCTCGCGCAGCCTGCGGGTCAGGCGCGGCTGGATGATGACCAGGAGCAGCGCCAGCGCGACGAGGGCGATGACGATCCCCTCGAACACCGCGTCCGGAAGCGCCAGCAGGAGGAGCCCGCCGACCACGGCGCCGCCCGCGCACCACGGCGCGAGCCGCGCGATCGTGCGCGCCTGGCCGGCCAGCTTGTCGCGGTAGCCGATCGCGCCGCTGATCGAGCCCGGGACCAGCCCGATCGTGTTGGACACGTTGGCCACCACCGGCGGATAGCCGAGCGCGAGCAGGGTGGGAAACGTGATCAGCGATCCGGAGCCGACCACCGCGTTGATGGTGCCGGCGAGCAGCCCCGCGCCGACCACGAGCAGGATGTCGACGGCGCCCATCCCGGCAGACTCTACCAGGTTCGCGTCCGGCGCTGGACGCCGCGCCCGGCCGCCGTATGTGTCGTGGATGGACACGATCGCGGTCATGGGTGCTGGGTCGGTGGGTGGCTACTATGGAGCGCTGCTGGCCCGGGCCGGCCATCCGGTCTCGTTCATCGCGCGCGGCGCCCACCTCGCCGCGCTGCGCGCCTCCGGGCTCACCGTCGAGCGAGAGGGGAAGCCGCCGATCGAGCTCGGCGACATCGTCGCGACCGACGACCCCGCCGAGATCGGGCCGGTCGATCTGGTCCTGTTCACCCCGAAGACGTTCGACCTCGAGGGGGCCGCGGCCCGGATCCAGCCGCTCCTGGCCGACCGCACGATCGTCCTGCCGCTGCTCAACGGGCTCGACATCGCCGAGCGGCTGTCCGCGCTGGTCGGCGGCGACCGGGTCCTGGCCGGCGTGTGCGAGATCTCGACGACGATCGCCGCGCCCGGCCTGGTCCGCCAGCGCGGGCCGTTCGACCGCATCATCCTGGGCGAGCCCGGCGGCGGCGCCAGCGCCCGGGTCGACGCGGTCGCGCGCCTCCTGCAGGCGGCCGGCATCCGTGCCGAGGCCTCGCCACGCATGCCCGACGAGGTGTGGAGGAAGTTCTACTTCCTCGAGCCCTACGCGAGCGCGTGCGCGCTGACCGACGCGCCACTGGGGCCCGTGCGCGCGGACCCCGACACGCGCGCGGTGCTGACGGCATGCATGGAGGAGGTGCGCCGCCTGGCCGAGGCCGAGGGCGTGGAGCTCATCGGCGTGAGCGAGGTGCTCGCGGTCTTCGACCGGCTTCCGGCCGACTCCACCCCGTCCCTGCTGCGCGCCCTCGACCAGGGCGCCCCGCTCGAGATCGAGGCGCTTCAGGGCGCGGTCATCCGGCTGGGCCGCAAGCTCGGCATCCCCACGCCGGTCCACCAGCTGGTGTACGCCGCGCTGAAGCTGCGCGCGGGCGGCCGGCCAGCCGCTCCGCCCGCGACCTGATCGACCGTCTATCCCTTCACGCACACCACCTGGCGGAGCGTGTGCACGACCTCGACCAGGTCCTTCTGGGCCGCCATCACCGCCTCGATCGGCTTGTACGCGCCGGGCGTCTCGTCGAGCACGTCGGTGTCCTTGCGGCACTCGATGCCCTCGGTCGCGGCCGCGTGGTCGGCGAGGGTGAACTGGCGCCGGGCCGCCGCGCGCGACATGAGCCGACCGGCGCCGTGGCTGCAGCTGTGGAACGCGTCGTCGTTGCCGAGGCCGCGCACGATGTAGGACCGCGTCCCCATCGAGCCGGGGATGATGCCGAGGTCGCCGCGGCGCGCCCGCACCGCTCCCTTGCGGGTCACCCACACGTCCTTGCCGTGGTGGTGCTCGCGCGCCACGTAGTTGTGGTGGCAGTTCACGACCTCGTCGCGGATCGCGAACGCCGGCAGGGTCGCCGACCCGCGCGCCGCCTCCACCACCGCATCCATCATCAGCCGGCGGTTGAGCGCGGCGTAGTCCTGCGCCCACTGGACCGCCTCGACGTAGTCGGTGAAGGTCTCGCTGCCCTCGGCCAGGTAGGCCAGGTCCTGGTCGGGCAGGTTGATGAACCAGCGGCGCATGTCCTCCTTGGCCTTCTCGATGAAGTACGTGCCGATCCGGTTGCCGACCCCGCGCGAGCCGGAGTGCAGCATGAACCAGACGTCCTCGGCCTCGTCGAGGCAGACCTCGATGAAGTGGTTGCCGGTGCCGAGCGTCCCCAGGTGGTGCACGTCCGCGCCGCGGCGGAGTTTCGGGTGCCGGGCGACGATCGCCTCGTAGCCGGGCCGGACCTGGCTCCACGCCTCGCTCACCCGCGCCGGCGCGCGGTGACCCCAGGCGCCCCGGTCGCGATCCGGGTTGCCGCTGGCGGTGCGGCCGTGCGGCACCGCGCTCTCGATGGCCAGCCGCAGCGCGCGCAGGCTGTCGGGCAAGTCGCGCGCGTTCAGCGTGGTGTGGGCCGCGACCATGCCGCAGCCGAGGTCGACGCCGACGGCGGCCGGGATGATGGCGCCGTCGGTCGGGATGACGCTGCCCACCGTGGCGCCCTTGCCGATGTGCGCGTCCGGCATCACGGCGACCCATTTGTGGATGAACGGCAGCCGCGCCACGCGCTTCAGCTGCTCCTCGGCCCCGGGATCGACCTGCACGCCGCGGGTCCACGCCTTGATGAACGCACCGTCGCCCGCGTCGATGACCTGGTAGCCGGTCTGCTTGTCGCTGGTCGTCATGGATTGCCTCGGCCGCGGCGATCGGCGGCTACTTGACCCGCGCGAGCTCGAACACCTGCTGGCCGGCGTCGAGCACCAGCACTTTGGCGCCGTTCTTGTCGACCGGGACCAGCTCGAAGCCGGCGACCGGCGCGCTGGTCAAGATCACCTTGTGGGTCCCGTCGCGGTCGACCTTCTCGGTCACGTCGCTCTTCCACTCGCCGACGTCGATGACGACCCGGTCGCCGACGCGGCGGAGCTCGACCTGACCGAGATCGGCGTGCTGGTAGCGGCCGAGCAGCGGATCGATCCACGCGGCGTCCGGCACCGCGCGCACGAGCGCGCGCTCGTCGGCCAGGATCTTCTCGCCGCGGGCCATCGCCGCGGCCAGGTCGTCCTTTGCCTCCGGCTCGCCGTCGAAGACGATCTCGAGCAGGCGGCGGCGGACCGCGTTGCGGAACGCGTTGGCGCCCCCGGCGTTGGTCAGGACGACGACGCCGATGTCGTGATCCGGCAGGAAGAACAGATCCGAGGTGAAGCCGAACGTGTTCCCGCCGTGGCCCACCACCGCCACCTCGCGGTCCTTCTCCACGAACAGGCCGAGGCCGTAGCTGAGGTCGTCGGTCACCTTGACCTGGGGCTGCCGGCGGAGGAGCAGGTTCTCCTCGGAGACGAGCCGCTTGCCGCCGGGCAGAGTGCCGCGGGCCAGCTCGAGCATGACGAAGCGGGACAGGTCGCGCACGGTCGACCACGCGGCGCCGGCCGGCCGGACCGGGATCGTCGACCGCTCGAGGTCGAGCCCGATCGGGACGAAGTCGAGGGTGAGCGCCTGGGCGTGCGGCCGGGCGGCGTTGCCGCGGGTGGCGCGGGCGAAGTCGAAGGTGGTGTCGCGCATGCCGAGCGGGTCCAGCACCAGCGCCTTCATCGCCGCGTCGTAGGCCGGGCCGAGCTTCTTCTTCGGCGCGAAGCCGTGCGCCGCGCCGTAGCCGCCCGCCGAGACCATGAGGTTCGAGTACTGGAAGGTCTCGCCGAAGCCGGTGGTCGGCTTCATCGCCGCCATGCTGGCCAGGCGGCGCTCCGGGTCCCACCCGGCGAACTCGAAGATCCACTCGAGATCCTGGCGCGGCATCCCGGTGCAGGCGCACACGGTGTGCTTCATCGTCACGCTGCTGGTGGTCGCGGCGTCGCCCAAGGCGAAGCTCGGCAGCACCTTGGTCACCGGGGTGTCCCATCCGAACGCGCCCTTGTCGATGAGCCGCGCCATGAGGAGCGTGGTCAGCGACTTGGTCGTCGATCCGATCATGAAGCGGGTGGCGGGGGTCACCGCGGCGGGCTTGCCGAGCTCGCGCACGCCGTACCCTCGCTGGAAGACGATCTTTCCGCCGTGCACGACGGCCACCGCAACGCCCGGCACCCGGGCCATCGCGCGGGCCTCCTCGACGAAGTCGCCGAACGCGGCGAGCCGCTTCTCGTCGAGCGCCGCGGGCCGCCCGGCGAACGACTCGCGCGACATGCCGGGGACGCGCACGCTGTCGACGATCGCGCCCAGCTGCGCGCCGCGCCGGCCCAGCGCCCCCTGCTTGCCGTCGACCAGCGCGATCTGCCACGACGTGCCCTTGCGGCGCGCCACCGCGACGACCACCCGCGACTCCGCGGTCTTGGTCACGTAGAGCGTCTGGGCGACGGCGTCCCAGCCCTGGCGGCCGGGCAGCTCCTGATCCTGAGCGACCGCCAGCGCGAAGCCGGGCACCGCCCGCTTCCAGGCGGCCGCGATCGCGGCGGTGCGATCGCCGCCGGCGATGTCGACCATCCAGATCCGCATCTCTCGCTCGGGGTCCTCGAGCAGGACGGCGTCCTTGCCCTCGCTCAGCCACCACCCGGTCGGCGCCTTGAACGTCGTCCCCGAGGCGGTCTTCACCGGCGTCTCGGCCTCCAGCTTGCGCGCCGCCGGAGCGGGCGACGAGGCCGGTGCGGCGTGCGCGGCCCCGGCGGGGACGGTCGGCCCGGCGGCGGGCGCGCTCGAGCCAGAGCTGCAGGCGCTGGCGGTCGCGGCGAGGAGCAAGGCGGCGAGGTGGGCGCGCGTCATGCGAGGGTTATCCGCGCACGTACGCGCGCTGTCAAATCCACCGGATGCCGGGGGCGGCCCTCCCCTGCCGGCCGGGGGTATTCTCCGGCTGCCGCCGCGCCGGCAAGGAGACGCATGAGCGAGAGCCAGAGGAAACCCCAGCCGGTGACCGGCCTGCCGCGAGGCATCGCGCTCCTGCGCGATCCGCTGCTGAACAAGGGGACCGCCTTCACCGAGGTCGAGCGCGACGTGCTCGGCCTGCGCGGCCTCCTGCCCCCGCGGGTCTTCAGCCTCGAGGAGCAGCTCGCCCGCGTGCTCGAGGCCTACCGCCGCAAGGTCGACGACCTCGAGCGCTACATCTACCTGGTGAGCCTGCAGGACCGCAACGAGACGCTGTTCTACCGGCTGGTCACCGACCACCTGGAAGAGATGATGCCGATCGTCTACACGCCGACGGTCGGGATGGCCTGCCAGCTCTACGGCCACCTGTTCCGCCGCGCGCGCGGGCTCCACATCACCTACGACGATCGCGGCTCGGTCGCCGAGGTCCTGCGCAACTGGCCGCACGACGACCAGCGCGTCATCGTCGTCACCGACGGTGAGCGCATCCTCGGGCTGGGCGATCAGGGAACCGGCGGGATGGGCATCCCGATCGGGAAGCTCGCGCTCTACACCGCCTGCGCCGGCATCGCGCCGGAGCGCTGCCTGCCGGTGATGCTCGACGTCGGCACCGACAACGAGGCGCTGCTGGCCGATCCGCTCTACATGGGCCTGCGCCGGCGGCGGGTGCGCGGCGAGCCGTTCCAGGAGCTGGTCGGCGAGTTCATGACCGCGGCCGCCCAGCTGTGGCCCGGCGTGCTCGTCCAGTTCGAGGACTTCGCCAGCAGCACCGCCTTTCACCTGCTCGAGCACTGGCGCGATCGCGCCTGCACCTTCAACGACGACATCCAGGGGACCGCGGCGGTCGTCCTGGGCGGGCTGTTCTCCGCGCTGCGCGTCACCGGCAAGCAACTGCTCGAGCAGAAGGTCCTCTTCCTCGGCGCCGGCGAGGCGGGCACCGGGATCGCCGACCTCATCGCCGCGGCGATGGTCGACGAGGGCGCCACGCTGGCCGAGGCGCGCGCGCGCTGCTGGTTCTTCGACGTGAACGGCCTGGTGGTGAAGGGGCGCGCGTCCATTCTGCCCCACAACCGGCGCTACGCCCACGAGCACCCGCCGATCCACCAGTTCCTGGCCGCGGTCGAGGCGCTCCAGCCGACCGCGATCATCGGCGCGTCGACGGTGCCGAAGCTGTTCGACGAGCGGGTGATCACGGCGATGTCGCGGCTGAACCAGCGGCCGATCATCTTCGCGCTGTCCAACCCGACCTCGCGATCCGAGTGCTCGGCCGAGGAGGCCTACACCTGGTCGAACGGGCGGGCCATCTTCGCCAGCGGCAGCCCGTTTGCGCCGTTCACCTACCACGGCAAGACCTTCGCCCCGGGCCAGGGCAACAACGGCTACATCTTCCCGGGCGTGGGCCTCGGCGTCATCGCCAGCCGGGCCAGGCGCGTCACCGACCGCATGTTCGCGCGCGCCGCCCGCACCCTGGCCGATCAGACGGGGCAGGCCGACCTCGACGTGGGCCGCATCTATCCGTCGCTGACCCGCATCCGGGAGGTCTCGGCCCACATCGCGGTCTCCGTCGCCGAGGTCGCCTTCCAGGACGGCCTGGCCGGCATCGCGCGGCCGCCCGATCTTCAGGAGCTGGTCGCGTCGACCATGTGGGCCCCGCGCTACGCGTCGTACGTGACCTGACCCTGACCGAAGCCGGCGTTCGCCTCCGGGGCCAGATCGCCCTCCCGGTCACGTTCCCCCGTCGGGCGGTCCTCCCTTCTCCATCGAGACGATGCCCCCGCGCGAACAGGCAGACGGATCGATTGCCACGGTGGCGGTCTCGTCGAAGTAGAAGAGGCCGCCTCCGTCGGCATAGAAATAGACCTCCGCGTCGCCCGACTCGATGGCGGGCGGGTAGGCCGTCGTGAACGCGATCGTCCCGCCGCTAACCACGCCCGTCGTGTCGATTGGATACCGGAGCTGCTCGGAGATGCCCGGAAGCTGGATGGACAGCGATGCATTGTGGGCGTCACAACATCCGACCTCGATGTCGATCCCGAGGCCAGGATTGTCCCCGATGCACGGCTCGTCCTCGGCCGTGCCTCCACCATCGATTGCCGCACTGCCGCCATCGCCGCAAGCGAGGCCCGCGTTCGCGAGGCTGACCGCAAGGGCCAGACGACTCAGGGAAGGCATCCCGCACCGAAACCTGTATCAACGGTTCCGTCCGGAAGCTGGCAACAGCCTCGGTCATCGCAAGTGCCGCCCGTGCACGAGCAGTCGCCTCCATGGCTTTCACAGATACCCAGTCGAGGGCTCGATGCGTACGGATCACAGAAGCCCGCGACGCAGCTACCTTCGTCACAGTCGCAATCCGCCCGGCACGGAACCGCAGGTGGCTGCTCGGGAGAGCCAGACTCGCACACCCCGAGCGCGACGTTGCATGTCAGGTCACATCGCCTGCACTCGCCGCCCCCTGCCCCGGCGCAGGTCTTCTCACAGGTTCCGAACTGTACAGAGGCGGGCTTGCTTCCGACGCCAACCCCCCAGCTGCACTTCGTCTCAGGTGGACAATCGGAATCACCGGCACAAAGCACCGTCCAGCGACCGTTTTCACAGATCTGAGAGCCAAATGGCAGTGGCTCGCAGGCACCAGGAGTCCATCCTTGAGATTGGCAAGAGTCATAGATCCGCAAGGGAGCATCCGGATTGAGCTCCGGTCCATCAGGCTCCAGACAGACATCACCTGCGTCCGTCCACGCGACTACTGGACTGCCAGTATCAAAGGCCAGCTCACAGCCTAGCGGCACGACCCCTTCGTCCGCGCCGTCCACTGTATCGCTGAGTTTGATCGCTTCGTGATCGGAATCAGGCAAGCTACACCCGATGCCGATGCCGATGCCGATGCACAGCAGAGCTCTTGCCCTCATGGTGGGTTCCTTGTCACTTTGACGACCTTGCTATACCTGTTGCTCCACATGCTGTTGCAGGATGTGCTGGTGGACGTCGTCGGTACTGACTCCACCCATGTTGGACATATGGGGCTTCATCACACTGCGACTGCAAGGCATCGCGCCATCACAACCTCCACCGAGACATTGGCACGTGGAGCAAATCTGTACCTGCCCATTCGTGCATGCCGAATTGTCGGAATGAAGAACGTTGGATCGAAGGGTGTAGATCCGCCCGATCCCTGGGCGGATCAACTTTCGCCCTGCGCGACAGGCGCGCGGCCGCGGCCCGGCGGTACCGTCGCGGCATGATCACGCTCCTGGTCACCGCCGCGCTGTCGCTGTCCGCCCTGCCGGCGGCGCCCGGCGCGATCCTGCTGGCTCCGGACCGGGTGTTCGACGGCGAGGTGGTGCACGAGGGCTGGGTGGTGCTGGTCCGCGGCGAGCGCATCGCCGCGGTCGGGCCGGCCAGCCGGGTGGCGGCCGGCGGCGCTCGGGTGGTGACGCTGGCCGGGATGACGCTCCTGCCCGGCCTCATCGACGCGCACTCGCACGTGTTCCTGCACCCGTACGACGAGACCAGCTGGGACGACCAGGTGCTGCGCGAGCCGCTCTCGCTTCGCACCGCGCGCGCCACCGTGCACGCCCAGCGCACCCTCATGGCCGGGTTCACGACGCTGCGAGATCTCGGCACCGAGGGCGCCCTCGACGCCGACGTCGGCCTCAAGCAGGCGATCGAGCAGGGCATCGTGCCGGGGCCGCGCCTCCTGGTCTCCACCCGCGCGATCGTCGCCACCGGCAGCTACGGGCCGAAGGGGTTTCGCCCCGACATGGCCGTGCCGCAGGGCGCCGACGAGGTGAGCGGCGCCGACGAGATGATCCGCACCACCCGCCGGCAGATCCGGCGCGGCGCCGACTGGGTGAAGCTGTACGCCGACTACCGCTGGGGCCCGGCCGGCGCGGCCCGGCCCACCTTCTCGATCGAGGAGATGCGCGCGGCGGTCGACACCGCGCACGCGAGTGGCCGGCTGGTGGCCGCCCACGCCACCACCGCCGAGGGCATGCGGCGCGCGGTGCTGGCCGGGGTCGACACGATCGAGCACGGCGATGACGGGACGCCCGAGGTGTTCCGCCTGATGGCCCGGCGCAAGGTGGCGCTCTGTCCGACGGTGGCCGCGGGCGACGCGGTGGAGCAGTACCGCGGCTGGAAGAAGGGCGCGCAGCCGGAGCCGGCCCGGATCGCGGCCAAGCGGCGCAGCCTGCGCGCCGCGCTGGCCGCGCGCGTGGTGCTGTGCAACGGCAGCGACGTCGGCGTCTTCGCCCACGGCGACAACGCGCGCGAGCTCGAGCTCCTGGTCGACTACGGGGTCAGCCCGGTCGACGTGCTGCGCGCGGCGACCAGCGTGAACGCCCGCGTGCTGCGCCTGCCCGAGCTCGGCGCGGTCCGCGCCGGCCTGCTCGCCGACCTGGTCGCGGTCCAGGGCAACCCGCTCCGGGACATGAAGGCGCTGCGCGCGGTTCGTCTGGTGATGAAGGGCGGCGTCGTGGTCCGCGAGCCGGCCGCCGGCGCCGCGCGCGCGCGGCCCTGACGCCGGCGCCGCTCAGAGCGACCAGCCGCTGTCGCGCGAGCCGTCGACGTCGCCGGGCCCGGTCGCCGCGCGCGCCGTCGCCGCCGTCGCCGACGCCGCCGAGCAGCCGAGCAGCTCGGCGTAGTGGGCGCGCACCGCGCTGAGGTCGACCTGGTTGAGGAACGCGGAGTAGGCCAGGTAGGAGGCCAGGAACCGCAGGTCGGCCGCCCACGGCGGCAGGAAGCGCGGGTACTCGCACAGCCCCTCGGAGGCCAGCATCGCCACCGCCGGCACGTCCTCGATGTCGATCTTGCCGCAGAACAGGAGGTGGAGGCAGTCGATGCGGCCGAGCTGGACCACCGCGCGCAGGAAGTTGTGCACGCGCAGGAGCCCCTCGATGTAGACGCCGTCCTTGGTGAACGGCGCCCCGCCGGTCAGCAGGCCGCCGCGAAACACGCGCCGCGCGTTCTCGAACGCCTGCTGCAGGTTGTGGGTCCGGCCCAGGAAGAAGCGATACACCTCGAGGAAGTCGGCGCCGTCGATCGCCATCTGGATCGCGATCACCCGATCGGCGAGCCGGCGCAGGCGATCGAGGTCCATCGAGCCGCTGATGAACTCGGCGAACACCGCCAGCCCCTCCTGGGTGCGCGTCGTGCCGGGGTGACCCGAGGCCAGCACCGGGAAGCTCTTCTGCTCGACCCCGTTCAAGGTGGTGCCGATGTGGACGAAGGCCTCGTGGTGGACCAGCTGGTACACGTCGCGGTCCGAGAAGCTGGCCCCGCGGCGCAGGCGGATGTAGCGGGCGCCGGCCAGGGCGTTGGCCGACAGGTAGTCGACCACCTCCACCTGGGGTGCCTTCTCCTCGAAGTGGCGGGCGACGGCGCGGCGCAGCGCGCTCGCCACCTGCTCCACGTCCTGGCGCGGGGGGCTGGGCAGGAGGTTGCTGTCGGTGAAGTGGTCGAGGGTCTCGTCCAGGTGGCGAGCGAGGTCGAGCGGGCACAGGATGCCGTCGGTGATGCGCCCGGTCGGGGTACCGTAGAGCTCGCACGACAGCCGGTGGAACTCGCGGGTCCCGACCGAGGCCAGCATCTGCGCGCCGCTCGCGATCACACCGGCCACCCGCCCGAGCCAGCCGTGCACCGGCGACGAGCCATCGAGGAGCTGGCGGGCGGCGTCGACGTCGGCCAGCGCCGGCGCGGGATCTCCCGGCGTGTACACCACCTCGGGAAGCTCGCGCGCGCCTCGCGCGAAGAAGGTCGCCGCCACCTGCGGGGTCCACGCCACGCTGCGCAGCACCCGGACGCCCCGCTCGGCCTTGCGCAGCAGCGCCGCCGCCTGCATGAGCCGCTCTCGCTCTCGTTCGCTCAGGTCCGGGGAGCGGCCGTCGGCCCGAGTCGCTACGGCGGGTGTGGACGTGAGAAGATGGTAAGCCAGGAGCGCAGCCGCTCCAAGATCCAAACGAGGGCCGCCGGTTCTCGGTCGGTCCGCCATCGCCGTCGCCCGTGCCCGCGCTCGAAAGCGTCGCCCAGCAGATCCGCTGGCAGGACATCGTCGATGTCCTGGTGCTGACCTTCGTGCTCTTCCGCCTGACCGTCTGGCTGCGCGGGACCTTCGCCCTCCAGGTGCTGGCCGGCATGCTGGTCCTGGCCGCGTCGGCGTTCGCCGCCGACCAGCTGGGGCTCCTGCTCACCGCGTACCTCCTGCGCGCCCTCGGCGCGGTGGCCACGCTGGTGGTGGTGGTCGTGTTCCGGAACGAGATCCGGCGCGCGCTCAGCCAGGTCAACCCGCTCCGCCTGTGGCGCAGTCGCCGCGCCGACTCCACCGCCCACGCCCCGGCCACCACGTCCGAGATCCTCGCCCACGGCGCGCTCGAGCTGGCCCGTCGCCGGATCGGGGCGCTCGTGGTCGTGCGGCGCGGCGATCCGCTCGACGAGCACCTGACCGGCGGCGTCGGGCTCGACGCGACCCCCTCGGTCGAGCTGCTCGAGTCGATCTTCCACCCGAGCAGCCCGATCCACGACGGCGCGGCGGTGGTCGAGGGTGGGCGGATCTCGCGAGCCGGCTGCTTCCTGCCGCTCAGCACGTCGCTGTCGCTGCCCGACGGGTTCGGCAGCCGCCACCGCGCCGCCGCCGGGCTGACCGAGGTGTGCGACGCAACCGTGCTGGTGGTCAGCGAGGAGCGCGGTCGGGTCAGCCTGGTCCGGGGCGGGGTCGCGCGCGTGCACGACGACGTCGCGGCCCTGGCCGCCGAGCTGGCCGGCCCCGGCGACGCCGAGCGGGCCAGGACGTCCGGCTCGCGGCTGCGCGCCCGCCTGTTCGACGCCGGCACCCTCATCGGCATCTTCCTGCTGGTGGTCGGCGCCTGGTACGCGGTGGTCGGCGAACCGAGCACCGTCGTCACCCACACCGTCTCGGTCGAGCTCCGCAACGTGCCCCAGGATCTCCAGGTCGACCCGCCGCGCCCCGACCGGGTCGCCGTCCACCTGCGCGGCCCGAGCACCCGCCTCGACGGAGTCCGCGGCACCGACATCGAGGTCTGGGTCGATCTGTCCGGCGCCACCGCCGGTCGCCGGCGCCGCCAGATCGAGGCGTCGGGTCCGCCCGGCGTCGAGATCACCGAGATCGTCCCACCGGTGGTGACGGTGCGCATCCGCCCGCGCTAGGCCACGGTTCGAGCTGCCGACTGGCTCGCCGAGATCGACGCCCTTCGGCTCCCAGCGACGACCCACAACGTGCCCGCCTCCGCGCCCTCATCCCACTCATCGCCCGCCTCGCCGCTCCGGTCGCCCCGGCTGCGGCGCGACCTCCGCCTCATCACCACCGACGGCGTCCTGTTCAGCGTGCACGTCGGGCTGGGCGAGACCTACCTGGCCGCGTTCGCGCTGGCGATCGGCGCGTCCCCGGTGTCGGCCGGGCTGGTCGCCTCCATCCCGATGGTGGCGGGCGGCATCCTGCAGCTGGTCGCGCCCGGCGTGCTGCCGCGCTTCCCCTCGTACCGGTCCTTCGTCGTGCTGTGCGCCGCGGTGCAGTCGATCAGCTTCCTGCCGCTCATCGCCGCCGCGCTGGCCGCGTCGCCGCCGCCGGTCCTCATCTTCGTGTGCGCGGCGGTCTACTGGGCCGCCGGGCTGGCCACCGCGACCGGCTGGAACGCGTGGATGAGCCAGCTGGTGCCCGCGCGCATCCGCGGCAGCTACTTCGGCCGGCGCCAGGCGCTGGCGCAGATCGGGGTCCTGGCCGGGCTTTGTGCTGGCGGGCTGGTCCTGGCCGGCGCCGAGGGCGATCGCCGCGCGTTCGCGGTGCTGTTCGCCGCCGCCTGCGCCGGGCGCGCGCTGTCGACCTTCTGCCTGTCGCGCCAGAGCGTGCCCGGCGGCCGCCCGCGACCGCACGGCTTGCGAGTCGGCCAGCTGCTGCTTCGCGCGTGGCGCAGCCGCTCGCGCGAGCTCATCGCCACGATCCTCATCGTCAACTTCGCGGTCAACCTGGCCTCGCCGTTCTTCACCCCGTTCTTCCTGGTCGAGCGGGACGTGTCCTACGCCGTGTTCATGGCGCTGCTCGCCGCGAACTTCGCCGGCAAGATCGCCACCTATCCCCTGCTCGGCCGCATCGCGCGGCGGGCCGGGCTGCGCCAGCTGATGGCGATCGGCGGGCTCGGCATCGCGCCGCTGCCGCTGCTCTGGCCGGTGATGCCGCTGCCGTACGTGTTCCTGCTTCAAACGCTGGCCGGGATGTGCTGGGCGGCCTTCGAGCTGTCGGTGCTGCTCAGCTTCCTCGACGTCAGCGACGACCCGGAGCGGACCAGCCTCCTGGCCACGTTCCAGTTCCTCAACTCGGCGGTCGTCGCGGGCGCGTCACTGGGCGGCGGCGCGCTCCTGGCCGCCATGGGCATGGGACGCGACGCGTACCTGACCCTGTTCGCGGTGTCGGCGGTCGCGCGGCTCATCAGCGTGTCGGTGCTGCTGGCTCGCGCGCGGCGCGGCATGGCCGTCGAGGTGCCGCCGCTCCGCATCCTGGCGGTGCGACCATGGGGCGAAGCGATCGTCCGCCCGGTGGCCGCCACCTTCGACCTCGCCCGCCGGCTCGGCGGCCGCGTGTGGCCTGGATCCGAAGACGACGAGGAAGAAGAGGCGGAGGAGCGGACGGGGCAGGAAGGTGCGCCCCGTCCGCCGCTCGATCGCTAGTTACAGGTGAGGGAAGCGCTGTCGCCAGGCGAGCTGCGCAGCGCCTCGACGCACTGGGCGCTGCTCTCGTAGCGACCGGGGGCGCCGAAACCGCACGCCGACTCGTACTGACGACAAAGCTCCTCGGGGCTGAGCGCGACCGCTCCATCACCACCGCCGGTGGCGGCGTCGGGCAGTCCGCCGGTGGCCGCATCGGGCGTTCCGCCGGTGGCCGCGTCGGGCAGTCCGCCGGTGGCCGCGTCGGCCGCTCCGCCGGCGCCGCTGTCGATCGTGCCGCTGTCGTCATCGTCGTCCCCGCCGCATGCCGGCGCCAGCGCGATGAAGAGCCCAAATAGAATTCCGAATAACCGCAGCTTCATCTGTGCTCCTGAGGCAAAGGGAAGCGCGGACCTTACCACCCGACCGGGGTGTGAACGCGACTAGTCATGACCATCACCTGCGCCGGCCGGATCGCCTCGCGTCCGACGGAGTAGCCGGGGCGAAGCGTCTTTACGATGAAGCCGTCTCTGCTCGAATCGCGCGCCTCGACGGTGGAGACCGCTTCATGCCTGCTCGGATCGAAGCGCTCACCGGTCGCGTCGAATCGCTCGACGCCCATTCCGCGCAGTCGATCGAGGAACCCGCTTCGGACCAGCTCGACTCCGGTCAAGAGCGCGCTGCCTCGCGATTCACCGTGCGCCGCGGCGATCGCGCGGTCGAGATCATCGAGCACCGGCAGGAGCTGCACGATCAGATCGCGACGCGATCGCTCGATGTCCTTGCGCGCGTCGCGCTCGAGGCGCGCGCGGGCCCGGTCCAGCTCGAGCACCGCCTGGCGCTCGCGCGCCTGTGCCTCGCGCAGGCGGCGGTCGCATTCGGCATGCTCGGCATCCAGGGTCGCCGCCTCGGGCGGTGGTTGCGGCGCGGCGACCGGCTCATCGCCGGCGGCCTGCTGTCGTGGCTCGTCCGGGTGAACCCACCAGCGGCGATCAGCGACGCCCGGAAACCCCTCGGTGTGCCCCGTCATTGCGACGTTCGTAACCACCCGCACTCGAACGTCAACCAGCGACTGTGGACCGAGCCGCACTCGCTGCCCGCGGCCCGGCCGGCTCGGGGCCGGATCGCGCGACAGGAACGCCCCAGTGTGGCCGTTTCGCGGCCTCCACGCTCGGGATGCCGAGCAGAAACGAGCACATGGACCGTGCAAAAATGGAACGCGAGTTGCGAAACACCCTTTCGTCGTGAAACAGGCGAACGGCTGTCGCCGGGGTGCCTTCGGTCGAGACAAGGGCGAAGGGGCTGCGGGCTCGCAGGGCGAGCACGGGAAGGGCAAGCGGCCCGTGGCGGACCCACAGGTCCTTTCGGCGATCGAGCCGGAGTCAGGTGCGGACCCACTCGGCGCTCGAACCGGCGGCGACGAGCCGGGCGCGCTTCCGCCTCGCGGCGAGACGCAGCCCGGCGAGACGCGGATCGAGCAGACCCTGCTCGACTGGCTCGGCCACGAGCTTCGCAATCCGATCGCCGCGATCGAGCTGGCGGTCGGCTCGATGCGCGACCTCGGTGACGCGCGCCTCGAATCGCCGCTGTCGATCCTGGAGCGGCAGAGCCGTCAGCTCGGCCACGTGATGCTGCAGGTGATCGACATGGCGCGGACGATGGCGCAGACCACCCCGCTCGCGCGGCCCGGGCATGACGACTCCTTTGGACCGCTGCCGGCCAGCCCGACGCCCTTCTCCGACAACGACGCCAGCATCTCGCGCCGGCACCGCGAGCCTCGGGCGGCGCCGGCCTCGGCGCGGCGGGGCAAGCGCGCGCGCGGGACCGATCCGCTGCGCGAACGCCACCTCCTGCTCCTGGTCGAGGACAACCCGGACCTGAGCGAGCTCCTTCGCGACCTCCTGGTCAGCTGGGGGTTCGAGGTGATCGCGGCGGCCAGCGCGACGGCCGCGCTGGCGACCGCCGAGAAGAGCCCGCCCGACGTGGCGCTCATCGACATCGGCCTGCCCGACCGCGATGGATGCGAGGTGGCGCGCGCGCTGCGCAACATGCTCCCGCCCGACGTCCCGCTGTTCGCCATGTCCGGCTACGGCCAGCGCGAGGACGGGGCCCGCGCGCTCGCCGCCGGATTCGACGAGTTCCTGGTCAAGCCGCTCAACACCGGTCGCCTGCGCCGCCTGCTCGGCGACGTCGCCGGCGCGCCGCTGGCCGACACGGCTCGCAAGGCCTGAAGCGCCACCCACCGGGCGGTCTGGCCCGGTCTGGCCCGGCCCGGCGTTCCCCCGGTTGGCCCGTCGTCGCCCTACGTTAGAATGGCGCGCGGTCGATGATCTGACGCAGGAGACACCCATGGGTGCAAAGCCGAGGAAGATGGGCTCCGCTGCCGTATCGCCGGCGACCAGGCAAGTCCCGGCGCGTCGTGTGCCGGCGCGCCGGTCAGCCGAGCGGTCGAGGCGCGCCACGGCGGACAGGACGGTCGAGGCCTACGTGAACGGGCTCGACGGCGCGCTGGCCGAGGTGGGTCGGCGTCTGCGACGGCTGGTGCTGAGCGCCGCGCCCTCGGCCACCGAGTCGATCAAGTGGGCCCAGCCGGTCTACGAGGACAGCGGGCCGTTCTGCTACTTCAAGGCGTCGCGCTCGCACATCACGCTCGGCTTCTGGCGCGGCACCGAGCTGGACGATCCGCAGGGCCGTCTGGAGGGCGACGGCGATCGAATGAAGCACCTCAAGGTGCGCAGCGCCGGCGAGATCGAGGACGACGTGATCGCCGGCTGGGTCCGCCAGGCGGTCGAGCTCAACCGCCAGCGGGGCAATCCGACGCGGCAGGCGAGCGCGCGCGGCCAGGCGACAACCGCCGGCGCGGTCGCCGTGGAGTCGCGCGACGGCGACGAAGCAGCGAAGTCGGTCGACCGCGAACCGGCCGCGCTCGGGTCGGAGTCGATCCCCCCGATCGCGGAGGTCGGCCCCGAGGACCCGTTCGGCAGGCCCTGGAAGGACAGGTAGGCGCCAGGCGGCGCGGCGAGCCTCACCGGGTCAGCGGCAGATGTCGCAGCCGGGCTCGTCGGAGAAGCAGTCGAAGCCGTCGTTGCAGTCGACGAACGGGCACTCTGGCTCGGTGTCGCACGAGTTGACGCCGGAGCAGTCGGTCTCGCACGCGCACGACGCGGCGCAATCGATCCCGAACTGGCAGGTGTCGCGCGCGGTGCACTCGACGGCGCAGCGTCCCTCGCCGCACGTGACGCCGCCGAAGCAGGCCTGGCGTCCGGTGCAGCTGACCTCGCACTCGCTCGCGGTCCCGCAGGCGACGCCCGACTGGCAGGAGCCGATCCCCTGGCACACGACCGTGCACGCGAGCCCCGGAGGACAGGCGATCTGGTTCAGGCAGGACCCATCTGCCAGGCACTCGATGACGCAGACGTCGCCCTCGCAGCGGGTGCACACCGCCGGGCAGACCGGAGCGGCGTCGGGCGCGGGCGGAGCGGCGTCGGGGACCGCGGGGCTGGCGTCGGCGACCGCGGCGTCCGCGTCGGTGGGAGCGGCGGAGACCACGCACCAGCCATCGATGCAGGCGCGGCCCTCGGTGCAATCGCCCGGCCCCTGGCAGACGTAGGCCTCGGAGCGGCCGTCGATGCCGCACCCGGCGAGGGCGGCCAGCGCGGCGAGCGCGTGGATCAGCAGCGCGGCGGACGCGGCGCGCATCACAGGAGGTCCGCCCGCACGGTCACGACCGCGCCCACGCCGGCGCCGACCGAAGGCGCCACCGCGACGGACGGCTCGGACGCGGTGCCATGCCGGTAGATGAGGACGATGCCGGCGACGGTCGCCGCCGCACCGACCACGGTCAGGCCGATGCCCCAGCGGCCGAAGCGGCGGCCGCTCTCCTCCAGGTCGACCAGCGCCTCGAAGTCCTCGACGGTCGAGGTCGGCGCGTCGTCCACCGCGCTCTGCTTGTCGGCCGCCGCCAGCAGGAGGAAGCCTCCGACCAGGGTCATGCCGACGCCCGCGCTGGTCACGCCCCAGGCGAGCGGTCCGACCCGGCGGGCCGAAAATCCAGCCTCGGGGGGCGCGGCGACCGGAGCCGAGATCACCACCGGCGCGGCGGCCGGCGGTCGGGGCGGCGGGGCCGGCGGCGGCGCGTCGGGATCGCGCAGGAATGCCTCCGACCGGGCGCGGAAGCCGGTCTCGAGGGAATCGAGATCGGTCGCCGCCACCACGAAACGGCGCGCGCGCGCCGGCCGCGAGGTCCGCAGCAGGCGAAGGCTCACCCTCACCTGGCCCGGCCGGGCCGGCTCGACCTCGCCGATCACGAGGCGCCCGACCTCGAGCAGCTCGAGCGCCGGCTGCAGGCACTCGTCGCTCGGCTCGCCGCAGCCGGCCAGGGCGAGGACGTCGTCGAGCGGCGCGTGGGTCGCGCTGCCTCCGCCTTCGCCGAGGAGATCGATGAGCACGCGGGTGAGGCGCGGCGGCGCGGCGGCGAGGTTGCCGGGCAGATCGCCGGTGAGATCGACGACGAGGACGCGCGCGCTCGCCGGAGCTCGCTGGGCCGCGGCCGGCGCAGGGGCGAGGACGACAGCGAGGGCGAGCGCGGCGGTGACGGCGGTGGGATGTGCGAGCATGACGGCGAGGCGGAGGTCACCGGCGCAGGCGGTCGAGGCGGGCGCGGATGGCGCCGACGTCGGGGGCGCCCGGAGCGAGGCGGAGATACGTCTGCAGCGAGCGGATGGCGAGGGAGGTCTCACCGGTCCGCTCGAAGACCAGGCCGAGGCCGCGGTGGGCCGGCGCGAAGCGAGGCGACGCGGCGAGCGCGCTCTCGAACTTGCGCCGCGCCTGGTCGAGCTTGCCGGCGAGGTACAGGCGTGCGCCCTCGCGGTAGAGGTCATCCGGCCTGGCGCCGACCGGCCGGCGGGTGACCTTCGGCTCGCGCGTCGCGTGCGCGGGGGTCGCCGGGCGGGTTCGAGCGCGGGGATCGCGTGCCGAGCTCCCCGCCTCGGAGCGGGCCGGATCGGTTCTTCGCGGTGTGGCGGCTCCGCTCGATCCGGCCGCGCCGGAGTGACCCTTCGGGCCGGTGGTCGCGGTGCCATCGGCGTGAGCCGGCGCGGACCCGGTCGTGGCCGGCGCGACGCCGGTGCTGGCCGCGCGGGTCGGATCGACACCGGGCGCATCCGCGCCGGTCGCCTCGGTACGAGTCGCCTCCGCTCGGGTCGGATCGACGCCGGGCGCGCCAGCCGCCGCGGCGGCCTTCGCCGCGCTGGCCTCGCCACTCGTCGAACCTGCCGGCGCAGCGGCGGGCGTCTGACCGGCTCCGCGCTCGTCGGTCGAGGCTGCGGCGGCCGCGGCGGTCGCCGGCGGCTCGGCGACGCTCGCGGCCGGCTCGGCACCGGCCTGCGGCCCGGGCTCGGCCGCCAGCCGGTGGTGCTCGCTCGATCCTTCGAGCGCGGCGAACAGGATCGCCGCGAAGACCCCGATCGCGGCGACCGCGACCAGCCCGGCCAGCCAGATCCGCCGCGACGAGTACCCGCTCAGGATCGGGCTCGACCGCTCGGCCGCGGCCGGGACCGGCACCGGCATCACCGGCGCGGTCGTGGGCAACGCCGACGCCGGCATCACCGGCGCGGTCGCGGGCAACGCCGACGCCGGCGCGGGCAGCGCCGACGGGCGCGCGGCGAGCGCGGCGGCAATCGCGGCGGCCGCCTCGAACGCGCGCGGCGACTTGTCCGGATCGACCACGGTGAAGTCGTCGTCGTCGTCCTCGGTGTCGCCGCCCGGGTTGGCGCGCCCACCGGCCCCGGCGGCCAGCGCCGGCCCGGCGGCCTTGGGCGGCGCCGGCAGCGGCAGCCGCGCGGTGGGCAGCCGCCGGCGATCGTTCCACGCGTCGGCGATCGCCTCGATGCGCCCGGTCCGCCCCTTGCCGCGCGGCCTCGACGACGCATCGCCGGAATCGGTCGGCTCCGCGTCGATCGTCGTGTCGCCGGTGCCGGCCAGCTCGGCCACCTGGGTCGGGGCCTCGCCGACCTGGGTCGCCGGCTCCGCGATCGGGCCCGGGCTCGAGGTCGCGGCCGGCTGGGTCGACGGCGCCGCGGCCCGCGCCAGCGCGGCCACGATGTCAGCCGACGGCTCGGCGACCTGGGTCGCGCCCTCGCCGATCTCGAGCAGAGCCTCGCTGACCTCGGTGGCGCCGTCGCCGCGCTCGGTCAGCGAGCCGCTCGCCCCGCGCAGGGTGCTGCTGGCCGCCGGCGCGGACGCGATCGCCTGGCGCGGCGGCGGCACCTCGCGGCGGGCGCGCTCCGGCCCGACCGGCGGCGGCGGCACCACCACCGGCGCCGCCTCGCGCACCGGCGACGCCGACGCCGGCGACGGCAGCGGCACCGACGGCTGCGGCACCGACGGCTGAAGCAACGGCGCCGGCCCGGACGGGAGCCTGGCCAGCGAGGTCGTTCGGCCCTGCGAAGCGATCGCGCCGTCGGGGACCGGGCCGGACGGGCGCGCGAGCGCGTCGATCGCGGTGTCCCCGCCGTCTTCCTTGAGGCCGAGCGGGCCGGTGCGGCGCTTCTCGCTGCCGCGGGCCAGGGGCGGCTCCGACTCGCGCGCGCGGCGAACCAGGGCCAGCCCGGCGTCGCGCTCCGCCCCGAACGCGCGCCCCATGAACGCCGCCGCCGCACCCGCGTCGCGCCGGAAACCGGCCCCGCGCAGGAACGACTCGATCTCGGCGTGCATCTCGGCCGCGGTCTGGAATCGCGCGCCCGGGTCGAGCGCGAGCGCGCGCAGGCAGATCCGATCGAGCTCGGCGGGGACCTCGGACCGGTGGGTCGACGGCGGGGCCGGCGGGTCGGTCACGGCCTGCGCGCTGTCGAACAGGCGCCGCAGCGCCAGGGCCTCCCACATGACGACGCCGAGCGAGTAGACGTCCGAGCGGCGATCGAGCGTCAGACCCGCGGCCTGCTCCGGCGACGCGTATCCGGCCCGTCCGCGAGGCGCCGTCTCCTGACCGGCGGCTCCGGCGATGAGGGCGCGCGCGCGGGCGACTCCGAAGTCGACCAGCTTCACCCCTCCGTCGTAGAGCACCACCACCGTCCGCGGGCAGACGTCGCGGTGGACGAGGTCGAGCGGGCGACCCGACAGGCTGCGCAGCCCGTGCGCCGCGTGGAGCCCCTCGGCCGCGTCGGCCACGATGCGGGCCATCGCGATCGGGTCGATCGGTTCGCCGTCGCCGCGGCGGGCCGGATCGAGCACCGCCTCCAGCGTCTGGCCGGCCAGGTACTCCATCGCGATGAAGTAGACGCCGCAGACGCCGCGCGCGACGCCGAGGTCGTAGATGTCGACCACGCGCGGATGCTCGAGGAGCGCGGCGGCGCGCGCCTCGTCGAGCAGGACCTCGACGAACTCCTTGACCCGCGCGAGGTGCGGGTGGATCCGGTGGATGACGGCCACCTTCTCCGCGCTGGAGGCCGCCGGCTGGCGGGCCAGGAACACCTCCGCCAGCGCGCCGGCGCCGAGGCGCGTGACGAGCTCGTAGCGGCCCAGGCGCTCGGGCCCGCGCGGCGGCGTGGTGGCGGCGGTCTTGTGCCCCTGATCCAGCATCTCGTGGGTGTCGGTGGGACGGGCGGCGGCACGGCGGCCATCCGGGAGCGCGCCGCGCACCGACAACTCGACATGATATCACGCGCGAACGGGCCAACCGGGGCGCCTTCTGGCCAGGAGAGCCGCTCCACGCGACGCATTCAGCCGGTCGGGTCTCCGTGTAGGAAGGGCTCTCCCCCTCGGCGCGAAAGCCCACACGCCGGGCTTACGCTGCGTGCGAGTCCTTCGCGCGGTTCACCCCGCCGACGCGGCGCGCGAGCCGACCGGCGCCCGCCACCCGGCCCGTGCTCCGGCCGCGGCGGCTTGCGGTGGATGAACCTGGCTCTCGACGTCCGCGATGCGACCAGCGTACGATCCGCGCGGGGATGAACCCGGGGGAGAGCAAGGCGCCCGAGACGCTGGCGGAGCGGTTCTGGAGCCTGGCGCGAGGGATGGAGGGGTCGACCGACTCGACGGAGCCGGTCGCGGTGGTCGAGCACGTGCTCGCGGTCCTCGACGCGCTCGCGGCCGGCGCGATCGGCCGCGACCTCACGGCCAACACGGTCAACTTCCTCACCCTCCTGCGCCAGCACGAGGTCAAGGGCGACATGCTCTACGCGTCGCCGGAGCAGGCGCGCGGCGAGCAGGTCGACGAGCGCTCGCTGGTCTTCTCCGTCGGTGTGCTGCTGTTCGAGAAGCTGACCGGGCGCCACCCGTTCGGCGCCGACGGCAACCCGCAGCGCCTGGCGCGCATCCGGCGCGGCGAGATGGCCTCCGGCGTGAACTACTTCCCGCGCGTGCCGACCCAGCTGCGCGTGGTCCTGGTCAAGGCGATGGGCCCGTTCCCCGAGGAGCGCTGGAACAGCCTGGTCGAGCTGCGCGCCGAGCTGGAGATCTTCCTGACCCGCATGCGCAACCCGGGCAACGGCGGCGCGACGCCGTCGAGGACGCGCCCGCCGCCGGCCCTACCCGGTGATCGGCCGCCCTCCGAGCGGGCGACGCAGCGGCGCGCGGCGACCGCGTCGCCCTCGCCGGTGGCGCCCTCGGTCGATCTGTCGCGCATGGCGACGATGTCGGGCCGGCTCTCGGCGGTGAAGGCGGAGTCCGAGCCGGGGCCGGTGCCGATGCCGATCGCGGGTGCGGCGGCGAGCATGGCGTCGGCGTCAGCGGCGCATGCGCCAGGTGCGCGGCGGCGGCGATTGCCGCCGGGCGCGTGGGCCTTTGGCGGCGTGCTGGTCGGGGTGCTGGTCACCTCGGGCGTGTTCCTGGCCGCGTGGCCGCGCGGACGGGCGGCGACCGGCGCGAGGACGACCGCGTCGGCCAGCGCCGCCGTGCCCTCCCCGGCCGCGCCGTCCCCGGCCGCGCCCGCGGTCCCCGTCCGCGCGGCGGCCCGCTCGCCCGCGATCGCCGCGACCGCCGCGCCCGCGATCGCCGCGACCGCCGCGACCGCCGCGACCGCCGCGCCACCCGCCGCGCCGACGCGCGGTGCCTTCGATCCGGACACCGGCGGGCAGACCGCGCTGGCCGCGGTTCGCACCTGCATCGCCGGCGATCGCCGGGCCCGGTTCGGCGCGTCGCTCCGCTACGACGTTCACACCGGCCGCTCGAGCCGGGTCTACTTCGGCGCGGTGGAGGAGCTGCAGCCGGGCGAGCGCAGCTGCCTGGAGCAGAAGCTGCTCGATCTCGACGCCGGCGGCCCGCCGGCGGGGGCGTCGATCGTCACCTACAGCTTCCACCTGACCCCGACCGGCGACCAGGTCAAGGCGCACCTCCACCCGCCGGAGTGACCCTGGTCTAGAGGATCGACAGGTTGATCCGCGCCATCAGCGTGTGATCGAACTGCAGCTCCGACGTGATGTAGCCGTCCTTCTGCAGCCGGAAGCTGTAGTCGAACGAGGCGAACAGGAACGAGGTCAGCGCCGGCAGCCGCAGCCCGCCGGTGCCGGCCAGGTCGATGAGCAGGCGGTCGCCGAACCCATCGCCGGCCGCGTCGGTGTCCGAGACCGGCACCATCATGCCGAACCGCGCCGAGCCGAACAGCCAGCGCGCGAACGTCGCCGTCGCGTCGGCGCCGATGACCGGCCCGAGGGTGTCGTAGCTGTCCACCTCGACCAGATCGATCTGGTCGCCGCGCTCGTCGCCGGCGACGACCAGGAGGTCGTTGGTGATGCCCTGGCGGAGGCCGAAGCCCAGGCGGGTGGCGGCGGTCAGCTTGAGCAGGACCAGGTCGAGGCTCACCGCCTTGAGGTTGGCGCCGACCTCCTCCTGCAGCACGAACGGCGCGAACGAGCGCGCCACCCGGATGCGGAGGTCGTCCTGATTGGCCTGGTCGCCGCGCACCTGGGTGTCCATGGTCCCGTCGGTGCGCGCGATGTTGACCGTCACCGGGCCGTCGCCGTCCAGGTAGAGGTAGCCGGGGAACACCCGGGTCTTGAAGCTGCCGCGCGCGTACGGCCCGACGTAGGGGTTGTTGAAGTTGTAGGCGTAGAGCGCGGCCGCCTCCCAGCGGTCCTGGGTCGACGAGATCGACGCCACCGCCAGGTCGTTGAGGGTGAGATCGAGATCCGAGGTGACCTGGGCGAAGTGGTTGTCGCGGTCGAACACCAGGCTGAAGTGGCCGAACAGCCCGATGAGCGCGGTCACTCCGCTGGTCCCGCCGACCAGGTTGTGCCGGTTGGTGAGCTCGAGCGAGCCGCCCGCGTCGAGCGCGAGCCGGATGCCGGCGATCTCGGTCGCCCGGGGCAACTCGCCGGTGACCGGCCCCGATCCGCGGAACGCGAGGGTGTCCGGATCGATCGCGATGACGAGGTCGATCACCTCGCCGGCCTCGAGGTCGACGGTGGCGAAATCGATCGCGGCCTCGAACGGCTCGCCCGAGCGGACGATCTTGTACAGGCCCGGGGCCAGATCCCACGACGGCACCGGCTGGCCGGTCGACTCGTCCGCGCCGCGCCCGAACGCGACCACCGCGCGGCTCTCGGCGCTGAACACGTCGAAGCCCATCGCCAGGTAGTTGCCCTGGGTGCTGACGATGTGGACCCGCAGCGTCCCGGTCGAGGTCGGCTGGCGCGCGGACGGCGGCGCGGCGGCAGGGACCGGCAGCGCGTGGGGAGGTGGTTGCGCCGCCGCCGAGCCCGCCACCAGGATCGCGACGGCCGCGGCGAGGAGGTCCGCGCCGCGGCGGAGGAGCGTGCTCATCGCGAGCAGCGTAGGCGCCACCCGCGAGCCCGCGAAGTTTTCGGCTGCGCTTCAGCTCGGCGCATCGCCGGCGTCGGCGCGAGCGCCGCCGAACTCGAGGCCGAACCCGTGCCGGCCGTGCGTCTCGCTGTAGCCCACCCACCGCACCCGACAAGGGACCTCGATGCCGGCCAGTGTCGGTTCACTCTCGAACGTGATCGCCACGATCTGCCCCACCGACACCGCGATCGGCTGTCCGTCCTCGGGACAGAAGAAGGACCCCTGGCGGCTGATGTCGAGCACCGACCCGGTCACGATCCGGCCGCCGATCCGGCACTGCGCCACCCAGCAGGTCGGACGGCGAGGATGGCGACGGGCTTCGCGGCGACGACTGGGACCCACGAATTCACTATAGTAGCCGCCCTGTACTGTTACGAACGTATTTTTGCGTAAAATGAATTACACAATCCTCAAACAGAGATAACGGGACGGAGAGAGTCCGGACCCGCGAGGGGTCAAGTCCTCTCCGTCCCTGAAGCGCTCCGAAAGCGGCCACTCCCGCCGCCCGCGGGGCCGGCCGGCCGCGCCTCACTGCCCGGGGGCGGTACCCGTATTGCGCTCGAAGACCTCGACCCCGGCGCGGTCGAGCGCCTCGCGCACGCGGCGCAGGTCGCCGATGACCGCGTCGCCGGTCGGAGTGAGCTCCGCGCCGCCGGCCTTCTTGCACGCGGCCACCGCCTTCTCGACCGTGGTCGAGTGGCCATCGAGAGTGAGTCCGCTGGCGTCGAGGCGCAGGCGACAGCGGCGCACCGCGCCGTCTCCCACCGCGCCGCGCGGCGTGGTGTCGTCGGCCGTTTCGCCGTCGTCCTTGCCCCGGTCGACTCGCTCGCCGTCGCTCTTCTCGGAGCCGATTCCGCCGCCGCTGCCCGGCCCGATGCCGAACCCCTCGCCGCAGCGCATGTAGTACCCGATCACGCCGAGCACCCCGAGGAGCAGGACCAGGATGAGGGGTCGAGAACGGCGGCGCGGTCGAGGTGGTCTCATGGAGTGGCTCCTTCTTGGACCGGCGGCGCGTCCGCGCGCGGGTCGACGATGACGGCGATGCCCCGCTGATCCGCCAGGCATCTCTCGGTGTCTCGTTGCAGGCCGCGCGCCAGCGCCACCGACAGCTCGTCGAACGGCACGTCGGGCGCGATGATCACCAGCGCGTCGGACAGATCCTTCGAGCCCAGGTGCAGGCGCAGCAGGCTGCACAGGCGCAGCCCGTCCTGCCGGTCTCCCAGGTAGGTGAGCGCTACATCTGGATCCGGCACTCGCTCGACCAGCGGAAGGCCGAGCGCGGTCGTCACCACGCCGCCGCCCTGGCGGCGCTCCATCGCGCGCAGCTGGCCGTCTCGGCCCACCCGCACCACCACCGCGCCGCGTCCCTCGAGGCCGGTCATCACCTGGGCCAGCGCGGCGCGGCGCAGCTGCTCCGCGTCGCGGCGTACGGGCGCGGCCGGATCGAACAGCTCGGGCGGCGACACCCGCAGCGGCTCGCTCGGCCGCTCCGGCAGCGCCGCGGCGGCCGCCTCGCGCGCCTTTTGCTCCAGCCCCGCGCTGTAGATGAGCGAGGCGAACACCAGGATGAACATCACGTCGGCCAGCGACGTCATCGAGGCGTACTGCACGACCGGGCGGCGCCGGCTCACGGCCTCGACTCACGCCCGGGGCGGCGCCGCGCCTCCCACGCCTCGATGTTCTTCTCGCACGCGTCCGACCAGGCGGCGACCTTCATCCCGAACAGCACGCTCAGCCAGATGCTGTAGGCCAGCCCGAACACCGTCGTCCACACCGCCAGGCCGAGCGGCGCCAGCATGCGGGTCACGTCGGAGCGGTCGATCAGCATCGAGATCGCGAGCCCGATGACGGTGCCGAGCAGGCCGAGCTGGCGGAGTAGATCCACCCAGAACGCGAGCGCCGACTCCAGCCGGCCGGCCCGCATCTGCCAGCCGCGCACCTGCTTGAGCGCCCAGACCTGGTCGCTGGCCTCGACCACCGCGTTCACCTGATCGCGGATCTCGTCGAGCCGCAGCGTGGCGGCCGGCAGCTTGCGGCGGCCGACCTGGTCGTTCGACATCGACGCGACCAGGTCGTAGCCGAGGTAGTCGGTGAGCTCGCGGACGTAGCGCAGCTCGCGGCCCAGGTGGATCATCCCGATCAGGAAGACCAGGGTGATGAGCCCGACCTTGGAGGCGGTGAAGCCCCAGCTCAGAAAGAAGTCCTGCATGGTGGACCGGCAACCGCGAGCGGCCGCAAGCCTCCATGATAACGCGGCGTGTCCGGTTCAGCCTTATTCCTGGCGATCCACCAGATAACCGGCTGAACGCGCGAAACCGCGGACCACGTCCAGCGCGCGCACCACCCCGGCAACCTTCCCGTCCATCCCGGTCACCAGGATCTGCTCCACGCCCTCGTAGGCCATGAGCGCGGCCGCCTGCTCGACCGAGGCGGTGACCGGGAGCGCGAACACCTCCGGGGTCATCAGCTCGCGCGCGGTCGGCTCGCGCTGGTCGGGCGGCGCGGCCGGGTCGGCGGCCCGGCCGATCGATCGCAGGAGGTCGCTCTGGGTGACGACGCCGAGCGGGCGGCCGTCGTCGCCGACGACCGGGACGCAGTGCTGGCCGCGGTCGACCAGGAGATCGCGCAGTCGATCGAGCGACGCGTCCAGCTCGACGCAGGCGACGTGGGTGATGAGGCGCGCGACGCCCTCGATCGTCTGCCCTTCCGACGGCTGATCTTCACGCGGCTGGTTTTCCGGCGGCGGGCCTTCCGGGTGCGACTCGCCGTCGGCCGCCGACTCGCCCGCCACCGGCGACTGCCCCGCCAGACGAGCATCTCTCGCCTGTCGCAGCTCGCTCACCGGCACCGCGCCGCCGTCGTCCCGCCCGCGCAGCGCCACCATCGAAAACGCTCTCATTGCTGTCTCACATCCCTGGACGTGTATGTCCGGCTCGGCGCCCGGAGGCGCACGGATCCATCGCTGCCTCGCATCGCAGCCCCGCGTCCCTCCCCGCTCTGGAATGCACTCAAGTCGCGTGCCACCGACGCCGTGCGTCTTCGGTGACTTGACCACCCGTCATGAGTGCTGCGTTACCGCATCGAAGCGCGCATGGCGGACCGCGTCGCGCAGGGGAAACAGCGGCGGCCAGCGCGCAAGCGGGCGCACCTTCGTCGCGCGCGACCAGCCCGGGTGACCGCTGTGTGGGCAGGTGGTCGAGGGCCGCTGGACAGGGCCGTTGCAGCGCGGCGTCGTCGGCGAACCTGAAGCGCTCTCCTCGGCGGCACGACTGCCCCACGAGTGCGCACGCGCGCGCGGCGACGCGCGACCGCCGGCCGGCCGTTCGCGGCCGTTCGTGCTCGGTGGGGGACCCGGCGGGGACTCGCCCCCCCGCGAGCGGGCCGCGAGACGGAGCTGGGGCGTCTTCCCGCGGCCCGCCGCCGCGGATGCGGTCGAGTTGAGTCACTCCGCGCTTTCGCGGATGATGCGCGCACCATGCGGATCCTCATCACCAAAA
>Ga0193753_10000331_pt1 | contig 46734 bp, 36 predicted proteins | sample H1c2metaG_FD_144925 | JGI IMG/M metagenome (GOLD analysis project Ga0193753, IMG submission 144925) | Soil microbial communities from a riparian zone of the East river system, Colorado, United States - H1c2 | ecosystem: Environmental > Terrestrial > Soil > Riparian zone | place: USA: East...
CGGCCGGCATCGGGTAGAAGCCGCCGGCCAGGGTGCAGCCACCGTCGACGCAGCCGAAGCCGCCGTACCGGGTCGGCACGTGGGCGCGGTAGGTGGCGCGGAGGTGCAGGCGCGCGCCGGGGGCGAGCGGAGCGGGCAAGCCGATCGACCACAGCGTCCGGCGACCGGCGGCGGCGTGCGGCTCGGCGCGCCAGCCGGTGGTCGGAACCGGGCGGAGGGAGGCGGCGTTCGGTCCGGTGGCGACCTCGTCGAGCGCCATCGATCCCGGGTCGAACCGGCGCGGATACAGCCAGTAGAAGCTGACGTCGTCGACCGACGCCGGAACGCGGTCCAGGCGGTTGGGATACAGCCACAGGTAGATCCGGTCGAGCGGCGCGGCGGTCGGGTTGACCAGCGAGATGTCGACCCGGCCGCGCAGATCGCCGCGGTCGACGTCGAGCTGACAGTCGACCCGTATCGCGCGCACGCCGGCGGTGGCGGTGGCAGCGGCGGGGGTTCCGGCCGAGGCGCCCGGCCCGGACACGCACGGCACGGAGAGCGCGACGGCGACGGCGGAGACGAGGCGGGCGCGGCGCGCGATGGCGCAGTCTACACTGCCGTCTGCGCGATCGGCGGGCGGGCCGGGCCCGGGCCTAGCCGGCGTCCTGTCCGCCGGCGTCGGCGCTAACGTCGGCGTCGATGCCGCCCGCGTCGGCCGGAACGCCGCCGTCGCCGGGGTCGGCGTCGCGGGGAGAACCGGGGGCGCCGTCGGAGGCCTCGAGGGACGCGTCCGTGTCCAGCGTCGACGCGTCGCCCGACCCCTCGTCGCGGCGCGGCTGACACGTGTTCGAGCCCGGATCGCACACGTAGCCGTCGAGGCACGGACAGGGCGCGCCGGCCAGCGGCGCCGTGCAGCTGCCCGACACCACCGCCATGGCCGCGGCCAGGACCACGAGCAGCGCGAGCGCGATCCTCATCGAGCCATCCTGCCAGCCCGGCGGCGGTCCCGCCACCCGCGCCTCACCGGGATGCCCCGTCGCTGTCGTCACATCCGGTCAGGCTCGTGATCCACTCCTCGATCAGCGCCACTGCCTCCTGGTCGACGCGCGCGCTGCCGACCGGCGGCATGCGCCAGAGCGGGTCGTCGCTGGCCATGCGCGAGAGGAGGACGGATCGACCCGGGACGCCGGGACGGAGCAGCGTGCCCTCCCCGTCCCACGGATCGCCCAGCTCGGGCGTCACATCGCACGAGCGGGTGAGATCGAGCGGCGTCTCCCAGCGCAGATCGATCGCGCTGCCGCCCTCGCCGCCCGGCCGGTGGCAGTGGGCGCAGTTGGAGGCGAGGTAGGCGCGCGCGCGATCGGCGACCGGCGCGCGGCGATCGCCGTAGGCAGCCATCCGCGGCAGCCGATCGGGTCGCTCGAGCGCCGCCGCGTCGACCAGGCCGATGTGGACCCAGGTGGCGATCTGGTTGGCGGTGCGGTCGCCCGCATAGTCGAAGTCGCGGTTGAGCTGGGCCACGCGCAGGCCGAGCAGACCGCCGCTGGCCCCGCCGTGGCACCGGGCGCAGTCCTCGGGGCCGGGCGCGGTCCAGATCCCGCCGGAGACATCGACGGTGGTGCTCCGATCGGCGCGGCGCGCGTCGGTGCCGTCCTCGGTCCACAGGTAGGTCGCCCCGTCGGCGCCGCCGTCCTCGCCGATGGTCAGGATGCGCGTCTCGACCGCTCGCGCGCGGTCGAGGAATCGCTTCACCGCGATCGATCCGGCGGGGAGGTCGACGGTGCCGTCGGCTCGCACGTCGACCAGCGCGTCGTCGGGCACGCCGACCGCGCGCTCCTTGACCAGGCCGTCCGACCAGAACGGCGCCTGCACGTCGTAGGGCACGAAGCCGCCCACCAGGCGCGGGGGCTGACCGGCGAAGCACGGGTGCTGCGACAGGCGCTCGGGGGGCCGGGCCGGCGCCGCGCAGTCGAGCGGCTCGCGCGCGTCGAGGCCCGACTCGAGGTCCGGCCACGGGCCGTCGCCGTCGCCGCCGGCGCAGCCGGCGCACCACGCGGACAGCGACAGCGCCGCGAGCAGCGCGAGCGATGCGGGCAGCGAGAGCGACGCGTCGCGCCGTCGATCAGCCAGCAAGCGCCACCAGCGCGCAGAGGCGCAGCTCGGTCGGCGCGCAGGTCCATCCGTCCAGGCGGACCAGGCCCTGCCCGCCCAGCTCGTCGGCCACCTGCGCGGCCAGCGCGGTCACCACCGGGTCGTCGCCGTCGCCCGTGTCGAGCGCGGTGATGCGCGCGACCAGCGGCTCCAGATCGCGCTCGAGCCGCGGACCATCGCCCAGCGCCGCGCGGTAGGCGTCGCCGACGGTCTGCGCGCCGCCGCCAGGATCGCCGCCGAAGTAGGACCGGGCCACCTCCGCGGCGCGGTGGATCTCGGCGGGGAGCGCACCGCCGCAGCCGACCAGACCCACCAGCGAGACGAGCCTCGCGCCGGCGATGACCCCGCCCGCCGCGCGAAGGATGTCCCGCCGCCCGATCGCGCCCGCTTCGGCCCGCTGTCCTCGCCCGCCTGGCCCGGTCATGCGGTCTCCTCGATCAGGTGGGCCGCGAGCCGCTCGGCCAGCGCGACCAGGGTCAGGGTCGGGTTGGCCGCGCCGCCGGTGGTGAACACCGCCGAGCCAGCCACGTACAGGTTGTCGACGTCGTGGGTCCGGCAGCTGGCGTCGACCACGCCGCGCGCGGGGTCGGCGTGCATCCGCACCGTGCCCATGTGGTGGCCGCCCGGTCGGATCGGATGATCGAACCGGCCGAGCTGGTCGACCGGCGTCCACAGACGGCCGAGCCCGGCCGCGGCCAGCTCGGCGCCGAGGATCTCCATCGCGCGGGCGTAGGCGATCCGATCGCCGTCGCTGACCACCCAGCGCAGGTCGAGGCGCGGCATGCCCAGCGCGTCGCGCTCGTCGGACAGCGACACGGCGCTCTCGCGCGTCGGGGTCTGCTCGGCGCGGATGGTCAGCCCGAAGAGGCGCGCCCGACCGGCCCGGCGCGCCAGGACCGACACCGCCGCGGCCGGGATCGATCCGGTCGCGCCACCGTCGAGCGGCGCCTCCTCGAGGAACGCGGTGATGTGGGGCAACCGCTCGCTGTCCCGGGTCTCCTCGGACAGGGCCAGCACGCCACACACCTCGATCCGGCGCCCGGCCACGGCCTCTCCGGTGGGGTGCGGGCCGTAGAACCGCGCGTCGAGGGCGCCCGGCTCGACCCACATCGCCGAGCTGTACAGGTGCGGGTGCTCCATGAAGTAGGCGCCGACCAGGCCGCTCGAGCCGGCCACGCCGCCGTCGATCTGCGAGCCCGACGCGAGGAGCAGCCGCGCGTTCTCGAGTCCGCCCATGGCCAGCACGTAGCGATCGGCAGCGACGGTGAAGCGAGCCCCGTCGAGCGTGGCGCAGAGCAGGTGGTCGACCCGGGCCAGGCCGTCGTCGAGCACGATGTCGATCGCGTTGGCCCACATCTGGACCTCGACGTCGTCGGCCGCGGCCAGCTCGGCGCGATGGCGCGGTCCCATACGGGTCGGCGGGCTGAACCGGAACACGTGCGTCTCGAGGCGGCCGCTCCCCTCGATGAGCGGGAGGTCGTCGGCCGCGGCGAGCACCGCCGCGTCGTACTCGAAATCACCGATCTCGAGGCCCTGGCTGGCCAGGCGGTAGGACGGCTCCAGGTCGCCGAAAGTGATCGGCCAGCCGCTGCCGGGGATGTGGTCCCGGGCGGTGAAGTCACCCGGCCGGAGCGGCATGCAGAAGCCACCCCAGCGCGCGGTCGACCCACCGAACAGCCTCCAGCGGTGGTCGTCCAGCGTCCAGCCGCCGAGCCCGCTCATCGTGCCGGCGTAGAGCGCCTGGTGCTGCGCCTCGATCTCGAAGCTGCCCGACTCGAGCACCAGCACGCGGAGGCCGCGCCCCGACAGCCTGCGGGCCAGCGTGATGCCGGCCGCGCCCGCTCCGACGATGCAGAGGTCGGCGGTGAGCTCGACGCCCGGCGCCAGGGTTCGCGCGTCGCGCAGCATGCCGCGGACTCAGTTGCCGCCGTCGAGCCACCCGGATCCGGCGTCGCCGGGATCGCTGCCCGCGTCCGCATCGTACGGACCTGCATCCGGATCGAAGCGCCCGCCGTCTGCATCGTAGGGACCCGCGTCGCCGCCAGCACCGCCGTCCATCGGATCACAGGGCGCGCCGTCCTGCCCATGCCCCCCGCCATCCAGCGGGCCGCCGGTGCCGCCGTCCTGGTCGGCGCCGTCATCGCGGCCGCCGGTGGAGGTGCGCCGCTCGCCATCGCGGTGGTCGCCGCAGCCCAGGACCAGGGCGGCCGCCATCGCCGGCGCGACCAGCCAGCGCAGCAGGTGTCCGATTCGTTCGCGGTTCATCCACCTCCAGTGCCGGAGGTGCCCGCGCGGTTCGGTGCGAACGCTACCAGAAGCTCGACAGCGTGATCGCGTACACGCCACCCGCGCCGGGCCCGGCCATCACCGCGAGGCCGGCCTGGTCCGGATCGTCGTCGCCGAGCAACCAGTAGACCACCGCCGCGCTCGCCGCCACCCCCAGCGAGATGCCGGCGGCCAGGCGCGCGTTCTCGACGGTGGCGTTGAGGTCGGGCCGCCGCGACTGCTCGGCGCGATCGGCCTCGGCGCTCCGCTCGATCGCCCAGCCGGCCAGGCCCAGCCCGGCCACGCCGGCCACGATCGCGGTCGCGCCCGTCAACCGCCGCGCGGTGGCGCGCCCGCCGCCCAGGTCGGCATCGGCGGACACCGCCGCGTCCGGCTCCGGCTCGGGTGCGCTCGCGATCGCCTCGCGGTAGCGGACGACGTCGAGGACGCCGAACGGGGCCGAGAACAGCTGGCTGAACGCCAGGTGGAGCGCACCCTTGCTGGCCACCCGGACCGGCCCGGCGCCGAGCGACGACAGCCGCAGCGTCGCGGTCCCCGGTTGCGCCGGGATCGTGAACTCGCGGTCCCCGTCGGCGCGGCGGAGGAACAGCGGACGCACGCCCGGCAGATGGACCAGCAGCGATTCGCCGTCGAGCGGGTGCACGTCGAGCACGCGCTCGCCGCCCGGCCCCTCCAGCACCATGTGTCCCTGCCCCGGCAGGTCGAGCAGGAGCGCCTGGGCCGCCCCGCTCCAGCCCAGGAGCTCGTCGGTCAGCTCGGCCGGCGGCCGCACCACGAAGTCGGGCCGGAAGCGCGCGTTGCGGATCCCGCGGTTGGCGACCGCCAGGAACGCGCCGAGCTCGGCATAGGTGACCCGGCCGTCGCGATCGACGTCGGCGGCGCCGCGCAGGGCCGAGCGAACCTCGTGGCTGAAGATGCCGCCCTGGAACGCCTCCCACTCGTGACTCTCGCGGTCGGACGAGGTCGACAGGACGTAGCCGATGCGCGCGCGTCCGCGATCGACCAGCGGCCCGGCCGCGGCGCGCCGGCGGTGGCCGCCCGCGCCCTTCTCGAACGCCAGGTAGTACGAGCGACACGCGTCGACCACGACGTGCACCTCGCTGGCCGAGGTGCGGTCGAGGATCCCGCTGCGCAGGAGCGTGCGGCTGAGGTGGGCGTCCTCCAGCTCGACGTAGCCCTCGCCGTTGGCCACGTCGCCGTGCCCGCTGAAGAAGACCAGCAGGCTGGTGTGAACCCCGGCCCGGCCGGCGGCGCGGATCTCGGCCTCGATGCGGTCCAGGCGGGCGCGCAGCGCCGACCAGCGCGGCCGGCCCGCGCTGCGCAGGCCGGGGTAGAGCTGGCGCGACTCGGCGTCGAGGTTCACGAACAGCGAGCTGTCGACCCCGGCCTGGGCGAGCAGCTGGTGCATGGCCACCGCGTCGTCGTCGGCGTAGCGCAGGTCGCGGGTGTCGCTCCGCCCGGAGTGATTGTTGCCGATGACCACCGCGAAGCGCTTCACTCGCCCGGCTGGCCCGGCGCGGGCTGGCTCGGCGCGGGCCGTACCGCCCCAGACCGCCAGCGCCGCCGCGACCAGGGCGGCGCGCCTCACTCCGCCTCCAGGTCGAAGCAGTGCTGGCCCGCGTCGCGAAACCCGAGCCGCGCGCCCGGCTCGGGCTGCCGGCCGCCCAGCCCGGCCTCGACCTGTCGGACGGTGAGCGGGCGGCGCAGGAACAGCCCGCACACCACCAGCCGCCCGCGCGCGAACTCGTGCTCGATCCGGTCGGGCAGGACCGCGTCGGCCGCGCCCGGCTCGATGGCGATCGCCTCCGGGTCGGTGTCCGCTCGCTCGTAGGCGGGATAGAGCCACCGCACCTGGCCGGCCGCGTCGACCGCGAACACCATGAGACGAGAGTACGGTCGCGGGCCCAGGTTGGTGTAGGAAACCTGCAGCTCGCCGCGCGCGATCCGGTCGCCAGGCGAGACCGGCACCGCCGCACCGCCGGCGGTGGCCCGCGCCAGGCGGATCCCGACCCAGCGATCCGGGTCCTCGGCCGCTCTTGCACCGGGCCCCTTGCTGCGCACGCCCTGCATGTCCTGACCGGCGCGCTCGGCCGCGGTGGCCGACATCCCGTCGGTGTCGGGCCGGTCGTGCCCCAGCGCGAGCACCGCGACCGCCGCCACCGCCACCGCTCCGGCCCCACCCATCGCCCACCGGCGGACCGTCCGCGGCTGGCCGACCGTGCGCGGCGCGCCGTCGCCGCGCGCAATCCGGTCGCGGATCTCGCCGGCCAGGTCGACCGACTCCACCCACGCGGGAGGGCGGGCCAGCACCTCGGTCATCGCGCGCAGCTCGGCCGCGCGCTCCGCCTCGCTGCGCGAGTCGGCGATGCGCTGCTCGGTCTCGTCGCGCTCCTCGCCGGTCAGCTCGCCCAGGACATGGCGCACCAGCCGCTCGGTCGGCAGTCGGCGTCCGCTCACGGTCGCTCCCCTCCCAGCTCGGCGCGAAGCGCCACCAGCGCGGCCGAGAGTCGCGACTTCACCGTGCCGACCTTGATCTCGAGCGCCTCGGCGATCTCGGCCTGCGAGAGGTCACCGCAGAACTGCAGGACCACCACCGCGCGCAGCTTTTCCGACAGGCAGAGGAGGCCGCGCTCCACCCGCCGCTCGCGCTCGCGGGCGAGGATCTGCTCGTCGGGCAGCGACCCGACCGGGTCGTCGGGGTCGACCCGGGCCAGCCGCTCCTGGAAGCGCGCGCGGATGGTCCGCGAGCGCGCCGCCATCCGGCACTGATTGAGCAGGACGCGGTGGAAGTAGGCCCGGAACTTTCCGTGCGGCTGGTACGCGTCGAGCCGCCGGTAGATCTCGAGGAACGTGTTCTGGACGACGTCCTTGGCCAGCTCGCGCTGACCCAGGTAGCGATACGCGACCGCCAGCGCGCGGCCCTGATGATGCCGGACCAGGGCGTCGAAGGCGCCCGGCCGGCCATGGCGGGCCAGGAGCATCCACTCGTCGTCACCGTGGTCGGGCTCGCCGGCGGTCGACGCCGACGCCGGTGGAACCAGCGCGAGGATCTTGCCTTCCATCGGAGTGAGACGGCCCGGTGAATAGTGCACCAGGCCACCGGCCGGTTCGGTGGAATCGGCGGGCCGTGCGGGAAGGCGAGCGGACGCGCGGCCGGGCTACTGCACGATCTTCATCGTGGTGCCCTTGGCCGGCTTGATCATGTGGGTCGGCTTCTCCTTGGGCGCGGGGAGGTTCGGGTCCGGGTTGATGCCGATGCGGACGTACTCGACCACCGGCCGGTAGTTGAGGACCCACTTGTTCTTCTTGATGACCTTCCCCTTCCGGTAGATGTTGCGGAACCGGTTGATCTTGTAGCCGGGGAAGCCGGCCTGATCGATCATCATGTGACCGACCGGGATGGTCGCGTCCTCGCGAGTGACGGTCTGGAACTTGGTCTGCTCCACGACCTCGCGCATGAACTCGACCTTGTCGAACGGTCGCTGCTTGCCGAGGATCTCCACCTCGGCCTCGCCGCGCGCGACTCGGTAGTGGACGACGACCGAGAAGTCGTACGGGTTCCTCAGCTTGAGGTCGACCGCCGGATAGACCACGGTCGAGTCGAAGCCGAGCGGGACGTACGTGCTCGGCCGCGAGTGCGGCGTGGTGGCCAGGATGTCGAGCCCGGCGAAGAAGGCCGCCCCGTGCATCGTGGTCGAGATCTGGCAGGCGCCGCCGGCCATGCCGTCGACCATCTCGCCGGCCTCGATCACGTGGGCCACCTTGTAGCCCTCCTTCTCGGTGCGGTCGCCGGAGATCTTGTTGAAGCTGATCTCCTGGCCCGGCCGGAGGACCACCCCGTCCATGTGGCTGGCCAGCAGCTTGAGGTTGTCGTTGCGGGCCTTCTCGGCGATCGCGAACTTGGTCTCGTAGTGGCCGAGCACGGTCGAGATGTCCTCGATGCCGAGCTCCGCCACGCCGTAGCTGGGCGGGATCGGCGCGCCCTCGAGCACGATCTTCTTGGCCTGGGCCCGCGCCCCGGCCTCGATCGCGCTGACCGCGCCGAAGATCTCGATGCCGAAGCCGGGCTGCTCGTGGAACACCTTGCGCGCCTCGAGGTCCATGCGCGCGTTGAGCGGGGCGCGGTCGAGGTGACTCTTGAGCTCGAGCAGCGCGGCCTCGACCCGGGCGCGATCGACCATTGGCGCGCCGGTCGCCGGATCCAGGGCGACGCCGAGGTCGCCCCACACCCGCGAGACGTGCTTGCCGTCGAACTCGATCTCGACCGAGCGCGTGACCAGATCGGCCGGCGCGCTGATCTCGGCAGGCGGCGAGCTGGCCGCGGGCGGCGCGGTCACCGCGACCGGCGCGGGGACGGTCGGTCCGCCGGCGGGCCCACTGGCCGGCGCGGTGGCTCCGACCTCGACCCGACCGGCCGGCTGTGCCTTCTGGCTCTCGGCGAACGCGGCGGCGTCCCGAACGTGGACGAAGTAAGCGGCCAGGAGCACGACCGCGACCAGCAGCACCAGGCTGCCGGCGCCGATCATCAGCGAGCCCTGGCGCTGGGCTCCGTACGGGTGGCGGCCGGCCGGCCCCCGGGGGGGCGGGGCCTGATGGTAGCCGTACGGATTCCCGGCCGCGGGGTTCGGTGGATAGTTCATGGTGTCCTCGACGATCGTATCACGCGGGCTCGACGGCCCCGGCAGGTGCACGGCTCGCGCCGCGCTGGATCGGTTTTTTCGCGCGGGGATTCCGGGTGCTTGTGGGCGTCAGGCGCACCATCGGCCGCGCTCGTGTCCCGTCGGACACGCCGATCGTCCTCGATTTGACGCACGGTTTGACAGGTGCGTGTCCATGCTGCAGCGTTATCGGACATGGGCTCGCTCATCCAGCGCAACAAGGCGATTGCGAAACGCAAGGGTGCCCTCGCCGCCGTCGCCGCAGGCGGCTCGGTCGCGGTGGCGGTGATCGCCTCACCGGTGCTCGGCATCCTCGGCCTGGCCGGCGCGGCCTACCTCGGCTACGAGTGGTTCACCTTCCGCGCGAAGAATGGAATGCGCTTCTAGCTGAGGGCGGCCCGAGGGGCCAACCGAAGCCATGGGCTCGCCCGACGCGCGCACGCGCGGGGCCGGGATACACTGGCGGGCGGTGTCTTCGCAGGACTCGGGCTCCGACTCGCTGATCGGGCAGACGCTCGACTCGCGCTACCAGGTGGAGGCGCTGATCGGGCGCGGCGGGATGGGCGACGTCTACCTGGCTCGCCACCTCCTGCTCGGCTCCAAGGTGGCGCTGAAGGTGCTCGCCGGCGAGCGGGCCGGCGATCCGAACGCCGCGCGCCGGTTCGTGCGCGAGGCGCGCAGCGCGTTCCGGGTGGATCACCCGCACTGCGTGCGTGTCATCGACCTGGGCGCGTCCGGGTCGGGGCTCTACATCGCGATGGAGTACCTGGACGGCCGCACCGTCGGCGACGAGCTGCGCGCCGACGGGCCGATCGGCTCCGGGCGCGCGGCTCACATGGGCGCGCAGGTGGCGGCCGCGCTGGCCCACGCGCACGGGCTCGGCCTGGTCCACCGCGACCTCAAGCCGGAGAACGTCATGCTGGTCCGGCGCGCCGGCGATCCGGACTTCGTGAAGGTGCTCGACTTCGGGCTGGCGCGGGTGTTCGACGAGCGAGCCGAGCTGGCCGGAACCGCGATCTCGATGGCGCCGCTGACCCGCGACGGGATGGTGTTCGGCACGCCCGAGTACATGTCGCCGGAGCAGGCCGCCGGAGGACCGGTCGGGCCCCAGGGCGACGTGTACGCGCTCGGCGCCGTGCTTTATCACATGGTCACCGGAGAGCCGCCGTTCTCCGGCCAGACGTTCACCGAGATCCTGAGCCGGCACGTGCGCGAGGCGCCGGTGCCGCCCGGCCAGCGGTGGCCGGGCCGCCGGATCGCGCCGTCGCTGGACCGGTTGATCCTCGAGTGCCTGGAGAAGCCGGAGGGCGCGCGGCCGGCCGGCGCGGCGGCGGTGGCCGCGCGGCTGGAGGCGATCGCCCGCGAGCTCGGCGGCGACACCGATCGCGCGGCGAGCGCGACGTCGGCAGCGGACACGGCGGATCTGGCGGCGAGCGGGATCGAATGGGCGGCGGACGGGCGCGGCGCCGACGCGGCAGATGGACGCTCGGCGGGCGAGCCTCCCGGCGGCGGGCGAGCGGAGGCGCGATCGGCGGAGACGGTCGAGCTCGCCCCGGTGTCACGCACCGCCGAGATGTGGGGAGGCGCGGCGGCCGCGCCCGGCGCGCCCGATGCCGCCGAGGCGCCGGTCCGACCCACCATCCGCTCGGAGATCGGGCCGCGTCACCGTCGGTGGCGCGTGCGGACCGTGGTCCTCGCCTGCGCCGGGGCCGGGCTCGGGGCGGCGCTGGCGCTGGCCGTGGTCGGTGTGCGCGCGCCGCGCACGGGCTCCACGCCGACCCGCGCGGCGGGTGCGTCTCCGATCGGCGGTTCGGCCGCGGTCACACCGACGAGCGCAGCCGGCCCGTCGCCGATCGACGCACACCGCGCCGCGCCGACCGCGACCCCCTCCGGCGCTCTCTCCCCGGCCGGGCCCCCCACGGCGAATCCCGACCCACCCCCCGAGGCAGGCGGCCCCGCCGCCGCCGGCGCTGCCCGTACGTCGACTCAGGTTCGCGCCGACAAGCACCTGCGCGCCGCCGAGGGCGCGCGCCGCTCGGGAAATCTGCTCCGCCAGCTGGCCGAGGCGGACCAGGCCCGCCGCCTCGACCCGCAGAACCGCCGCGCCGCGCTGCTCATGGGCGAGGCGCTGGTCAAGAGCGGCGACCGCACCAACGGCTGTCCGCTGCTGCGCCGCTCCGCCCGCCTCTACCGCCAGGCCGGCTGCGCCAATTGACCGGCTTCCGCCGGCCCCCGTAAACTCGAGGTCCACGCCGAGGCGGGGAGCCCCGGCTCGCACGACGGAGTTTCATGTCCATGGATCCGCAGGCGGCGGCCCGAGGGGCCCGAGACCCGGGGTCGCTCAGCCCGGGCACACGGCTCGCAGGTGGCCGCTACACCGTCGGAAAACGAGAGCGCCGCGGGCTGTTCGCCGACCTTTACCAGGCGGCCGACGCCACCAGTGGCGCGCCGATCAGCATCCACGTCCTCGATCCGCGCCTGGTCGATCGCCGCGAGGTAGTCGATCGCCTGGCCGACGCGGTCGCGCGCGCCTCGTCGCTCGACCACAAGAACATCGCCAAGATCATCGAGCTGGCGGTCGAGGGCGAGCACACCTACCTCGCCACCGAGCTGATCGAGGGGCACTCGTTGCGCGAGCTGCTCGACCGCAAGCGCGACACCGGCACGGTCGGGTTCGGCGGCAAGGGCGCGCTCAACATCGTCACCCACGTGTCCAGCGCGCTGGCCTCGGCCTCGCCCCACCTGTGCCACGGCGCGGTCACCGTCGAGAGCGTGGCGGTCAGCCGCAACGGCCGCATCCGGGTCACCGACTTCGGGCTGGCCTCGCTGGTGCCGGTCCTGGTCGGCGTCGGAGGCCAGGTTCCTGGCTGCGCGCCCGAGGTGGCGGCCGGCGGCACGCCGACCGAGGCGTCGGACGTGTACTGCCTGGGCGCGCTCCTCTACGAGGTCCTGGTCGGCGCGCCGGCCATCAAGGGGTGCATGCGGCCGAGCCAGGCGGTGGCCGGCATCTCGACCGCGGTGGATCAGATCGTCGCGCGCTCGATGTCGCCCAGTCCGGATCGGCGCTATCCGAGCGCCGCCGCGCTGGTCGACGCCGCGACTCGCGCGCTCGGCGACCCCGCGCGTATCTCGGGGTCGCACGCGCCGCAGGCGGCGAACCCGGCCAGCCAGCCGCCGACGTCCGCGTCCCGGCCTCCGTCGGGCGTACGGCCGGCCGCGGCGGCGAACCCGGCCGAGTCGCAGCCCAGCCTGGCCGAGGCGCTGGCCGGGGCCGGCCCGGGCGCCTCGGGTCAGGTCTCGGTGTCGGCGGCGCTGTCGGCCGCGATGGCCGAGCGCGACGACAAGTGGCTCGTCTCGAAGGGCAAGCTCGACTACGGGCCGTTCAACCTGGCCCAGATCGCGCAACAGATCCAGGCCGACCAGATCCTCCCCGGCCACGTCATCATCGACAAGGACAGCGGTCACCGCCGTCCGGTCGAGGACCACCCGCTCCTGACCGACCTGGTCGACGCGGCCAAGCACAAGCGCGACGAGCGGCGCCGCGCCCAGGCCGAGGACCAGCACGCCACCCAGGAGAAGCGGCGCGGCGCCACGCTCTACGTGCTCATCGGCGCCGGTGTCCTCGCGCTCGGCGGCGGTGTCTACTTCCTGGTCGAGAAGCTGAGCGCGGCCCGGCGCGACGACACCGGGACGCTGTCGTCGCTCGAGGCTGGATCGCTCGACGCCAAGATCAGCTTCCCGAGCAAGGCCGAGCGGCAGAAGCGGGCCCGCCGGAGCGCGGCCGCCCGCAAGAGCACGGGCAGTGGCGGACCGGGCGGGGTGGCGGGCGGCTGGGACGACTCGCTCAACCTGGACCTGTCCGGCGACGAAGACGGCGGAAGCGATCGCCTCACCGACGATCAGGTCAACCCTGTCATCCAGCGCGGCGGCGGCGCGCTCGGCCGCTGCCTCACCGCCACCGGCACCCACAACGCGAACATCGAGTTCATCGTCAAGCCGAGCGGGACCGTGTCCCACGTGCGGGTCAACGGCCAGACCGGATCGCCGGTGTCGAACTGCATGCGCGCGGCGATGACCCGCATGCAGTTCCCGTCCTTCAACGGCGTGCGCAGCAAGCACTACTTCGACATGGCGTACTGACGCCGACGTCCCGATGTGGAGGTGGAGACGCGAGCGCGGCGGCGCACAGGCCCCCGGCGGTCCCGACCAGGACCGGCGCGCCGCGGCCCTGCGCCGGCGGGACTCGATCATCCAGGCGCGCCCGCGGGCCGGGCGGGCCCACCGCGTGCTCATCAGCCTCGCCTTTGCCGCGATCGGCGCGCCGATCCTGATGTCGAGCGCGTGGCTGGCCGACTCGGTCGAGCCGTCCGCGGCCGCGCCCGCGCCGGTGACGGTGCGGCTGCCGATCTTCTTCGGCCGCGCCGCCGACGAGCCGGCCGCGCGCGGCATCGCGGTGGCGCGCGGCGAGGTGGCCGACCCGGTCGCGGTCGCTCGCGCGCGCGAGCTGCAGCCGTCCGGCTGGGGCGCGGCGGCCGCGTACCTGGCCGCGCTGTTCCTCATCGCGCTCATCTACACCGACCACCTGCGCCGCTCGCACAAGGGCCGGCTCCTGCGGGTCCAGGCGGCGCTGCTCGGGCTGCAGCTGGCGGTCGCGGCGGCGGCCAGCGCGGCGCTGCTCACGACCTCGCTGCCGGCGGTGGCGCTCCCCGCCGCGCTGCTCGCGGTCTGCACCGCGGTCATGATCGACGTCGGCGCGGCGCTCGGCACCGCGGTGGTGGCCGCGCTCCTGCTCGGCGGGCTGACCCCGTTCGACCCGGGCGTCACGACGGTGCTGGTCGTGCAGGGCGTGTGCGCCGCGCTGGTGCTGGGCGATCCGCGCCGCCGGCGGCGGGTCGGCCGGCTGCGCCTGCTCGCGGCCGGCGCGGTGGCCGGCGGCGCGGCGGCGCTGACCTACCTCCTCATCTACTACCTGTCGTGGCGCGAGCTACCGCTGGCCGAGCTCGGCTCGCCGCTCCACTCGGGCTGGGTCATGTCCGGCGCGGCCGGGCTGGTCGCCGCCGTGGTCGCGATCCCGTGTCTCGCTCCGTTCCAGCGCCTCATCGGCGACATCACGCTCGGCACGCTCATCGAGCTCGAGGACCTCTCGCAGCCGCTGCTCGAGCAGATCGCGGAGAGCTCGCCCGGCACCTGGCAGCACAGCCTGGCGATGGCGAACATGGCGCAGATCGCCGCCAACGCGATCGGCGCCGATGGCCGGCTCATCCGGGTCGGCGCCTACTACCACGACCTCGGCAAGTCGCTCCAGCCCAAGTACTTCATCGAGAACCTGTCGGGCGGCGAGGCCAGCCCGCACGACGCGCTGCCGCCGCCGGTCTCGTGCGACGCGATCTTCGCGCACGTGACCGAGGGGGTGCGGGTGGCGCGGCGGCACGGCCTGCACGAGCGCGTGATCGACTTCATGCACATGCACCACGGCGACGGCCTGCTCGAGTACTTCTGGGTCAAGTGCCAGGAGCAGGGCAATCCGGGCCGGCTGAGCGAGGCGGACTTCCGCTATCCCGGCGTGAAGCCGGACAGCCGCGAGACCGCGATCCTGGCCATCTGCGACGCGGTCGAGGCGGCGTCGCGCACGCTGCGCTCGCCCGACGCGACCGCCATCGAGGGCCTCGTCCAGCGCATCGTGTACGGCAAGCTCCACCTCGGCCAGCTCGACGACAGCGGGCTCACCGTCGCCGATCTGCGGATGATCTCGAACTCGCTCATGGAGACGATCAAGCACGCCCACCACGGGCGCATCGAGTACCCGTGGCAGCGGACCTCGTCGTCGGGCAAGCAGGCCGCGGCGGCCGCGGCCGCGGCGGCGGTGGCGAGCGACGAGAGCGACGACCGCGACGAGCGCGACGACCGCGACGACTCGACCCCGTCCGGGCGGCCGCCCGGCGCGGCGGGCGACGCCGAGGTGGTGGACCGGTTCAGCGCGACCCAGCGGCTCCTGCGCGAACCGCGGCTCGACTCGCTGGATGCGCCGCGGCCGACGGTGCGCGGCCGGGTGACCGCCCGTGGCTCGAGGCGGATCGAGAACGCCGCCACCGAGCCGATCGGGTCCGAGCCGGGGCCGACCGTGGCCCTCGTGCGCCCGCCGACCGCCGCCGAGGTGGCGGCCGCGACCAGCCCGGGGATGACCCCACCGGCCGGCAGCGGGGCATTTCCCGCCGCGATCTCAGGCGCCCGGCGGATGTCGATCGGCGCCAGCGCGGCGCTCGACTCGGCCTCGACCCTGCCGATGGATCACCCGGGCGCGTCGACCGCGGGGCCGGGCCCGATCAGGGCGGGATCGACCGTCGATCCCGAGCCGGGCGCGAAGCGCGCCGAGAGCGTGGCGCGCGACGCGGGCGAGACCGCCAGAGCGGACGAGCCGGGTGAGCCGGCCAGGCCAGACGAGAGCAGCCATGCCCGGCGCGCGCCGCGGACCGACGGCGCCGGGCGGTCATAGCCTGGCCGCGGCGGGCAGCTCAGCGCTCGTAGCCGGCCGGACCGCCGCTGCCGCTGCCGCTGCCGAAGCGGACCGCGCGGACGTCCTCGTACAGGAAGATGTAGCGGTCGCCGCGGGAGGTGCTCGCCACCGCGAACTCCGCGCCCAGCTCGATGGCGCGCACCCGATCGACCACCAGGCCCTCGTCGCCGAACGCGACGAACAGGGTCGTATCGAGAGACGGCGGGATCTCGATACGCGCGCCGGTCTGCCGCCCGTCTGCGTACTTGGTTAGGATCTCTGCCAGCGCCTTGTGGGTCATGACCGGATCATATGCGGCGGCGGTCGCTCGGTCCATCGCGGGTTGGGCGGTGGTCGCGGCGCTCGGCGCGGCGCTCCTGACCGGCGCATGCGGCCGATCCGCGCCGCCTGCGGCGGTCGAGCCCCGCGCGGGGGCGGCCACCGAGCGCCTGCTCGCCGCCGCCCGGGCCGAGGAGCGCGCGCGCCGCTACGACCGCGCCCGCGCGCTCTACCGGCAGGCCGCGCGCGAGGCACCCGACCGGGTCAGCGCCGCCCGCGCCTGGCGCGAGCTGGCCCGCGCGCTCCTGTTCTGGGGCCAGCTCACCGACGGCGAGGCGGCCCTGCGCCGCACCGTCGAGCTCGCCCCCGGCGACGTCGGCGCGTGGCACGACCTCGGCGTGGTGCTGAGCCAGCGCGGTGATCGCGCCGGCGCCGAGCGCGCGCTGCGCCGCGCGATCTCCCTGGCCCCCGACGAGCCGCGCCCGCGCGTGGCGCTCGGCGCGCTCCTGGTCCGCGAGCGGCGCTGGCGCGATGCCCTGGTCGAGTACCGCGCGCTCGGCCGCCTCGCCCTGCCCGAGCGCACCCGCACCGCCGTGGCCCGCGCGATCGAGCTGCTCGAGGCGGAGGCCGCGCGCGAGCGAGCGCCGCGTCCCTGACCGACCGGGGCGCCGGATGCGCCCGGGTGGGCTGGCGCTATACTGGTCGCCATGCGCCGCCGCGATCGCAACGGAGCGCGTCCGTCTCCCGCTCCGCTCGCCGCGCTGTCCGCGCTCGCCCTCGCCGCCGGGCTGGCCGCGCCCGCGCCGGCGCGCGCGGGCGGCTTCGACTGGATCGGCAAGGTCGACCTCTACGCCGACGGGCTCCGCTCCAAGGACCCGGAGCAGCGGCTCGAGGCGGTCCGCCGGCTGGGCAAGAGCGAGGTGCGCTGGGCCCGGCCTCATCTCCTGCGCGCGCTGCGCGACCCGGACATCCGCGTGGCCGGCGCGGCCGGCAAGATCCTCGCGCGCGGCAAGGTGCGCGAGGCGGTGCCGATCGTGGTCCCCTGGCTGGCGTCGACCAGCGTCGAGGCCCAGCAGGCCGCCGCCGAGATCCTGGGCGAGCTCGGCGACCCGCGCGCGATCCCGCAGCTCATCCGGTCGATCGGCAACCAGGATCCACAGGTGAGGGTGCGGGTGGTCAACGCGCTCGGCCGCATCGGCACCGGCGCGGTGGTGGTGCCGCTCATCGACCGGCTCGACGACGACAAGGCCGAGGTCCGCCTGGCCACCGTCGAGCAGCTGATGGCCACCGGCGACCGCCGCGCGGTCATCCCGCTGGTCGGCCTGTTCACCGAGCCGTCGATCGAGGTGCGGGTCGCCGCGGTCACCGCGGTCGGCCGGCTCGGTGACCGCGCCGCGCTGCCCGCCCTGCTCCGCCTGCTGCGCGATCCCAACGAGCAGATCAAGAAGGCGGCGGTGACCGCGCTCGGCAACCTGGAGGCGGCCGAGGCGACCGACACCCTGGTCCAGCTGCTCCAGACCGGCAGCGACAGCTTCCGGGCCGAGGTCGCGTTCGCGCTGGGTCACATCGCGCGCTCGGCCGCCGCCGGCGAGAGCGGGCGCGAGGCGCTCGACACCCTGGTCGAGTCGCTGGCCAGCGGCCAGCTGCGCGCCGCCGCCACCGAGGCGCTGACCGCGGCCGGGCGCACCGCGGTCCCCGCGCTCATCGCCCACCTGCAGGGCAAGCTCGACGGCGATCCGGCCACGGTGGTGGCGCTCCTGCGCGACATCGGCGACCCGCGCGCCACCCCCGCGCTGGTCAGCGAGCTCGATCGCGGGCGGCTCAGCAAGGAGCTGGTGCTCGACGCGCTGCGCGTCCTCGGCGACACGCGCGCGCTGGTCCCGGTGCTCGGCCTGGTGTCCGACAAGGACCCGGCGGTGCGCCTGGCCGCCATGCGCGCGCTGCGCCCGCTGCTCGGCAAGGGCTCGCGCGCCGCCGACGTGATCGGCGACCTGCTCGACGACCCCGAGCTGGAGATCCGGATCATGGCGGCCGAGTACCTCGGGCTCATGGGCGCCGACGTGGCGATCCCGGCGCTGCAGGAGCTGGCCGCCGCCAGGGCCGGCGAGCTCCGCCTGCGCGAGGCGGCGATCTCCGCGCTCGGCGAGATCGGCCAGCCGCGCGCCACCCCGACCTTGCTCGCGATCCTGCGTACCGGCCCGGCCAGCCTGCAGCTGGCCGCCGCCAACGCGCTCATCTACATCCAGGACCCGGCCTCGGTCGGCCCGCTGCTCGCGATGGTCGACGACGCGGCCGGATCGTCGTCGCGCGCGGCGGTGGTGCGCACCCTGGGCGGGGTCCTGCGCGATCGCCGGGCCGACGCCGCGCGGCGCGCGCTCGAGCACCTGGCCACCGACGCCACCCTCGACGTCAGCCTGTCGGCGATCGCCTCGCTCGGCGCGATGGCCGATCCAGCCAGCCGCGACGCGCTGCTCGGGCTGGCCCGCGGCGGGCAGATCGACCGTCGGCGCGCCGCGGTCGAGGCGCTGGGCAACCTGCCCGGCCCGGCCGACGGATCGCTCGCCTCGTTCCTCATGGATCAGCTGCGGTCGACCGACGACCGGGTCGCGGCCTCGGCCGCCTGGTCGCTCGGCAAGCGCGGGGTCGTGGCGGCCCGCCCGGTGCTGGCGCGGGCGTGCCGGCGGCGCGGCTTCGCCACCCCGATCGACGCCTCGGCCGCGCTGGCGCTCCTGGCCGACCGCAGCGACGCGCGCGCGGTGATCGAGCTGTTCGCCCACCGCAGCCGCCTGGTCCGCGCCAACGCGGTGTTCGCGGCCGGGCGCCTCCGCCTGGCCGACGCGCGCGCGGGCCTGATCGTCATGGCGACCAGCGACCCGAGCTGGCTGGTCCGGGTCGCGGCGGTGCGCGCGCTCAGCCGCCTCGGCGGAGGGGCCGACGCGCTGCGCCGGGCGGCCCGCCGCGACGCCCACGAGGAGGTCCGCGCCGCGGCGGTGGCCGGGCAGAAGGCGCCGTTCCGCGCACCGGCCCGCACCGACTGGCGCGAGTTCTACTTCGTCGACCCGACCAGCGGCGACCACCCGGTCGAGCAGGAGCCGTACTTCGTCTCGGCCGCCGACGGCCTGGTCACCGCGCTCTACACTGACGCGCGCGGCGAGTCGCTCGAGGAGCGCTTCCCGCCGGGCCCGTACCTGATCGCGTCGGCGATGGAGGAAAAGGAGTACTGAGGAGCGGCGCGGCTCAGGCCGCGCGGCGGATGCCGTAGTCCGACGCGGCGTAGTCGCGCAGGCGCTCCTCGAGCAGCCGGCGGGCGCGGAACAGCCGCGACATGACCGTGCCGATCGGCAGGCCCAGCTCGGCGGCGATGTCGCGGTAGCGGGCGCCGCGCAGGTCGGCCAGGAGGACCACCCGGAGGTAGTCCTCGCCCAGCTCGGCCAGGGCCGACTCGACCTCGTCGCCCAGGCCGGCCTCGAGCAGGGGGTCGGCCGGGTTGCCGGCTCGCTCGAAGCTCTCGCCGTAGAACGCGGTCACTGCCTCGTCGCCGGTCTCGTGGGCGAAGCGGTTGTAGCGCCGCCGCCGGCGGTACCCGCTGATGAAGCCGTTGGTCAGGATGCGAAACAACCAGGCCCGGCAGTTGGAGCCCGGCTCGAAGCGCGACCACGCGCCGAGCGCGCGGGTGAAGGTGTCCTGCACCAGGTCCTCGGCGTCGGCCCGGTTGCGCGTGTAGCGCAGGGCGGCGGCGAGGAGCTCCTCCCGGTGCGGGAGCACGGTGGCGGTGAAGCCGGCGCCCGATGCCGGCACCCCACCGGCGGTACGACCACGCGCGGCCCGACGGCGGGGTTTCTTGGAATAGAGCATGACCATGGGACGAGCAACCCGAGTGCCACGTCCAGGCCGCGGAAATGAAACGAAACCTATCTGACCGTGGGTGCGTGCACACAGGCTGCGTCTCTCGGTTGACGCGACCCGGTCGGCTCGTGCCACACGCGCCGCCGGCCCGGTAGATCGCGGCGCCGCGGCGCGCGTTTCTCTCTGCTTCCGGTCGCCGATCGGCGTCGTCGCGGCGTGGCCGCGCGCCGCGCTCAGCGCGTCTCGCGCAGGCGGACGAAGCCGCGCGGCACCGCGTCGAGCACGTCCGACGCGGTCGCGCCGCTCGCACCCAGCCGCTCGGCGCATGCCTCGCCGGCCAGGCCGTGCACGAACACGCCGGTGCGGGCCGCGTCGGCCGGGGTCAGCCCCTGGGCCAGCAGTCCGGCCACCACGCCGGTCAGCACATCGCCGGATCCCGCGGTGGCCAGGGCCGGGCCGCCGGTCGGGTTGATCGTCACGAACCCGTCGGTCGCCTCGCCGTCGCAGACCAGCGTGCCGGCCCCCTTCAGCACGACCACCGCGCGCGACCGCTCGGCCAGCTCGCGGACGGCCCCGACCCGATCGCGCTCGATCACCGCGGTCGACACCCCGAGCAGGCGGGCCGCCTCGCCCGGGTGCGGGGTCATGATCACCGGCGCGCGCGATCCGGCCACCCGGTCCAGCTCGCCGGCCACGTGGTTGAGCGCGTCGGCGTCGAGCACCATCGGCACCTCGATCCGCTGGAGGGCGGCGCGCACCAGCGCCTTGCCGCCCTCCCCGGTCGGCATGCCCGGGCCGATCGCGATCGCGCGCTTGCCCCCGGCCAGCGCCACCAGTCGTTCGACCGCGTCGGCGGCGTCCGCGTCGAGCTCGGCGGTCATGATCGGATCCGGCGCCGGGACCTCGCGCCCTTCCCACGCCAGCGTGACCAGCCCCGCCCCCGCGCGCAGCGCCGCCATCGAGGTGAGCCGGGCCGCGCCGCGCTTGCCCGGCCCTCCGGCCACCACCAGCGCGTGGCCGCGGCGGTTCTTGTGGTCGAGCAAGCCGGCGCGCGGCAGGGTGCCGACCAGGTCGGCCGCCTCGAGCCGGGCCAGGTGGATGCCGTGCGCGGTGGCCAGCTCGACCGGGATCCCGATCTCGGCCACCTCGACGCGTCCCGCGCGGGCCAGGCCGGGCGCGACCGCCAGGCCGACCTTGAGGAACGCCATGGTCACGGTCCGGTGGGCAGCCACCGCCGCGCCCAGCACCTCGCCGGAGTCGGCCGACAGGCCGCTCGGGATGTCGACCGCCACGATCCGGCCGCGCGCGCGGTTGATGCAGTGGATGATGGCGGCCAGGTGGCCCTCGATCGGGCGGGCGAGGCCGATGCCGAACAGCGCGTCCACCACCACCGCGGCCTGCTCGATCGCCGGCCGGTGCTCGGCCAGCTGACCCGGCTCCGCGATCGACGCGACCACCCCGCCGGTGTTCTCGTACGCGGCCAGGTGGACGAGCGCGTCGCCGCGCACCGCCGAGCGCGGCGCGGCCAGGTAGAGCGCGACCGAGGCCCCGAGCTGGCGCAGGACCCGCGCGACCACGTGGCCGTCGCCGCCGTTGTTGCCGGCGCCGCACACGACCGCCACCGCGCCGCCGCCGCGCGCGAGCTCCTCCTGCACCACCGCGACCACCGCGCGCCCGGCGTTCTCCATGAGGACCGCGCCGGGCAGGCCGATCCCCTCGATCGTCGCGGCGTCGATCGCCCGCATCTCGGCCGAGGTCACCACGTGCAGCATCCCGCGGGCTCCTACTCCGCCTCGGCCACGACCACCGCGGCCGCCACGTCGGCGGTGTGGGTGAGGCTGAGGTGCATCCGCACCATGCCCAGCTTGCCCGCCGCGGCCAGCGCCTGCCCGCGCAGGACCAGGAGCGGCGGCTCGCGCCCGCCGCCCACCACCTCGATCTCGTGCCACGACAGCCCCGGCGGCACGCCCAGCGCCTTGAGGGTGGCCTCCTTGGCCGCGAACCGCGCCGCCAGGTGGAGGGCCGAGCTGGCCCGGCTGAGCGCGTACGCGCGCTCCCCGTCGGTGAAGATGCGCCGGGTGAATCGCTCGCCCCAGCGCTCCATCATGCTGGCGATCCGGTGCACCTCGGTCAGATCGATGCCCATGCCGACGATCACGCCGCCAGTGTAACCGCCCTGTCCCGGCCCGGGGCCGCGGCCTGGCGCCGATCTCCGGGCCCTACACGCGACAGCAGCGGGCCAGCACGGCCGCGACCTCTTCCGCCTGGGCGCGGATCGCCGCCTCGTCCGGCCCCTCGATCATGACGCGCGCCTTGGCCTCGGTCCCGCTGTAGCGCACCAGCACGCGCCCGCGGTCGCCCAGATCGCGCTCGATGCTCGCGATCAGGCGCACCACGTCGGGCAGCTCCTCGATCGGCAGCCGCCGCCCGACCGCGACGTTGACCAGCACCTGGGGTGTCCGCGTCATCACGCCGGCCAGCTCCGACAGCGACCTGCCCTCCTCGGCCATCACCGCCAGCACCCGCAGCGCCGCCACGATCCCGTCGCCGGTGGTGGCGTGGTCGAGGAAGATGAGGTGCCCGGACTGCTCGCCGCCGAAGTTGTAGCCGCCCCGGCGCATCTCCTCGACCACGTAGCGGTCGCCGACCTGGGTCCGCACCAGGCTGCCGCCCGCCCCGCGCAGGGCCAGCTCGAGCCCGAGGTTGGACATCACCGTCCCGACCACCGTGGCGCGCGCGAGCGTGCCGGCCCGCAGCATGCGCGTGCCGCACAGCGCCATGACCGCGTCGCCGTCGACGATCTTGCCGTGCTCGTCGCACATCACCACCCGGTCGGCGTCGCCGTCGAGCGCGATGCCCAGGTGGGCCTTCTCCTCCACCACCCGGCGGCACATCTCCTGGGGGGCCAGCGCGCCGGCCCCGTCGTTGATGTTCTTGCCGTCCGGCTCGTGGTGGATGGCGATGACCCGCGCGCCCAGCTCCTCGAACACCGCCGGCGCCACCCGGTAGGCCGCGCCATGGCCGCAGTCGACCACGATGCGCAGCCCGTCGAGGGTGAGCTCGCGCGGGAAGGTGGCCTTGCAGAACACCACGTAGCGGCCGCGCGCGTCGTCGATGCGGTGCGAGTAGCCGATCAGCTCGGGCGCCGCCCGCTGGGTCTGCAGCTGATCGGACGCCATCAGCTGCTCGATCGCCGCCTCGACGTCGTCGGCCAGCTTGAAGCCGTCGCGCGCGAACAGCTTGATGCCGTTGTCCTGGTAGGGGTTGTGCGACGCGCTGATCACGATGCCTGCGTCGGCTCGCATCGACGAGGTGATGAACGCGATCGCCGGGGTCGGCAGCGGCCCGGTCAGCCACACGTCGGCGCCCATCGACACGATGCCGGCGGCCAGCGCGCTCTCGAACATGTAGCCGGACAGGCGGGTGTCCTTGCCGATGACGATGCGGGCGGGCCGCGCGCTCTGGCGCAGGCGCGCCGCCACCGCCATGCCGAGCCGGGTGACGGTCTCGCACGTCATCGGCTCCTCGTTGGCGACCCCGCGGACTCCGTCCGTCCCGAAAAGCTTCCTGCGCATCGTCGTCGGCCCCATTTCGTCCTGGTGGACCACTATCACGGAGTCGTCTTGAGCGTCACTTCGGCCGGCGAGATCTCGTAGCCGATGCCGGGCAGCGTCGGCTCGACCCGGACCTCTGCGGTGCGGTCGTCGGTCCCGTTCAGGTCGCCGGGCGACACGCGCGCGTACGCCACCACGTGCTCGGCGCGGAGCGCGTCGACGACCAGCACCGAGCCGCGCAGGACCACGCGCACCACGCCCGGCTCGGCCGCGAACTTGGCGGCCTGGTCGGCGCTGACCCCCGGTCCGGCGCGCACCGCGACCGGCAGGGTCATCTCGCGCGAGCCCTGCTCCTCGCCGAGGGTCACCTCGACCTCGACCACCGGGTCCCCGTCGATGTCGAGCGCGCTGGGCGGGGCCAGGCGCACGGTCTCGCGGAAGCTCTTGGTCCGCCCGGCCAGGTCCACCTCGGCGGTGCGCACCGAGCGGGTCTCGGCCACCAGCGAGGCCGCCCCGCTGATCCGGATCTCCGACGGCCGCGCGGCCATCGAGTCGACCTTGAAGCCACGCCCGGGCGCGCCGTTGGCGTCGACCGCGATCGGGACCACCTTGACCACGCGGTCCTCGAACTCGACCGGCAGGCTGGCCGGCGTGATCGAGACCAGCTCGAGCCCCTCGGGCACCCCGATCATGTCGGGCTGGAAGAAGACCTCGCCCTTGGTCATGCTGCTGAGGTCGATGTTGATCGGCTCGACGTCCTCGCGGTGGAACCGCTTGATGCGCCGGCGCGAGCCCTTGACCGTGATGCGCACCTGGTCGACCCGCTCGGACACCAGCACGCGGTCCTTGGGCAGCTTGTAGTTGACGTCGACGGTGCCGCCCGCCACCGCCTGGTCGTCGGCGTGGACCAGGATGAACACGGTCAGGGCCAGGACCAGCGCCACGAACTTGAGCGCGGCGTTGGCGATGAACGCGCGGCGCAGCCAGTCGAGCAGCGCGGCGGTGAGCCGGCGGTCGCCGCCCGACGAGGGCGTCACCGGCGAGGGCGCCACCGGCGGCGCTGCCCCCTCGGCGCGGGTCCGCCGGGTCCGGTCGCGCTCGCGGTCCCGCTCGCTCCTCATCCGCCGCCCGGCTCCTCGACCGGACGGCTGGTCGCCGCGCGCCGGCTCTCCGACGGGCGGGTCGGGCGCGCCTGGCGCATCGACAGGGTGGTGCTGGCCTCGTCGCCGCGCTCGGTCCGCTCCGGCCCCTGCTTGTCCTCGCCCAGCGCCGCGACCGCCTTGGCGATGGCCGCGGCGGCCTGCGCCTCCTGGGCCAGCGCGGTCGCGTCGCGCTCGCCGCTGTAGAACAGCCCGCGCAGCACCCGGCGCAGCGTCTCGGTCTCGAGGTCGCGCGCGATGTTGCCGCGGAAGCAGAGACTGATCTCGCCGCGCTCCTCGGAGATCACCACCGAGACCGCGTCGGTCTCCTCGGTGATGCCGAGCGAGGCGCGGTGGCGGGTGCCGAAGCTGGCCGCCATCTGCGAGCGCGACAGCGGCAGCACCGCGCCGGCCCGGTCGATGCGCAGGTTCTTCATGATCACGGCGCCGTCGTGCAGGTCGTTGTCGCGCGAGGGCACGAACAGGGTGACCAGCAGCTCCTTGGACACCCGCGCGTCGAGCTGCTCACCGTGATCGAGGAACTCGTCGAGCGGCACCTCGCGCTCGAACACCACGATGCCGCCGATGCGCGCCTTGGCCAGGTGCTCGGCCGCGTCCACCACCTCGTCGAGGGCGTGGCCGATCTCGTGGGTCCGCCCGAACCGCGACACGTTCTGACCGATGCGGGTCAGCGCGCGCCGGATGTCCTGCTGGAACACGACGATGACCAGGATGATGAAGTACTCGATGAAGTTGTCGAGCAGCCACGAGACCGTGGTCAGCCGGAAGCGCTCGGCGGCGAAGAACGCCACGCCGATGAGCACGATGCCGATCACCATCTGGGCGGCGCGGGTGCCCTTGATGGTGAGCAGGATGCGGTAAAGGATGTAGTAGACGATGAAGACGTCGATGCAGGCGAACAGGATGTCGCTCGCGCTCGAGTCCTGAAACAGATCCGAGAGGACGTCGCTCACGGCGGCAAGTCCCCTCGCACCGCGCGGAACACGCGCAGCGCCTCGCCCACCCCGGCCACGTCGTGCACGCGCACCATGTGAGCGCCGGCGACGATCGACGCCAGCGCCGCGCCGATGGTGGCCGCGTCCCGCTCACCGACCGGCCGCCCGGTCAGCTCGCCGAGGAAACGCTTGCGCGACGGCCCCACCATCACAGCACATGATAGCGCGGCCGCCAGCTCCCCGGCTCGTCGACTGAGCTCGAGGTTCTCGCGGACGCGCTTGCCGAAGCCCAGCCCCGGGTCGCACACGGTCCGCCCGCGCAGCTCGGCCGGCAGGACCGCCAGCCGCCGACCGAGCTCGTCCACCACCTGGTCGAAGGACGGCGGGGCCAGCTCCCCGGCGTGGACCTCGGCCAGGCTGGCGCCGCGGAGGTGGCCGCACACGAGGGCGGCGCCGGCCTCGGCGGCGACCGCGACCAGGCCGGGGTCGAACAGCCCGCCGCTGATGTCGTTCACCACCTCGGCGCCGGCGGCGAGCGCCGCGCGCGCCACCTCGGCCTTGCTGGTGTCGATCGAGAGGGCCGCCCGGGTCCGTCCGGCCAGCGCCTCGAGCACCGGAACCACCCTCCGGATCTCCTCGTCGGCCGCCACCGGCGCGGCCCCCGGCCGGGTCGACTCACCGCCGATGTCGATGAGATCGGCGCCATCGGCGTCCAGCGACAGGGCGTGGGCCACCGCCGCCTCGACCGAGCTGAACCGGCCGCCGTCGGAGAATGAATCGGGAGTCGTGTTCACGACTCCCATGATGTAAGGGCGGCTCCAGTCCAGCCGCACCCGGCGAAGCTCGATCGGCGGAGGCGCCCCCACGGCCGTCGGGCCGCCCGGCCTAGGCCGGCTCGGGGTCGGGCTCTTTCTTGCCGACGATGGGCGGGATGAGCGAGGGACGGCGGCGCTTCTTGGCCGCGTCCTCGTCCGGCTTGACCGCCGTCTGCATCCGCGGGACCGCCCGCCGTTCAAGGACGCCGCCGCGGAACAGGGTCAGCACCTCGTCCCCGGTCAGGGTCTCGAACTCGAGCAGCGCCCTGGCCACTCGCTCCAGCCCGGACTGATGCTCTTCCAGCAGCTTGTAGGCCCGCTCGTGCTGCTCGGTCACGATGCGCCGGATCTCGGCGTCGATCCGCTGCGCGGTGTCCTCCGAGTAGGCCTCGGTGGCCGAGAAGTCGCGGCCCAGGAACACCTCGCCCTGCCCGCGCGAGAAGTTGAGCGGCCCGATCGCGTCGCTCATGCCCCACTCGGTGACCATCTTGCGGGCCAGCTCGGTGGCCTGCTCGATGTCGTTGCCGGCCCCGGTGGTCCGCTGGTTGAACGCCACCTCCTCCGCGCAGCGCCCGCCCATCATGATGCAGATGCGGTTCTGGGCGAACTCGGCGTTCATGCTCATCCGGTCCTCGACCGGGAGCTGCTGGGTCAGGCCCAGGGCCCGCCCGCGCGGGATGATGGTGACCTTGTGGACCGGGTCCACCTCCTCGCCGACCAGGAGCGCGACCAGCGCGTGGCCGGCCTCGTGGAAGGCGGTCGTCTGCTTCTCCTTCTCGCTGATGATCATCGAGCGGCGCTCGCTGCCCATGAGGACCTTGTCCTTGGCGTCCTCGAAGTCGAGCATCTCGACCCGCTCCTTGTCGCGCCGGGCGGCGACCAGGGCGGCCTCGTTGACCAGCGACTCCAGATCCGCGCCGGAGAAGCCGGGCGTGCCGCGCGCGATGACCTCGAGCTCGACGTCGCCGCCGAGCGGCACCTTGCGGGTGTGGACCTGGAGGATGCCGATGCGGCCGTTCAGGTCGGGCCGCGGCACCACGATGCGGCGGTCGAACCGGCCGGGCCGGAGCAGCGCCGGGTCGAGCACGTCCGGGCGGTTGGTCGCGGCGATGAGGATGACCCCCTCGTTCGACTCGAACCCGTCCATCTCGACCAGGAGCTGGTTCAGGGTCTGCTCGCGCTCGTCGTGACCGCCGCCCAGGCCGGCCCCGCGGTGGCGGCCGACCGCGTCGATCTCGTCGATGAAGATGATGCAGGGGGCGTTCTTCTTGCCCTGCTCGAACAGGTCGCGGACCCGCGAGGCGCCGACGCCGACGAACATCTCGACGAAGTCGGAGCCGGAGATGGAAAAGAACGGCACCCCGGCCTCGCCGGCGATGGCGCGGGCCAGGAGCGTCTTGCCGGTCCCGGGCGAGCCCATCATGAGGACGCCCTTGGGGATGCGGCCGCCGAGCCGGGTGAACTTCTTCGGGTCCTTGAGGAAGGCGATGATCTCCTCGACCTCGTCCTTGGCCTCCTCGACCCCGGCCACGTCCTTGAAGGTGATCTTGTTCTGGTGATCGGTCAGCAGCTTCGCCTTCGACTTGCCGAAGCTCATCGCCTTGCCGCCGCCGGCCTGGAGCTGGCGCATGAAGAAGAAGAAGATCACGAACAGGAAGACCATCGGCAGCCACGAGACCAGGAGGGTCTGCCAGACGGTGCTCTCGTCCTTGGAGCGGACGCTCCAGGGGATCTGGTTCTTGTCGAGCGCGCTGGTGATGTCGTTGCCGGCCCCCGAGTACGGGCCGTTGACGATGGTCTTGTTGCCGCCGGCCTTGTAGGTGATGACGAACTTGGCGTCGTCACGGCCCTTGGGCTGGATCTCGATCTTGTCGATCGTCGCGACCTTCTCCGCGTTCGACAGCTCGGCCTTCAGCCAGGAGACGTCGCGTTCCTCTTCCTTGGTGCCGTCGCCCGTGAACAGCTTGTAGATCAGGACGAACATCAGGATGAGGAACAGCCAGAGAAGAATGGTTTTTTGGGACTGCTTCAATGGATGGAAGCCCTGGATGCGAAGTTGACAGCGCGGATTGTACCCTCGGAGGTGCCCGGGGGCCCGACCGGTCGCCGCGGTTCCCCGCGTTCGGCGATCCCGCTTAGGTTATCGACTTTTATTAGTAGCCAGCGTACCCGGGGGCGTCAAGGTGACGCGGACCGAGCTGCCGTGAGCCGGACCGAGGTGCTCGACCCACTCGATCCGGCCGTCGGAGGCGCGCACGACCACGCGCGCGCCGGCGCGCAGGCGGCGCGGGACCCGCGCGTCGATGAACAGATCGGACAGCTTGCGCGAGCGGCCGCGCAGGCGGGCCGGCTGCATGCGATCGCCGGAGCGCAGAGTCCGCACCTGGTAGGGGCCGTCCGGCCCGGCGATCTCGAGGGCGGGCGCCGGCAGATCGCCCGCGGGCGCCGGCTGGTCCGCGCTCGGCGCTCCTCGACACGCCGCGGCAAAATGCAACCGGTCGTACTCTCGCACCGCCCGGACGTCGGGCAGATCGAGGCTCGCGGTGCCGCCCTCCGGCCGGCGGAGCAGCGCGTCCAGCGCCTCGTGATGGCGCGCCGACAGCGGGCCGGCGCCGGCCGCCGCCGCGGCGCGGGCCAGCGCGCGAGCCGAGACCAGGCGCGGGGCCGCGGCCAGGGCCGTCACGTCCCATGATCCATCGCGCTCCGCGGCCACGGCCAGCGCGTCGGCGGCGGCGTCGATGACCTCGGCGATCTGGTCGGCTCGCCCGGCCAGCTCGACCAGCGCGCGGTCCACGCGGGGATTCTCGCCCCGCAGGAGCGGCAGGATCTGGTGGCGGACGCGGTTGCGGGTGTGGCGCGGGTCGCGGTTGGTCGGGTCCTCGACCACCTCGAGCGCGTGGCGCAGGCAGTACGCGGCGGTCTCGGCCCGGTCGACCTCGAGCAGCGGGCGCGCGATCAGGCCGCGCCGGGCCGGGATCCCGCGCAGGCCGCCCAGCCCGGTCCCCGCGATGACGCGCATGAGCACGGTCTCGGCCTGATCGTCGGCCGTGTGGCCGACCAGCACCGCGCCGGCCGCGCGCTCGGCCGCGATCCGCTCGAGCGCGGCGTAGCGGGCGTCGCGCGCGGCCTCCTCGAGAGACGCGCGCCCGCGATCGACCTCGACCGCGACGGCCGCGAAGCCGCCGCCCCCGCCCGCGGCCAGCCGCGCCACCACCGCGGCGTCGTCGGCCGAGCCCTGGCGCAGCTGGTGATCGATGTGGACCACGATCACCGGGCCGAGCCGCCCCGCCGCCGCCAGCGCCATCGCGGCGTGGGCCAGCGCCGACGAGTCGATGCCGCCGGAGCAGGCCACCATCACCGGCGCCTCGCGATCGACCCGCAGCCGATCGAGCGCGCGGTCGAGGACTCGCTGGAGGCGGTCCACTCTGTTCACCCGAACCCCGCCGTTCTCGGCCGCGGCGGCGACCCGCCGCTCAGCCGAGCAGCGGCGCCCCGCTCAGCCGGCGCACCTCGTCCGCCGACACGCCGGGCGCGCGCTCGACCAGGCGGAACCCCTCGGGCGTCACGTCCACCACGCCCAGGTCGGTGATGACCCGGCTGACCACGCCGCGCGCGGTCAGCGGGTAGTTGCACTGGCGCACCAGCTTCGGCTCGCCTTCCTTGGTGGCGTGGGTCATGAGGATGACGACGCGGCGGCAGCCGCTCGACAGGTCCATCGCGCCGCCCACGCCGGTGGTCTTGCCGCCCGGCACCGCCCAGTTGGCCAGGTCGCCGTTCTCGGCCACCTGCATGCCGCCCATGATGGCCAGGTCGACGTGGCCGCCGCGGATCATGGCGAACGACATCGCCGAGTCGAAGGTGGCCGCGCCGGTCATGAAGGTGATCGTCTGCTTGCCGGCGTTGATGAGCTGCGGGTCCTCGTCTCCCTCGAACGGGAACGGGCCGATCCCGAGCAGCCCGTTCTCGCTGTGCAGCCACACCCCGAGCGATTCGGGCAGGTAGTCGGCGATCAGCGTCGGCAGGCCGATGCCGAGGTTGACGATCGAGCCCGGCTCGATCTCGCGGGCCGCCCGCTGGGCCATCTCCTCGCGCCTCCACGCCATCGGATCAGCCTCCCTCGTCCACCCGGCGGGTCGGGCGCGGGCGGACCGTGCGGTACTCGAACGAGTCCTCGTGATCCGGCACCTCGATCACGCGGTGGATGAAGATGCCCGACAGGTGGACCTCGTCCGGATCGATGTCGCCCAGCGAGACCATGTGGTCGACCTCGGCGATGGTCGTGCGCGCGGCGGTGGCCATGATCGGGTTGAAGTTTCGCGCCGTGCGCCAGAACCGCATGTTGCCGAACGGGTCGCCGACCTTGCCGCGCACGAGGGCGAAGTCGGCCTTGATCGCCCGCTCGAGCACGTACTCGCGCCCGTCGATCTCGCGCACCTCCTTGCCGTCGGCGATGACGGTGCCCACCCCGGTCGGCGTGTAGAAGGCGGGGATGCCGGCGCCGCCGGCGCGGATGCGCTCGACCAGCGTGCCCTGCGGGATGACCTCGACCTCGACCTCGCCGGACGCCATCGCGCGGTGAAGGTCGTCGTTGGTGCCGAGGTAGCTGCACATCACCTTGCGGATGAGGCCCGCCTTGAGCCAGGTGGCCAGCCCCTTGCCCAGGTTGCCGGCGTTGTTGCTGATGAGGGTCAGGTTGCGCGGCCCGCGCGCGACCACGCCGGCGATGAGCGCCTCCGGGTTGCCGCACAGGCCGAAGCCGCCGACCATGATGCTGGCGCCGTCGTTCAGGCCCTCGAGCGCCTCCTCGGCGGTGGTGCGGACCTTGTCGCGATGGCGGCCGTCCATCACGCCTGCTCCCCGGCGATCGCGGCGGCCGCCGCGGCCGCGAACTCGTCGAGACCGGCGGCCAGCTCGGCCTCGCCGATGACCAGCGGCGGGGCGAAGATGACGGTGCCGCGCCTGGCCGACACGTGCAGGTGCAGGCGGCGGCGGTCGAGCTCGGCGCCGAGCCGCTGCCAGCCGGCCGGGCCCAGCTTCACGTCGAGCGCGGCGAGCAAGCCCCGCCCGCGCGGCCCGCCCAGCTGGCCGGGGAAGCGCGCGGCCAGGGCGGCCAGCGGCCCCAGCAGGGCCGGCTCCAGCGCCGCGGCCCGCTCGAACAGCCGATCGTCGGCGTAGATCGACAGCGCCTCGCAGCCGGCGGCGCAGCCGAGCGGGTGGGCGTAGTTGGTGAGCCCGGCCCACAGCACCTTGTCGTCGAAGTGGCGGGCGACCCGCTCGTGGACCAGGACCGCGCCGAGCGGCGCGTAGCCGGCGGTCAGGCCCTTGGCGACCGTGATGACGTCGGGCTCGATCCCCTCGTGCTCGATCCCGAACGCGCGCCCCAGCCGGCCCAGGCCGGTCAACACTTCGTCACATACCAGGAGCGCGCCGTCGCGGTCGCAGGCGCGGCGGACCCCGGCGAAGAAGCCGGGCGGCGGCACCAGGACGCCGTTGGCCCCCGGGACCGGCTCGAGCACCACCGCCGCGACGGTGCCGCCCTCGCCGTCCAGGATCTCGCCGAGCATGTCGGCGTCGTCGACCGCGAGCCGCATCACGCCGGGCAGGAGCGGCTCGAGCGGCGGGCGGCGGTAGTCACCCGACAGGCTGAGCGCGCCCAGCGACGCCCCGTGATACGAGCGGTAGCGGGCCACGAACTTGAGCCGGCCGGTCGCGAGCCGCGCGATCTTCATCGCGTTCTCGATCGCCTCGGAGCCGCCGAGGGTGAAGAACACCTTGCCGCGGGCGAACCCGGGCGGCGCCAGCGCGCGCAGCCGCTCGGCCAGCTCGCGCTTGGCCGGGTACTCGCTCCACGCCGCCGACAGACACAGCGCGCGCGCCTGCCGCTCGATGGCGGCGATCATGCGCGGGTGAGCGTGGCCGAGGTGGGCGTGGTAGCTGAGGCTGCCGAGGTCGAGCCAGCGGCCGCCGTCCGCGGTGTGGAACCAGGCGCCCTCCCCGCCGACCACCTCGCGCCCGCTCTGGCCCTTCTGGGCGCTCCAGGTGTAGAAGAACGGCTGCTGGCTCATGGCTCGAAGCGCTCCGGGCGGGCGTTGTGGGTGAAGCCGGCGCAGGCGTCGACCTCGACCGCCGCCGGTCGCATGACCAGGCCGCCGCAGGTCGCCGGGCCGTGCGGGTCCTCGGGGGTCGCCTGGTTGCTGCACACGCTGCGCGGGTAGCCGTCCTCGGAGCCGAGCAGCGCCCACAGCTCGGACGCGCCGGACGGCGGGCTGGTCCCGAGCCGATCGTCGAGGAAGCGGAAGCGGTCGAGGGTGGTCGCCCCCGGCGCGATCGGCGTCAGCGCGGCGATCGCCGGGTCGAGCGAGTGGTTGGTGTGCACGTAGTGGCTGTGCTGGCCGGCGAACACCACCGCGCGGCGGGTGCCGGACGCCTCGACCCCGAACGCCTCCTCGCGGTCGGCGACCAGGAAGTGGCGGCCGGAGCCGATCGGCGCGGCGAGCAGGAGGTCGCGCGCCGCGGCCGCGCTCGGCTGATCGAGCGCGCGCCTGACCACCGCGGGCCACGCCGCCCCGATGCGCGCGTCGGTGGCGGGCAGGTTGTTCACGCACAGGGAGACGCCGTGCTCGTTCATCCCGGCCATGCCCAGGCACCCGGTCAGGGACAGGACCCACGCGGCCGGGCGGCCCTCGCGCTCGGGCTGGTGCAGCATCAGCACGTACGGCACCGAGCTGGCGTGCATGTCCCAGGTCTGCCCGCACAGCGAGCCGGCCGGGGTGCGCAGCCACACCGTGCTGCATCCGTCGGTGATGGCGCCGCCGGCGGCGCGGTCGAACCGGTGATCGCGGAGGTCGGTGTAGTGATTCAGCACCATGACCATGGCCGGGCTGATCGCGGCGCCCTCGGCGATGCCGACCAGCTCGTCGGCCAGGTCGCGGTCGAAGCGCTCGAGCACCGGCAGGTGGCGCTCGGCCAGCTCGAGCACCTGATCGCGCGCGCCGCCCCCCATCCGACAGGTCAGGAACAGGCGGATCTCGGCGAGCGAGCCGACCTCGCCGCGGAACGCCTCGCCGTGGGCGCGGCCCTGCTCGCGCGGGCTGCGCCCGGCCGGCATCTCGAACGACCGCATCAGCGCACCTCCGCCAGCGACCCGACCAGCGCGCTCGCGATCGCGCCGGCCGACTTCTCGGCCCGGTCGAGCGGCGGCGCCACCGCCAGCCCGCCGGACGGGAACCGCCGCACCGCCACGCCGCGCCGGCGAAGGCCCGCGGCGAGCGGCTCGGCCCGATCGCCGGCGTCGATCACCCGGTAGAGCCCGGCGCCGCGCACCGGCATGCCGGCCTGCTCGGCCGGGGCCAGCGCCGACTCGAGCGCCGCCGACGCGGCCGCCACATCGATGAGGCGGGCGGCGCGCATCTGGTGGTGCTCGCGCACCATCGACAGCTCGTCGCCGTCCCAGGTGGAGACCAGGGTCAGCGGCTCGCCGACCCGCCACCGGGGCGACACGTGCAGGTAGCCGGTCTGCCCCCCACCCCACCACGCGATCGCGTCCGGGCCGAGCGGCGCGCCCGACGAGCCGAAAGCGCCGCGCCCCGACCGGTAGCAGGCGCTGGCGGTCTCGACCGCGACCACCGGCACGCCGAGCTCGGCGCGCAGCGCGCCCAGCAGGGGCCAGAAGTCGTCGGGGATGACGCGGCCGGTGCGCTCCTGCACCACCTCATAATAGAAGGCGAGCACCCCGGCGGGGCCGCCGGCGCCGGCAATCCGCTCCCGGAGCGCGCGGATCGTCGCCTCGCTGCCGACCTCGGCCGGATGCGGGACGCGCGGCCAGTCGAAGTGGCCGGGCCCCTGGCGATGGACCGCCGGATCGGACAGCGAGCGGGCCGCCGCCGTGGTGTGGCCGAGGTAGCCGCCATCCAGGCCGATCGCGACCTGGGCCTGCTTGCGGTGCCAGCGGAACAGGCGCAGCGACTTGTCGAACGTCTCGTCGCGCGACGAGGTCAGGTAGAGGTGCGGCAGCCGCGGGTAGAGCGCGGTCACCCACTCGATCGCGCGCACCACCGCCGGCGTCACGTAGTTCATGAGGGTGATCTTGTTGACCGCGGGCCCGTAGAGGAGGCCGCTCCGCTCGGCCCAGCGCAGGCTCTCGGGCGGCTCGGCGAACGGGCGGGCGATTCCCTGGGCGGCGTCGACGGTGATCGGCGGGTCGGCGACCGGCGGGTCGGCGACCGACGAGCCGGCTGGCTCACCGCGGTCGGCTCGCGGCCGCGGCTCCGGCGCCAGCGGCGCCAGCGGGATGCGGTAGTAGATCGCCTGCCCCTCCGGGTCCTCGTACTGCCCGGTCAGGACCGAGACCAGGTGCGCGCCGTACACCCAGTTGAGGTGGGTCATGCGCGGCGTGTGGCCGATGCGGTTGCGCCCGGTGACGTAGCGGTAGCGGGGCAGCCCGGTGGCCGAGCGGCGCTGGCCGGCCTCGCGCAGCTGCGAGGTCTTGATGTGACGGCCGAGCCCGATCTCCTGGTACTCCGGCGCCACCGTCAGCGACAGCGAGTAGAGCGTGTTGTGCTTGCCGAGCATCGGGTCGCGGTCCGGCCCCTCCTCGATCAGCGCGGCCTGCTCGAGCGGCCAGCCGATCGCGAACCCGGCGAAGCGCCACTCGTCGCCGCTCTGCACCTCGGCCACCGTGATGATCGCCTCCGGATCGCGCAGCGAGCGCCGGATGTCCTCGGGCGGCGTGCGCCGGGCCGGCTCGTACACCCGGTGCTCGATGTCGAGCATGGTGGGCAGAAACCGCTCCGCCTCGGCCGCGCCGATGGTCCGGATCCGATAGACCGGCGTGGCGCGCGGCGGCCGCGGCGTCGGCACCGGGTCGTCCCACACCGGCGGCTGCGCGCCCGGGTGGGCGTCGAGCCAGGCCAGCGAGCGGCGGATCGCGACGAACAGCAGATCCACCTCGCGCACCAGGTAGCTCTCCGACAGCCGGTAGCGCACGGTGCGCTCGCCACAGCCGAACGAGATCGCCCCGCGCCAGAAGCGCTGGCCCAGGTACGCGGCCAGGTGGGCCGGGCTGGGCAGATCGAACCCGAACGCGAAGCCCTTGGCGCGCGGCTCGCCGACCAGGTGGGGGAAGCCCTGGGCCAGCTGGCGCAGGCGGATCATGACCAGCTTCTCGATGCGGTCGGCCGAGTGCTCGGTCGACACCATGTCGGCGTGCATGCGCCCGCGGATGAGCGAGGCGGCGTGGACCGAGGTCGGCTCCGGGTCCTCGAACCGGCTCATGCACACGCCGACCTGGGCCCGCTTGGCGAAGGTGACCGCGTCCGGGTAATCGGGCCGGCCGCGGAAGTTCACCAGGTTGAACTCCTCGTGCCAGGCGAAGCTGCCGCCCAGGGCAAAGCCGGTCTGCACCTCGTCGAACACCAGCGGCGCGGCGTGGTGGCGGGTGAGCAGCCGGAGCGCGCGGAAGAAGCGCGTGGTCGCGTAGCGATCCCCGCCCTCGGCCTGCATCGGCTCCACGATGCATGCGAAGTAGCGGCCGGTCGACAGCGCCTCGTGCACCGCGGCCAGCGACGCGACCTCGGCGGCGAGCAGCTCGTCGTCCTCCGGATCGCCGAACCGGCTCTCCAGCGCGGGGATGTCGCCGGTCCCGGCCGCCGCGTAGTAGCCGGACGGCGCCTCGGGCTGCTCCGCCATCGGCGAGTGCCACACCGGGAACGGGCAGAAGGTGACCTCGTAGCCGGCCAGCTCGAACGGCGCCCGCTTGGCCGGGTTCCAGCTGGCGTGCAGGGTGAGCAGCGTGCGGCCGTGGAAGCCGCCCTCGAACGCGAGCACCTTGTCGGCCCGGGCCGGCCCGTTCAGCCGGCAGAGGGCCAGCGCCTTCTCGTTGGCCTCGGCGCCGCTGTTGGTGAAGGTGACGTGGGGCAGCCCGGAGACCAGCTGGCGCAGCGCGGTGGCCAGCTCCTCGGCGGCGGCGTCCTCGTTGCACGTGGTGTCGCGCGAGCTGACCAGGGTGTCGCCGAACGCGCCCTCGACGAAGCCCTGGACCACGTGCGACTCGGCGAAGCCGCCGCACTGGGTCGCGGTCTGGCTCATCCCGTCGAGCACGGCGATCGGGTCGTCGTCGATCGACACGAACCACGGCCCGGACGAGCGCAGGTGATCGAACACCGGCGGCTTCTTCTCCTCGACCACGCGGTCGCCGGCGTAGAGCCGGCGCAGCCAGGCGGCCGACTGGGGCAGCCCGCCGCCCACCGGCAGGCGCAGGTCGCGCGGGCGCGGCAGGTCGAGCAGGTTGCGGGCCGCCTCGGCCTCCTCCTCGCGCGCGTGCTGGGCGGCCAGCCGGTCGAGATCGGGGGCCGGCATCAGCTCGACCAGCTGCGGGTGGAGCTGGCCCCAGCCGATCACGTTCTCCTGGACCGCGACCGGGTAGACCACGTTGCGCGGCGCGTGCGAGCCGGCCGGGCGGTAGTTGCCGCTGCGCCCGACCCCGCCGAACGGCAGCTGCGCGCTGGCCAGGTTGGTCGACCGGTTGCGGTTGACGATGCCGGAGTGGGTCTCGCGGTAGAAGCGCTCGAACCGCTCGTCGTCGGCGGTGAAGATGCTGGTCGCCATCCCGAACTGGCTGGCCCGCAAGACGGCGATCGCCTCGTCGTCGTCGGCGACCGGCTCGATCGCGAGATCGGGGCCGAACATCTCCTCGTCGGTGTAGCCGGGGATGTGGTGGCGCCCGCGCGGCAGCACGTGGAGCGACGGCGACAGGAAGAAGCGCTCCTCGTCGGACGCCCACGGCCCGGTCAGGCCATCCACCACCGGCTCGGCCCCGGCCGCGCGCGCGGCCCGCATCCCGGCGATGACCCGCGCCCGCCCGCCTGCGGTGGCGAGCGGCCCGGCGAAGCTGCGCGGGTCGTCCGGATCGCCGAACCGCAGCGCGGAGACCAGGCTGCGCGTGACGTCGACCAGCGCCTCGGCCCGGTCGGCCTGGACCAGCACTCGATCGGTGGCGGTGCAGCGCTGCCCGGTGGTGAGGTAGCCGCCCAGCACCAGCTCGTGGGCGGCCTGGTGCAGATCGGCGTCGTCGAGCACCACCGCGACGTTCTTGCCGCCCATCTCGAGGGCGAGCAGCACCTCGGGCCGATCGAGGCAGGCCTGGGCCAGCTGGCGGCCGACCCGGAACGACCCGGTGAAGCAGATCCCGCGCACCGCGGTGTGGGCGACCATCGCCGCGCCGGCCGCCGGGCCGCCGTGGACCAGGTTGAACACTCCCGGCGGGAGCCCGGCGGCGTGGGCCGCCTCGGCGTAGCGCTGGGCGGCGAGCGGCGTGACCTCGCTCGGCTTGACCACCACCGCGTTGCCGGTGAACAGCGCCGGGATGACGTGGGCGTGGCAGAGGTGGAGCGGGAAGTTGAACGGCCCGATGACGCCGACCACGCCGAGCGGGTGGTGGCGCAGCTTCTCGCTCGGCCGGCCGGGAACCGTCTGATCGGCGAGATCCCGGGCCACCCGCCGGTGCACCAGATCGAACCGGACCAGGAGCAGCTGCACCTCGGCGGCGGCCTCGCTGCGCAGCTTGCCGGTCTCCAGCACGATCGCCTCGGCCAGGTCGGCGGCGCGATCGGCCAGCGCCTGGCGGAACCGGTCCAGGTGCGCGGCGCGCTCGGCCAGGCCGAGCCGGGCCCAGGCCGGGGCGGCCGCGGCAGCCGCGTCACACGCCTCGGTCATCCGCGCGGGCGACCAGGCCGATTCGAGCACGCGGGCGCCCGCGCGGGCCGGATTGGTCGAGATCAGGGGCTCGCCGATCGGGGCATGGAATCGGCCGGCGAGATAATCGCCGAGCGGGCGCAGAGCGGCAGGAGGCGGCTGTCGTTCAGAAACCACGGGCCCAGTGTACCCGGCCGGAGGCGAAAGCGGCGCGAGTGGCCGGTTGTGCGGACGGGTGGCCAGGAGGTGAGAGGTCGGCCGTCGTAGGTGTATATTCGACCACCTAAGTGGCTTGTCTGGTTTTCCAAGCCGGACCCAACGCCGGCAGACGCTACAAGCTCGGCGAGGGCGACTACATCATCGGCCGCCGGTCCGATTGCCAGATCTTCGTGCCCGACATGCGCGTGTCGCGTCAGCACGCGCGCATCAGGCGCGAGAACCAGCAGTGGGCGATCGAGGACCTCGGCTCCAACAACGGCACCTACGTCAATGGCCAGCGGGTGCAGTCGGGCATCCTCCACGACCAGGATGAGATCGTCATCGCCAACAACCGCATCCGGGTCGAGCTGCCCGACGCGGCGCCCAAGGGGCGGAGCGAGTACGACGCGCACGTCACCGTCGTGGATCTCAAGAGCCCGAGCCTGGTGTTGTCGTCGGAGGATGCGTCGGACAGCCAGCGCTTCTGGCACAGCTCGGCGATCCTCGCCGGCGTGCAGGACAGCCTGCGCGAGCAGCGCCTGCTCGAGCGCAAGCTGAGCGCGATCTCGTCGATCCTCGAGATCGCGGCGCGCTCGCACGAGCCGAACCAGCTGCTCGACGCGCTGTGCGGCGCGCTGCTCGAGCTGTTCCCGTCGGCCGATTCGGTCGGCGTCCTGGTCGAGGACGAGAAGACGCGCGAGCTCAAGGCGATCACCCACCGCTCGCGTCGCGCCAACGGTCCCCAGGTCAGCGACATCCGCGTGCCCGGCACGATCATCCAGCACGTGGTGCAGGACAAGCGCGGCATCCTCCTGCACGACGCATCCGGCGCGATCCCGGTGGTGGTGAGCGGGACGATCACCAAGGCGGCCGGGACCACCGCACTGTCGACGACGTCCAGCCCGACCCCGGCCACCGGGGTGCCGACCGACGGCAAGGCGGCGGCGGTGGCGACCGCGGCGGTCGAGACGCCGGCCGGCTCGCGCATGGGCGCGCCGATCCAGGCCCACAACAGCCACTACGGGGTCTTCTATGTGGAGAGCGCGGCGCGCGCGTTCCGCCAGGAGGACGTCGATCTGCTGACCAGCGTGGCGGCCCAGGCCGGGCTCGCCATCCACGCCACTCGCATGCAGCACCAGGTGCTGCTGAAGCAGCGGCTCGAGCGCGACCTGCGGGTGGCGCGGCAGATCCAGCGCTCGCTCCTGCCGGCCAAGCCGCCCGACGTGGTCGGGCTCGAGTTCGCGGTCCACTACGAGCCGGCCTACGAGATCGGCGGCGACTTCTACGACTTCATCTGGCACGACAAGAGCCACCTGGCGATCGTGATCGGCGACGTCGCCGGCAAGGCGATCAGCGCGGCGCTGTACATGGCGCGGCTGACCAGCGAGCTGCGCTCGCGGGCGGGCATCGCGCGCACGCCGGCGCGGCTCCTGCGCCGGGTCAACCAGGAGATGCTGCAGCTCGGCGACGAGGGGATGTTCGCCACGCTGACCTACGCGATCTACGACCTCAGCAGCCGGACGCTGGTGTTCACCAACGCCGGCCACGTGGTGCCGCTGCTGCGCCGCGAGGGCCGGGTCTATCCGCTCCACGCCGAGCGGGCCCACGTCGCGCCGATCGGCGTGATGCCGCAGATGGAGGTGGGCGAGGCGCGGGTGCAGCTCCACTCCGGCGACCTGCTCGTGCTCACCACCGACGGCATCCACGAGGCGCGCGACGCGCAGGGCAACGAGTACGGCATCAAGCGGCTGTCGCGGCGGATCCGGTCGGCCCGGGGCGGGCCGGACGACGTGGTGAAGGCAATCCTGCAGGACGTGGACAGCCACGTGGCCAGCGGCAGCCAGGGCGACGACATCACGATCGTCGTGATGGGCGTGGGCGCCAAGCGCGCGCGCCGGCGCACCGACACCATCCCGGGCGTCGCGCCCGGCGACCCGCTCCCCCCCGAGCCGGAGGGCGAGCCGGGCGAGCCGGAGTCTCCCGAGGCTTAGGCCCAAGGGGCCGGAAAGAAAGACTCTTCCACCTGCCCGCTCGGCTTGTCCGGGTAGGGAGCGTGTGGCATAGTCCGTCGCCCCCGAAGGAAGGACGCAGAACCATGGCGAAAAAAGGCGGCCGCGAGCTCATCCGCCTGGTGTCGACCGCCGGCACCGGATACTTCTACACGACCTCCAAGAACAAGAAGCGCACGCCGGACAAGCTGGTCTTCAAGAAGTACGACCCGGTCCTCCGCAAGCACGTCGAGTTCAAGGAGTCGAAGATCTGATCGTTCAGGTCTTCCTCTCCCAAGTTCTCCAGTCAGTTCTCTAGATCGATTTCGAGGCAGCCATGTCGCGCGTCTGTCAGGTCACCGGAAAGAAGGCCCTGGTCGGGAACCGGGTCAGTCACTCGAACCACAAGACCAAGCGCCGCCTGGAGGTGAACCTCCGCAACAAGCGCTTCTGGTTCGAGGAGGAGAGCCGCTGGCTCCGCCTGCGCCTGTCGGCGCGGGCCATGCGGCTCATCGACAAGCAGGGCCTCGCCCAGGTGGTGAGGGACATGCGCGCGCGCGGCGAGAAGGTCTGATCGCGCGCAGCGGAGCCGGGTGTCGCGCCGTCCTGGTCGCGGCCCTGGCAGCGTGCGGTGGTGGCAGGTCCGGGCCGGGTGCCGATCAGGCGCCGCCCGGGACCGAGTGGATGGTGAAGCTGGCCGGACAGGCCAGCGCCCGCGGCGTGGCGGCGCTGCCCGGCGGCGGCGCGGTCGCGGTGGGCGGCTTCGAGGGGTCGCTCGCGGCCGGCTCGGCCGCGCTGACCAGCGCTGGTCGCGGCGACGGGTTCGCGCTCGGGCTCTCGCCGGCCGGCGACGTGGTCTGGAGCGCGGCGCTGCGCGGCGCCGGCGACCAGGATCTGACCGCGGTCGCGTCGGGGACCGGCGGCGCGCTGGCGGTGGCGGGGACATCGACCGGTCCGGCCGAGCTGGGCGGCAAGCCGATCGCGACGAGCGGTCAGCCCGGCGCGATCGCCGCCCGGCTCGATGCGCGCGGCCAGGTGGTGTGGACGCGGTCGATCGCGGCGACCGACTACGCGGTGCCGACCGCGCTGGCGTGGACGGCCGACGGTGATGTGGTCGTGGCCGGCTACTTCGCCGGCTCGCTGGATCCGGGCGGGGCGGCCCTGGTCGGCGCGGGCAGCCTCGACGTCTGGGTCGCGCGCCTGGCCGGGGGTGACGGCCGGGTGGTCTGGCTGCACCGAGCGGGCGGGCCGGGCGCGGACTCGCCCCACGCGATCGTCGCGGTCGGCGACGGCGCGGTGGTGGCCGGCTCGTTCCAGCGCTGGGCCGACTTCTCGAGCTCGACGGTGCGCGGGGCCGACCAGAGCGCCGACCCGTTCGTGGCGCTGGTCGGCGTGGACGGGTTCGGCTGGGCGCGCTCGTTCGCGGCCGACGGGGCCGGCGCCGCCCTCGGGCTGTGCGCCGCCGCCGACGGACGGCTGGCCGTGGCGATGACCATCGCCGGCGTGATCGAGGTCGGCGGCGATCGGGTCGCCAGCGGCGGGGAGTCGCGCGGGCTGGTCGCGCTGCTCGACGCGAGCGGCGAGCCGGCGTGGGCCCGACCGGTGGACCAGAGTCGATCGGCCGACGCGGTCGCATGCGGCGCGCGCGGCGTGACGGTGGTCGGTGCGCCGGACGACGGCGTCGGCTACGCGGCGATGTTCTCGCCGGCGGGCGCGCCAGGCTGGTCGCGCCCGCTCGAGCTCGCCCCGGCGGCGATCGCCGCCAGCGGCGACGGCGCGGTGGTCGGCGGCGGCGGCTTCATCGCCCGGCTGCGCGGCCGCTGATCGACCGACTGACTGATCGGCCGATCGATCGCGCGGTGCTCTACAGGCCGAACAGGAGCCGGTCCGGGCTCTCGATGCGCTGCTTGACCCCGACCAGGAACGACACCGCCTCGCGCCCGTCGACCACGCGGTGATCGTAGGTCAGCGCCAGGTACATGATCGGGCGGACGTGCACGGTGCCGCCGGTGGCGACCGGGCGGTCGACGATGTTGTGCATGCCGAGGATGCCGGTCTGCGGGTAGTTGAGCAGCGGCGTGGACAGCATCGATCCGAAGATGCCGCCGTTGGTGATCGTGAAGGTGGCGCCGGTCAGGTCGTCGAGGGTGAGCTTGCCGGCGCGGGCGCGGGCGGCCAGCTCGCCGATGCCCTTCTCGATCTCGGCGAAGCCGCGCCGGTCGACGTCGCGGAGGACCGGCACGATGAGGCCGCGGTCGGTCTGCACCGCGATGCCCAGGTCGTAGTGCTTCTTGTAGACGATCGCGTCGCCGCGCACCTCGGCGTTCAGCCCCGGGAACGCCTCGAGCGCGGCGATCGCGGCCCGGGCGAAGAAGGACATGAAGCCGAGCTTGACCCCGTGGCGCTCGGCGAACTCCTGCTTGTAGCGGTCGCGCAGCTCGATGACCCGGCTCATGTCCACCTCGTTGAAGGTGGTGAGCGCGGCGGCCGACTGCTGCGCCTCGACCAGACGCTGGGCGATCCGCTTGCGGATCGGCGTCATCGGCACCACTTCCTCGCGGTCGCCGGCCTGGGCCGGCGCGGCCGGTGCCGGCGCGCGAGCGGATGCCGGCGCCGCGGCGGGTGCCGCCGGCGCGGCGGCCGGGGTGGCAGCGGCGGTCGGCGTGCGGGCCGCGGCGGCTGGATCGGCCGCGACCGGCGGAGGCGTGGTCTCCTCGCGCCGGGCGCGCCGCATCGAAGGGCTGAGCCGCCGACCCTCGCCGTTGTCGCCGCGCGGCGCGGGCGCGGGCGCCGATGCCGGTACGGCGGCGGCGCGGGTCGTGGCCTTGTCGGCCGACGGCTTTTCCGCCGGCGCCTGTTCGGCCTGTGCCTTGGCGGGCGCGGCCTTCTCGGCCGACGGCGCGGCCTTGGCCTGCCCGGCCGGCGCCGCGGCCTTGCCCTTGGCCGGCGCGGCCGCCTGTCCCTTGCCCTGCGCCGGCGCGGGCTCGGGCTCCTTTGCCACCTTGGCCGGCGCGGTCGCGTCCGCCTCCGCCGGGTCGCTGGCCGGGACCGCGGCCTCCGCTCCGCCGGCCGAGATCGTGCCGACCACGTCGCCGACCCTGACCGTCGCCCCCTCGGCGAACTTCTGCTCCGACAGCGCGCCGGCGCTCGGGGCCGGCAGGTCGACGGTGATCTTGTCGGTCTCGAGCGCCAGCACCGGCTCGTCGGCCTCCACGTGGTCGCCGACGTTCTTGTGCCAGCGACTGATGACCGCCTCGGTGATCGACTCGCCCAGCGCCGGCACGACCAGGTCAGGCATCTTGCATCCCCTCTCGTCTCGCGCGTCAGTCTGTGGCTGCGGCCGTGGCCGCGGCCGTCGTTGCAGCCGTGGCCGTGGCCGTGGCCGGCCGGGCGAACGCGGCGTCGTAGATCTGCCGCTGTTCGATCTGGTGCGCCTTGTGCGACCCGGTGGCCGGGCTGGCGCTCTCGACCCGGCTCACCGCCGCCACCGACTGGTGGCCGAACACATCGGCCAGCCGGGGCAGGATGAACTGGCGAGCCCCCATGTTGGCCGGCTCGTCCTGCACCCACACGATGGCGCGCACCCCGGTGTACGGGGCCAGCGCCGCGCGCAGCTCGTCGGGCCACCACGGGTAGAACTGCTCGATCCGGACGATCGCGACCCGCTCGTCCTTGCGCGTCTTGCGCTCCTCGACGAGGTCGTAGTAGATGCGGCCGGAGCAGAGGATCACGCGGTCGACCTGCTCCGCCACCACGTCGGTGTCGGGGATGAAGCGGAGGAAGCGGCCCTCGGTCAGCTCCTCGAGCCGCGAGCTGGCCGCCGGCAGGCGCAACAGGCTCTTCGGGGTCAGGACCACCAGCGGCTTGCGCAGCGGGCGCAGCACCTGCCGGCGCAGCATGTGGAACATCTGGGCCGGCGTGCTCGGCTGGACGATGAGCATGTTGTCCTCGGCCGCCCCCTGCAGGAAGCGCTCGACGCGCGCGCTCGAGTGCTCGGGCCCCTGCCCCTCGTAGCCGTGCGGCAGCAACAGCACCAGGCCGGACAGCCGGTGCCACTTGTCCTCCGACGACATGATGAACTGATCGATGATCACCTGGGCGCCGTTGGCGAAGTCGCCGAACTGCGCCTCCCAGATGACCAGGCCGTCCGGGTAGTCGAGCGAGTAGCCGAACTCGAAGCCCATCACCGCGGCCTCGCTGAGCGGGCTGTCGTAGATCCGGCACTCCCCCTGGTCCTGATGCAGGTGGCCGAGCCCCATGTGCTCGGTGCCGGTGTCGACGTCGACGATCATCGCGTGGCGGTGGCTGAAGGTGCCGCGGCAGCTGTCCTGCCCGCTCAGCCGGACCATGTGTCCGTCCCAGAGGAGCGTGCCGTAGGCGAGCATCTCGCCCATGCCCCAGTCGAGGGGACGCTCGCCCCGCCCCATCTTGAGCCGCTCGTCGAGCAGCTTCTTCACCTTGGGGTGGGCGTTGATCCCGTCCGGGATCGCGTTCATCCGCTCCGACACCTCGCGCAGGCGCTCGGCCGGGACGCCGGTGGCGACGTCCGGCACGTTGGCGGCCGGCCCGCCGAGGTAGCCGGCCCAGATGCCGCCGAACGACGAGATGACCGGGCGCTTGTCGGCCGCGCGGGCCAGCTCCAGCTCGCGCTCGTACTCGGCGCGGTAGCGCGCGCGCACCGCGGCGACGTCCTGGGCGGTCAGGACGCCCTCCTCGATCAGCTTGGCGCCGTAGATGGCGTCGATCGGCTGCTTCTGCTGGATCCGCCGGTACATGACCGGCTGGGTGAAGCTCGGCTCATCCATCTCGTTGTGGCCGAACTTGCGGTAGCAGAACATGTCGATGACCACGTCGCTCTGGAACTGCGCGCGGTACTCCATCGCCATCTCGACCACCCGGTAGACCGCGTCCAGGTCCTCGCCGTTCACGTGCCAGATCGGGCACTGGATCATCATCGCCATGTCGGTGCAGTAGGGCGTCGAGCGCGCCTCCTGCGGGCTGGCGGTGAAGCCGATCTGGTTGTTGACGATGAGGTGGACGGTGCCGCCGGTGCGGTAGCCGTGCAGGTTGCTGAGCTGGAGCGTCTCGGCGACCAGGCCCTGGCCGGCGAACGCGGCGTCGCCGTGGAGGAGGATGCCGAGGATGCGCCGGCGGACCCAGTCCTTGTGTCGGCGCTGCTTGCCCCGCACCCGCCCGACCACCACCGGATCGACCGCCTCGAGGTGGCTCGGGTTGAACGCGAGCGAGACGTGCATCGCGTTGCCGTCGCGGTCCTCGCGGTCGCACGAGTAGCCCAGGTGGTACTTCACGTCGCCGCCGCCCAGGGTCGCCTCGGGCTCGATGTCCTGGAACTCGCCGAACAGATCGCGCGCGCGCCGCTGCATGGTCTGCACCATGACGGTCAGGCGCCCGCGGTGGGCCATGCCGACCACCGCCTCGATCGAGCCGAGCCGCCCCGCCGCGTTGAGGACCTCCTCCAGCATCGGGATCAGCGTCTCGGAGCCCTCGAGCGAGAAGCGCTTGGTGCCGGGGAACTTGGTGTGGCAGAAGCGCTCGAACGTCTCGGCGCCGATCAGCTTCTCCAGCATCGCGCGCCGGATCGGGGCGGGCGGCTTCGCGCCGTTGGCCGCGCGCTCCATGCGGCGGTTGAGCCACTCGCGCTTGCGCGGATTCTGGATGTGGACCGACTCGAGCCCGACCGAGCCGCTGTAGGTGCGCCTCAGCCGATCGAGGACCTCGCGCAGGGTGGCGCGGGTGGTCCCGAACAGGCCACCGGTCGGGAACTCGCGGTCGAGATCCTCCTCGGTGAAGCCGTGGTGCTCCGGCTCGAGCTCGACCGTCTCGGGCACCGCGAGCAGGCCGAGCGGATCGAGGTTGGCGGCCTGGTGACCGAAGCTGCGATAGGCGTGGACCAGCGGCCAGATCCCGAACAGGTGCTCGCCCGCCGGCGTGGGCTTGACGGCCGGTGCGGGCGGCAGCGCGGGCAGCGCGGGAGCGCCGGCCGGCTCGAGGCGCGGGGCCGGCGGCGGCGGGCCCTCGACGCGCTGCGCCACCGGATCACCCGGCGTGGCGGGCAGCGACGCCACCGAGCGCGCCAGGGCTGCCACTGTCTCCGGTGCCTGGCCGTTCAGGAACAGCTCTCTCCAGGCGGGGTCGACCGAGTCCGGGTCGCTGCGGTACTGCGTGTAGATCTCGTCCAGGAGCTCCATGCTCTGGCCGAGACTCACCGGGTCGACTGACACGGGGCAAATCCTAGCCCGAATCTCACACCGCGTCACCGTGTCAACCCGCGAGGTTGCATCACGCGCGGCGTCGACGCGGCGCGCGCGAGCGCGGCGGTCGGCCGGCTACCGGTCGCGGCGCGGCGCGGCGCGCGGATGGGCCCGCCGCTCGAGCGCGTCGACCTCCTCGGCCGGCCAGGCCGGGTCGTCCTCGACGACGATCGGCCCCGCGCGGGTCAGCGCGTCGAGCGCGACCGCCTCGAGCACGGGATGGCCGGTGATCCGGATCGCCCCGCCGACCCGGCGCAGCGCACCCAGGTCCAGGCGCAGGAGCGAGAGGTTGTCGCGCACGGTCAGGTCGCCACCGACCTCGACCAGGTGATGGAGCGAGGCGGTCTCGAGCTGGCGGTTGTTCTCGATCACGACGTCGCCGCCAACCGAGACCAGGCCGGGCAGGAACACGCTGCCCAGCTCGATGTT
>Ga0193753_10000332_pt1 | contig 46726 bp, 40 predicted proteins | sample H1c2metaG_FD_144925 | JGI IMG/M metagenome (GOLD analysis project Ga0193753, IMG submission 144925) | Soil microbial communities from a riparian zone of the East river system, Colorado, United States - H1c2 | ecosystem: Environmental > Terrestrial > Soil > Riparian zone | place: USA: East...
CTGCCGGGTTTGCGCGGCGACACCGCCAAACCCGGCAGCGGTTATCACTCCCGCTTCAGGCACGACGACGAGGTGGCCCAGCCCGGCTATTACGCGGTGACACTGGACGATTACAAGATCCGCGCCGAACTCACCGCCAGCGAACGCGTCGGCGTGCACCGCTACACCTTCCCGAAAGGCAAACCGGCGCATGTACTGGTCGACCTGCGCACCAGCATGTACGACTACCCGGGCAAGACGCTGTGGTCGCGGTTGCGCGTGCGCGCCGACGGCACCGTCACCGGCTTCCGCGAGACGCGTGGCTGGGCGCCGGGGCGGCAGCTGTATTTCGCGATGCGTTTTTCGAAACCGCTCAGCGGGCATGCGCTGCACGATACCGAGCAGAACGTCGCCTACAAGGGTTTTCCCCCGCCGGGCGAGAAGGCGCCGGCCGAGCGCGCGCAGATCGAAGGCCGCGAGCTGGTCGGCGTGTTCGATTTCGCGCAGGCGCAGGGCGCGCAACTGGTGGTCAAGGTGTCGATCTCGCCGGTCAGCGAGGACAACGCCATCGCCAACCTGGATGCCGAGATGCCGGATTGGGATTTCGATGCGATGCGTGGCAAGGCGCGCGTGGCTTGGACGCAGGCCTTGTCGGCGGTCGACGTCGACGCGCCGGCGCCGATGCGCAAGAGCTTCTACACCGCGATGTACCACACGCTGATGGGCCCGAGCCTGTTCATGGACAGCGACGGACGTTATCGCGGTCCGGACAATGCGGTACACCAGGCGAAAGGCTTCCGTAACCACTCCACGTTCTCGTTGTGGGACACGTACCGCGCGCTGCATCCGTTGCTGACCTTGATCCAGCCGCCGCAGCGCACCAACGATTTCGTCAACTCGTTGCTCGCCGCGCGCCGCGACAGCCCTTACGGCGTGCTGCCGGTGTGGGCGTTCCATGGCCTGGAGACGTGGTGCATGATCGGCTACCACGCGGTACCGGTGATCGCCGACGCCTATATGAAGGGCATCCGTGGCTACGACGCTGACGAAGCGCTCGCCGCGATGGTCGCCAGCGCCAGCTACGGGCCTTACGACGGCATCGCGCAGTACATGGAACTGGGTTACGTGCCGATCGACGAGGAAGGCGAAGCCGCTTCCAAGACGCTGGAATATGCCTTCGACGACTGGACCATCGTGCGCGTGGCCGAGTCGATGGGCCGCAAGGATGTCGCCGCGAATTTCGGCAAACGCGCCGGCAACTGGCGGCACGCTTTCGACGCCAAGACCGGTTTCATGCGCGCGCGCAAGCGCGACGGCAGTTTTCGCGAACCCTTCGATCCGACCGTCAGCGGCTACGGCAGCGACTACACCGAAGGCAATGCCTGGCAGTATTCCTGGTACGTGCCGCAGGACGTCGCGGGCCTGGCGCGGTCGCTGGGTGGCGACGCCAAGCTGGTCGACAAGCTCGACCAGGTATTCGACGCCAAGGTCGATCCGAAGACCTTCGAGCACATGGAAGACATCACCGGGCTGATCGGCTGGTACGCGCACGGCAACGAGCCCAGCCACCACGTCGCTTATCTGTATGCGTACGCAGGGCAGCCGTGGCGCACGCAGGAACGGCTGAAGCAGATCATGGACAGCCAGTACGCGCCGCGTCCCGATGGCCTGGCCGGCAATGACGACCTGGGCCAGATGTCGGCCTGGTTCGTGTTCACCGCGCTCGGCTTCTATCCGGTGGCGCCGGCCAGCAACCAGTACGTGATCGGCCGTCCGTTCCTGCCGCGCGCAACGCTGAATCTGCCCAACGGTAAGCGATTCACTGTGATCGCTGAAGGCCTGGACGATGCGCACACCTATATCGGCAGCGCCACCCTCAACGGCAAGCCGCTGCCGCGCGCGTACATCGAGCATGGCGAGATCATGGGCGGCGGCGAGTTGAAGTTCACGATGCAGGCGCAGCCGAATAAGGAATGGGCGACGGTTTCGTCGCAGCGACCATATTCGATGTCCGCGGAGTAGCGGCCGTCATTCCGGCGCAAGCCGGGGCCTGCGTGTTGGTTGCGTGGCGGCTGGTTACATGGACAAGAGCTTCCGGGCTTTGCCCGGGTCACTTTCTTTGTTAGCCCAAAGAAAGTAACCAACCTTCGTCATCCCAGCGCAAGCTGGGACCCATTTTGATCTTGCCCTTACCGTCATCCCGGCGAACGCCGGGATCCAGGCCGGCGTCTGCGTATCGGTTGCGCGGTGGCTGGTTACATGGACAAAGGCTTCCGGGCTTTGCCCGGGTCACTTTCTTTGTTGGCCCGAAGAAAGTAACCAACCTTCGTCATCCCAGCGCAAGCTGGGACCCATTTTGATCTTGCCCTTACCGTCATCCCGGTGAACGCCGGGATCCAGGCCGGCGTCTGCGTATCGGTTGCGCGGTGGCTGGTTACATGGACAAAGGCTTCCGGGCTTTGCCCGGGTCACTTTCTTTGTTGGCCCAAAGAAAGTAACCAAAGAAAGGGCCTCCAAGCCTCATGGCAATGCCGTCATCGGGTCGATGCGCGTGCTGCCGCCTTTCGTCGCAGGCCGCCTTCTTGTCCGCAGTTCGGATTTGGATGCGGAATTTAGTAGAAGGTCGCTTCGGCGGGACCGGGTCTGGGATGAACCCTCTGCACCCACGAAACAAACTTCGGAGCGGCGTGAGGAAAGCCGGCGACGACGGGAATCCTTAGCGCCCGTCTGCCGCAACGGCGACCAAATTCAGAAGTCGTTAGGCCCTTTCTTTGGTTACTTTCTTTGGGCCAACAAAGAAAGTGACCCGGGCGCAGCCCGGAAGCTTTTGTCCATGTAACCAGCCGCCGCGCAACCAACATCCGGAAACCAAGACCCCAGCTCGAAACAGAGAAAAAAGTCTATCGCGCCACTCCCAGGACAGCTTTTCCGGCGCTATCGCAAGATTACTTGCACTTCAGGCACAATCGCCCGGACTGGGGAGGTGCCGATGTCATTGCTGGAAACCGTAGAGCACGAAACCGCGCCGTCGCCGCAATGGACCGTGTTGTGGCTGCACGGCCTGGGCGCCGATGGCCACGACTTCGCGCCGATCGTGCCGGAGCTGGTGCGGCGCGAATGGCCGGCGCTGCGCTTCGTGTTTCCGCATGCGCCGCAACGCGCGGTCACCATCAACGGCGGCATGCGCATGCGCGCCTGGTACGACATCCGCGATTTCGACCTGGCCAACCGAGCCGACGAAACCGGCGTGCAGGAATCGGTCGCGCAGGTCGAAGCGCTGATCGCGCGCGAGAACGAGCGCGGCGTGCCGGCCTCGCGGCTCGTGCTCGCCGGCTTTTCGCAGGGCGGCGCGATCGCGCTGGCCGCGGGCCTGCGTCGCAGCGAGCCGCTGGCGGGGCTGGTCGGCCTGTCGAGTTACCTGCCCGCCGCCAACAGGGCCGCGGAATTCCTGGTCGAGAGCGCGACGGCGCAACCGGTGTTCATGGCGCACGGCACCCAGGATCCGGTGGTGCCGTTCGCGGCCGGCGAGCACAGCGCGGCCTTGCTGAAGATGCTCGGCTTCGCCGTCGACTGGCGCAGTTATCCGATGGCGCACCAGGTCTGCGCGGAAGAAATCAACGATCTCGGCGACTGGCTGTCGCGCCTGTTCGCTTCGCCCTGAGCCATGGCCGCGCCGCGACCCGCCGAATTGTGGTTCCCGGACCTGTGCAAGCTGCATCGTGTCGGCACGCTGCTCGGCCTGGCCGAGCTGGCGGTGATCGTGGTGGTGCTGGCGCCCGACGGCGCGCGCGGCTGGGATGCGGGTGCGTTGCTGCGCGCGAGCGGTTTCGCCTTGTGGCTGGCGCTGACGGTGGCGGTGCTGCTGTGCCGGATGCGGCGCAGCCTGTCGCAGCGGACGCCGCGCACCGGTTCCCTGCTCGCCGTCGCATTGGCCTGCGCAGTGGCGATCATCGCCGCCGGCATCGTGCATGCCCTGTTCGCCAGTGTCGGCGCGAACAAGGGGCTGCCCGGGTTCTGGCGCTTCGTCGGCGGCAGCGCCGCGATCGTGGCGTTGATCACCGCGCTGGCCTTGCGCTACTTCTACGTGATCGACGGCTGGCGCGCGCAGGTTAACGCCAATGCGCGCGCCGAAGCCGATGCGCTGCAGGCGCGCATCCGTCCGCATTTCCTGTTCAACAGCATGAACCTGATCGCCAGCCTGCTGCGCAGCCAGCCTGCGGTGGCCGAACGCGCGGTGCTGGATCTTTCCGATCTGTTCCGCGCCGCGCTGGATGCCGGCGAAACCAATTCCAGCCTGGCCGAGGAAGTCGAACTGGCCGAACGCTACCTGGCGATCGAATCGCTGCGCCTGGGCGAGCGGTTGTCGATCGGCTGGCGCAGGCAGGAGCCGTTGCCGTGGTCGCTGCCGATGCCGCGGCTGACCCTGCAGCCGCTGGTCGAGAACGCGGTGCTGCACGGGATTTCGCGCCTGCCGGAAGGGGGCAAGGTGGAGATCGAGCTCGAAGCCGATGCCGGCCTGTTGCGGATCCGCGTGCGCAATCCTGCGCCGGCTCCGCAATCGCCCGCTGCCGGCAACGGCGCCGGCCACGCCCAGCGCAATATCGGCCATCGGCTGGCTTATGCCTTCGGACCGCGCGCTCGGATGACCTCCGCCTGGACGGAGGGCTACTATGCCTGCGAGCTCAGCCTGCCGCTGGGCTACGCCAAACGGCCGTGAGAGAGAACCGCGCTTGAAGATAGTCATCGCCGACGACGAACCCCTGGCGCGCGAGCGCTTGCGCGACCTGCTCGCCGAGCAGGCGGGCGTCGAGGTTGTCGCCGAGGCCGGCGACGGCCGCGAAGCGCTGCACGCCTGCGCCGAGCACTCTCCGGACCTGGTGCTGCTGGACATCTCGATGCCCGGCATCGACGGACTGGAGGCGGCGCGTCACCTGGCCGCGTTCGATCCGCGGCCGGCGGTGGTGTTCTGCACCGCCTACGATGCGCACGCGCTGTCGGCGTTCGAGGCGGCGGCGATCGACTACCTGCTCAAGCCGGTGCGTCCGGAACGCCTAGCGGCGGCGCTGGAGCGTGCGCGCACCTTCACCGCCGGCCGCGAGCGCGATGCCGACGCGCATCACGCTGGACGCCGCCGCACGCATCTGTGCGCGCGCATGCGCGGCAGCCTGCGGCTGATTCCGATCGAGGACGTGCACTACCTGCAGGCCGACGAGAAGTACGTGGTGGTGCACCATGCCCGCGGCGAGGACCTGCTGGAGGAATCGCTGAAGTCGCTGGAGGAGGAGTTCGGCGAACGCTTCGTGCGCATCCACCGCAACTGCCTGGTGGCCCGGCACGAGCTGATCGAGCTCAAGCGCGCGCCCGATGGCCACGTGCATGCGATCCTGCGCCACGGCAAGCAGCCGCTGGAAGTCAGCCGGCGTTGCGTGACCGGCCTGAAGGAAACCGTCAAACACCTGTAAGCCGCTCCTACGAAAAGCAACGGCATCCCGCGTGAGCGATAATGCGCGCATGGCCATCCTCCGCATCGCAACCCGCAAAAGCCCGCTCGCGCTGTGGCAGAGCGAGCACGTCGCGGCGCTGCTGCGCGCGGCGCATCCGGGGCTGATCGTGGCGCTGGTGCCGATGAGCACGCGCGGCGACGAGGTGCTGGACCGTTCGCTGGCCGCGATCGGCGGCAAGGGCCTGTTCCTGAAGGAGCTTGAGCTGGCGATGCAGCGCGGCGATGCCGACTGCGCGGTGCATTCCCTGAAGGACGTGCCGATGGAACTGGAAGACGGTTTCGCGTTGCCGGCCATCCTCGAGCGCGCCGACGCCGCGGACGCTTTCGTCAGCAACGCCTTCGCTTCGCTCGATGCGCTGCCGCAGGGCGCACGGGTCGGCACGTCGTCGTTGCGCCGGCAGACGCAGCTACGCGCGCGGCGCCCGGACCTGGCGTTGCTGGACCTGCGCGGCAATGTCAATACGCGGCTGGCCAAGCTCGATGCCGGCGATTACGACGCCATCGTGCTGGCCTGCGCCGGACTGCAGCGGCTGGACCTGGCCTCGCGCATCCGCGCGCGGCTGGATGCGCCCGGTTGGCTGCCTGCGCCGGCGCAGGGCGCGATCGCGATCGAATGCCGCGACGCCGATGCCGCAACGCTGGCGCTGTGCGCTGCGCTCGATCACGCACCCACCCGCATCTGCGTCGAAGCCGAGCGCGCGATGAACCGCACCCTGCACGGCAGCTGCCATGTGCCGGTGGCGGCGCATGCGCGGCTGGATGGCGAGCAGCTATCGCTGCAAGGCCTGGTCGGATCGGTGGAAGACGGCCGCCTGCTGCGTGCCGATGGCCAGGGCCGTGCCGATGCGCCCGAAGCATTGGGTATCGACGTAGCGCGGCGCCTGCTCGATCAGGGTGCTGGAGAGTGGCTGAGCGTGCACGTCTGAGCGGTTGATCTGCTCTTCGTAGGAGCGGCTTCAGCCGCGAGCTCTTGATCTCTTCTTTTTCCTTGTCATCCCGAGCGTAGCGAGGGATCTGCTTGGCCGTGCGCCAACAGCAGATCCCTCGCTACGCTCGGGATGACAGCTGCAGATCAAGAGCTCGCGGCTGAAGCCGCTCCTACGAAGAGCGGGCTACGAAGAGCGGGGGCGATCAGAACGCGTACTGCAGCTTCACCGAGCCTTCGGTATCGGTCGTGGATCCGCCGCCCGTGGCGGTGCGCCGCGTTTCCACCCCGGACATGATCGTCACCTGCGGCCGGATCTCCACATCGAAGGTGATCGCGCTGCGCAGGAAGGTGTTGTTATTGCGCCCGGTTTCCAGCTGCACCTGCTGGCTCAGGCGGGTGCGTTCGCCGAAGCGCTGATTGAGATCGACGCTGGCCCGCGCCACGGGGCCGGTAGTGCCGACGCCATCGTCCACCCACGGCTGCAGGCGGTAACCGGTGCCGAAAATCACCTTGACCTGCGTGTTCGGGCGGCGGATCGCGTCGACGCCGTAACGCGTGCCGACCCGCCAATCCCTGGCATAGCTGTCGATCCAGTCGCGCGATGAGGAAGGCGCGCTCAACTGGAAGCGGTAAACCGGCTGCCCGGGCAGCGGCTGTGGTCCGGGCTTGTCGGCCGTGCCCACGCGCAGAAAGACGCGGTTCGACCACTCGGCATCGCCGCAGACCAGACTCAGGCAGCGCGGCAGCGAGGACAGGCGCGCGGCCTCGACCGCGGCCGCCAGGGGCTGGTCCGGCATCTCGGGCAAAGGCAGCGGTGACAGGGGTTGGCCGATTACGGCGAACCACCAGGCGGCCAACATGGCGGATTTCCTCGTATGTAAACGATTACATCCCGCATTATGCCCTTAATTGATGACCATCCCAAGGCCAGGGCGTGCGATCAGTAGTACTGGCTCACGATGTGTTTAGCCTGGGCAAAAAACAGCCAGCGCTCCACGAAGGTGCCGGCCAGCACGGCCAGCACCGTCAGCGGGAGCAGCAGTGCGGTCGATTTCGGAGAAGCTGCGATCGCCAGTGCCGCGAGCAGCGGCACGCCGGCGAACAGGCTCACGGCCAGCCAGCGCAGCTTGAGCGCATGCTCCCGGGCCACCACGAAAGCCATCTCGCGGGTGATGTAGTTGGCCTCGGTGTGCGGACGCTCGAACACCTCCACCTCGCGCCCCGGCAAGCCGACCGCCGCGCCGCGGGAGGGCAACCGATCGCGGTCGGTTTCGCGCCAGTAGATGAGCTTCAGCACCGCCGCCAGCACGCCCAGCACCGCCAGGATATTGGACAGGCCTGTTTCGGCGCCGCCGGCCGGCAACCGCCATAGCATCAGCACGAACAACAGCGCCGCGCCGCCGAGCAAGGCGAACAGCAGATAGCCCGGCAGCACCAGCGGATGCGTCCAGGCCGGGATCGGCTTCAACGAGGCGTAGATCATCGCCGTGCAGGCGATCGTCGCCAGCGACAGCAGCGTCGTGGCCATGCCCACCAGGGCCAGCAGCGCCGCGGCATCGGGCGTCTTCACGCCGCGCCACAGGAGCACCGCCATCGCCAGCGTCGGCAGATACGTCAGCAGCGCCAGCACGCCTTCGCGCGACAGCCACGACGTGCGCCATTGCGACATGGCGCGCCACGCGCGTTGCGGCTTGCCCAGGTGGCCGAGCGAGCACAGCAGGCCCACGGTCACCAGGACCACGCCGGTCGCGGCCGCGATCAGCTGCATCGACGCCAGTTGCGGCGCCATGCTGCCGCGCGCTTGCAGCAGCATGACCGAGATGCCCAGCCAGACCAGCAGGCCGTAGCCGGCGCCGGAGAGAGTGGTGAAGAAGATGACGGAGAGGGCGGGGTGCATTGAGTGTGGACTTCCTGCTGTGCCGTTTGCTTTTCAGCCGTCATTCCCGCGGAGGCGGGAATCCAGCGACTTTGCTTGGGGGTACAAAGTACGCGAGAAAAGCAAGAAAAGTCACTGGATTCCCGCCTTCGCGGGAATGACGGCTCTTAAGCAGCAACAGACGGCAACTCCGAACCGTGACGCGTTCAGCGGTTCAATATCCGGTCCAGCCAATGGATCGGCGATGCCGCCTTCGATGCGCTGTCGGCGACGGGCTCGCCATCGCCGCAGCGCCGCGGCCGCGGCGGCAGGTAGCGGTTGACCGGCTGGTAGCCCAGTTCAGGCATCAGTGCCACGCCGCCGCGTTCGGCCACCAGTTTCGAGACCTTCGAATTGGGATCGCCGAGGTCGCCGAAATGGCGCGCCTTGGTCGGGCAGGCCTGCACGCAGGCCGGCTGGCGCTCGCTCTCTTCCAGGTTCTCGTTGTAGATGCGGTCCACGCACAGCGTGCATTTCTTCATCACGCCTTCGACATGCGAATACTCGCGCGCGCCGTACGGGCAGGCCCAGCTGCACAGCTTGCAGCCGATGCATTTGTCCTCGTCGACCAGCACGATGCCGTCTTCGGCGCGCTTGTAGCTGGCGCCGGTCGGGCAGACGGTGACGCAGGCCGGCGTTTCGCAATGCAGGCACGAGCGCGGGAAGTGCAGCGTCATCGCCGGCTGCGCGGCTTCGGCGGCGATGCTGTTGGTCGATGCGCAGGCCGCTTTCGGCGCGACTTCGTAACTGTGCACGCGGTTGAACCAGACGCCGGTCGGATCCTTGCCGTAAGGATTCTCGTCGGTCAGCGGTCCGGCGATGCCGCCGGCGTTCCATTCCTTGCAGCTGGTCGCGCAGGCGTGGCAGCCGACGCAGGTGTCCAGATCGATCACCAGGCCGAGTTTGACCTTCGACGGCGGGGGCAGCGCGGTCATCGGTGCGACTTCTTGCGCAACTCGGCGCCATAACGGAGCGGGTTTTCGTTGCCTTCGCCGAAGGAAATCGGCGTGAACTGCGGCTGGGATTCCTGCGCGACATCGTCGATCTTGCGGATCTCCACGCGCAGATCGAACCACGCCGCCTGTCCGGTGACCGGATCGGCATTGGCGTAATCGCTTTTCGGCAGCTTGTCGGAAATCAGATGATTCAACAAGAAACCTTTTTCGCCTTCCGGCGCATCCTTCGCCAAACGCCAGGCGCCCTTGCGCTTGCCGATCGCGTTCCAGCTCCAGACCGTGTCCGGCTGCATGTTGCGGGCGAACTTGGCCTGGACGGTGATTTCGCCGTGGTGCGAATTCACCGCGACCCAATCCAGGTCGGCGATACCGTATTTCGTGCCCGTGTCCGGATGCAAGTACAGATAGTTGCGCGCTGCGATCTGCCGCAGCCAGGCATTCTGCGAACCCCAGGCGTGGTACATGAACATCGGTCGCTGGGTGATCGCCGACAACGGATACTTGTTGTTCACCGCATCGATCTCGGCGCCCTCGAAAGGTTCGTACCAGATCGGCAGCGGATCGAAATAAGTCGCCACGCGCTCGCGATGCTCGGGCGGCGGTTGTTGCGCGCCGTGGCCCTGCGCGGCCAGGCGGAATTTCTGCAGCGTCTCCGAATACAGCTGCAGCACGATCGGCTCGGTGGAGCCGACGAAGCCGAAACGCTGCGCCCATTCCAGATAGCCGCGGTTGGCCATCTTGAAATAGCGCGCATGCTCGGGAATCTCTTCGCGCCAGAAGCCATTGTTGTCGATGTATCGCTGCATCTGCTCGGGGTTCGGTGCGCCCTTGCCGTGCTGCGTGCCGTCCGCACCGCGCCAGCCGGCGAGCAGGCCCACGCCCGGCGCGCGTTCGTGGCGGACGATGTAGTCGGCGTAGTCGCGGTACAGCGGCGAGCCGTCGGCATGCACCATGCCCGGCAAACCCAGCCGCGCACCCAGGTCCAGCAGCACCGACTGGAAGCCGCGCACGTCGCGGCCCTCGCGTTGCGTGGCCGGGTCGAAGATCGGGTGCCGGATCGCATCGGCAGCGCCGTCGGCATCGGAGATCGGGCGATCCAGCAGGCTTATGCAGTCGTGCCGCTCGAGATAGGTGGTGTCCGGCAATATCAGATCGGCGTAAGCCACCATCTCGGACGCATACGCATCGGAATAGATGATATGCGGGATGCGGTATTCGCCGTCCTCGCGCTTGTCGGTGAGCCAGCCCATGGTCTCGCGGGTGTTCATCGCCGAGTTCCAGCTCATGTTGGCCATGAACATCAGCAATGTGTCGATCGGATACGGATCGCCGGCGTGTGCGTTGCGAATCACCGTATGCAGCATGCCGTGCGCCGCCAGCGGGTAGCCCCACGAGAACGCATGGTCGATGCGGCGCGGCTGGCCGTGCGCGTCCACCAGCAGGTCTTCGGGCGCATGCACGAAGCCCAGCGGCGGCGCATCGAGCGCGCCGTTGTCCTTGCGCGTCCTGCCGGGCCGGTTCGGCGGCGGAATGGGTTTCGGGAACGGCGGCTGATAGCGGAACGAGCCCGGCGCATCGACCGCGCCGAGCAGCATCTGCAACAGGTGCAGCGCGCGGCAGGTATGGAAGCCGTTGCTGTGCGCGCTGATGCCGCGCATGGCGTGCATCGCCACCGGACGGCCGATCATTTCCTTGTGCTCGCGGCCCCAGCTGTCGGTCCAGGCGATCGGCAGCGTCAGATTGCTTTCGAAGGCGGCTTCGGCCAGTTCGCGCGCGATGCGGCGGATGGTGTCGGCGGGGATACCGCAGCGTTCGCTGACGGCGTCGGGCGCGTATTGCGGGTCGAGATAGCGTTCGGCGATCAGTTGGAAGACGGGGACGGCGCGGCGGCCGTCTTCAAGCGTGAATTCGCCGACGACAGCCGGCGAAATTCCGACAGCATTTGCGCTTGCTTCTGCTCCCTCCCTTTCGCGCAGCGAAGGGGAGGGTTGGGGAGGGGTGCTTTCGGCCTGCGGCGAGTCTTGCCGCGACTGGCTTACCCCCTCCCAACCTCCCCCTTCGCTTTGCGAAAGGGGAGGAGCAGAAGCGTCGGCTCCGACTCCCCCTTCGCTGCGCGAAAGGGGAGGAGCAGAGCCATCGCGATCCCAGCACAAGGGATTGCCTTCCGCATCGCGCGCGAACAACCCATCGTCCGCACTGCCAGGATTGCGGATCACCAGCCAATGCGCATTGGCATAGCGCACCAGATAATCCAGATCGATGCGATCCATGCGCAACAATTCGTGGATCAGCGCGAACGCGAACAAGCCATCGGTGCCGGGGCGGATGCCGATCCATTCGTCGGCGATCGCGCCATAACCGGTACGCACCGGATTGACCGCGACGATCTTCGCGCCGCTCGCCTTCAAACGGCCCAGGCCGAGCTTGATCGGATTGGAGTCGTGGTCTTCGGCCACGCCCCACAGCATGAAGTAGCGCGCATGCTCCCAGTCCGGTTCGCCGAACTCCCAGAAGCTGCCGCCCAGCGTGTACAGCCCGCCGGCGGCCATATTGACCGAGCAGAAGCCGCCGTGCGCGGCATAGTTGATGGTGCCGAACTGCTGCGCCCACCAGCCGGTCAGCGCCTGCGACTGGTCGCGGCCGGTGAAGAAGGCCAGTTCGTCGGGATTGCGCTCGCGGATCGGCGCCAGCCAGCCGGTGGCGATGCGCAGCGCCTCATCCCATTCGATCTCGCGGAACTCGCCGCTGCCGCGCTCGCCGACGCGCAGCATCGGCTTGTCGAGCCGCGCGGGCGAATAGTGCTGCATGATCCCGGACGCGCCCTTGGCGCAGAGCACGCCCTGGTTGACCGGGTGCGCGGGATTGCCCTGGATGTAGCGGATCTTGCCATCGGTCAGCCACACCTTGATGCCGCAGCGGCACGCGCACATGTAGCACGTGGTCGTTTTGACCTCGTCACCGGGCGACGGCGAAGTATTGATGGCTGGCTCTTTCGGAGCGGGCGCGCGCATGCCGCGTATTGTGCCTGCGCGTGGCGTGCGGGTGCGAGCTTTTGCTGGTCTCCCGTGAAAAGGGGTGTGGGAGATTTGTTTTTGATCTTAAGTGAACGACACAACCGCAAAGGCAAAAGCAAATCGCCCTTGGTCCCCCTTTTACAAAGGGGAAACAGCGGGGGCGTGGCTATTTCGGGGGGTCGATCCTGATCGATGGGTCGTTGTAGCGCGTGTAGCGGATCTTGACGTTGGCGGTCTTGCCCTCCGCGCTGCTGGTGTGCTGGATCTGCAGCGGCAGGCCGTCGCCGCCGATCCACATGGTCACGTCGCTCGGCTGCGGCTGCGTGTTGTGCACCACGTATTTGCGCGCCGCCACGCCGTCCACCGATTCGCGGCCCAGCGACTCGACGTTCATCGTCGCCTGGTTCTCGGCCAGCTTGACCGGATCGCGCCACTGGCTGAGGGTGCCTTCGGGCATCGGCACCTTCATCGAACGGCCCTGCACGCTCATGTGCATGGTGTCGCCGATGATGACCTGGGTGCCCATCGGCATCTGCATGCGGTAACGGTCGGGTGCGACGAAATCCATTTCGGTGGTCATGCCGTCCGGTATCGCCGTCCCGGACATCGTCATCGTGGCGTGGAAGCTCTTGACGCCGAGGAACTGGTCCATCGTGGCTTTGATGTCGTCCCGGGCGCCGGACGATGCTGCGGGCGCATCTTGCGCCGGCGCCGCAGCGGCAGCCGGCGCGGTATCGGCCGGTGGCGTGGCGGCGCTATCCGGCGCCGGGGTGGCCTGCGGTTTGCAGCCGGCCAGCAGGGACAAGGCGAGCAGGGCGACGGGAAGGTGGCGGCGCATGCGGAGTTCCTGGTGGTGGTGGAATGCCGGATCGGCATCCCTAGGATCAACGGACCCGCGCCGGTGTGACGGACACCCTCCGCCACGACGCCTCGGAAGCCGCATAATCCGCCCATGGACCGCTACGAGCGTATCAACGCGCTGCACCGCATCCTCAAGTCCGCGCGCTATCCGGTGACGGTGCCGCGCCTGCAGGAGGAGCTGGGCTGTTCGCGCGCCACCGTCTATCGCGACCTGGCCTTCCTGCGCGATGCGCTGATGGCGCCCGTCGTCGGCGATGGCGAGGCCGGCTTCCGTTACGAATCCGGCGAGGCGGGGCGCTTCGAGTTGCCCGGGCTGTGGCTGAGCTCGGAGGAGCTGCACGCATTGCTGGCCGCGCAGCAGTTGCTGGCGCGTACCGGTGGCGGGGTGCTGTCGAGCGCGCTGGCGCCGTTGCATCAGCGCATCGAGGGCCTGCTGGCCGAGCACGCCGGCGGCAAGCGCTGGCCGGTGGAACGGGTGCGGGTGATCCCGCACCGCACCCGCCGCACCGACGAGCATGCCTTCCGTACCGCGGCCTCGGCCGTGCTGGAACGCAAGCGGCTGGCCTTCGAATACCGCGCCCGTTCCACCGATGAGAAGACCCGCCGCACCGTGTCGCCGCAGCGCATCACCCACTACCGCGACAACTGGTACCTGGACGCCTGGGACCACGAGCGCGAGGCATTGCGCAGCTTCTCGGTGGACCGCATCGGCAACGCGCGCCTGCTCGAGGACGATGCGATCGATGTCGCCGACGAACAGCTCGACCAGCACCTGTCCTCCAGCTACGGCATCTTCTCCGGCGAACCGAAAGGCTGGGCGACGATCCTGTTCAGCCCCAAGGCCGCGCGCTGGGTGGCCGACGAGCACTGGCATTCGATGCAGCAGGGCCGCTGGCTCCCCGATGGCCGCTATGAGCTGAAGATTCCCTACGGCACTTCGCGCGAACTGCTGATGGACGTGCTGCATTACGGCAGCGACGCCGAGATCATCGAGCCCAAATCGCTGCGCGAACAGGCGCGCTCGCTGCTGTCGCTGGCGCTGAGCCAGTACGACCGGGACTGATGGCGGCAGCCGACGCACCAAGGATCCGCCGCGGCGAACCGGTCGCGCTCGCCCTGGGTGCGGGCGGCGCGCGCGGCCTGGCGCAGATCGGTGTGATCGAGGCGCTGCAGGCGCGCGGGCTGGAGATCGTCACCGTGGCCGGCTCGTCCAGCGGCGCGCTGGTCGGCGGCGTGTTCGCCGCCGGCAAGCTGCACGATTTCCGCGAACGCCTGGTGGCGATGAGCCGCGGCGATTTCATCCGCCTGCTCGATCCGGCGCTGGGCAGCAATGGCCTGTTCCATGGCGAACGCCTGATCGATGCGATGCGCGAGGTGGTCGGCGACCCGCGGATCGAGACGCTGCCGGTCGGTTACGTCGCGGTCGCGGTGGATCTGTTGCGGCAGCGCGAGGTCTGGCTGCGGCAGGGTCCGCTGTGGCAGGCGATCCGGGCTTCGTTCGCGATCCCGGGCCTGTTCACGCCGGCCGAAGTGCATGGGCGCGAACTGGTCGACGGCGGCCTGCTGGCGCCGCTGCCGATCGCGGCCACGCGCCTGTCCGATGCGCATCGGCTGATCGCGGTCGACATGCACGGCTGGCCCGAGCGGCCGCCGGGCGCGGTCGCAGAGGCGGAGGACGCGCCGCGCAACGGCCGCTTCGGCGCATGGGTCGAGCGGCAGCTTGGTGGACGCATGCGCAACGAACACGGCGACGCGATCGGCCTGAGCGAGATCATGGCGCGTTCGCTGGACACGATGCAGGCGCAGATCGCACGCGTGCAGCTGGCCTTGGACCCGCCGGAACTGGTGATCCGCATCCCGCGCGATGCCTGCCTGTTCTACGAATTCTGGCGGGCCGGGGAAATGATCGAGATCGGCCGCGCCGAGGCAGAGAAGGCGCTCGATACCGCTGGCTACTAGCGGCTCCAGGCAGGCGCAGCTTTTCGTAGGCGGCTTTTCGTAGGAGCGGCTTTAGCCGCGAGCTTTTACCAGGCGTCGCGAGGATCAGATCAAGAGCTCGCGGCTAAAGCCGCTCTTACGAAAGGCAGAGGCCTCCTTGCGAAGCCGGTATCCGCGGTCGCAGCGTTTGAGATGGCCGCCAGTCACGGTGCCTTCCCGACCTGAAGGAGCGCTCCGATGCCAGTCTTCATTGCCCACCCGCGCAGCCGCACTATGCCTGCCGTGGACCCCCGCCTGGATCATGCGTTGAAGCAGGCGGTACTGATCGGCCTGATCGCCGTCCTGGCACTACCGGCCGCCCGCGGCCATAACGACTGGCTGGGTTGGATGCCGCTATGGCTGCTCGGCATGCCATTGACCGCATGGTGGGCATTGCACCGTTTCCGCCTGCCGCACAGGTCCGTGGCCGCGTCCCGCCCCGCGCGCAGACGCGTCCGCACGCAGGCACGCCGCCGGCCATTGCAAACCCATCCGCAGCGGCTGCCGCGCGCGGCCTGAAGCGCGCCGCGCCGCGGTCCGGCTGACCTTCGGCACGGCAGTCGCGGCGTTGGCCTGTGCTAGCGTTGGGGCTTACTTTGGATTTCTTGCCGGAGCGCCCATGCCCTCGCTGTCCCAGGCCTGTCACACCTTGTTGATGACCGCCGGCCTGGCCGCGACGGTCTCCGGCGCCGCCCATGCCCAGGAGGCTGCCCCCGTGACCGACCCGTCCGATTCCTATGCCTGGCTGGAAGGTGTCGAGGACGCGAAGGCGCTGCAATGGGTCAGGGGCGAGAACGCCAAGACGCAGGCCGAGCTGGCGACGACGCCGGAGTTCAAGAAGCTGGAAGGCGAGATCCTGGCGATCCTGGATTCGGACGCCAAGATCCCCGGCGTCGAGAAGATCGGCGACTACTACTACAACTTCTGGAAGGACGCCAAGCACGAGCGCGGCCTGTGGCGTCGTACCACGCTGGACGAATACCGCAAGCCGCGGCCGCAGTGGGAAACGGTGATCGACCTGGATGCGCTGAATCGGGCCGAGAACATTGCCGACGGCAAGAAGTGGGTCTGGCACGGCGCCGACTGCTTCAAGCCCGAGTACAAGCGCTGCCTGGTCGCGCTGTCGCCCGGCGGCTCGGACGCCGACGTCACCCGCGAGTTCGACCTGACCACCAAGCAGTGGGTCGAGGGCGGTTTCTTCCGCAAGGAAGCCAAGGGCGGCCTGGGCTGGATCGACCAGGACACCGTGTACGCGTTCACCGATTTCGGCCCCGGTTCGATGTCCAGCTCCGGCTATCCGCGCATCGTCAAGGAATGGAAGCGCGGCACGCCGATCGAATCGGCCGCCGTCGTCTACGAAGGCGAGCCGGACGACATGTACATCGCCGCGATGCACGACAACACGCCGGGCTTCGAGCGCGATTTCGTCAGCCGCACGCTCGCCTTCTACAACGACGAGCTGTACCTGCGCGGCAAGGACGGCAAGCTGGCCAAAATCGATGTGCCCAACTCGGTCAACAAGGGGGTGCACAAGCAATGGCTGACGCTGGAGCTGCGCGATCCGTGGACGGTCGGCGGCAAGACCTACGCGGCCGGTTCGCTGCTGGCGGCGAAGTTCGAAGATTTCATGGCCGGCAAACGCGACTTCGACGTGCTGTTCGAGCCGACCGACAAGACTTCGCTGCAGAACTTCACCTGGACCCAGTCGCACGTGGTGCTGAACGTGCTGGACGACGTCAAGAACCGGCTCAGCGTGCTGACGCCGGGCGCGGACGGATGGAAGAGGAGCGAATTCACCGGCGCGCCGGCGTTCGGCACCCTAGGGGTCGACGCGGTCGATGCCGACGATAGCGACGCGGTCTGGCTGACGGCCACCGACTACCTGACGCCGACCACGCTGTCGCTGGTCGAGGTCGGGCAGACGCCGCAGGTGCTCAAGACCATGCCCGTGTTCTTCGACGCGTCCAAGGATGTGATCGAGCAGCATTTCGCCACCAGCAAGGACGGCACCAAAGTCCCCTATTTCATCGTCCATCCGAAGGATCTGAAACTCGACGGCAACGCGCCGACGTTGCTGTACGGTTACGGCGGTTTCGAGGTTTCGCTGACCCCGGCTTACTCCGGCGGCATCGGCAAGGGCTGGCTGGAGAAGGGCGGCGTCTATGTCGTCGCCAACATCCGTGGCGGCGGCGAGTACGGCCCGCGCTGGCACCAGGCCGCGCTCAAGGCCAATCGCCACAAAGCGTACGAGGACTTCGCCGCGGTCGCGCAGGACCTGGTCGCGCGCAAGATCACCTCGGTCAAGCGGCTCGGCATCCAGGGCGGCAGCAACGGCGGCCTGCTGGTGGGCAACATGCTCACCCAGTACCCGGAACTGTTCGGCGCGGTCGTGGTGCAGGTGCCGCTGCTGGACATGAAGCGCTACAGCCATCTGCTGGCCGGCGCTTCGTGGATGGCCGAGTACGGCGATCCGGACAAGGCCGACGAGTGGAAATACATCCAGACCTTCTCGCCTTACCACCTGTTCGACGCGTCCAGGACCTATCCGCCGACCATTTTCATGACCTCCACGCGCGACGACCGCGTCCATCCCGGGCACGCGCGCAAGATGATGGCGAAGATGCAGGCCGCCGGTAAGGACGTGCGCTATTACGAGAACATCGAAGGCGGCCACGGCGGCGCGGCCAACAACGCGCAGCAGGCGCACATGAATGCGCTGGCCTATACCTTTCTCTGGAAGGAGCTGAGCAAATAGTTTCGGGCCGGAATCCCGGCGCAAGCCGGGATTTCGGCGCCTGACTCGTCTTTGTCTTATGTACGGGCCAGGCCACGCGCCTGGCAGCCGCTGCGATGGCGGTTGAATGAAGCCCGCATGCTTGCATCGCGCCAACGGGGACCCCATCCATGAAACCGATCTTCCTGACTTTCGCAGCCGCATTCCTGATGACCACCCATACCCAAGCCGCCAACCTGTCCGTCCCGCCCGACGTCGCCAAGAAACCGCACGAGGTCAAGGCCCCGTTCGGCGCGACCCGCAGCGACGAGTATTACTGGCTGCGCGACGACAAGCGCAAGAACAAGGAGATGCTGGCCTACCTCGATGCCGAGAATGCCTACACCACCGCGTTCATGGCGCCGTTGAAGCCGGTCGAGAACGCGCTGTACGACGAGATCGTCGCGCGCATCAAGCAGGACGACAGCAGCGTGCCGTACCGCGAACGCGGCTACTGGTACTACACGCGTTTCGAGACCGGCAAGGATTATCCGATCCATGCGCGCCGCAAGGGCACGATGGAAGGGCCCGAGGAGATCCTGCTCGACGTCAACGCGATGGCCGCAGGCAAGGACTACTTCAACGTCGCCGAGTACGAGATTTCGCAAGACAACAAGATCATGGCCTGGACCGACGACGACGTCGGCCGCCGCCAGAACACGATCCGCTTCAAGAACCTGGAAACCGGCGAGATCTACCCCGACACGATTCCCGGCGTCGCCTCCTACACCGCCTGGGCCGACGACAACAAGACCCTGTTCTACGTCGAGAACGACCCGGAAACCCTGCTGACCAAACGCACCAAGAAGCACGTGCTCGGCACGCCGGTCAGCCAGGACGAGTTGGTCTACGAGGAAGACGACGACAGCTTCTACATGGGCATCAACCGCACCCGCGACGACAAGTACATCTGCATCGACGTCGGCAGCACGGTGATGACCGAGTTGCGCTGCGCGCCCGCGGCCGATCCCAAGGCCTTCACCGTGCTGGCGCCGCGCGAACGCGACGTGGAATACCACGTCGACCATCTCGGCGACCGCTGGGTGATCCGCACCAATGCCGACGGCGCCAAGAACTTCAAGATCGTCACCGCGCCGGACGGCAGCACCTCGCGCAAGGACTGGAAGGACTGGATCGCGCACCGCGACGATGTGTTCATCGAGGACTTCGAGCTGTTCGACGGCTTCACCGCGATCGCCGAGCGCTCGCAGGGCCTGGAGCGGTTGCGCCTGCTGAAGAGCGACGGCAAGGAGGAATACGTCAAGGCCGACGAAACCGCGTATTCGATGGGGCTGTCGGTCAATTCCGAGCCGGATACTTCGTGGCTGCGCTACGGCTACACCTCGATGACCACGCCGGCGACCACCTACGAGCTCAATACGGCGACCGGCGAACGGCGTCTGCTGAAGCAGCAGCCGGTGATCGGTTATGACGCATCCAAATACGCCACCGAGCGCGTCTGGGCGACAGCGCGCGACGGCACCAAGATTCCGGTGTCCCTGGTCTACAAGAAGGGTTTCGAGAAGAACGGCAAGGCGGCGATGCTGCAGTACGCCTACGGCAGCTACGGCAATTCGATGGATCCTGGATTCAGCATCACCAACGTCAGCCTGCTCGACCGCGGCATGGTCTACGCGCTCGCGCACATCCGCGGCGGCCAGGAAATGGGCCGCCAGTGGTACGACGACGGCAAGCTGTTCAACAAGAAGAACACCTTCACCGATTTCATCGACGTCACCGACTTCCTGGTCAAGGAAGGCTATGCCGCCAAGGATCGCGTCGCCGCGTACGGCGGCAGCGCAGGCGGGCTGCTGATGGGCGCAATCGCCAACATGGCGCCGGAAAAATACCGCGTGGTGCTGTCGCAGGTGCCGTTCGTGGACGTGGTCACCACCATGCTCGATCCCAGCATTCCGCTGACCACCAACGAATACGACGAGTGGGGCAATCCTGAGAAGAAGGAATACTACGATTACATGCTGACGTATTCCCCTTACGACAACCTGAAAGCGCAGGCCTATCCGGCGATGTTCGTCGGCACCGGCCTGTGGGATTCGCAGGTGCAGTACTGGGAGCCGGCCAAGTACGTAGCGCGGCTGCGCGACCTGGACACGGGCACGCAGCCGGTGCTGTTCCGCACCAACATGGATGCCGGCCATGGCGGCAAGTCGGGGCGCTTCCGCAAGTATCGCGAGCTGTCGGAAATGTATGCGTTCCTGCTCGACCAGTTGGGCGTGGAAGGGACAGCCGCGAACCACTGATGCGCTCGCAATAGCAGGCCTTTTCGCTGTTGCTGTGTTTAAGCGCACGGCAAGAGCAAATCCCCCTTAATCCCCCTTTTTCAAAGGGGGAGACAGCAAAAAAGCTTTGCCCCGGTCCCCAGTTCCCTGTCGTACGTCTGCGGTTGCCCCCTTTTTCAAAGGGGGAAGAACCGCACGATCTCGATAGCCATGACTATCATGAGGACATGAGCGAACGCGTCCGCTATCGCTGGGCCTGGTGGCTGCTCGCCTACGTCAGCCTGGGCGTGGGCATCGTCGGCATCTTCGTGCCCGGCCTGCCCACCGTGGAGTTCGTGCTGCTGTCGACCTTCGCCGCGGCGCGCGGTTCCGAGCGCCTGCACGGCTGGCTGCTGGCGCATCCGCGTTTCGGGCCGATGATCCGCGACTGGCAGGCACACGGCGCGGTCGGCCGTCGCGCCAAATGGCTGTCGCTGGCGATGATGGTAGTGAGCGCGGTGGCGATGTTCCTGGCCGTGCCGAAGCCGTGGATGGCCTTCCTCGGCACCGGAATCATGGCGCTGGTCGCGTTATGGCTGTGGACGCGGCCCGAACCGCCGCGATGACGCTGCGTCCGTCGACGTTCGCTCAGGCCTGGAATTCGCTGACGATCCGCTCGATGCCCTCGGGAGAGATGTCGAATCCCACGCTCTGTCCGGGATTAACCACCAGCCCGTAGCCCGCAGGCAGCCGCCGCAGAAAATCGCCGCCGTTCAACTGCAGGAAATACGGCGCCATCGATGCGAACTCGCCGATGCGGCTGCGGTCGGTGAAGCAGGCCACCATCTGCACACCCTCTTTCGGAAACAGCAACGGCTGAAAACCCGAGCCGTCCTGCATCACCTCGTCGCCGCTCGGCACCGAGAGCTCGGATTGGATGAGCGCGGTGATCACCTTGCGTATGTCGGTAGTGCCCGTTTGAGCCTCGACCATGGCCGACTCCAGCGCGTTCAAGGGAGCGAAGGGCAAAGACATGTCGGTCCGGTCTCGAGGCGGGGGGGAATTCTTTTGAACGGCAGGCTTTTGAACGGCACGCTGTTGAACGGCATGCGGGCGAACGGCGCGCCGGCGGGCGCCGGGCGGAACAGGACCGCAGCGGTTTCACCGTAACGCAGGCTCGGTATCGGCGCAAACGCGTTCGCGCCTGGGCGCGCAACCGCAACCGGTCGCGGCCACGTTACCGCCGGTTCAGAACATCTTGAGCGGCTGCCAGGATCCGTTCTCGCCCAGCTGGAACAGCATCGAACCGCGCGGTACCGGATCGCCGCCCGGCAACACGAACTCGCGCGTGGGATTGACCAGGAAGCCGCCCTTGTCGCCCTCGATCCGCACCGCGGTGTGCCCGCCTTCGAGGAAGTGCGGCCAGCCGCCCGCATCCGCCGCGGTCGGCAGGCGCGTGCTCTTGCCTTCGAGCGGGAAGCTGAGGCCGTAGATGACGCCATCGCCCGCCGTGCCGTTGGCTACGTCGACATAGGCCAGGTCGGCCGACGGCGCGCGGCCGGTATAACGCGAGGCGTCGGCGGCGTTGGCGATGACTCCGGAATCCTCGATCGGCATGAAGAAGAACGTGCCGCCGTCGCGCCCCAGCGTGGCCGTCTCGCCGGTGTAGTACTTCAGGTTGCTGTTGCCGAAGAACGCCACGCCGTAATCGCTGGGCTGGGAAGCTTTCGCGGCCAGCGCCGCGGCATCCAGCGAGTTGGCCGATGCGGTACCGGCGGTGAGTTCGAGCCGGACCGGCGCGGCCTCGATCGCCTTCAGCGCAGGCGCGGTCTCGAGCGCCCTGGGCGCCAGCGTCAGCCGGCTCAGATCGGCGACGTCATCCGCCGCGCCCAGCACGCTGGCCGCGCGTGCGGTCTTGGTCGCCGCATTCACTTCGCCCGCACCGATGAACATGCTGCCGACATCGACCACCAGCCGGCCGCCGAACTTGGACCAGTCGCCGTCGGCCGCCGCTTCCTGGTAGCCCTGGGTCACGCCGTTCCACAAGGCCTCGGCGGTTTGCATGTTGCCTTGCGGGTTGGCGACCCAACCGACCGGGCTGGTCAGGCTGCCCAGCGCTGCGCCGGTCTGGGCGACCGTCTGCACGCGCTCGAAGTTGCGGTCCGCGTGCGTGGCCCATTCCAGCGGATTGACCAGCTTGCTGGCGCCATCGGCGAGCTGCACCACGCCCTTGCCCATGTCGTAGGTGGCGAGCAGGGCGCCTTCGGTGACGCCGATCTGGTCGGACACGAACTGGCCGACGCCCTTGCCGACCACGCCGCCGTGTTCCTCGCCGAACTGCACGATGCCTTCGCGGAAATCGTCGATGCCCTGCTCGGCGGATTCGACCGCGCCGTCGATCTGGGTGCCCACCCAGTTCTTGGCCTCGTCGACATCATCCAGGCGCTCGCCGACCCAGGTCCTGGCATCGTTCGCGGCATTGCCGACGTCGCTGGCGCGATCGCCGACCCAGGAAGTCGCGCTGTTCCAGGCTCCGCTGATGCTGAATCCCATGGCAATCTCCCTGCGCTTGCGGTCGACCGCGTCGAGGCGGACTTCTGATGCAGACAGCGTAGATTCCCGGCACGCCGCCGGACAGCTAGGGCAAACCCTAAAAAACCAGCCGAACCCGGCCTGCGGCGGGCCTGATACGGCGCCGTCGATGGCTCGCGCGGCGTTTCGTTCCGGCGTGGCAGGCGGCTACACTGCGCGCATGAATACACGTCTTGTCTTGTCGATCGTCCTGATGTCGCTGTTCCTGACCGGTTGCGGCAATAAAGGGCCGCTGGTCCAGGCGCCGCGCCCGGCAGCGGAAGTGCCGGCCAGCGACGGTACGCCGCCGGCCCACGACGAGTCCGAGCCGGCCGATGCGGATGAATCCGCGTCCGAGCCCGAGGACGAGAGCCAGGCGCCGGTGGCGGATCCTTCGATCGAACCCGTGCCGTCCAGCGAAGTTCCGTGAGCGCATGAACGACGCCGCGCCTTCGCCGGTGCCAACGCTGCGCTTCACCAAGATGCACGGTGCCGGCAACGACTTCGTCATGGTCGATCTGCGCGACGGCGCCGCGCCGCCTTCTCCCGACCTGTGCCGCCGCCTTGCCGATCGCCATAGCGGCGCCGGCTGCGACCAGATCCTGACCATCGAGCGTCCGCGCAGCGCCGACGCCGTCGCCAGCTACCGCATCTGGAACGGCGACGGCTCGCCATCGCAGCAATGCGGCAACGGCGCGCGCTGCGTGGCGGCATGGCTGGTGCGCGACGGCGCGACGGGCGGCGAGGCATTCCTGCTCGACAGCCCGGCCGGTACGCATGCGGTCGAGCCGCTCGGCGGACATCGCTACCGCATCGCCATGGGCGTGCCGGATTTCGCGCCGCAGGCCGTGCCGTTATCGGGTTTCGTCGCCGCGCAGGACGAGTATGGCGTCGACATCGACGGCCAGGCCGTGCGTTTCGGCGCGGTATCGATGGGTAATCCGCACGCGGTGATGGAAGTGCCCGACGTCGCTTCCGCAGCGGTCGCCACGCTCGGCCCGGCGCTGCAGAAAAGCGGCGCGCTGCCGCAATCGGGCAACATCGGCTTCGCCGAAGTCGTCGCGCGCGACCGTATCCGGCTGCGCGTGTTCGAGCGCGGCGTCGGCGAAACGCTGGCCTGCGGCAGCGGCGCCTGCGCCGCGGCGGCGGTACTGATGCGGCGCGGGCGCATCGATCGCGATGTCGTCGTGTCGTTGCCCGGCGGCGATCTGCGCATCGCCTGGCCGGACGACACTGCGCAGATCACCATGGCCGGCCCGGCCGCGTTCGTCTACGAAGGAGAATGGTTGCCATGACCGACAGCAGCGAGCGCCTGGGCGCGCACGAAATCGCGGTGTGGCTGCGCCGCCACCCCAAATTCCTGCAGCAGTTCCCGGATCTCGCCCTGAGCCTGGTAGTGCCGCGCGAGGACGGCCCGGCCGCGTCGCTGGCGAGTTACCAGCTGGACGTGTTGCGCGACAAGAACCGCGAACTCAACCGGCGCCTGCAGGATCTGTACGCCAACGCGCAGGAAAACGAGCGGCTGGCGGTGCGCACGCACCAGTTGACCCTGGCGATGATGCGGCAGGACAACGGCGCCGATACGCTGCGCGCCATGGCCGCATCGCTGGCCGAGGATTTCAATGGCGACCTGGTGCGGATCGTGCTGTTCGAGCCGGTCGCGGGCGTCGACGACGTCGACTGGCTGCAGGTGATCGCGCGCGGCGATGCGCAGCTGGCCTCGTTCCGCGACTGCCTGGACGAGGGCGAACCGCTGTGCGGACGCCTGCAGCCGGAAAAGAACGCGGTGCTGTACGGCGTGCGCGCGCCGGAAATTCAGTCGACGGCGCTGGTGCCTATGCCCGACGTCGGTCTGCTGGCCGTCGGCAGCCATGAGCCCAATCGCTTCTATCCGGGCATGGGGACGCTGTTCCTGCGGATGATGGGCGAGGCGCTGGCAACGGGGTTGGCGAGGTATGAACGCTAGCTGCGCATCTTGCATATCCGTCATCCCAGCGAAAGCTGGGACCCATTTTGATCTTGATCTTCGTGCCACACGCAAAAGCAAAATGGGTTCCAGCTTTCGCTGGAATGACGGACATAGAACGTCATGATCGAAGACTTCCTCGCCCACCTGCAAGTCGAACGCCGCATGTCGGCGCATACCCTCGACGCCTACCGCCGCGACTTGCAGGCGCTGTCGCAATGGGCGGACGCGCAAGACGCGGGCGATGTATCGAAGCTGCAAGCGGACCAGCTGCGCGCCTTTATCGCCGCCGAGCACCGCCGCGGCCTGTCGCCCAAGAGCCTGCAACGGCGGCTGTCCGCATGCCGCAGTTTCTATCAGTGGCTGCTCAAACACAGCCGCATCGCTGCCAATCCTACGGCCGCCATCCGCGCGCCGAAAGCACCGCGAAAATTGCCGCAGGTGCTCGACGCCGACGAAGCCAAGGCCTTGGTCGAAGTGCCGACCGACGTGCCGCTGGGCCTGCGCGATCGGGCGCTGCTGGAGCTGTTCTATTCGTCGGGCCTGCGCCTGAGCGAACTGTGCGGACTGCGCTGGCGCGACCTGGACATCGGCAACGGGCTGGTGACCGTGCTCGGCAAAGGCAGCAAGCAACGCAGCGTGCCGGTCGGTTCGCATGCGCGCGCGGCGTTGACGGAATGGAAGGATACGCAGAAGCCGGCCGGCGATGCGCCGGTATTCCCGGGCCGCGGTGGTGCGCCGATCTCGCCGCGTGCGGTGCAGATGCGGTTGCGCTTGCTGGCGCAGCGGCAGGGCCTGTTCAAGCGCGTGCATCCGCATCTGTTGCGCCATTCTTTCGCCAGTCACGTGCTGGAATCTTCCGGCGATCTGCGTGGCGTGCAGGAGTTGCTGGGGCATGCCGACATCGCCACCACGCAGATCTACACCCATCTCGACTTCCAGCATCTGGCCAAGGTCTACGACGCCGCGCACCCGCGCGCCAAGCGCAAGCGCTGAATCCTTCTCCCGCTTGCGCAGATCCGCTCCATCTCCCGCTTACGGGGCGAAGCCACACAGCTTGCGCGGCATGCCGCGCGTGCGGCTGAGCGCCCGCACATAAGTGCGGGCCGGGGCGCGGAGCGGGGCTGGGGTGAGGGCGCGCGATCCGGCACGTTCGCGACGCTCGTTTCTGGAGCCGTCATCCCAGCGAAAGCTGGGACCCATTTTGATCTTGCGGTGTTCGTGGCGACCTGCCGACCCTATTCGGGTCGGTTTTTCCGCCCGCTACCGCGGTCGGGTCACTTTCTCTTTCCAGAGCCAAAGAGAAAGTAACCAAAGAGAAGGGCTCTTTCCCGATCAGAGCTAACGTTTGAGCTGGAGAGGTTCGCAGGGATTTTTCGACTCGCCATCCATGGCTCGGTCGAAAAACAGCGGCCATCCATGGCCGCAGCCCTCCGGGTCTGAGCCGTAACGTTCGTGCTTGTGATGTCGAGCCAACAGCCAACAGCCAACCAGCGCCCGAATCCTTTCGCGGCATCCCCTTGCGCCGGCAATGACCCACCCCCATCCATGGGATTCGACCCCGGAGGCCCGCATGGACCCCAGCCAGAATCCCAACGTTTTCCACGCCACCACCATCGTTTCCGTGCGCCGCAACGGCCGCGTCGCCGTCGCCGGCGACGGCCAGGTCACGCTCGGCCATACGGTGATGAAAGCCAACGCGCGCAAGGTGCGCCGACTCGGCAAGGACGGCCAGGTGTTGGCCGGCTTCGCCGGCGCCGCCGCCGATGCGTTCACGCTGTTCGAACTGTTCGAATCCAAGCTGGAGAAGCACGGCCAGCTGCAACGTGCTGCCGTGGAGCTGGCCAAGGACTGGCGCACCGAACGCCGTCTCGGCAAGCTCGAGGCGCTGCTCGCCGTCGCCGACAGGGAAACTTCGCTGATCATCAGCGGCACCGGCGATGTGATCGAGCCGGAAGACGGCCTGGTCGCAATCGGTTCCGGCGGGCCATACGCGTTATCCGCCGCGCGCGCGCTGCTGGCGCATACCGAGCTGGATGCGAAGCAGATCGCGGTCGAGTCGCTCAACATCGCCGGCGATATCTGCATCTACACCAACCGCAACATCATCGTCGAAGAACTCTGACGCTTCCGCTCTTCGTAGGAGCGGCTTCAGCCGCGAGCTTTTCCCTGTGTGTTCGCAACCTTGAAGAGCTCGCGGCTGAAGCCGCTCCTACGAAGAGCCCTTACCCAGCGAAGCCCACATACAAGAATCGAAACCATGTCAAAGCCCGATAACAATTCCGCCAGCATGACCCCGCGCGAAATCGTGCAGGAACTCGACCGCCACATCGTCGGCCAGCAGGCCGCCAAGCGCGCCGTGGCGATCGCGTTGCGCAACCGCTGGCGCCGCATGCAGCTCGACGACGAGCTGCGTAACGAAGTGATGCCCAAGAACATCCTGATGATCGGCCCGACCGGCGTCGGCAAGACCGAGATCGCCCGGCGCCTGGCCACGCTGGCCAATGCGCCATTCGTCAAGGTGGAAGCCACGCGTTTCACCGAAGTCGGCTACGTCGGCAAGGACGTCGAGCAGATCATCCGCGACCTGGCCGACACCGCCGTCAAGCTGTACCGCGAACAGGCCAAGCAACGCGTGCGCACGCAGGCAGAAGAGCGCGCCGAAGACCGCATCCTCGATGCGCTGCTGCCGCGCCGCGCCCCGGGCGGTTTCGGCTTCAGTGCCGAAGAGGCCAAAAACGAGCCGTCCGCGGCCGACAGCGACACCCGCATCAAGCTGCGCAAGCAATTGCGCGCCGGCGACCTCGACGAACGCGAGATCGAAATCGAAACTGCCGTCAACGTCGGCGTCGACATCATGGCGCCGCCCGGCATGGAAGAAATGGGCCAGCAATTGCGGCAGATGTTCTCGCAGGTGGCCGGCAACAAGACCCACAAGAAAACGGTGTCGATCAAGGCCGCGCGCCCGCTGCTGATCGAGGAAGAGGCCGGCAAGCTGGTCAACGAGGACGAGATCCGCGAAGCCGCGATCGAAGCCTGCGAGCAGCATGGCATCGTCTTCATCGACGAAATCGACAAGGTCGCCAAGCGCAGCGAAGGCTATGGCGCCGACGTCAGCCGCGAAGGCGTGCAGCGCGACCTGCTGCCGCTGGTGGAAGGTTCGACTGTCAGCACCAAGTACGGCGCGGTCAAGACCGACCACATCCTGTTCATCGCCAGCGGCGCGTTCCATCTGGCCAAGCCTTCGGACCTGATCCCGGAAATGCAGGGCCGCTTCCCGATCCGCGTCGAACTCGGCGCGCTCGGCAAGGACGAGTTCGTGCGCATCCTGACCGAACCCAAGGCCGCACTGACCAAGCAGTACGTCGAATTGCTGAAGACCGAAGGCGTGTCGCTCACGTTCACCGCCGATGCCGTCGACCGGCTCGCAGAGATCGCGGCGCAGGTCAACGAACGCCAGGAAAACATCGGTGCGCGGCGCCTGCATACCGTGCTGGAGCGCCTGCTGGACACGTTGAGCTACGAGGCGCCGGACCGCGATGGCTCGTCGGTGACCATCGACCGCGCCTATGTCGACACGCATCTGGGCGAGCTGGTGCAGGATCCGGATCTGAGCCGCTACATCCTCTGATCGTTATTTGCTGGCGTAGCGATACGCTTCGGCCAGATAAGGTTCGATCGTGCGCAAGTCGGCCCGAGTCCTGAGTTTGGCGACCTGCTGCACGCGGCCGCGGGGGTCCTGCGCGGTCTTGAAGAAGATCGGATCGTCGATCACCCGATCCAGCTGCAACGCCAGCCGCAGCGCGTCCTTCATGAACACCACATCGGCGAAGATGCGCGTGGTGCGGAACAGCGCATAACGATCCTTGCTGACGATTTCGATCGCGCCATGGCTTTTCGCGGCGCGTTCCAATTTCTCATATAGGACGACGAGTTCGGCAGGTTTGCCCGCCAGCATCGCGTCCCGGTCGCCGGTGCCGCAACTGTGCTTGGTGTTGGCGCGGTTGAATATTCTTCCGCAGTCGGGGCAGGTCCAGGCGGGCGGCATGTGGGTTCCGGTCTGCGCAGTTGGTCGGATAATTATGCTCCGACGCTGCATACGACGGTCTGCATCAGATAGTTAGTCAGGGCCAAGCGGCCCACCGGCGCCAACACATTCAAGAGCCGTTAACCGCGCGGCCGCAGGTAATAAGCGCGAATCCAACGGCGTAGCCGAATGCTCCGCCGAGCAGCGAGCCGGTTCCGCAGAGCCTGCGAAGCGTGGTCCGGCGCTCGGCGGGACGATGCAGCAACCCGCGTCGTCCCGCCCGGCGACGCGGAACTGCCGGGGTGCGATAATCATGGCATGAGCGAACGCGAACCGACCCCCGGCACTACCCATTTCGGCTTCCGCGAAGTGCCCACCGGCGACAAGCAGAAGCTGGTCGGCGAGGTGTTCTCGTCGGTGGCAACTACGACCTGATGAACGACCTGATGAGCCTGGGCGTGCATCGGGTCTGGAAGCGCTATTTCGTGGCGACTTCGCAAGTCAAGAAAGGCGATCGCGTGCTCGACCTGGCCGGAGGCACCGGCGACATCGCCGCGTTGCTCAAGGACCGCGTCGGCGAAACCGGCGAGCTGGTGCTCGGCGACATCAACGGTGCGATGCTGCGCGTCGGCCGCGACCGCATGACCGACCGCGGCAACGTGCGCGGTTTCGAATACGTGCAGTGCAATGCCGAGACCTTGCCGTTCCCCAATGCCAGTTTCGACCTGGTCACGATCGCTTTCGGCCTGCGCAACGTCACCGACAAGGACGCCGCGCTGCGCGAGATGCTGCGCGTGCTGAAAGTCGGCGGACAGGCGCGGGTGCTGGAGTTTTCGGCGGTGAAGGCGGACTGGTTCAGGCCGATCTACGATTTCCATTCGTTCAAAGTCTTGCCGCGCCTGGGCAAGCTGTTCGCCAGGGATGCCGACAGTTACCAGTACCTGGCCGAATCGATCCGCCAGCATCCGCCGCAGGAAGAGCTCAAAGGCATGATGGAAGCGGCCGGTTTCGCGCGCTGCAGTTACAAGAACCTGTCGGGCGGGATCGTGGCGATCCACGGCGGCTACAAGGTCTGACACAGCCGCCTCTCACCCAAAGAAAAAGGGTCCGCCGATTGCGTTATCGGCCATGGAGGTGCGTCTGCGAACGCATCTTCACCGTAACCGACTCTCCTGTCGCTCGGCCCGAACTAGAACACGGGCACCTGCTGCCCTAGCTTCGGAAATAACGCGCGACTGTGCGCCGCCCCCGGTCCAGGGACTCGCCTGAAAAAGCAGGCCTGTCCCCAAAACGTGACCGGCCCGACAGCGCCACACTACGGCGGAGACGCTAAACTCGCGGTCCCCGTAGCCCCCGTAAGGCCGCCATGCGACTGCCCATCCTCGTGTCCTGCCTAGCCATCGCCCTCGTGGCCGGCTGTTCGCGCGAATCCGCCGAACCCGCAACCCCCGCCGCCAAGCCCCAGGCCGCCGCCATCGTGCGAGTCACCGACGAACATTCCTATGCCGAGCCGGCCAAGGTCGCGACCACCGATCTGGCGCTGGACCTGACCCTCGATTTCGCCAGCAAGACGCTCGCAGGTACCGCGACCTACGCGCTGGACTGGAAGGACAACACGGCCACGCAGCTGGTGCTGGATACGCGTGATCTGACCATCGAAAAGGTCGAGGGCGAAAGCGCGCCCGGCCAATGGACGCCGCTGCAGTACGCGCTGGCGCCCGCCGACAAGATCCTCGGCAGCAAGCTCACCATCCAGACGCCCGCACGCAATGCGCATGTGCGCGTGACGTACAAGACTTCGCCCACGGCGTCGGGACTGCAGTGGCTCGAGCCCTCGATGACCGAAGGCAAGAAGCAGCCCTTCATGTTCAGCCAGTCGCAGCAGATCCACGCACGCTCGTGGGTACCGCTGCAGGACACGCCGAGCGTGCGCTTCACCTACACCGCGCACGTCGCCGCGCCGGCCGACGCGATGGTGCTGATGAGCGCCGACAACGATCCCGCCGCGCCGCGCGACGGCGACTACACGTTCAAGATGCCGCAGAAGATTCCTTCCTATCTGCTTGCGATCGCCGCGGGCGACCTGGTGTTCGAGCCGCTCTCCACCCGCAGCGGCGTCTGGGCCGAGCCGGCGATGGCCAAGAAGGCCGCGTCCGAATTCGCCGACACCGAGCGGATGATCGAGACCGCGGAAAAGCTGTACGGCCCGTATCGCTGGGGCCGCTACGACATCCTGGTGCTGCCGCCATCGTTCCCGTACGGCGGCATGGAAAATCCGCGCATGACCTTCGCCACGCCCACCGTGGTGGTCGGAGACAAGTCGCTGGTCTCGCTGATCGCGCATGAGCTGGCGCACAGCTGGTCTGGCAACCTGGTCACGTTCTCCAGCGCCAAGGACGCCTGGCTCAACGAAGGCGTCACCAGCTACGTCGAGAACCGCCTGGTCGAAGCCCTGTACGGCAAGGAACGCGCCGATATGGAGAGCGTGATCTCGCGCAACGAGCTGAAAGAGGAATACAAGACGTTAGACCCCAAGCTGCAGGCGCTGGCGCTGAAGCCCGACGCATTGCCGGATCCGGACGGATCGTCGAGCGCCACCGTCTATACCAAAGGCGCCTGGTTCCTGCAGTTCCTGGAAGAGCGCTTCGGACGCGACAATTTCGACGCCTTCCTGCGCGGTTACTTCGACCACTTCGCGTTCCAGAGCATCGCCACCTCGCAGTTCCGCGACTACGCCAAGGCGAACCTGCTCGACAAGTATCCGGGCAAGGCGACGCAGGAAGAGTTCGACGCCTGGCTGTACGAGCCGGGCATCCCGGTCGGCGCGCCGCAGACCTTGTCGCCGCGCTTCGGCGTGGTCGACTCGGCAAGGCTGGCCTGGCTCGGCAGCGCGCAGTTGCCGCCGCCGGCGATCACCTCGCCGTGGACCACGCAGGAATGGGTGCATTTCGTCGAAGGCATGCCCGAGACGCTGAAGCACGAGCAGATCGCGCAGCTGGACGCGGCCTACAAGTTCACCGGCACGCCGAACGGCGAGATCGCGCAGCGCTGGTATCCGCTGACCGTGCGCAGCGGTTATCTGGAAGCGCGTCCGGCGATCGCCGAGTTCCTGCAACGCATCGGCCGCCGCAAGCTGATCATGCCCACCTATCAGGCGCTGGTCGCCACGCCGGATGGCCTGGCCTTCGCCAAGGACGTGTTCGCCAAGGCCAGGCCGGGCTATCACCCGATCACCACCGGCTCGGTTGAGGCGGTGCTGTCCAGCGCCAAGCCCACCGCGCCGGCAGCGCCGGCGATGCTGGCGCCCCTGCAGGCGGCGCCGTCGGCGCAGTGAACGATCGGCGGCGCGCGGTATCGGTGCCATGAACGCCCTGCGTTCGTGGCGCCGGCCGCTCGCTGTCGTCGTTCTGGTCGTGGTCGCACTGCTGGCCATGGCCTCGGTTTTGGTCTGGCGCTACCCGTATTCGCTGGTGCGCGCCGAATACACGCGTCAACGCCTGGCGGTCGGCCTGTCGTTGCATGAGGTCGAAGCGGGCGGTCACCGCTGGACTTATGTCGAGCGCGATGGCGACCGCGCCGATGCGCCGACCCTCGTGCTGCTGCACGGCTATACCGGCAGCAAGGAGAACTGGTACCGGCTGGCCAGTGAGTTGGATCGCCAGTACCGGATCGTAATCCCCGACCTGCCGGGCTGGGGCCAGAGCGAGCGCAAGCCGGGCGCCGACTACGGTTACGCGGCGCAGGCCGCGAATGTCGCCGCCTTCATCCGCACCATCAGCGACAAGCCGGTGGTGCTGGTCGGGCATTCGATGGGTGGCGGCATCGCCGCGGTCGTCGCGGCGCGTTATCCGGACGATGTGGCGCGGGTCGCGCTGCTCGATGCCTCGGGCGTGCGCTTCAAGGACAATCAATTCGGCATCGACGTGCTGGCCGGCAAGAACCCTTTCGGCGTGACCGATGCGGCCAGCCTGGAGCATTATCTGGGCATCCTGTTCGCGGACCGCAGCGCGCGCCCGGCGATCCCGTGGCCCGCTTCGAAAGCCGTCATCGCTTTCCGGCGCGGCGAGGGCGGTTTCGAGCAGTCCGTGCTCGACCGCATCGGCCGCAGCGGCGAACGTTTCCTGCCTTACGACTTGGCCGCCGACATCCGTGAACCGGCATTGTTGCTATGGTGCCGGCAGGATCAGGTGATCGACGCCAGCGCCATGGCGATCTTCGGCGCGCGCATGCCGCAGGCGCGACAGGTATTGCTCGACGGCTGCGGGCACATGTCGCTGATGGAACAACCCGCCGCGGTCGCGAAGGCGATCCAGGCATTGATCGAGAAAGGCCAACCACGATGAACAAGCTCGCCATTCTGCTGTCCGCTGCGCTCGCGCTGTCCGCCTGCAAGGGCGAAGACCCGCAGGTCGCTGCGGCTGCGCAGGCTGCCGCCAGGGAGCAGGCCGCCGCGCCGGTCCTGCAGCAGTACGAGGCCGCGGTCGCGGAACAGAAATGGGAACTCGCGCGCTCGCACGCCGATGTGCTGCAGTGGCAGCACAAGGGCACGCAGGCCGCGGACCAGGCCATGCAGGATTACGACGAGATCAAGGCCAAGGCCGAGGCCGCGCGCGAAGACCGCCGCCTCGTGGGCCTGTGGGGCTACGACGATGTCGCCGTCAAGAAAAGCGGCACGCAGAAAACGGCGTCGATCTACGCCAAAGACCGCGTCGATGTCGACGGCAGCGGCGCCAAGTCCGTGCGGCTGATCTTCCGCGACCACCCGGAGTGGGGCCGCAGCGCGTATCTGGTGTTGCAGGCCGGCGATTTCCGCTGCCCGGGCGGTTGCAAGGTACAGGTCAAGGCCGACGATGCCGGCGCCAAGGCGATGGCCGCGACGCGGCCGAACACCGACGAGGCGATCGCCATGTTCATCGAGGACGAGCGCGCGCTGTGGCGGCTGGCGCGCAAGTCCAAGACGATCGAGATCGAATTCCCGGTGAAGGCGGGCGGTACGCGCACCGCTGTTTTCGAAGTCGGCGGACTGGACGGCACGCGGCTGCCGAAGTGGGATTGAGTCGTTCGTAGGTGCGAATTCATTCGCACGCTTTTCGCTTCTGGATAAAGCATGAAGCGTGCGAATGAATTCGCACCTACGAAAGCTTCACGCCGTTCCGGCGCGGGAGGCGTAAGCTCGGTCATGGCGCTGCGGGCCGTTCGTTCTATCCGCCGCGCCGAGTGGCGCGACGCACGGATGCGCGTGCTGGGCTCACCAGCGGCGCCGCCGCATCGGGATGACAGGCGGATGCCAGGCAGGAGACAGCCATGCTCTCCCCACGTCTGCACCAGTTCCTGGACGAGCGCCACGCGCCCTACGCCACGCTCACCCACAGCCGCACCATCACCGCGCACGAGACCGCAGCGGCGGCGCACGTCGGCGAGCAGGTCTTCGCGAAGACGGTGATGCTGAAGATCGACGATGGGATGGCGATGATGGTGATGCCGGCGGCCTATCGCGTCGACCTGACGCGGCTGTCGCGCGCGCTCGGCGGCCGCGCGGTCGAACTGGCGCTGGAATCGGACTTCAAGGGCGCGTTCCCGGATTGCGAACTGGGCGCGATGCCGCCGTTCGGCAACCTGTACGGCATGCCGGTCTACGTCGACGCGCGGCTGTCGGGCCATCCGGACATCGTGTTCAACGCCGGCACGCATACCGATGCGGTGCGCATGCCGTATGCCGAGTTCGAACGTTTGGCCGAAGCGCAAACCCTGTGGATGGCGCATGTGATGTGAGCGGCATGCGGCGGGCCTGGCCCGCCGCGTTTGTAGGTGCGAATTTATTCGCACGCCCTCGCTTAAAGCGTGCGAATAAATTCGCACCTACGAAAAGCTATAGCGCGTAGCCGAACTGCTGGCGGAACTGCTCGGCGAACTCGTCGTAATCGAAGCGCTGGTTCTGGGTGCCCGGGTGCTCCACCTTCAGCGCGCCCATCAGGTTGCCGATGCGGCCGATGGTCAGCCAGTCGTAGCCCTTCTCGATGCCGAAGATCAGGCCGGCGCGGAACGCGTCGCCGCAACCGGTCGGGTCGGTCACGCGGCGCTCGTGCGCCGGCGGGACGTTGTGCTTCTTGCCTTCGGCGTGGATCTCGCAGCCCTGCGGGCCGCGGGTGACGATGTAGGCCTTCACCTTGCCGGCGATGTCCTTCTCGCCCCAGCCGGTGCGCTCCTGCAGCAGGTTGGATTCGTAATCGTTGACGGTGACGTAGTCGGCCTGGTCGATGAACTCGCGCAGCTCCTCGCCGTTGAACAGCGGCATCGCCTGGCCCGGATCGAAGATGAAGGGAATGCCGGCCTCGGCGAATTCCTTGGCGTTCTGCAGCATGCCGTCGCGGCCGTCCGGACTGACGATGCCGAAGCTGACGCCTTCGACATTGCGCACATGGTTCTCGTAGGAACGCATCATCGCGCCCGGATGGAAGGCGGTGATCTGGTTGTTGTCCAGGTCCGTGGTGATGAAGGCCTGCGGCGTGAACAGCTCTTCGATCACCTTGACCTGGTCCAGGCGGATCCCCAGCTCCTCGAAATATTCCCGGTAAGGGCCGAAATCCTGGCCGACCGTGGCCATCGGGATCGGCTCGCCGCCCAGCAACTTCAGGTTGTAGGCGATATTGCCGGCGCAGCCGCCGAACTCGCGGCGCATCCGCGGCACCAGGAACGACACATTCAGGATGTGCACCTTGTCCGGCAGGATGTGGTTCTTGAACTGGTCGGGGAACACCATGATGGTGTCGTAGGCCAGGGAACCGCAGATCAACGCAGACATCGGCAATCGCTCGCTAGGGCATCGGAAGGGCGGCTAGGGTAGCGGGCCGGGACGGGCTAGGCCAGCAAAAGCCCCTGCCGAGGTGGCTGCTGCCCGGGATGGATGCCGGGCGCAGGGACCGCAAGAACGGGTCGGCGCCGTGCTTTTCCAGCCATTTCAGGGCTTGGGCGGGCCAACACCGGCAAGCGCTTTTTGTTAGTCTAGCCGGCCTGCTTTCACGCCCTGATGACGGATCTTCGCCCCCGATGTTCAAGATGTTCCGCGGTTTGTTTTCCAATGACCTGTCCATCGATCTGGGCACGGCCAATACCCTGATCTTCGTCCGCGGCCAGGGCATCGTCCTGAATGAGCCGTCGGTGGTCGCAGTGCGGCAGGACCGCACCGTGGGCGGCAACCGCACGGTCGCCGCGGTCGGCATGGAGGCCAAGCAGATGCTGGGCCGCACCCCCGGCCACATCACCACCATCCGGCCGATGAAGGACGGCGTCATCGCCGACTTCACCTATACCGAAGAGATGCTCAAGCACTTCATCCGCAAGGTGCACAAGTCGCGCTTCCTGCGGCCCAGCCCGCGGGTGCTGATCTGCGTGCCCTGCGGCTCGACCCAGGTCGAGCAGCGCGCGATCAAGGAATCGGCGCTGGAAGCCGGCGCCCGCGACGTGTCGCTGATCGAGGAGCCCATGGCCGCGGCGATCGGCGCCGGCATGCCGGTGACCGAGGCGCGCGGCTCGATGGTCGTGGATATCGGCGGCGGCACCTCGGAAGTGGCCGTGATCGCGCTCAACGGCATCGTCTACTCGCAGTCGGTGCGCATCGGCGGCGACCGCTTCGACGAGGCCATCATCAATTACGTGCGCCGCAACCACGGCACGCTGATCGGCGAGATGACCGCCGAGCGCATCAAGATCGAGATCGGCTGCGCCTTCCAGCAAGCCGAAGTGCGCGAGATGGAAGTCTCCGGCCGCAACCTGGCCGAGGGCGTGCCGCGCATGATCGTGATCAATTCCAACGAAGTGCTCGAAGCGCTGCGCGAACCGCTGGCCGGGATCGTGATGGCGATCAAGCAGGCGCTGGAGCAGACCCCGCCCGAGCTGTGCGCCGATGTCGCCGAGCGCGGCATCGTGCTGACCGGCGGCGGCGCGCTGTTGCGCGACATCGACCGCCTGATCAGCGAGGAAACCGGCCTGCACGTGCAGATCGCCGACGATCCGCTGACCTGCGTGGCGCGTGGCGGCGGCCGGGCGCTGGAACTGCTGGACATGCACGGCAACGAGTTCTTCGCCGGGGAATAAGCGGCATCGGGCCGCGCTTCGGCGCGGCGGGCGGGGAGGGCGGCCGCGTTGCGGCCGCAGCGTTCGCAGGGCGGTAGCCGGGCTTCATGTTTCTTCGCGACGGCGCAGCCGTCGATTTTTCGAGTTCGCGGAGTGAACCACTTCGCCTTTTCGCCGCTCCAGCGAGCGGACCTTCGCCTTCACCGGCATACTCTTCGATCACACGCACTACCGACCTGCCGCCCACGTGCCTTCCTACGCCGGTCCCGCTCCCGTCCGTCCTGCCGATGTCGCCGGCACACTGCGGCTGCTGGCCTATCTGGCGTTGGGCGTTGCGCTGATCGTGCTTGACCATCGCGGCGGCTGGCTGCAGCAGATCCGCGGCAAGGCCGAAATGCTGACCGAACCGCTGCGCTGGGTGGCCGGCCTGCCCGGACGCATCGGCAACAGCGTGCACGACGATGCCGCCACGCGTTCGCGCCTGGCCGACGACAACCGCGTACTGCGCAATGCCTTGCTGATCAGCGGCGCGCGTCTGGCGCGGCTGCAGGCCGCAGCCAACGAGAACGCGCGCCTGCGCGGCATGCTCGGCGCCGTCGAGCGCGGCGAACTGGACGTGCAACTGGCGCCGATCCTCAACATCGACCTCGATCCGACCCGGCAACGCCTGGTGCTGGGCGCCGGCAGCGGCACCGGCGTGCGCATGGGCCAGGTGGTGATCGACGCCGGCGGCGTGCTCGGCCAGATCATCGACGTCAAGCCGGCCACCTCGACGGTGCTGCTGCTGACCGATCCCGATCACGCGCTCCCGGCCGCGGTCGCGCGCAATGGCGTGCGCCTGGTGGTCTACGGCCGCGGCGGCAGGCTGGAACTGGCCAATATTCCGTTGTCCAGCGACGTCAAGGTCGGCGACAGCGTGGTCACGTCGGGCCTGGGCGGGCGCTTTCCGGCCGGTTTCCCGATCGGCACCATCGCCGCATTGCGTCCCGACGACAGCCGCGCGTTCCTGTTGGGCGATCTGAGGCCGGCCGCGCAGCTCGATCGCGGACGCGAGGTGCTGCTGCTGCGCTTGAACGCGACCACGTCGCGGCCGGCCGCCGCCGCCCCGCCTGCCACCGCGCCGGCGCCCGCCACCGCCGGGGAATCGCGATGAGCCGCTGGCGCCACAACTGGGTCATGCCGCTCAGCGTGCTGGCGGCGTTGCTGCTGGGCCTGCTGCCCTTGCCCGACCTGCTGACGCCATTCCGGCCGTACTGGCTGGCGCTGGTGGTGGCGTACTGGGTCATCGAAAAACCGGACAGCGCAGGCCTGGGTTTCGCCTTCCTGTGCGGCCTGCTCGCCGACCTGGCGATCGGCGGCGTGCTCGGCGAGCAGGCGCTGCGGCTGACGGTGATGGCCTTCATCCTCGACCGTTTCCGCGCGCGCTTGCGATTCTTCCCGCTGTCGCAACAGGCGCTGGCGATCGGCGTGCTGCTGCTCAACGACCGCATCGTCAGCGCCGCGATCCACCTGGCGCTGGGTGAGCCGCAGCTGCCGGCATCGTTCTGGTGGGCGCCGATCCTGGGTGCGTTGCTGTGGGCGCCGCTGTACCTGTTGTTCGATGCGATCCGGCTGGGCAGGCGCGCGCGATGATGATGCGTCCGCAAAAGAGGCGCCTGAAGAACCTGGTCGCGGAAGCCGACCAGTTCCGCCGCCGCGCGTTGCTGGGTTTCGCCGCCGTGCTGCTGACGCTGGGCGGCCTGGCGGCGTGGTACTTCAAGCTGCAGGTCGTCGACCATGCCGAGTACGCCACCCGCGCCGAGGCCAACCGCATCAAGCCGCGTCCGATCGTGCCGGGGCGTGGCCTGATCTACGACCGCAAGGGCCGCATCCTGGCCGACAACGTGCCCGCGTTCCGCCTGGACGTGGTGCCCGACAAGGCCGGCGACATCAAGCGGCTTCTGGCCGAACTGGGCAAGATCGTGGCGCTGACGCCGGACGATATCGCCGCATTCGAGGCGGATCGCAAGGCCCATCGCAGTTTCCGTCCGGTCACGCTCAGGCTCAGGGTCAGCGACGAGGAGGCGGCGCGTTTCGCCGTCGACCGTTGGCGCTTCCCGGGCGTGGAGCTGGTGCCGTATCTCAACCGGCGCTATCCGTACGGCGACATGTTTTCGCAGATCATCGGTTACGTGGGCCGCATCGACGAGAAAGACCTGCTGACGATGGGCGAGACCAACGCCGTCCTCACCCATATCGGCAAGACCGGGGTCGAGCGCTATTACGAAGAGGCGCTGCGCGGGAAGATCGGCTTCGAGCGCGTCGAGACCAATGTCGAGGGACGCGCGATGCGCCAGCTCGGCGTGCAGCCGGCCACGCCCGGCGCGGACCTGCGCTTGAGCGTGGATCTCGATCTTCAGCAGGCGATGGTGGCTGCGTTCGGCGACCTCGACGGATCGGCCGTGGCGATCGACCCGCGCAGCGGCGAGATACTGGCCATGGTCAGCCTGCCGGGCTACGACCCCAACCTGTTCGTCAACGGCATCTCGCATGCCGATTACAAGGCGCTGATCGATAACCCGTCGCGTCCGCTGTTCAATCGCAACGTGCTCGGCGGCGGTCCGCCGGGTTCGACGGTCAAGCCGTTGATCGCCCTGGCCGGTCTGGACAGCGGCCTGCGCACGCCGGAATTCAAGGTGTTCTCGACCGGCGAGTTCCACATTCCCGGCCAACGCGGACGCGGCTGGCGCGATGCGCACGGCGGTTCCGGCTGGACCGACCTGCGCAAGTCGATTGCCGCATCGGTGAATTTCTATTACTACAAGCTCGCCTACGAGATGGGCATCGAGCGCTTCGACCGCTACATGCAGAAGTACGGCTTCGGAGCGCCGACCGGCATCGACCTGGTCGGCGAGCGGGCCGGTGCGGTGCCCTCGCCGCAGGACAAGGCCAAGCACAGCAAGGAGCCGTGGTATCCGGGCGAAACGGTGAACGCCGGCATCGGCCAGGGTTCCTGGGTCGCCACCACCTTGCAGCTGGTGCGCGGCACGGCCGCGATCGCCGACGGCGGCCAGCTGCGCCGGCCGCACCTGGTCGCCGCGCGCCGCGACGGTTACCAGTCGCCGTGGACGCCGCTGCCGCAACCCGAGCCGGTGCGCATCACCGAAAATCCCGCGAATCTGCGCGCGGTGCAGGAAGGCATGATGGGCACCATGCTGCCCGGCGGCACCGGTGCGGCGATGGGGCGCGGTGCGCCGTATGCGATGGCGGGCAAGACAGGCACCGCGCAGAAGATCAGCCGCAAAGGCAACGTCAGTTTCAATCCGCATTTGCTGCCGTACCACCTGCGCCACCAGGCGCTGTTCGTCGGCTATGCGCCGGCCGACCATCCGACGATCGCCGTAGCCGTGTCGGTCGAGCACGGCGGCTACGGCGGCACCACGGCCGGGCCGATCGCGCGCAAGATTTTCGACGCCTGGCTGCTGGGCAAGATGCCGGAACCGGATCCCGATGCGATCCCGGTTGCGCCGCCCGTCGCGCCGGCGGTGGCGGGCGCAGGCGTCACGCCCGCGGTTGCGCTGCAAGCGGATCCGGCGCGATGAACGTGATCCTGCGCTGGCTGTCGGACCTGGTCGCGCGCATCGTGCGCACCCTGGACTGGCCGTTGTGCCTGGCCCTGCTCGCGCTGATGGTGATCAGCCTGATGGTGCAATACAGCGCCAACGGCAGCCTGCGTCCGGTGCTCGCGCAGGGCGCGCGCTTCGCGGTCGGCATCGCCGCGATGTGGGCGCTGTCGCGATTGCCGGCGATGCGCCTGCGCAGCTGGACGCCGGCGATCTTCGCGCTGTCGCTGCTGCCGCTGATCGCGGTGCTGTTCATCGGCACGGGCAAGCACGGCCACCACTGGATCGACCTGAAGGTGTTCTATTTCCAACCGTCGGAGCTGCTCAAGCTGAGCCTGCCGATGATGCTGGCCTGGTACCTGCACCGAGAGCCGTTGCCGCCGCGCTTCCACGTGGTGGTGATCGCCGGCCTGATGATCGCGCTGCCGACCGTGCTGATCCTGCTGCAGCCCGATTTCGGCACCGGCATGCTGGTAGCGGTGAGCGGCGTGTTCGTGCTGTTCCTCGCCGGCCTGTCGTGGTGGTGGATCAGCGCGGCCGCGGCCGGCGTGGCGGCCGTGGCGCCGCTGGCGTGGTTCTGGTGGCTCAAGCCGTATCAGAAGGATCGCGTGCTGACCTTCCTCAATCCCGAATCCGATCCGCTCGGCACCGGTTGGAACATCATCCAGTCGAAGATCGCAGTCGGCTCCGGCGGTTGGGTCGGCAAGGGCTGGGGACAGGGCTCGCAGTCGCGGCTGGACTACCTGCCCGAGCACACCACCGATTTCATCTTCGCCGTGCTCAGCGAGGAATTCGGCTGGGTCGGCGTAGCGGTGGTGCTGGCGTTGTACCTGTTCGTGATCGGCCGCTGCCTGTGGATCGCCGCGCAGGCGCGCGACACCTATTCGCGCGTGCTGGCCGGCGCGCTGGGCCTGGCCATGTTCGTGTACGTCATCGTCAACGGCGGCATGGTCTCGGGCCTGTTGCCGGTGGTCGGCGTGCCGATGCCGCTGCTGAGCTACGGCGGCACTTCGGCGGTCTCCCTATTGGCCGGGCTGGGCGTGGTGATGGCGGTGCGGGCGCACAAGCCGATGCATGTGCGCTAGCCGAATCAAGCTTCACCGGAGCATGCGCTCTTCGTAGGAGCGGCTTCAGCCGCGAGCTCTTAGATCCGATTGCCGATCGTCAACACAGGCGCTTCGAAGCCCAAGCTTTTCGTAAGAGCGGCTTCAGCCGCGAGCTCCTAAACCCAGATCGCATCCCAGTACGGATAGTCGCCGACACGTTCGACCAGACCGGCACGCACCGGATTCATCGCCAGGTATCGGGCAGCGGCGCGCAAGTCGTCCTCCTTCCGCAGCGCGCGATCATGAAAGCCGGGCGCCCAGATGCGACCCAACTGCGGATGCGCCAGCTTCAGTTGCCGCGCAGTCGAGCCCTTCAAACGCCCGACGCAGCCCGACAGCGTGTCCGCATCGCCTAACCGGATCAATCCGTGCCAGTGATCCGGCATCAGCACCCATGCGAGCAGCTGAGAGCGTTTCCATGCGTAGGAATCCGTGATGCTGCCCGCAGCGAGCGAGGCAGTGTCCCATCTGCCGAAATGCGGAATGCTCCCTGGCGTGGTGAAAGTGACCAGATAGATCTGTCCAGCGGTAGAAGACCGGCCTTTTCTGAGCATGATGCGTCCTTGTCCCATGCGGGCAATGTCGCTCGGCCGTGCGTTCGCCGAAATCGGAATTGGGCCGCAGATCGTGTAAGGGAACGGCGTGCCCGAAAAGCTCGCGGCTGAAGCCGCTCTTACGAAGAGCAGGGGCCATCCATCGAAAAGCACGGCCTTTCGATGATTAACGGGTGTTAGCTATCTGAATCGCGCGGGTGGGCGCGCTGATGCCCGCGTGCTACCCTCGCCGCCGATGACACGACGCGCCCTGGCTTGCCTGCTGCCATTCGCTCTCGTTGCCTGTGCGACGAAAGCCGCGGCCCCGACGCCGCCTCCCACGCCACCCGCCGCCACCGCACCGCAGCCGCCTGCCGCCAGCGCTTTGCTGCCGAAAGTGCCGCAGCCGCCGGAACGTCCGGTGGCGCCGCCGTCGGTGACCGATCCGCTGATTCCGGAAGCGCAGCGCATCGACGCCTTCGTCGATTACGCTGTCAGCACCTACCAGGCCGATCCCGCCTTCGTTCGCGCCACCCTGGCGCAGGCGCAATACCAGCAGAAGATCATCGATGCGATGACGCGGCCCGCCGAAGCGGTCAAGCCGTGGCGCGACTACCGGCCGATCTTCATGACGCCTGCGCGCATCGATGGCGGCCGCGCGTTCTATGCCGCCAACCGCGACGCCCTGGATCGCGTCGCTGCCGAGACCGGCGTGCCGGCCGAGTACATCGTCGCGATCATCGGCGTGGAGACCAGCTACGGCAAGATCACCGGCAACTACCGCGTGCTCGATGCGCTGTACACGCTCGCGTTCTCCTATCCCAAGCGCGCGCCGTTCTTCGCCGGCGAACTGGCGCAGCTGTTCGCGCTGGGCAAGCAGGAAACGCAACTGGATATCCTCGCGCTCAAGGGCAGCTATGCCGGCGCGATGGGCATGGGCCAGTTCATGCCGTCGAGTTACCGGCTATGGGGCAAGGATGGCGATGGCGACGGGCAGCGCGACCTGTTGACGCATCTGCCGGACGTGTTCGCATCGATCGCCAACTACTTCGTCATCCACGGCTGGCAGCGCGGCGGGCCAGTGGTCGCGCGCGCCGATCGCGATGCCACCGCCGCCGATTTCGTGCCCGAGTCGCTGGATCCGGTCTATCCGCTGGCCGATCTCGCCGCGCGCGGTTATCGCCCGCAACCGGGACAGCCGACCGCCGCCGGCGCCACGCTGCTGTCCCTGGATGGCGAAATGGGCAAGGAATACTGGCTCGGCTACCGCAACTTCTACGTCATTACCCGCTACAACCGTTCGCCCATGTACGCGCTGGCGGTGCACCAGCTGGCGCAGGCGATCCGCGAGGGCGGCAACGCGGCGGAGGCGCCATGAAGCATGCCGCGATCAAACTGGCCACTGCGCTCGCCCTGACCGCCGCGCTCGCCGCCTGCAGCAGCGCTCCGAAGAAGAACGCAGCCCCCGGCGCCGGCCACAAGAACACTCCCGCGCCTTCGCGCACGGCCGGTACGCCGAGCCGCGGCTCGCCGTACGCGCCAGCCGAAGAGGATCCGAGCAAGCGCGGCGACTACACCGCCGGCGGCCTGTATGCGCCCGGCGTGCGCGACAGCGCGCCGGAAGGCCTGGCGGACGTCGACCTGATTCCCGAGCCCGAGGTCAAAGCCGAACCGCGCTCGCGCTATGGCAACCGTTCTCCGTACAAGGTGTTGGGCAAGTCCTACAACGTGCGCGACACGGCCGACGGCTATGACGAAAAGGGCACGGCGTCCTACTACGGCAACAAATTCCACCGCCGCCGCACCTCGTCGCTGGAGGTGTACGACATGTACGCATTCAGCGCCGCGCACAAAACGCTGCCGCTGCCCAGCTATGCGCGCGTCACCAACCTGGACAACGGCAAGTCGGTGATCGTGCGCGTCAACGATCGCGGTCCGTTCCACGACGGCCGCATCATCGATCTCAGTTACGCCGCGGCGGTCAAACTGGGCATCGATCGCAAGGGCACCGGCAACGTCCGCGTCGAAGGGCTCAATGCCGAACATGCCGACGCCGACCTGCGCGTGGCCAGCGCATCGGCCATGCCGGTCGCCGCGCTCGCCTCAGCGCCCGCGCCGGACACCGCCATCGACAAGCTGGTCGCCGCGCTGCCGATCGCCAGCGCCGGCGCCGCCGAGCGCAAGCCGGACGCCCCTGCCGCGCCGATCGCCAATACCGACTACCGCTTCGACATGCGCCAGGACGGCAAGCCGATGACGGTGAAGGAATTCGATGCCTGGATGAAGGCGCGCCGGGTCAGCGTGGCCACCGGCAAGCCGGGCAAGCTCGCTCGGGTCGACGCCAAGATCAAACCGGTGGCGCCATTGCCGGTCGCACCGAAAGCGGCCGCAGCCAGCGTCGCCAGCAAGGTCGCGGCGCAGGCGCCGTCGGCTCCGGGCAAGGCCGGCGACATCACACTGCAGGTCGCCAGCTTCGCCAGCGAGCAGAACGCCAGCCGCGCGCTGACCCTGCTCAAGGGCGCAGGCATCGATGCGCGTCTGCAGGATGCGCAGGTCAATGGACAGAAGTTGTGGCGGTTGCGGGTCGGGCCGGTGCAGGGGGGCTCGGCGACGGAACTTGCCGGGCGTATCGCGGGTCTGGGGTTCGGTCAGCCGCGGGTCGTAAAGGACTAGATTTTCGGCTCGCCGCTGCTTTTTCCTTTCCCCTTTGCGGAGAGGATGCCCGAAGAGCCTGCCCCAGACTTGATCTGGGGGCAGGAGAGGGGGCACGAGCGTAGCGAAGCGTGCTTTTGCTATTGCTGTTTTCGCGCGAAAAGCCGGACCTCTCCCTGGCCTTCGGCCTGTCCCTCTCCCATAAAGGGACAGGGAAAAGCTTAAAGGCCCGGCAACTGGCGTTACTGCTTTAAAATTCGTGGTTTCGCTTGGCCGCACCATTGCGGGCCTGTCTTAGGAGTATTTTTCGATGAAATCCCGTTCCGGCCGCGCTGTCAGCCGTATCGCGTTCGCCGCACTGGCCACCGCCGCTTTCGGCCTGGTCTTCGCGCAATCCAAGCCGCAACCGCAGCCCGCGCCGCCCGCTGCGGTCGCCTCAGGTGAATTGCCGATCCCGCCAGCGCCGGCGCCCAAGGTCGCCTCGGCCTGGCTGCTGATGGATTACGCCACCGGCCAGGTGCTGGCCGGGCAGAATGCCGATGCACGGGTAGAGCCGGCCAGCATCACCAAGGTGATGACGTCCTACGTGATCGCGGCCGAGATGAAGAACGGCAAGGTCAGGGCCACCGACCCGGTGATGATGAGCGAAAACGCCTGGCGCAGCGGCGGCGCCGGCACCGACGGCAGCTACAGCGGCTTCGAGGTCAACAAGACCGCGTCGCTGGAGCAGATGGAAAAGGGCATGGTGGTGCAGTCCGGCAACGACGCCGCGATCGCGCTGGCCGAGCATGTCGCCGGCAGCGAGGAAGCGTTCGCGGCGCTGATGAACCAGTACGCGCAGCGCATCGGCATGAAGGGCTCGCACTTCGTCAACCCGCACGGCCTGTCGGCGCCGGAGCATTACGCCACCGCGCACGACCTGGCCCTGCTGGGCCGCGCGCTGATCCACGATTATCCGGTCGCCTACTCGTACAACAAGATCAAGGAATTCACGGTCGGCCCGATCACCCAGCCCAACCGCAACCTGTTGCTGTGGCGCGATCCCAGCGTGGACGGCATCAAGACCGGCCATCATTCCGGCGCCGGCTACTGCCTGATGGCCTCGGCCAAGCGCGGCGACCAGCGCCTGATCACGGTGGTGATGGGCGACACCAGCGAGAACCAGCGCGCAGTGGATTCGCAGGCGCTGCTCAACTGGGGCTTCCGTTTCTTCGAGACGCATACGCTGTACGCGGCCAACAAGGCGGTCGCCAAACAGAAGGTGTGGAAAGGCCAGGCCGACGAAGTGCAGCTGGGCGTCGCCGAACCGATGCTGGTCAGCGTGCCGCGCGGCCGCTACGCGCAGCTGAAGCCGTCGATGGATGTGCCCAAAACGCTGGTCGCGCCGATCAAGAAAGGCCAGAAGGTCGGCACCGCAAAGGTCTCGCTCGACGGCAAGGTGATCGCGCAGGCGCCGCTGGTGGCGATCAACGCGGTCGAGGAGGGCGGTTTCTTCAAGCGCCTGTGGGACGAGTTCTGGATGTGGTGGGAGTCGACCTGAGCGCCCGCATCATCGATAAGAAAGCCGGCGAAAGCCGGCTTTCTTTATCCTTGCAGCGGATTAGCCAGACGCCGACGCGATCCAGGCGCCTGTCGTCGCGATCGCTGCCGGTTCAGATCCTGATCAAGTACGGGATCGCGATCAGCACCGCGCCGATCAGCACCATCAGCCAGTGGTTCGACACGAAGTACGGAAACACCATCAGGCCCAAGCCGCAGACCAGCGGAACCGGCGCTTTCTGGCGCTTGCCATAAATGAAGAATCCAAGACCGATCGAGCCGAACAGCAAACCCCACCAGAGCGCGCCTTCGTCCATGCCTGCCGGTTCCGTTGAAACAGATACGCGACATCCTACGCCGGCATCCCTTCGACGCGGCGGGTGAAAGAAGGATCGCGTCTAGGTAACGCCCGTCACGGCGAGAAGGACGGCGATCGCCAGCAGCGCCAGCAATGCGTATTCGACGATGGGTTTGCCCGGGCGGTTCATTTGCGTCTTCCTCGATTCACGGATGGCAGCGCCGGCATTGCTGT
>Ga0193753_10000333_pt1 | contig 46706 bp, 32 predicted proteins | sample H1c2metaG_FD_144925 | JGI IMG/M metagenome (GOLD analysis project Ga0193753, IMG submission 144925) | Soil microbial communities from a riparian zone of the East river system, Colorado, United States - H1c2 | ecosystem: Environmental > Terrestrial > Soil > Riparian zone | place: USA: East...
GCGTGCTGCCCACAAATTCCGCCGCGACCCCATCCCGCGCGCCCGCTATCGCGCCGCGATGCACACAGCCGAACAACAACAACGCGACTGAACATCCGAGCATCCGACCGATGGATTTCATGACGGCAACCCTAGCCGGTTTCACGGCGCAGTTGTCAAACGGCGGTAAAAGATTTGTCAAAGCTGTGCTGTCACCTTCAGGCCGCTCACACCAGCGTGGACTAATCGCAACATGGTCCTCAGCCCGGTGTAGAAGTGAGCAAACTTCCTTGTAGGGCCACAGGAGCGGCCACGTGCGACGTTAGGTGCCTGCCGGTCTATTTTTCGGTGGGTCGTCGTCATCCAAGACTTGTTTCGCTGCTGTTTCATTCAGTTCAGCACTGGGATGCTTAACCCCAATAGAATGTTTAGCCACAGCCATGCCCGCCAGGCGACGCTGGTCTGCTCGATTTCGCTCTGTGGAAAACCCGAGCTTAAATTCACTTTGAAGCGTCACGTAAACGCGATTGAGATAAAATGAGTTTTTGTTCGCCTTCACAATGAAGTTCTCGATGTCCTTCGCCCAACCAACCGGTTTCTGTTGGATTTGCAATAAGAGGACGAGCAGTTCTCCGACAGTGCCTTCGTTTGCTCTGAGATACTTCGTGAGCAGTGCACTCGTTTTTCGAGAAAAAATGTCCTCTTGATACCAGGTGACGATGTTTTCTGGAACGACTGTCATCAAAACCTCCCAACGCTTACGTGGTTGAGCGTATTTGTTAAAGCTCTCGTCGAGACAGAAACACATCCCCTCGAACGCCGCTCTCTTCTCCTCGGCGAGAGCAGGAGACAAGAGAACCAAGATTTGGACAACGCGCACCCAACATGAAATCACTTCTTCCAGCAGCTTGGTTTTTGCCTCCGGCGCCACGTGATCGGCGCATTGCAGCCCTTGCAAAGCAGGGTTCTTTGCGCTTCCACAACCAGGTTTTATCTGGTGTTTCTGGGGTCGGGCTTTTTGAAGACAATTGATAGTAGTTCATCAGACGGGAATATCGAGTCCGTCAACCGGTTCATCGCGGAGTTCGAGTTTTTGGATGACCAAGTTCCTCCACTTGCCGCCAATCACTCGTTGCGCGACTGGCTCCGCAACGACAAGACCGCCGAATTGTGATTCAAAGACGCTGATGTTGCCAACATCCCGTTTTAGGAGGTATCGCTTGCCGATAGTCGAATACCAAATCCGGTGACAGTCAGGACAGACTCTGAACTCTGAACGCTCGTTGCCACGAATCAGAATGCGCTCCAGTTTCATTATGGTCACGAAATCGACAGCTTCTTTTCGGTCTGGACCAAACACTTTGCCCAAAAGCAGACAATTTTCCGGCCCCTCTGGAAACAATGCTTTAAGAAGAGAGACTGTCGCAATCTGGACGCAGACCCCGTGAACGACGTTTAGCGCCGACCTGTCAGGCATTGTTTGAAGCACGACGTCGATGGGTTGGCCGGTCACACGCGCCGAGGCGCACTCTTTGCAGAGAATTGTTTGTTTCGCTTCAGCAAACCACGTTTTGTCCGGCGTCTCTGGATTTGGGCTTTTCGAGGACAATTGGTAGTAGTTCATAATCACGGACGCCGAGTGAATTTCCCTTCGATAATCATTTGCCATGCTGCCTTGGTCACCGTGCTGCCCGTTTTAGCAATTTCATCGGAAGGCAGCGTCGATATCCACTGCAGCTTTGAGGCCCGAGGAGCGAGAACATCACTTCGCACTGCGGGTTTGGACCTGCACCTCCTGGTAGCCCAGCGATTTGAGGAACGAGGCGAGCTGTTGCTGCACGCGCTCGTTGGCTTCGCGCTCGATGCCGTTGTGCCGCGCAGCGCGAATGATCTGCGCGAGCGCTTCTTGTCGCGCTTGCTGTTCGAGCTTTTGATCGTAAGTGCGCAACAAGCCCGTGCGGCGGTCCAAAACCTGCGTGGCGTTCTCATCGAGGTAGCCATCGGTCACGACGGCCTTTGGCACGTTGATGCGAATGTTCTGCCCATTCACCTCCACGTCTTCAGCTTTGAGTTTCGATAAATCGACGCCGGCCTTCACCACGCCATGCGCGAGCAAAATCAGTTTGTCGTCACGGCCCGGCAGCAATTGATCGATGGTCGTGGTTTTCGGCGACTCGGCAAAGATCACTTTCTCGATGACGTACTTCACCGTGACCAATTCCGAGAGCGATTGAATCTGAAGGACGACGGAAGGCGTGCTGGCAAAACGCGGGGCAGAACTGCGCCGCACGATGGCGAGGGCGAGAACCGCAGCAATGCCCAAGCCTACAATGAGGGCGACACAGACGAGAGCGATGGCCAGGCGGTTCTTCACGGCGCAAAACGTAAAGACTTTGCGGACACTGACAACGAACAACTGACAACAAACCTTTCACTTGCTACGTTGCGCGCCCATGAACACGCGAACCTTCGCCCAGTTCCCCGCGTATCGGCCGCGCCGATTGCGCCAGTCACCGGCGCTGCGTCGGCTCGTGGCCGAAACTCGTTTGAGCGTCGAACAACTGGTGCTGCCGCTCTTCGCCGTGCCCGGAAAAAAGGTGCGGCGCGCGGTGCAGGCGATGCCCGGTGTGTTCCAGCTTTCGGTTGATGAAGTCGTGAAGGAAGCGGCGCTTGCGCATGAACTCGGCGTGCCCGCGGTGTTGCTCTTCGGAATTCCAGAGAAGAAGGATGCGCGCGCTTCCGGCGCTTATGCGGCCACTGGAATTGTTCAGAGCGCCGTGCGTGAACTGAAACGTGTGTTACCGGAATTGCTGGTAATCACCGACGTGTGTCTATGCGAATACACGGACCACGGCCATTGCGGAGTGATTGAACGCGGCGACAAATCCGGCCGCGTGAAAAACGATCCGACGCTGGAACTCCTCGCTCGCACCGCGGCGAGTCACACCGAGGCGGGCGCCGACATCGTGGCGCCGAGCGACATGATGGATGGCCGCGTGCGCGCCATTCGCGAGCGGTTGGATAAGGATGGTTTCAGCGATACGCCCATCATGAGTTACGCGGCGAAGTTTGCCTCCGCTTTCTACGGACCCTTTCGCGAAGCCGCGGAGTCCACGCCTCAATTCGGCGACCGGCGCAGTTACCAGATGGACGGGGCGAACACCAACGAAGCGCTGCGCGAAGTCGCGCTCGATCTCGCGGAAGGCGCCGACATCGTGATGGTGAAACCGGCGCTCGCTTACCTCGACATCATTCATCGCGTGAAAACGGAGTTCGGCTATCCCACCGCCGCTTACTCAGTGAGCGCGGAGTATTCGATGATCAAGGCCGCGGCCCAGAACGGCTGGATCAATGAACGCGCGATGGTGATGGAAAGTTTGCTTTCGATGCGCCGGGCGGGCGCCGACATTTTGATCACTTATGGTGCAATGGATGCCGCGCGCTGGTTGCGCGAGTAGTCAGGAAAGGAAGAGCACGTAGATCAGCCCGCCGGCGATGAGCACACCGACAAGAATCGCCACGGTGATGAAAATCTTCGTGCCTTTGTTGCTCTTCTTCTCGAAGCCCGGACTGCCGGATTTCGCGAGCTGACCCAGTTCATCCATCTTGATGCCCTGCGGCACGACCTGTGTGTGATCGAGCGTCATCTTCTTTTGCGCGGACGTAGCCTGGTCACCTTCCAGCCGCACTTCCACCTGGCCCAGGCGCAGAATCTGGCTCGGCTTCAACGTCGCCTCGGTGATCTGCTGCCCATTGATGAACGTGCCGTTGGTCGAATCCAGATCGCGAATGACGATATCGCTGCCCTTGAGCAACACCTCGCAGTGGTGGCTGGACACCGAGGGATCGGGAATTTGGAACGTGTTGTCCTCGACGCGCCCGATGGTGGTTTTTTCCGCCTTCAACTCGTGCGAGCGTCCGGTGAGTCCTTCACTGAGAACAACAAGTCGTGGCATACGGTGCGATGAGGATTAGGTGCGTGCCGAGTTCAAGTCAAGGCGAGTTGAGAGTGGATACGCGTCTCCGGGCCTGCTCTCAAACGCCCGCCCTCAGCTTTTCTCCTCCACCAGCTTGCGAAATTCCGCGAAGAGCGGGTTGGAATCGTGCGGTCCCGGCGACGCCTCGGGATGATATTGGACGCAGAAAATCGGCTTCGTCTTGTGCCGCATGCCTTCCACGGTCTGGTCGTTGAGATTGATGCGGTTCACGGAAATGTCGGAGGGCAACGAATTGGCATCGACTGCGAAGCCGTGGTTCTGCGAAGTGATTTCGACTTTGCCCGTTTCCAAATCTTTCACCGGCTGATTGCCGCCGCGATGGCCGAACTTCAGTTTGAAAGTCTTGCCGCCGAGAGCGAGGCCAAGGATTTGGTGGCCGAGGCAAATTCCAAAGGTCGGCACGCCGCTCTGCACAATATCGCGCACCGCCTGGGCCGCGTAGGGCAGCGCTGACGGATCACCGGGGCCGTTGGAAAGGAACACGCCGGCGGGCTTGTAATTCAACGCTTCCGCAGCGGGAGTGGTTGCGGGCACAACCTGCACTCTGAAACCCTGCTGACGCAGGCGGCGCAGAATGTTGTATTTCATTCCGAAGTCGTAGGCGACGATCGGGATGTCCGCAGGCGGCATCGCGTCGCGCACGTTGCGCACGTCAGCCACCTGGATGCCACGCACGATGTTGAAGCTGGCGCTCTGCCTATCCTCCGGGTCCCACGCAAAGGCTTCCCGGTGCGTGACCTCCTTCACGTAATCGACGCCGACCAAACCTTCCCACGAGCGGGCGCGCTCCAGCGCTTCCGCCTCGCCCACGCCTTCCGTGGAAATGAATCCCTTCATCGCGCCGCGCACGCGCAACTTTTTCGTCAACGCGCGCGTGTCGATGCCTTGCAGTCCTGGGATGCCGTTCTTCTCCAAATATTCCGCGAGCGAATAATCCGCGCGCCAGTTGCTCACAACCGGCGACAGCTCGCGAATGACAAACCCCGCCACGTGCGGACGCCATGATTCCACATCCTGATCGTTCACACCGTAGTTGCCGATGAGCGGATACGTCATCGTCACGATCTGCCCTTTGTAAGAAGGATCGGTGAGAATTTCCTGATAGCCGGTCATCGACGTGTTGAAGCACACCTCGCCGCAAGCATGAGCGCGCGCGCCAAATCCCTGGCCGTGAAACACCGTGCCGTCTTCGAGGGCAAGAATCGCTTTCATCAATTAGAGCCGAAACAAATTGGGCGCGATGCTAGGAACGCGCCGCACTCGGTCAAGATGTTTCACGCCGCTGCACGCGGACGCAACGAAGCGCCAGCAGAGAGGTGCTTTGAACTGGACGCATCCGGCTCTTGCTGAGGAGATGTTGCGTCCGCTTATTCCACGCGCAGCCGATAAAACCGCCGCGGCGCGCCGAAAGCATCCGGATCGCGAATTTCGATTGGCTCGCCTGAAAGCGCATTCGTACAGATGCGCGTCCAGTGGACCAAATCCGTTGACCATTCGACCACGCACGTAGCGGGGCCATCACCTTCCAGCACCAGCCGGCAGCCATTGGTGCGGATCTCGTCAGCGCATTGGGGCGGCATGAGCAATCTTGGCTTGCGCCGCCCACAATTTGATTCCTGCGCCTCTTCGATAATCTCTTCGCGCTCGTCCTCACCGCTGAGCCCGGCATCCACGAACGCTTCCGAGGTATCCTCGACGCATTTGACGTATTGGCGATGGTTCCGCCACGGGCCGGCGCACGGACAAATCTGCGCGATGCTGCAACCATTTTCGTTCACCACCTGGCCGCTCGGAGTATTCGCGCAACGGTCGCGGACATCGGCCACGCCGTCGCCATCGCTGTCGCTGTTGGTAACCGCCCCGATAGACAGGTTATCCATAACGAACCAGGTGCTGTGCTGTGACGGGACGAACCTGACGCGAGTCACTCCCGCATAGTTCAGCTCGACCAAGGTAGGAGAATTGTTGTTGAGGACGAAGGTGCGATCGTAAACCAGCGTCGTTCCCACAAAACCCTGCACGGCCACTTGGATGGTCCAGTTGGGCAAGTTGATGGCGGCCGTCAGATACGCCGACTTCACGTCGAATGGAATCGAACTGCTGATCGTAGCTGGATCTCCGAAGAGGTTGAAGGCGACATTACTCACCGACACCACACCCCTGTGGTAGCCTTCGCTCGCTGGTCGCAGCAATCCATTGATGACTCCGAAGTTGTTCCATTGCAGGCCGCCGTAGCCATTTGGAATCGCAATCCACGAACCGTTGCCGCCCGGCGACAGATCGTCGAAGGTCAGCGCTCCCGGCGGCGGCGAAATAATGGGGCACCCGTGTTCGTTTACGGCCACGTCCGCCGGCATGCCGGGACATTGATCGCGGTCATCGGTCACACCGTCGCCGTCTGTGTCGCGCTGCGATGCGCTGCAACCGTGCTCGTCCACCAACGTGTTGAGCGGAGTGCCCGGGCACTGATCGGTCGCGTCCGGCACACCATCATGATCGCTGTCTGGCGCCAGGGGACGACTATAGGTAAGCCGCACTTCGCCCGTGCGTGGGTCGATCAGGTAGATGCGGGATTCGAGCGGTGGCTGATCGCCGCCCCAAACCGGATTTGGCTCGATCAGCAGCACGAGATATTCGCCGACGGAAACCAGTTCCGAAGAAGAGCTGTGACCAGTGATCGAAAATCCCTGAGGCGGGATCGTGATTTCACTCACGTAATTGCCGTTCGCACTGAGCCTCACCAGCCGCGGCGTCCCATTGTAGCCTCCCTCAAAGGCGTAGATGGAATCGTTGGGCGAATGATGGACGACGCTGTCGAAGTCGTGATTGTCGAGGTCGTTCACGATACTCCACCCGCCGGTCGGCGAATAAGCGTAAAGGAAACCTTCGCCGCCCAGCGTCGCCACCAGCACGCGATTTCGCAGGCGGTCAAAGGCCGCGCCCACGGGCCAACTCAGTTCTTCCAGGTTTGGCGGGATTTCCAGGAACTGCACCTGACCGTTGGTCGCGTTCACTCGCCACACTTCGTGTTGTTCCGCGCCGTAATACCACTGGCCAAAACGATCCGGCACTACGCGCATCGCTGGCAGCAATCTGCCGCCGTTCGCTGCGCCATCGAGCGTGTATTGCCGGAAGGACACGCCCTCCGTCCCGTCGCGATTATTGAACGCGAGTTGGAACGTGAAGTTCGTGGGCGGCGGCGGCTCGTCCGAACGCACCGTGATATTGACCGGTGCCGACGTGCCGCGCGCGCCGAGATTATCGACCGTGGTGGCGCGCAAGTCGTATTGGCCGGGCGGCGGGTTCGTCCACGTGAACTCGAAGTGAATCGGTTGTCCCGGCGGCGGAGGCTGAATGAACACGACCTGCGCCTGGCCGATCTTTTGGTTATTGGCGAAGAATTCCACCGTGTCCGCGTAGCCGTTCGGGTCGCGCGTCTCGGCTTCGACGGGAATACTCGTGGGTGCGATGAACACAGCGCCGTCGGTCGGTCTGGTGATTGTCACGACCGGCAGCAGGTTGTTCGTCGGCGGTCCATGCACAGTGATGTTGATCGGCGCCGATGTGCTGCGCCCGTTCAAGTTGTCGATCGCAATCGCGGTTACTGTGTGCGAGCCGACCGGCGGATTGCTCCACACGAGGGTGTGCGTGTAATTCGAGCCGATGGACAGCGCGCCCAAGCCGATGAGCAAAGGTCCGCGGCGGAATTCCACGCGCGCGACCGTGCCATCGCTGTCAGACGCCGAGGCGCGCAACACAATCATCATCCCCTGCGTGAAGACTGAACCGTTCGGCGGCGTGACGATCGTGACCGAAGGTGGACGATTGGTGCCGTCGCCAGACTCGTCGAGAATACTGACTGTGGCCTGGCTCGGCGAGCCGACCAGATAACATTCCGGCGGCGGCGGGAAGATCGCCGGGCAAACAGGCGATACGAGCGTGAGCACGACCGTTTCTGTTCCTTCACTCAGGTTGTCCATCAATGGCGACACATTCACCAACGTTTGTGTGGCGCCGGCGGGAATCACGACACGATTGGAGATAAAAGTGTAATCCACGCCATTGGCAGCACTGCCCCCGAGGAGGAATGAAACAGGAATGCTCACGCCGAGATTGCCCGTGCGGCGAATCGCGAATTGGCCTAGAGCCACGAGCGTGAGGATGCCTGGCTCCGACGTTTGCGGAGCCGTGGCCACCACACTCACGATGGTGCGTTGGGGCGTCGGCGGTCCGCTTGTTCCGCCGAGTTCGAGGTCGAAACTGATGTCAGAGCTGGCCGCGTTCACCTGGTGAATTTCCACCGCGAGCACGTTTTTCCCAGGCGCCAGCAAGTGGAGATCGATCGGAGCGGAAAAGAAATTGATCGATTCATCGTCACCGCCCGCGGCTATCAACGCGAGCGTCGAAGCATCGACGGCGCCCGTGGGCATGTTGCTGCGGAACACTTCCATGCCGTTCAAGTACACGATGCCGCCATCATCACGCAGCAACCGCACGACGAGATTGGAAATACTGCCCGCGTTGGTGATGTAGAACGAGTGGCGGAAATAAGTGGTGATGAATTTGTTCTGCGGATCAGGTCCGAAGCCGACAATGGTTGCTTCATCACCATCGCCATAGCCGAGTTGAGCGGGACCGGAAGCCCACGAGGAGTCATCAAAGGCTGGCGCGCGCCACGCAGCGCCTTGATCCGTGCCATCATCGAGATATTTCCAAACAGAACCGGTTGAGATCAGCGAAACTGTTCCGACGCCGGGAGCATCGTTGTCATGAATGAACACCGTGGCGTTGGATGGCGAGCCGACGAGATAGAAAGGCGTCTCCGGCGCGGACCGTGTGCGAATAATCGTCAACTCTACCGTCTCTGTCGGCTCCGCTTCTGAATCATCGATTGGATAGACGATCAGATGTGTGTTGGAAGCGCCGGGCGGGAAGACCACCATGTTTGTTCCCAACGTGCAGTCTCTCCATTGAGAAGCAGTGCCGGAAAGCACGAAGGAGACAGGAAGCGAATTACTCAGGCTGCCGGTGCGCCTGAATGTGAACCGGCCAATGTTTGCCGGAACTGGGTTCCATATCGGTGGATTTGTGATGAGGGCGCCGGTCCCCGTCTCGAGTGGAATGATGAAAACCGGCTCCTCGCTCGCGTCAGGAATGGTCGCTCTAACTGAGACGACCGGAAGATTCGTTCCGCCCGGCCAGAGAACTGAAATATGGACCGGCGCGGAGACTGTCGCCGCGCCCGCGCTATCGGTGGCCCTGGCTCGGAGCGTGTACTCGCCCGGCGGCACGTTCGACCAGGTGAAAGCGAAGAACGGGCAAAACGGCGATGGGCAGAACGTGGGAACAAAAACACCGGTTCCGATTTTGTTCGTGCCTGCGAAGAATTCCACGGTGAGCGCGCTGCTGCCATTGGTCGGCTGAAGGCCGAAGCCGTCTTCAGGATCATTCGCGTAGGCCTGCAATTGAATGGTCCCCGGTGCGACAAACACCGCACCTTCCTCCGGCTGATTGAGCTGCACCACTGGCGGGCGATTCGTTCCACCCGGCCAATCAGTCACGCCTGCTTCCGTCGCTTGTGAGTCCGTGGCAACGACGTTGATGACGGTGCGCTCGGGCGGGTTCGTTGAGATTACCGAGATGTGGACGGGCGATGAGACGGTCATCAATCCTGTTTTGTCCGTGGCTCGGCCGGTGAGCGTGTAATTTCCGGGCGGCACATTCGACCAGGTGAGATCGAACGACGGACACCAAGGCGACGGGCACAGCGATGGATGGAAGGTGCCTGCGCCGATGCGATTCGTGCCCGCGAAAAACTCGACGCTGATCTCGTGGCCGTCCTCTTGATCAGATGCCGCAGCCCGCAAAAGAATGTCCGCCGGCGCAGCGAATACTTCGCCCTCTTGCGGGAAATGAAGCGTGACGGTGGGCGGTGCATTCGACCCAGTATCGTTATCCAGAATGGAAACTGTGGCTTGGCCTGGCCAACTGATGACGGGACAAGGCTCGATGAGGCACAGCGTTGGAAGCAGCGTCAGGACCACGGTTTCTGTTCCTTCCGCGTGGCTATCGTCTGCAGCCAGAATGAACACGTCCGCCGACTGTTCTCCCGCGGGAATTTCGACCTCGCCATGCATGCCGCCTTCCCGTGGATGCGCCGTGGCGGGCGGAAAGCTCGAGTAGTCGGCCCCGTACTGTGCGGTGCCGGTTAAACTGAAAAACACGTTCAGCGGTTGGTCCGTCGGTCCGGTGCGGTGGATGCGAAAAATACCTGGTTCCAATGCCGCGTTCACCCACGGCGGAATTTCCCGCGTCTCAGCGCGGACTGCCTCGACCGTCACGAGGGGCCCCGGTGGAGGGAAGTTCGCAATGAGTTCGAGCGCAAAGCTCATGTCCGAGCTATTGATGCTGCTCTGATGCACTTCCACGGCGATGACGTTTGTGCCTGGCGTGAGCATGGCGGCGAGAATGATTGATTGGAAAAACATGTTCTCGTCTCCGCCACCTACTGCAACCGTCGCCAGAGTCTGGGAATTGATTTCGCCCGCGAGCAGGTTATCGCGGCGTACCTCCACGCCATTGATGTAAACGACCGCGCCATCGTCGCGCAGCAAGCGCAAGGTGAGATCAGTTCCGCTCGGGATGAAGACGTGACGCCGGAAATAAACTGTGACAGGGCGCGGGGAAGACGTGTTGACGACCGTGGCTTCGTCGCTGTCGCCGTAGCCCAATTGGCCCGGGCCGAACGGCCAAGTTGAGTCATTGAAGCTGTTGCTTCGCCAACCGGCGCCGGGATCGGTGCCGTCGGCCAAATATTTCCATATGGCGTTGGCCGGCAGCAGCCCCACGGGCGAAGCGGCGGTGAATGGAATGTTTGTGAAGAGGAAGGCAACGAACAACACGCAACTCGAACGCAGCACTTTCATACGGTTCCTTGGGTAAATCGTTCCTCACTTGGCCTTGTCGTGCGCCGGTGAGGGTCAACGAGTTATAGAAGCTTTCCGCGCAGCCGCAAGCCGGGATTTGTAAACTCAATTGCCCCAGTTGCGCAAAAAACGCGCGCACCATCAGGCGTTGCGAACAACAATCTTGCCCGCCACCACCGTCGCCGTGGCTGCGCCCTTCAATTGCCAGCCGTGGAACGGCGAATTTCGCGATTTGCTCGCCGATTGCGCACGGTCGTAAGTCCATTCAATTTCAGGATCGAACACCGTCACGTCCGCATCAGCGCCCACGCTCAATGTGCCTTTGTTCAACTTGAGCAAGTTCGCGGGCGCGACGGTAAACTTTGCGATGATGTCAGCCAGTGACAGCCGCTTGGTGTGATAAAGCTGCATGAGCGCCAACGGCAGCTCCGTCTCGAAGCCAGTGATGCCAAACGGTGCGTAGTCGAACTCGACCTCCTTCTCGTAGTCGCAATGCGGCGCGTGATCGCTGGAGAGAATTTCGATGGTGCCGTCGCATAGTCCTTCGAGAATCGCGTCGCGGTCGGCGGCGGAACGCAGCGGCGGGTTCATTTTGAAGTTCGTGTCGTACTTGGGCCAGGACGGTTTCGGCACGCCGTTGCCGTAGCCGAAAACTTTTTTGCCATCATCGCGCCAGAACTCCTCGCTGCCCGCGACCGCCGAATCGGTCAGGACAAAATGATGAGGGCACGCTTCGCCGGAAATCGTCACACCGCGGGATTTGGCACGGCGCAACAACTCAACGGACCGCGCTGAACTCAAGTGCTGACAATGAATGTGCGTGCCAGTGAGTTCCGCGAGCAGGATGTTCCGCGCCACGATCATGTCTTCGCCCGACGCAGGCCAGCCGCGCAAGCCAAGCGCCGCGCTCCAGTAGCCCTCGTGCATCACCCCATCGGAGACGAGCGCGTAGTCCTGGCAATGGTCCATCACCGGCAGCTCGAACATGCGCGCGTATTCCAGCGCGCGGCGCATCAACTCGTTGTTCTGAACGCAATGGCCGTCATCGGTAATGGCTACGACGCCCGCCTGCTTCAGAGAACCGATCGGCGCCAGTTCTTCGCCCGCAATTCCTTTCGTAATCGCGCCCGCGACAAACACATTCACGACGCCCTCGCGTTCTGCTTTTTCCCTTACCAATGCGACTGCCGCCGGATTGTCGATGCTCGGCGATGTGTTCGGCATGCAAACAATAGTCGTGAAACCACCGCGGGCCGCCGCCTTGGTTCCCGTGGCAATCGTTTCCTTTGCCGACTGTCCCGGCTCGCGAAGGTGAACGTGAAGATCAATCAAGCCGGGACAAACAATTTTCCCCCGCGCGTCCAAGCGTTCGCAATCGGGTTTGGCTTGGTTCGACGCGTCCGCACCGATGGCGAACACTTTGCCGTCACACAGCAATAGATCGGAAACAGCATCGTAGGAATTGGCGGGATCGATCACGCGACCGCCGGTAATCAGAAGCGAACTCATCGACGCGGCAGCTTACTGGCGACTCCGAACACCGCAAATCGAAAATAGCTTTTGAATCGCCGTCGCACGCCTGTTTGAATCATACGACATGCAAATTCGCTCCGCGCAAATCAAGCGCGTTACGAGAGAAACTCAGATCGCGCTCAAGCTGGTTATCGATGGCGAAGGCAAGTCATCGATCAAAACCGGCGTGCCGTTCTTCGATCACATGCTGACGCTGTTCGCGAAGCACGCCGTCATGGATCTGAATCTTCGCTGCAAAGGCGACCTCGAAGTCGATGCGCATCACACCGTGGAGGACTGCGGCATCGCGCTTGGCCAGGCGTTCGCGCAAGCGCTCGGCGACAAAAAAGGAATTCGCCGCTACGGCACCGGGTTCGACCCGCGCAATCCGCTGACGGGCGAAGCTTTCGTGCCGATGGATGAATGCCTTGCGCGTTGCGTCGTCGATTTCAGCGGCCGGCCGCACCTCGTTTGGCGCGGTCTGGATAAATTTGGTTTCAAAAACGTGAGTCGCGCGGAAAAAAACCAGGACATGTCGAGTGCGTTCCGGTTCGGATTGGCGCGCGAGTTTTTTCAGGGGTTCGCCAATGAAGCCCGATGTAATTTGCATCTGGAGTTGCTTTACGGCGAAGAGCCGCACCATGTTAGCGAGGCGTTGTTCAAGGCCTTTGCCAAAGCAGTCGATTTTGCGTGTCAACGGGACCCGCGCATTACGGGTAAATTGCCAAGCACAAAGGGTCTTTTGTGAGTTTTGAATAGCGCAGTACGGACTCCCGTCAGAACCGATGGCGTCGAAGAAAGATTACCCAAGCATGGACGACGTTGCGCTGTTTCGAGCGGCGCAAAGAGGGAACATGCAGGCTTTCGAAGAACTGGTGGCGCGCCATCGCGACAAGATTTACGCGCGTGCCTTCAGCATGATTCGAAATGAAGAAGACGCCACTGATCTTTCACAGGAAGCATGGGTGAAGTCGTGGCAGCGGCTGAAGCAATTTCAGGGCGATTCCAGTTTTTTGACATGGATGACCCGAATTGTCATTAATCTTTGCCTCGACAAGTTGCGCAAACAGAAGCGCGAGCGCGCTGAGTCGATCGAGAATCTCGAGGAAGAGTCGGGCGGTGTGGAGCGGCAGATGCCGATGGTGATCAACAACCCGACGGAGAGGTTGGAGCGCTCGGAGTTGCGGCAGCGGATCGACAAAGCTCTGGCGCTGTTGTCGTATGAGCATCGGACGGTGCTCATTCTGCACGAGTTCGAAGATTTGGAGTACAAAGAAATTGCGAAGAGAATGCAGTGTTCCATCGGAACGGTGATGTCGCGGTTGTTTTACGCGCGTCGCAAAATGGCAGTGCTGATGGCAAGTTATAAACGCGAGGAAATGAAATGAACATGGAAGTTGGAATTAAATTGCAGGCGTATCTCGATGGTGAACTCACCGAGCGCGAAACGCAGCAGGTCGCATCACTCATGGAGAACGATGCCGACGCCCGCGCCTTGTTTGGTGAATTGCAGCAGACCAGCACAGTCCTACGCGCCAACGAGCCTGAGTTTCGGCTGCCGGAGTCGCGCGAATTTTATTGGGGCAAGATCGAAAGCGAGATCGAGCGGCTCGACACCGCGCCTGTCCCGTCGGCCAGTCCCGGCTGGATTCTCTTTTTACGCAGACACCTCGCCGCTGTGACCGGCACTTCCGCGGTCGCCGCGCTGATGTTATTCATGGCTCTCCAGATGAATCTGGTTTCGCCCGCGCTGTTCGAAGAAATTGACAATCCACTCGACGACACGCCGTCGTTCTCGTTCCGTTCTGAGTCGCAACAAATGACCTTGGTGTGGATTTCCAATCCTTTCGTGGACGCGGAGGAAAGCACCGACGGCATGCCCGACGAGATCCAGTAAGCGATGATTGCTCTCCATTTCATACGCCGAGTTATTCGGCCCGGACTTTTCGCCGTTCTGTTTTGCGCCTTGTTCGCCGGCGCCGCCAATGCCGCGGACCGCAAGATGGAGGCCCGCCTGATTTGGGGCACGAATGAAGACAAGTCACCGGACCCGAATCATAAGCCTTTGGACGGCGAACTGGCCAAGAAGCTGCGCGACATGCCGTTGAAGTGGAAAAACTTCTTCGAGGTGAACCGCCAGGTCTTCACGATCAACACGAATGCTTACACCACGGTGGTGATGAGCAAACAATGTTCGGTCGAGGTGAAGAACAAGGGCGCGAACAATGTGACGGTGAAACTTTACGGTCACGGCAAACAGGTCAATCGCGTGGACAAGCCCTTGCCCAAAGGTGAAATCCTGACCCTCGGTGGCGATGCAAAAGACAATAACGCATGGTTCATCACCGTGTGCCCGGTCAATGGAGATTCCAAATCGCTGGAGCAAAAGAAGGATTCGTCTCCCGCGTTGGCAAAGCCAGCGGCGAAGTGATTGTCAGAAGGTTCGCAAAAGATGCCTCACGAAAATCGTGGGGCATTTTGTTTATACGTAGTCGATCAAGGCGCAATGAAACACCGAGTATTGGCTTTAGCGTGGGCCTTGGCGGGAGCTGTTGCATGGGCGGCGGAAAATGCCGCAGCGGACAAACGCGGCACCGCACCAACAACCTTTCCCTCCGAAGGAATTGCGTCGCATTACGTGGGCGATGTCGGCATTGAACGCGACCCGCGCGTGGTCTTCGTTGAAGACTTCGAGCAATCGTTGGACGAAACCTGGAAGCGTTGGGAGACAGTCGGAGATCGTCCCGGCATGTCTCTTTCCGAAGACGTTCCACGCGGCAGTGCCGGCAAACACTCCCTGATCATGGAGCGCCAGACCGGCCCAGGCGCGCAGCTTTATCGTCGGCTCAAGAACAAGGGAGGTGGCTGGGGCTACGACCGCATCTTCGCGCGCTATTACGTGAAGTTCGATCCGGACTGCGGCGAGATTCATCACTTCGGTCCGTGCCTGGGCGGCACTTATCCCGCGACACCGTGGCCGATGGTCAAGGCCGGCCAGCCGACCGATGGCGCAGAATCCTTTTGGTCCGGCATCGAGCCGTTCGGCAAGAATTGGACGTGGGACTTCTACACCTATTGGTGCGACATGCGTGGCAGCCCTCCGCGCGGCCAGACGTGGGGCAACGTCTTCATTCGCGATCCGAAACTCAAAGTCACGAAAGGCGAATGGATTTGCGTCGAGCAGATGATTCGCATGAACGACCCGAAGGACACCGATGGTGAACAGGCACTTTGGATCGACGGCAAGCTTATCAGCCACCTCGGCAAAGGTTTTCCAAAAGGACTTTGGACTTACGACAAGTTCACGCCCGGCAAGGGCGGCGACGGAATTCGCTGGAGCCATGAGAAAGGCACGCCCGAACGATTCAAGGTTTCGGAAGGCGGCGCGCCCTTCGAAGGATTTCGCTGGCGAACGATCGGCGATCTGAACGTGAACTACGTCTGGCTTTACATCTTCACGCAAAAGCCGGCCGGGCATCGCATGAAAGTCTGGTACGACAACGTGATCGTGGCGACCGACTACATTGGACCGATTCGCAAACGGGATTGAGTCACGGCTCCGACTTCTTCAGCAGACGCCCAAGATGTTTTTCCCAAATGGCCGTGATCGTGTGCGTGCCGTGGCCGCGCGTGCGCTCGCTTTCGGGAATCATCACCGCTTTGCCGCGCTTCACACGTTTGATCTCGCGTTCAAAGACGCCGAGTTCAGGAGGGTTGATCAGATCATCCTCGAAGTTCACGGCCAGCAAGGGCGCCTGAATTTTCTCCAGTTCCGGTCCGGGATTGTAATCACGTGACGCTTCCGCCGCGTAGAGCACATCGTTGGCGTCGAGCCTCTTCATCGCATCCGCCACGTAGCGGTCGAGTGACTCATCGGCCTTCGCGAGAGTGGGCGCTTCCTTCAAGCGCTGCGTCGGGTTGCTGCCCATGAAATAAAGCACCTCGTGCGCGACGCGAACTCCGTTGGGTTGTTTGTCGTAGTCGCCGTTGCGCCAATCGGGATCGTTGCGGATGGAGTCGATGATCATGCGCCGCCAGACACGATTGCGTCCCGAGATTTCCGTCGGCAAACAAGCCAGTGGCATGAGCGCGTCCATAAAGTCCGGATGCGTCTCACCCCACAGCCACGTGTGCATGCCGCCCATCGACGTGCCTATGACCAGTCGCAGATGATTCACCTTCAGCCCTTCGGTGAGCAGCCGGTACTGCGCTTCAATCATGTCGTGATAGCCGTACTTCGGAAAGCGCCCGCGCGGCCCGTCGCTCGGCTTGGTGGATTTTCCGTGGCCCAGATTGTCGGGAATGACGACGTAGTATCGCGCGGCGTCGAGAAGTTGTCCCTCGCCAAAAAGCGCGCCCGCGAAATTCGTCCCGAGAAACTGTGCGCTGCTGCCCGTCGTCCCGTGAAGAATAATGACGGCGTTACGCACCGTCCCCTTCGCATCACGCTGTGGCGTGCCGAAGGTGACGAAGTGCATCTTCACTTCCGGGAGCGTTTCGCCCGATCGAAAACGAAAGTCGCGAATCACGTAGTCGTGGTGCTCGGGCTTCGGCGCATCCGCCGCCGGCAGATTTCCGATCAGGAGAAGAGTGACCGCGATGAAAGCGTGAAAAGCATGTAGCCGAGTGGCTGGAATTGCTTCGGTGTTCATGGCCGGAGACTGACAAGGCCACGCCCGAAAAGCGAGTGATGCAGTCAGGAAAAATCTTTGCCGAATCACCGGGGCGTCGGCTGCTTCTCGCAAACCAATTCCGCCCACTCGTTTGCGCCGCAGTCCATCCTTTCAGTGAACGCCCCCACGGCTTCGTCCGTAATCCACCTGAATTACATTTCGCGCCGCGGCGGTATCATGACGATTGATTATGCGTTCAGGGAGGGCTGCGTTAATTTTCTTTTGCGTGATGTCGTGTGTTCTCCACGTGTTCGGAGCAGATCCCTACGGCCTCTCATCTCGTCCAGTGGTGGGAGCATTTCTGAACAGCAACCTGCCGCCCACGCGGCCCGGAATCGGCAACGGCGAATATTACGTCGAGGATGTTTTCCCGAACCTGACGTTCGACGATCCGACCTTCATGACGTTCGAGCCGAATACAGATCGCCTCTATGTCGCGGGGCGCCAGGGCAAGATTCATTTTTTCACCAACAGCTCCACCGTCACCAGCAAGACTCTCTTTCTCGATCTGAGTCAGCGCACGCAGGGTTATGAAGATTGCGGGTTGCTCGGTTTCGCGTTTCATCCCGAGTGGCGGGAGCCCGGCTCGACGAACCGCGGCTACATTTACGTCTTCTACCAATACACGACCAACGTCGTCTTCCCGCCGCCGGATCGCGATCGGCCCGATGCCTACTTCGGCACGTGGATGCGCCTGAGCCGTTTCACCGTGCCGGACAATCAACTCATCGCGAATCCTAGTTCCGAACAGGTGCTCATTAATCAATTTGATCGTCACCTCTGGCACAACGGCGGCAACGTGTTCTTCGGCAGCGACGGCTTCCTCTATTTGCCGGTCGGCGATGAAGGCGGCATTGACGACGAGTTCAACCAGGCCCAGCGCATGAACGGCGGACTTTTCTCCGGCGTGCTGCGCATCGACGTAAACAGCGATCCCACGAAGAGCCATCCCATTCGCCGCCAGCCGCAATCGCCGCCGGGATTGCCGGCGAGTTTCAGCGCAAACTATTCGATCCCGAACGACAACCCCTGGCTCGATCCCGGCGGCAGCATTCTCGAAGAATTTTTCGCCATCGGTCTGCGCAGTCCGCATCGCATGACGCTCGATCCGCCGACGGGAAGAATCTGGCTGGGCGACATTGGGCAGAACACTCGTGAGGAAATTGACCTCATCGAGAAAGGCGGCAACTACCAGTGGAGCTATCGCGAAGCGACAGTCACGACGGAAGGCTCGAAGCCGAAGCCATCGCCCCTCGTCGGGATCGACAAACCGCCGGTCTATGATTACGTGCGCGACGACGGCGACACCTGTGTCATTGGCGGCTATGTGTACCGCGGGAACCAACTGCCGGGCCTGCAGGGAAAATATATTTTTGGCGACAACACGTCCGGGCGCATCTGGTCGCTCACCTACAACGGCACCAACAACGCGCCCACAGTCGTGTTCCTTTCCCACATGCCGGTGGGCCAGGACTACGAAGGTCTTTCATCATTCGGGTTGGATCGGCACGGCGAAATCTATGCGCTGAAGATGGGATCCGACGGCAAAGTGCTGAAGCTGCTCCAAAGCGGATCGCCGACTGTCTTCGCTCCCACGAACCTTTCGCTCACGGGAGCCTTTGCGAACACAACGAACCTCACGCCGAATCCAGCGCTCATTCCCTTCACAGTGAATTCACCGCTGTGGTCGGACAACGCCGCGAAGACGCGCTGGCTCGCGGTGCCAAACAATGGCGCGCCTTACACGGCCGGCGAACAAATCTCTTTCACATCCACGGGCGAATGGACTTTTCCGAACGGCACTGTCTTCGTGAAACATTTCGAGCTGGCGACGAATGACGTGAATCCAAATCTGCGCAAGCGCCTCGAGACGCGCCTGCTCGTCCGCGACACCAACGGAACTGTTTATGGCCTCACCTACAAATGGCGCGCTGACAATAGCGACGCTGATCTTCTGAACGATTCGCTTCTGGAGGACATCGTGATCAACACCGGCAGCGGCACGCGCACGCAAACGTGGTTTTATCCCGGCCCGCAGGATTGCCTGACGTGTCACAATCCGACCGCCGGCCACGTGCTCGGCGTCAAGACGCGGCAGCTCAATGGCGATTTCCTGTACCCGGGCAGCAGTGTAACGGACAATCAATTGCGCGCGCTCAATCACGTTGGTTTGTTCAACCCAGCGTTGAACGAGAATTCCATTTCCAACTTCGCAAAGCTTGTGCCGGTGACGGACACCAACGTGGCGTTGGCGACGCGTGTCCGTTCCTACGTCGATGCGAATTGCGCGCAGTGTCATCGACCGAACGGCGCGCAGGGAAACTGGGACGCGCGCTTCGATACGCCGCTCGCCAACCAGAATATTCTCGATGGGTCGGTGCTCAATAATTTTGGCATCGCGAACGCCAGGGTGATTGCGCCCGGAAACGTCTCGCGCTCCATCATGCACCTGCGCATGAACACCAATGGCGTGGCGAAAATGCCGCCGCTCGCGCGCAACGTGATCGATACGAACGCCGTCGCCGCCCTCGCGCAATGGATCAATAGCTTCGTGCCGGGCGGGCTGCCGGCGCCTTGGGAGCATCAGGACATTGGCAACGTCGTGCTCGCGGGGAACGCCACTTACACGACAAACACGTCCACGTTCACCGTTGCGGGCGCGGGCGCGGACATCTGGAGCACGGCGGATTCGTTTCACTACGTGTGGCAGGACGCCGCGGGCGATTGTGAGATCATCGCGCGCGTCGCCACGATCACGGACTCGAATCCGTGGGCCAAGGCCGGGGTGATGATTCGCGAGAGCGTTGCTCCGAATGCGGCGAATGCGCTCATCGCGCTCACGCCGCAACACGGCGTAGTGTTCCAATGGCGCACGGCGAATGGCGGCGGCAGCTCCTTCGTGGAAGGACCGATCGTGCCCGCGCCGTATTGGGTCCGGCTCACGCGCACGAATAATTTGTTCAAAGCATTTCACTCAGCCGACGGCAGCGCCTGGACACAACTCGGTGCCGATCTCACGATGAGCATGGCCAGCAATGCGACCTTCGGCCTGGCCGTCACGGCCGTGAACACGAATGCGCTTAATACTTCGACGTTCGACTTCGTGCGCGCGAACGGAGCGGGCGCCACGGGCGCTGATGACACCGATGGCGATGGAATGCCGGACAGCTACGAGTTGGCGAACAGCTTCAACAAAGACGATCCGACGGACGCCGCGCAGGATGCCGACGGCGATGGCATGACCAATCTCCAGGAATTTCTCGCAGGCACGAATCCCCGCGACGCGGCCAGCGCCTTGCGCCTGACGCGCATCGCGCGGCAAAGCAACGACGTGGTGCTGACGTTCCTGAGCGCCACGGGAAAAATTTATGCGGTCCAGCTGGCGACGAATTTGCCTCCCGCCTTCTGGCAAACGCTGACGAATGTCGGTCCGCTCAGCAGCACCAACTTCGTGCTCACCAATTCAGGCGGAGCAGAAACGCCCCGCGGATTCTACCGGCTGAAGTTGTTGCCGTGAGTTGACTGGCTCTCTCGATCAGCGCGATGAGCGACTCCAGCAACGTGCTGCCGGTTTGTAACCGGGCAGTCGGGTCTATCTCTTCCATCGCGCAGAGAAAAAGGTTCACACGTTCTGAGCGTAGCGCGTTTCTGCCTGTTAAAAACTGGCAGCACGTTAATCCTCGGTATCCCCGATTCATTTTGCCACGCGCGCGGTCGTGTCGTAGAAACTCCCTTCCCGCTCGGCGGGATGTGAATGAAACCGCAAGTCGAAATCTACGATACGACCCTGCGTGATGGCAGCCAGGGCGAAGGCATCAACTTTTCCGCCGCGGACAAGCTCCGCATTGCGGACAAGATTGACGCGTTCGGCATTCACTACATCGAGGGCGGCTGGCCGGGATCGAATCCCAAGGACATGGAGTTCTTCAAACAGGCCGCACGGCGCAAGTGGAAGAACGCGAAGATCGCGGCTTTCAGCATGACACGGCGCAAAGGCATGGCCGTCGAGAAGGACGAGTTGATGCGCAACTTGCTCGAGGCGAGAACACCTGTCGTCACCATCGTTGGCAAGACGTGGCTGTTGCACGTCACTGAAGTATTGCGCGCGAAGCCGGATGAGAATCTGGCGATGATCAGCGACACGATCCGGTATCTGAAAGATCACGGGAAGAGAGTCATCTACGATGCGGAGCACAGCTTCGATGGCTATAAGGATGCACCAGAATACGCACTCGCCACGTGGCTGGCGGCGGAAAAAGCGGGCGCCGAGTGCATCGTGCTCTGCGATACGAATGGCGGCTGTTTGCCGATGGAGATCAGCCGCATCACTGCGGCGGCGAAGAGCAAATTGAATTGCCGCATCGGCATTCACACACACGACGACATCGGCGTCGGCGTGGCGAACGCGATTGCCGCCCTGGATGCAGGCGCGACTCATGTGCAGGGCACGATCAATGGCTATGGCGAGCGCACGGGCAATTGCAGCCTGACCAGCGTGATTCCCATCGTTCAGTTCAAGATGAAGAAAAGCGGCGTGCCGGAGAAATCATTGCCGAAGCTGAAGGAGCTTTCTGAGTACGTGGATGAGATAGCAAACATGCGCCACGATCCGCGGCGTCCGTGGGTGGGCCAAACGGCGTTCGCGCACAAAGGCGGCATGCATGTTCACGCGATCGATCGGGTGGCGCGCAGTTACGAACACATCACACCCGAGGCGATCGGCAATCATCGTCGCGTGCTGGTGAGCGACATGTCGGGGCGGACGAATGTTTCGCTCAAGGCGAAAGAGTTTGGCTTCAATCTGTCCAACGAAATGCCGGAGTTGAAAACGATCACGGATCGCGTCAAGGAACTGGAGGGCCAAGGCTTTGAGTATGAGGCGGCGGAAGCATCGCTGGCGTTGCTCATCCAAAAAACGTTGGAGCATCGCACCATGCCGTTCGAGGTGAATGCTTACCACGTCTCCATGCGGCGCGAGGGCCAGAGCTCTGTCTGTGAAGCGACGGTGAAAGTACGCGTCGATGGCGAGTCAGCGCACACCGTGGCGGAAGGCGACGGGCCTGTGAATGCGCTGGACTCGGCTTTGCGCTTTGCGCTCGGGAAATTTTTTCCGCAGCTCAAAAAAATTCAACTCACGGATTACAAGGTCCGCATCATCGAATCGCAAAGTGGCACGGCGGCCAGGACGCGTGTGCTGATTCAATCCACCAACGGCAAGACTGAATGGGGCACGGTGGGCGTGAGCGAGAACATCATCGAGGCCAGCCTGCAGGCGTTGGTGGACTCGATGGAGTATGCGTTGATGCGGAAGTGAGGTAGGGCGCGTCGCTCCGCGCGCGCCGTTTCTGACGTAAGAATTCGCCACAGCACTTGGTGTTTCGCAGCGGCGCGCGCCGAACGACACGCCCTACCTGCGGATGACGGATTAAGCCGCCACCAGGGCAGCAGGTGGATTTCGGGGCGCAACACTAAGCGGCTTGGAATCCTGCGGACTCGCGGCCGCCGCAACCGAAGCCGTGCTTGCGTTCACTTTTTTCAAGCGAGCTTGCCACGTAAAGGTCAACGCTTTGACGGTGATCTCGATGGGCAGGAACGGCTTGCCAATGAAATCGTTGCCGCCGCTTTCTCCCGCCTTCGACTGCGCCTCCACCTCCGTGTAGTTGGTGATGAACACGACAGGTGTGTCGCGATTGAGGGCGCTGGCGCGGATCGCCGAGCACAGCGCAAAGCCATCCATACCAGGCATCTCCACGTCCGTAAAAATCACATCGTAGGCATGCTTGGCAACGAGCGCCGCGCCCAGAGTCCCGTCGTTCGCGCTCATCGGCTTTTCAAAGGCCAGTTGCAACGCACCGACGATAGCGCGCTGCGCCAGCGGTTCGTCATCGACCACCAGCAGTCGCACGGGCGGATGGTAGGCGAGTTTCGCGTCCACGCCCGGCACGCACAAACTATCGAGCAGCGTGAGGGCGTTGGTGACGGTGTTCAATGTGGACTCGGTGATGAGCCGCGGACTTTTGTAAAGCCGCTTGAGCAAAGCTTCGAGCGTGGACGCGACGCTCGAGGCGACCGGCAATTCTTCGCTCGCGGCGTTCGTCGCGATGGCGTGAACGCCCAGGTACAGCGCGCCCGCCTGCTCCTCGAGATTGGCCGTGGCCGGGGCGGCGTGCATCTCGTCGATAATTTTTCGGGCGGAGGCGAGGCGCGCCGGAACTCCCGTGAAGAAATCACCTTTCCATTCCGGCGCGGTGGCGATCGGCTTGTGTTCGACCGTCTCAATGACTTGCTCGCGCGTACGGGGTTCGGCCATGCGCAACTCGGGCTGGATGCCGGTGAACAACTGCAACGCCGGGATGACGGGCTTGGACAACGCTACTTCGCGCCGCCTGGATTCCAGCATCTGCAGACGCTTGCGCATGGTGAAGGCCACCGCTTTGACCGTCAGCTCGAACATCAGGTAGGGCTTGGCGATGACGTCGGTGCCGCCCTTGAGGCGAGACTGCGCACGCGTGTTGAAGTCGGATTGAACCGTGACGAAAATTACCGGCACATCCGCGTTCTTTTCCGTCTTGTGGATTTGCGTGCAAGCGGTCAGGCCATCGATGCCCGGCATTTGAATGTCCATGAACACCACGTCGTAGGAATGGTGCGTCGCGAGGCCCACGGCCTGAGCGCCGTTCTCGGCCAGATCGGGCGTCAGGTTCGCTTTCTCGAGCGACACTTGCAGCGCGCGGCGGCAGAGAGGATCATCATCGACTGCTAGAATCCTGATGGGCGGTTCCGTGATCAAGTTAGGCCGAATGCCTGGCACACAAAGCTCGTAGAGCAAATCCACCGCGGAAACGACCGTGCGCATGACCGAGGCCGTCCCGTCCTTGGGTTTAGCCGCAATGCGCTTGACCAGGAGTTCGAGGGCGGAGCTCATCTGCCACGCGGGTCGCAGCTCCCAGCAATTGGCTTTGCTCTGCAACTCGGAGAGAATTTCCAAAACCTTAAGGAGCACCTGCTGGCGCAATTCCAGTTCCACCGTGCCGGCGAGTTCCTTGAGCAGGTCGCGAATCTTCGCAAGCTGGTCGGGCGCGTTTTCGAAGAACTGCGCGAGCGGCACGGGCACGGTTTCCTCTCGACTGGAGACATTCATCTCCATATCGGCCAGCGCCTGGGACTGAAACTCCGGCGGCGGCGCGGCGAACCATTGCGGCACTTTGTAGCTGGCGAGGTCGATCGCGTCGCTGAGATAGCCGCGGCTGAGGGCCTTGATCTCGGCCTCACGTTTTTGCCGCGCCAGCGTTTGGGCGGTCAGCACGGCCAGGAGCACGCCGACAAGGCCAAGCCGGACGTAGTCTTCCTTGCCCTCGAAGAAAGACGGCTCAGGCGGAGGACGCAACGGCGCCAGGGGACGCGCCGACGGAGCAAGCTCGACGTTGTCTCCGACGGCTTTGGGCATCGAGACGCGCAACCGGTGAGTCTTCTGGGCATCCAGGGTGATCTTGCGTGCTCTCTCTCGCAGGATGGTGCCCGGCTCCTTCGGGTGGGTTTCGTCTTGAAGAGTGTAGGGAGCCGCCGAACGCCCGGCTGGAATGAAACCGATCCCCGCCATCACGAGGACCAATCTCAGGCAGGCGCGCGCGTTCATGAGATGTTGGTCGCCGCGACTAAAGGCTGCTGGGCGGATTGTTGAGACTGTTCGGCGCTAAAGTGGTCCATCGCCCGCGGATGACTCTCTGCAAGCATGGCGTCAACGGAGGGAGTTTCGCTGCGTAATTGAAATTGAGGTCGTAGGCCCAGTTACGCTCGGGAGGGTCGTAAACGTAATCGTCACCGCGCCATGCATTGGTGGCGTACTGACTCGGAAACATTCTCACCATAGAGCCGTTGTAGGTGAAGATGACCTTCGGGAGCGGGTCTGGATTCCAGTCTTCCAAAAATCGCGGGAAGTTTTCCATGCCGCCGCTGTAGTGGCCCAACGTCGTCTCCACAACACCTGTGAGCAACGCCGCATTGACTGTCGTCTCGGAGGCAATCCGATCGGAGTTGGTGCTGTTGGCATCCTTCCAATTCTCAGAAAGGATCGTGATGGCATCCGCCACCAACGACGCCGGCAAAGTGGTCGTGGTGTTGGAGGTGTTAAGATACAGGGCATTGGTCTGATTATAATTTCCTTGCACGTAGAGCGGCCGTGCCGTTGCGACTGTAAGACCGGACGGCGGCAGATTGGTTCCGTTGAACACACGAACCGCCGCGAGTTCGTCGGCTGCCAGCGTGCGCGTGTCCAGGACGTAAATGGAAGAAACATCCCGCGAGCCGAAGGTGGTTCGATTGGTTTTGCTCCAACCAACAAGTTTGGCAACGTCGATATTGAGGGGCCGCACGATTTTTCCTTCACGCGCATCCGTAAAATAATTCGTCGAAGAAGCGAAGGCGAACCTCCGCACATGACCGGACGGAATAGTGTTCATTCCAAAAGGAACTCCTGTCGTGGCCGTGACCCCGCTGGCGGCCACCGTAATGATCATGTCCGCCAAGTTGTAATACCGCTGCCGGCCCAGCACAGAATCGACATCCTCACCTGATGGGGGAGGCTGGAGAATTTCACGAATTGCGGTCGGGGAATTGTTGGTCCCGATGGGTAAGGTCAGCGCCGGCATTTTATTTTTTTTCAACGACTCGTCGATATACACGACGCTGCCACTCGGCGGCGTTCGCGTGTCGAGAGGGTGCCGCGTGAATACGTTCGTTTCGCCGCATGTCACGTCGGACATGAACATCAATGAGTTGGCGTCCGGTTCCACATAGAGCCATTTGTTGGCGTGAACCTTGCCGGTGACCCTGAAGGGTTGGCCGCAACTGATTTCCATATCGCCGGAGCTGAATAGGGCGAATTGGAAAATGGGAATGCTCGCCAATTGAACGCTTTGTTTCACCGCGCCCACCACCTCCTGAACGGTGTTGGTCAGTCGTGCGTTGGAAATGATTGTAACCGGGGCAACGAAACCCATCAAATTGGAATAAGCGGAATCAAGCTCGGTGTAGTTGGTCGAGAATGATCCGATGTCCACGTAAGTCTTCCCACTTTCCCCTTGGGCGTTACTGAATTCCCAGCCCGCCCAGATCCCGGGGTTCGTGCTGGACAGGATAATTTCGCTGTAGCTGCTCGAGTTGGCTTCGACCTCTTTCGCGCCACCCAACTTGAAGTCGCGCGTGATCTTGCCCAGTACCACTTCGGTGACGGCCTCCGCCGCCGCGACGGATCGGGCGTGCTGGTTCGAGCGCTCGTTCAGTCTGGTGCTGCTCATCGACCACACCAAGGCCCCGGCCAGCGTCGCCAGGGCAATCCCGGTCATGAAGATGGTCACCAAGAGGCCGCTGCCGCTCTGGCCAGCCTTTCGAAAGATGAATTTCGTTTTCATAGTTTAATCGATGGCCCGTCGTGTCACCGCCGTTTCGAGCCGGAAATACTCGGCGTCCGGGACAAAACCACGTGCCTGAAAGAACTCCAGCGTCACGTGTATCACACGATTGTTTTGCCTATTGGTCAGGACGATTCCCTGGTAATCTTCCGCGCTGAAAATCATCGAGTTCGTGACCATCGAGGCCAGGACGACCGGAGTTTGGGACAGGCTCGTGTATCGCCGAAAGGTGGAGTCGGAGTTTTTGAAATAGACAATAAACTCCATCGTGTTGGTTGTGGGACAAATCATGATCGCATTGCCAACTTGAGGATCTCCATCGACCCCTGTCTGGAAAACACCGCTGCCATCGACCTCGCCGATCCAGGCGGTCTTCGCGCAACGAATCTCGTCCGCCAGTTGTCCAATGGCCGCTCGCGCATCGGCGCTCCTGAGGAGCTTCGCCCGCGTGATTTCACACATCTTCAAGCCGAACACGTTGCCGTAAACGAGTCCGCCCAACACCAGCGAGAAGAGCGCCATCGTCACGATGACCTCCACCAATGTGAACGCTCGCTTCATCCGCGCCGCGAAAGGCAGCGTGCCGTGACCGACATGTGGGAAAAGTTTCATTAGTCTGGCGAGCGCACGGTTTCAACGGTGTTGGAGATCAATTGACCTTGGAAGGTCCACACGCAATCCACGCGGATGCCCTTCAGCGGCGGGTCTTTCGACACTTCATAAATCGTCGTGATGTTCGTCGCGTAAGTGGCGTTGGTGCCTGAACCCGAGATGTCCAGCGTGACAATCGTGTCGGGAAAATTGGTGGCGAGCAATTGATCCTTGATGGGATAACTCGCGACGTCCCACTGGGCGCAGCGGGTTTGCTCCAGGCGTTCCTGGGCGCGGGCCGTGGCGGCAAAGGACATGCCGGACTTTTCGGCGCTGGTGACACTGAAGATATAGCCGGTAATCATGCAACCCACGGCCACCGCCGTAATGAGCATCGACATGACCACTTCGACGAGGGTCATGCCCGCTTGGCCGGAGCGATGAGGCCGCCCGGATTTCAGGTTGGTCTTCGAGATCTTCATTTAACTGCGCATTTCACCGTTTGGCTGAACAAAATACCGGCTGCATGGTGCGCCTTCCTGATGTCAGGCCATTGTGCACGCGTAAATTATCGACGTTTCCACCCATTTTCTTAACCGCCTTGGCCTGGAGGGACACGAAGCTGCCGGGATTTGACCATTCTGATGCGATTCCACCTTTGCATCCCGGCCTTCGCTGGCGTAGAAATTCCGGCCCGATTGCAACTGAACGAGCAACTGAATTCACCGCAGAGGCGCAGAGGCGCAGAGGTTTTGTTTCTTCTCTGCGCCTCTGCGTCTCCGCGGTTCAAATAAAATGTCCGAAATACCAAAAGCTTACGAGCCGCAGTCGGTCGAATCGAAGTGGTACCAGTTCTGGCTCGACCAGAATGCGTTCACCGCCAATCCGCATTCGACCAAGCCGGCTTACTCGATCGTTATCCCGCCGCCGAACGTCACGGGCGTGCTCACGCTCGGGCATGTGCTGAACAACACCATCCAGGACATCCTCGCCCGCAAGGCGCGCATGGACGGCAAGGAGGTGCTCTGGCTCCCCGGCACCGACCATGCCGGCATCGCCACGCAGACGGTTGTGGAGCGCACGCTGAAGAAGGCGGGTGAGATCAAACATCGCAACGATCTCGGGCGCGAAAAATTCCTGGAGCGCGTGTGGGAATGGAAGGACAAGCACGGCGGCATCATTCTCCAGCAACTCAAGGCGCTCGGCGCGTCCTGCGACTGGACGCGCACGCGCTTCACCATGGACCCGGAGTATTCGCGCTGCGTGTCGCGCGTCTTCGTGGACCTCTACAAGAAGGGCCACATCTATCGCGGCAAGCGCATGGTGAACTGGTGCCCGGCCTCGCTCACCGCGCTCTCCGACGAGGAAGTGATCATGAAGGAGCAGAAGGGCTTCATGTATCACTTCAAGGTGGAAGTGGCGGAACAGCCCGGCACATTCCTGACCATTGCCACGACGCGACCGGAGACGATTCCCGGCGACACGGCGGTGGCGGTGAATCCCAAAGATCCGCGTTACCAGCATCTCATCGGCAAGCACGTCTATCGTGCGCTGCCGCTCGATGTGCCGAAGGTACGGCGGAAGATTCCCATCATCGCGGACGAGCATGTTGACTTCGAGTTTGGCACCGGCGTGTTGAAGGTGACGCCCGCACATGACAAAGCGGATTATGAGATCCATGGCAGAATGCTCATGTCTGGGCTTGAAAATGGAGGTCCGACGCCCCTGACGCCGATCGATGTACTAACCCCTGACGCCAAGATGACTGCCGAAGCCGGCGTTGAACTGGCCGGGCTGGATCGCTTCGCAGCACGCAAGAAGGCGGCGGAAATTCTGGAAGCCGCCGGATTGCTGGAGAAGACCGAGCCGTACACGAACAACGTGGGCTTCAGCGAACGCGCGGATGTACCCATCGAGCCGCGCCTGAGCGAGCAATGGTTTCTGAAATACCCGAGCGTGCCGAAGTCGAAGGACTGCGTGGCCACGGGCGCGATGAAGTTTTATCCCGAACGCTGGGCGAAGGTTTACGACCACTGGATGACGGGCATTCAGGATTGGTGCGTCAGTCGCCAACTTTGGTGGGGACATCGTATTCCAGTTTGGCGCCACAACTTTCCTATTCCGCAGCACGCGTACGACAAGCTTGGAGCGAACGACCCACAATACCGCGCGACGCCAAACGGGATTGAGTATTGCGGCTTGGATGCGCCGTCGGAATCCGGGTGGACCCAAGACCCCGACGTGCTCGACACCTGGTTCAGCTCGTGGCTCTGGCCGTTCGCCACGATGGGCTGGCCGGAGAACACGGAGACGTTGAAGAAATTTTATCCCACCACCGACCTCGTCACGGGGCCGGACATCATTTTCTTCTGGGTCGCGCGCATGATCATGGCGGGCTACGAGTGGATGGGTGAGATGCCGTTCCGCAACGTCTATTTCACCGGCATCATCCGCGACAAGCAGGGCCGCAAGATGTCGAAATCGCTCGGCAATTCGCCCGACCCGCTCGACCTCATCAACACCTACGGCGCCGACGCGCTCCGTTTCGGCATCATGCGCAGCGCGCCGCAGGGCCAGGATTTGCTCTTCGACGAACAGTCCGTCGAACTCGGCCGCAACTTCGCCAACAAGCTTTGGAACGCGTGCCGCTTCCGGCAGATGCAGGGGAGCGCGCCCGTCTCGGGCGTCCCGCCCGCCGAGTTCGAAGACGAAATTCGCACCGAGCTGCTCACGAGCGATGACAAATGGATTCTGCTCAAACTCGACCAGGCAATCCGCGAAGTCACCGACGCGCTGAACAATTACAAGTTCAACGAAGCCGCGAACGTGCTCTACCGTTTTTTCTGGAGCGAGTATTGCGACTGGTACGTGGAAGCGACGAAAGCGGTGCTCCAGGCGCCGATCGATCCGAACAATCCACGCTCGGCTGCGCGCCGTGAGAACACGCTGGCCGTCATCGACTTGGTGCTCTCGAACACGCTGCGGCTTTTCCATCCGTTCCTCCCGTTCATCACCGAGGAATTGTGGAACAGCATGGGCTTCAACAAAGATCTGCCGGAAGGACAAGGCGGCGACACGATCATGTTCGCACACTGGCCGAAGCCTTTTGATACGGACTTCAAGGATCACTACGCGCTCGACGACTGCTACCTGGAGCGCGTGGAGAACAAATACGAAGTGGTGCGCCAGGGTCGCAACCTGCGCAGCGAGGCGCGCATTGCCGCCAACATCAAGGTGCGTTTCGTGCTGAAGCCGCTCAATGATTTGCCGATGCACGATATCGCGGTGCTGAAGATATTGTTGAACGCCGAACAGTTCGAAGTGAACGCCGAGTTTGAACCAACCAAAGGCACGGCGCGCGCGCTGACTTCGTTGGGCGAACTTTTTCTCCCGCTGGAAGGGCTAATTGATCTCGCCGCCGAACGCGCGCGCCTGCAAAAGGAACTGGCGAAGATTCGCACGGAGATCGAAAAAGTTTCGCAGAAGCTTTCCAATCCAAACTTCAGTCAAAAGGTTCCGCCGCAAGTGCTGGCGGAACATGAACAACGACTGGCGGATTGGAACACGAAACACACGCAGGTGCTGGCAGCCCTTGATGCGTTGGGCCAAGGTTAGCGCGCGGTTCTCGCGGCGGAACGCGGGCTTCGGCCCGCTTCGCCGTGATTTAGTCGAAGAAACCTTGGACTGCCGGCTGTTCGACGGGTGAACCGTTGATGCGGCGTGAACGCCGCGTTCCAATTCAGGGCGCGGGCTTCGCTTGCGTCACAAACTCCAACAAGTCCGCCATGTCCTGCGCGCTCAGGCCCTCTTCCAGCCCGTCTGGCATGAGCGATTTGTCGGTGCCGCGCATCGAGGAAATGTTTTCGCGTCCGACCCGGGTGGTTTCTCCGCTGGCCATTTTCAACATGACGGACAATGGGTTCTCGCCCGCGAGCACCCCGACGAATGATTCGCCGCGCTTCGTCTCAACGGTATAGGCGACGTAAGCCGCCGCGACTTCCGCATTGGGATCAAGGATGCTGGTGAGCAATTTCTCCTTACCACCGCTGGCGACAGACGCGAGGTCAGGGCCAACGGCTGACCCTTCACCGCCCGCTCGATGGCATGCCACGCAGCGTTGCTGATAAATCGTGTGACCGCTCGTTGCGTTCCCTTTCAATTCCAGTGCCGGGCGAAACTTCTTCACCACATCCGCGCGCGCCGAATCATCACGTTGGAAAATCTGCCGGGCTTGCGCGCGAATGGCACCATCGCTGTGCGTCGTGAGCCGTTGAATATCAGCCGCAGTCAACTCAGTCCGCGCAATAGTTCCCTGCTCGACTCCGTACAACAACGCGACTGTCATATCGCGCCGGTTCAAAGCGAGAGCAGTAGCTTTGGCGCGCGCCTGCGGAGCAAGCAGCGTCCAACGCGCAAAAACATTGGTCACAGTTTGATCGCGACGCCCCGCCAGCACGGTCACGACGGTGGTTTGGAGTCCTGGCGACGAGGTGGAACTCAACATCTCAGCGAGGGCCGTGCGTGATTCGGTATCATTGGCAAACGCGAGGAACTCCACGGCTTCGATGCGAGGTGAATCAACGAGTGAAGAATCGGAAGCCGCCTTCCGAGCTTCGGCGCGCAATCGTTCGAACGTTCTCCCATCCACCACCGACACGGACAAGCCGCGCCGTTCCAATCCGATGGCGATTGCGGTAGCGAATGGAAGAGAATGCTGTGAGCGCGCCGCCAAACGCAGATCCAACAGAACACGATCCATCGGCGCGCTCGCGCCGGCGATGCGTGCCGACTCGCGCAAAAATTCCAGCGCACTATCGCGTTCGATGAATTCGCTGTTCGCTGCCAGTGCGGCGAACACATCCGCAGCGCCGTTCGCAAGACCGCCCAGCACCGCCGCTCGCATCCACGATCTCTCGACATCGCGCGTGATGATCTTCGTAAGTGTGATGGAATCGCCACTCGCCAGCGCTACCTGAAAACGAACGCGTTCGTCTGCATCGTCTGCCAGTTCCCGGAGCGAAGATTCCCACTTCTCCGCGTACGCTCCAGCATCAGCGCGGATGTGACTGTCCGTCGCGCGCACAGCGTGAACCCGCACCGCAGCGTCCTCATCGTTCAGCGCGCGTTTCAGATCCTCGCTTCCCGCAGCCCGATAACTTAACAGCGCAGACCACGCGTGGATTCGCGCCAAATTGAATGGCGAATCGCGCACAATGTCCCGCAGCAACGGCATTGCATTTGTTGCCTGCCGTTCGAAAAGCAATCGCGATGCGGTGTCACGATCCCAGCCATTGGTGTGCTCGAGTGTCTTCACCAATGCCTCCGTGTTCAGGTTGCCAAACGGAACGAGCTTCGGCTGTTTGAATCCATTCGGCACGATGCGGAAAATGCGCCCGCGATCGTTGCCGCTGTTCAAGTCGAGCTTGCTCTTCAATTCCGGCGGCAGCGACCACGGGTGCTCGATCGTTTCGCGATACATGTCCACGGCGTAGAGCGTGCCATCGGGCGCGTTCGCCATCGACACGGGGCGAAACCAATTGTCGCGTGAGGCGAGGAATTCCTTGCGCTGTTCATCCGCGGCGCGCTCGGCAATGAAGCTCAGCCCGTCGCGCCGGATCTTTTTGCGATGGATCAAATTGCTGCCGCAATCGGCGATAAAAGCATCGCCGCGATACTCGGGCGGAAAAGCGTCGCCGCGATAAATCGTCACACCCGAAGCGCCGGTGAAATAGCCAGACACGCGGCCGCCGCCTTCGACCGGGCCGGGCACCAAGCCTGAAACACGCCACTTGGTCCGCAGCACACGCCACGGTTCGTCCGGGCTGATGCGAAAAACTTCCGCCGCCGCGCCGTCCGCCGCGATGCTCACGTCCGGGGGAGGCATGGCGTAGAAAGGATTCCCCGCCGCGCTGCGATCCTCATACATCTCCACGGCGATGTGACGCGAGTTGCTGCAAATGAACTTGTTGCCTTCGTCATCGAAGCTCATTCCCCATTGGCCGCCGCCACTCTCGGCGCGCATCTCGAAGGTGCGCGGGTCGAATGAGAAGTCGCGCCCACGCAGTTCCAGCGGCTTGGCGCCAGGCTGCATCAGGTTCGTAACAACACTTGGATTGCCGCCCAGCGCACCGTGAATGCGGTTATCGAGGCCCCACGTAAAACTGTTGAGGAGTTGCTGCACGTTCAACTTTGGCGTGGCGTTGCCGAAGCCCGTGAACACAACTTTGCGCACGTCCGCCACGCCATCTCCATTTGTATCTTTGAGGTAGAGAATGTCCGGTGAAGCTCCGACGAAGATGCCACCGTCGTAACAAATCACCGCCGTCGGCCACGCCAACCCTTCGGCGTAAATCGTCGCGTGATCGAAACGACCATTGCCGTCCGTATCTTCCAGCAACTTGATGCGTCCCAGCTTTTCATCGCGGCGCTCGGAGTAGTCGCGCATCTCGGCCACGAACAAACGGCCATATTCGTCGAACGCGATGGCCACCGGGCTGACGATCAATGGTTCGCTGGCGACCAGTTCGATACGAAAACCATCGCGAATCTGAATGGTCGAGACGGCGTTGGTCGGCGCGGTGGCTGGGACGCGCGGCAGGTCCTTGTCTTCGACGCGTAATTCCGCAGCGCCCGTAACCAGCGCGACGAGCAGGCCCATCGTTGTGAATTGAAAACTCATGGCAACCTCAACATCAAACATCAGACGCACGGCCAGTCCAAACATCAAAACGCTCATAGTAGGGCACGTCGCTCCGCGCGCGCCGATGAAGTGCTGAAATCCAGCGAGTGATTTCTTCACGTCGCGCGGCGCGCGCGGAGCGACGCGCCCTACCCATCGGTTCCACCTCGCCGCTTGCCTTTGCGTTGCGTGCGCTGGACCGTTTCGCCTACAAATTGGCATGCGACTCACGATTCTTACGGCCATTCTGTGGATGTCGGTTAACGCCATCGGCGCCGATAAGCCCACGCTGCCGCCGGACGTGAAGAACACTCAGAAGGCCGGAGACGCGCCGCTCACGCCCGCCGAGGCGCTCAAGCGCATGACGCTGCCCGAAGGCTTTCGCGCGACGCTCTTCGCCGCCGAGCCTGATGTGATGCAGCCCATCGCTTTCGACTTCGATGATCGCGGACGGCTCTGGGTTGCCGAATGTTTTTCTTATCCTGATTTCAAAGTGGAGAATCGCGACCGCATCCTGATCTTCACGGACAAGGACGGCGACGGGCGCTTCGACGAACGAAAAGTTTTTCTGGAGAATGTTCATCGGCTGAGCGGAATCACCATCGGCTTCGGCGGCGTGTGGATCACAAGCGCGCCCAACTTGTTATTTTATCCCGACCACGACGGCGACGATGTTCCTGACGGGCAGCCCGAAATCATTCTCGACGGATGGACGACCAAGGCCGGTCACAACATGGTCAATGGGCTGGCCTGGGGACCGGATGGCTGGCTCTACGGCCGGCACGGCATCACGACCCATTCGCTCGTCGGCAAGCCCGGCGCGCCGGACAACGAACGCACTAAGCTGAGCTGCTCGATCTGGCGTTATCATCCGATAAGGAAGATTTTCGAAGTGGTGGCCAACGGCACGACGAATCCGTGGGGCTTAGACTGGGACGATACGGGCCAGCCGTTTTTTTCCAACAACGTCATTGGACATCTCTGGCATCTCGTTCCCGGCGCGCACTACAAGCGGATGTTTGGCGAAGATTTTAATCCGCACGTTTATCAACTCATGGAGCAGACGGCCGATCACTTGCACTGGTCTGCTGACCACTGGTCCAAGGCGCGCACGGGGCAGGAAACACTCGGGGGCGGACACGCGCACGCAGGTGCGATGATTTACCTCGGCGACAATTGGCCGGCCGCTTATCGCAATCGCATCATGATGGCGAACATTCACGGCAACCGTTTGCTCTACGATGATCTTGTCCGAAGTGGTTCCAGCTACATTGGCAAACACGGCAGCACTTTTCTTATGGCGAACGATCCTTGGTTCCGCGCCATCTCGATCGCGTATGGTCCAGACGGTGGAGTCTTCGTGAGCGACTGGAATGATCTTGGCGAATGCCACGACACCGATGGTTCGTATCGCACGAGCGGACGGCTTTACAAAATCATTTACGGGGAAACCAAGCCGGTGAGTGAGTTCAACCTCGCTAAACTCAGCGATGCTGAATTGGTGAAAATGCAGTGGCACACGAACGACTGGTTTGTGCGCCACGCGCGTCGCGTGCTCCAGGAACGTGCCGCGGCGGGAAAGCTGGACGGCGAAACACACTTCGTTCTTACTCGTATGGCGCGAGAGAGCCGTGACGTTCCGCGCAAGCTGCGCGCGCTCTGGGCGCTGAACGTGACGGGCGGACTCGGCGCAGACGCCAGCCTTCCAAGTGGAACGCGCTTCAACAAATCACCTCTCGATCTCAGAGGCCCTCGCGCCATCAGCACCCAGCCGTTGCTTCTGGAATTCCTTGGGCATCTTGACGAAAATCTACGCTGGTGGGCGGTCCAATTACTCTGCGAAGACAAGAACCCGACCGAAGCGGTGCTGCAACGATTCGCGACGATGGCGCAGCAGGACAAATCACCTTTCGTGCGGCTCGCGCTGGCGTCCGCTTTGCAGCGCATCCCGAATAGCGCACGCTGGCCGATTGCGCAGGCGCTGGTCTCGCACGCCGAAGATGTGGCGGATCCCAATCTTCCGCTGATGATTTGGTATGGCGTTGAAGCCGCTGTTCCGGGCAACCGCTCCGAAGCCATGCGCCTCGCCGGCCAGAGCAAAATTCCTCTCGTGCGCGAGTTCATCGTGCGACGGTTGACGGCACCCTAGCGCTGAATCTGATGACTCCGCTTCACGCAAACGAATCGCTCCATCCATCTCCATGCTGACCGACCAAGATTTTCTTCACATTGTGGATTCCACACCGCTGGTATCCATCGATCTGATTCTGCGCAATGACCGGGGCGAGGTGTTGCTCGGCCAGCGCGCGAACCGTCCCGCCCCGGGAATGTGGTTCGTTCCCGGCGGGCGAATCCGGAAGAACGAACGCGTGGCGGAGGCGCTGCAAAGAATTTCGCAACGCGAGTTGGGCGTGACGATTCCGGACGCAACGTTGTTGGGCGTGTTCGATCATATTTACCCCGACAACTTTCTTGGTGCGCCGAACGTGAACACGCATTACGTCGTGCTGGGTATGGCGGCGGAGTTGAAGGAAGACCTGCGCGTCACACCGGATGATCAGCACACGGAGTTGAAGTGGTGGACTGTCACCGACTTGCTCGCGAGCGATTCAGTTCACGAGAACACGAAGGCTTACTTTAAGTCTTAATCGTATTCGTAATCTTAATCCCTCAACTCGCGGCTGCATCGGACGAAGCGAATAGGATTAAGAATAAGATCACAATTAAGACCGAACAGGAAATCAGAACACTACTTTGCCGATGATGCGGTCGGAAGAAATCGGGCCGAGGACGGAGATGGCTCGGTTATCGCCCATCACGTAATAATCATTCGGGCCGAGCGCCACTGGGGCATTGCTCCACGCGATTCGGCTCCGGGCGTAAGGTTCGTCGAGGCGCAGACCGTTGATGGCCACGACCCCGCCATCGAACGACAAGTGCTCTCCGGGCATCCCGATAATGCGCTTGATCAGAACATCACCGTCGGGTGCGCGCAGTCCAATGACATCACCGCGCTGCGGCTTCTCGGACCAGTAAGCGAGCTTGTTGATGAAATGACGGGAGCCGTTGACGTAATTCGGCATCATGCTTTCGCCCGAAACTTTCACAGGCCAAAGGACCCAGGTGAAGAGGCCATAGCAGACGAAGGCGAGCAGCAGTGCGGTGAACAGCACTTTGAAACGGACTTGCGGACTTCGCCACGTCAGCTTGTTCGGACCCACATTGTCGTCCATGGCACTGAGCTTATTCTCAATCCACGCACTGCTCAAGATTTCACTAGGAGCGCGGCACTCCCGAGCCGCAGCCGGCCACGACCGTGCGGACGCGCTGCGGCTCTGGAGAGCCGCGCTCCGTGCGTGACCTAAAGCGGGTGCGTCGGGTTACGCTCTTCCCCGCCAACGGCTTTCGACTTTGATTGATCGCTCCAAAATTTTCCTCCAACTTTCCGGCCAAACAAAACGATCGATGACCCACGCCGCCGCGAAGAAACGCCACGCTGAATTGACTGACGAGATCCGCCGCCACGATCACGCCCACTATGTCGAAGGCCAGCAGTTCATTGAACGCAGTTACGAACAAATTGGTGAACATCTCTTTCGGGAATTACAGGGGTTGGAAAAACAGTTTCCCGAACTCATTACTGCCAATTCTCCGTCCAAAGCAGCGTCAAAAAGGAAATCCGAGGCATTTGAGTCGGAGACTAAGAGATTGCGTCTAGAGATCGAACGCCACAGAAAACTGTACTATAGCGGGAACCAAGAGATCTCAGATTACGAATTTGACCAATTAGAGGAACGGCTGAAGAAACTTGAACAAAGACGAAAAACAAAAGATCCAATTTCTCGTCGTCGTCAAAAGGAATTACCGCTTAGCGACTCTCCTACGGAACAAGTTGGAGGTGTGCGCAACGAAGGCTTTGTTCGCGTTAAGCATCTAGTGCCGATGCTCTCGCTCGAAAAAATCCAAGCCGGTGTTCATCCAACAAAGGACGAAGAACCTGACCGAGACAAACGAAGTCGCGCGCAGGACGAAAATACTTTGGTAGAATTACGTGCGTTTGATGCAACGCTTCGTAAGCACTTGGGTCGCGATACAATTCAATACCTGATTGAGCCGAAGGTCGATGGAACATCCGTTAGTGTTCACTATCGTTATGGTGAGCTTACGCTTGGAGTTACTCGTGGGCCTACCGGCGATGAAGGAGACGACATCACGGCCAACATAAAAACGATTTCATCGATTCCTCAGAGGTTAAATTTGAAAAAACCGCCGGCACTGCTCGAAGTGCGAGGTGAAGTTTACATCACCATCGAAGAATTCAATTCGCTCAATGCGAAACTTGCTGCGGCTGGTGAAAAACCTTATCCCAACGCACGCAACGTGACTTCTGGCGCGCTCAAGCAACTTGATCCAAAACTCGTAGCGCAAAAGCCGCTTCGAGCTGTGTTTTACGCTATTGGGGCCTTGGATGGAGTTGAATTTAAGACGCATTCCGAAATGCTCAATGAGTTTGCGCGTTACGGGTTGCCAACGCAAAAATCATGGTGGATTTGTGACGGCATTGACGAGGTTCTGATTTGTTACCGCGAGAAGATCGTCTGCCACTACGACGAGGCGCGCGACCTGCGCCGCCAATTGCCCTACGAGATCGACGGCATTGTGCTCAAGATCAACCGCTTTGCCGACGCGCAACGCATTCCTTCCAAGACCCGCGCGCCGGGCCACGCCGTGGTTCACAAACCTATCCCGTGGATTACGCCCGCCGAAACACTGCTCAAGAACATCACCGTGCAGGTCGGACGCACTGGCGTGCTCACGCCAGTCGCCGAGTTGGAACCGATTTTCGTGCAAGGCTCGACGGTCTCACGCGCCACGCTGCACAATGACAAGGAGATCGAACGCAAAGACATTCGCATCGGCGACACCGTCGTCATCCGAAAGGCGGGCATGGTCATTCCCGAAGTGCTCGAAGCCGTGAAAAGCAAACGGCCGTCGGGCGCGAAGAAGTTTGATTTCCTTGCGCACATTGGCGGCAAATGCCCGGCCTGCGGCGGGCCGGTGGCGCGCGAAAAAATTGCCTGCGGCGAGGAGGAGGTAGCATGGCGTTGCCAGAACGTGGCGGGCTGCCCCGCGCAAAAGACGCGCCGGGTGGAATACTTCGCCCAACGCAAGGCTCTCGACATCGAATCACTCGGCGGCATCGTCGCTGAGAAACTTGTGGAGCGTGGACTGGTGAACGAACCGCTCGATTTGTTCAACCTCAGCATCGAGCAACTCGGCAAACTGAACCTCGGCACGGACGACGAGCCGCGAGTTTTCGGCGAGAAGAACGCGACCAAGGTGATCGAGGCGCTGGAACGAGCGAAGGAGGCTCCGCTGCACCGCTGGATTCACGCGCTGGCTATTCCTGAAGTAGGCGAGACCATGTCATATGAGATTGGGCGGCTTCACAAGGACATGGACCATTTGGCGCATTCGCCGCTGTTGGAGGGCATCGCAAGACTCGGGAGGCTCTACGATCAACTCCAGTCGGTGTCTCCGTATTCCGACAGCAACCCGCCTAAAAACGAGGCTGACCGTGAGCAACGGGAACGCGCCTTTGAAGCCATCAAGAAAGAGATCGGAGAGTTGGGCGAGCAACTTTGCGATAACAGCGCCGCAGAAATGAGCGGCAAATGGAAGCAACTGCGTAAGAAGGAGAGCAAGGCCATTCCCGAATTCCTGCCTACGGTCGATTACGCCGCCACTGCGAGCGTTGTGAAATTCTTCGCATCGGACATCGGCCGGAGTGTGATCGACCGCATGGCAGACTTGAAGATCCGGCCGTCAAGTGCGGCAGCACTGAGCGCTGGGATGGAGGCAAGTCCGTTATCGGGCAAGACTTTCGTGCTCACCGGCACGCTTCCCACGCTCGCACGCGACGAAGCCTCGGCTTTCATCCGCGAAGCCGGCGGCAACGTCACTGGTTCTGTAAGCAAGAATACGAACTATCTGCTCGCGGGTGAGGAAGCTGGATCAAAACTGGATAAGGCGCGGGCACTTGGTGTCGAAATCTTGAACGAGAACCAGTTCCTCAAAATGCTGGGGAAGACCAAACCCTTGAAAGCACCCAGCCAAGTGGGCTTACTTTAAATCGCTCTATGCGAACGTACAACCTTGTCACTCCAAAGGACGGCGACGGACAACCGATTCGGCTCTTCAAAGCGAATCTCGAAAACAACGTCTCGAAAGCCATCGACCAACTCTCCGGAATTTGCGCGGGCATTCTGGCTGATGGCGAGGTCAACGTCCAGGAAGCCAAGTTCTTCGGAGAGTGGGTGCGCAAGTATGCTCCCTACGAGCCCGTCTGGCCTTTCACCGAAATTCTCGCCCGCGTCGAACGCATTTTTTCCGACGGCAATTGCGACGACGAAGAACGCAAAGAACTTAAAACCGTTATGGAAGGATTGTGCGGGCACGGTTGCGACGCCGCCGCAACCGAAACCTACTCCACCACCCTGCCGCTCACTTCACCGCTCCCTGACCCGATAGCTTTTCCTCAAAAGAATTTCGCCATCACAGGCAAGTTCGCGTTTGGAACCCGGCGCAAAGTGATGGAGGCAATCGAATCGCGCGGGGGCGTAGGGATTGACTCTCCCCCTACGCGGGACTCGCATTACCTTGTCATCGGTGTATTCGTCAGCCGGGATTGGGCGCATACCAATTATGGCCGAAAGATTGAGCGAGCCGTCGAGTTGCGTGAATCGGGCAGCGGAATCGCCATCGTTTCTGAGGAACACTGGAAACGATGTATGGCCTAGCTTTCACCTCTTCATCTCTTCTTCTCGTACCAGTAAACGCCTTCGCCCAACTTCACGTGTTTAAGCATCGCGCTGCACAGCGGATCTTTCTCGGAAAGAATGCGTGGAAGGTAAATGCCGCGCTCGCCGTCTGCGTCGCTGTCCAGCAAGAGATACGCGCCGTCCGGTTCCGCCCACAATGACATGGGATTAAAGGCACGGGCGGACTCGGGCCACTGTGCCGCATCGATCTTTTGGCCTGCTTTAGACGCGAAACCTTCACGGCAGGCTTCTAGAGTTTGGGTCCGCAAAGTTTGTGGGCCGACCGCGCGCAGGGTGCGATGCGCTTGCGTCTCGTCGCTGCATCCAATCACGAGGGCAGCGATGAGAAGGAACCCGAACCCCACCGACCTCTGTTCAAGTCGTGGCATCATTTTGGCGTCGGGGCAGCGGTTGCCCCAGGCTCGCCGGTGTTCGCGCGCAGCAGGGTCTTTTCTTCGGGCGTGAGCCTGCTGTCGGGAGCGAGCATTCCATTGCGAACGATCCGTTGGAATTCCTGGAGCGAAGCCACCGCGACGCGCTGATTACTCTTATTCCTCGTCGTGTAGGCGGTGAGCATTTGATCGGCGAGGTTCATGTACTGGTAAAATTCATCAGCGTTGCCTTCGATGGCAGCCCAGTACGCGCGCTCGATAAAACCATACAGAAGCGCCGTGACCTTGTTCTGGCTTTGCTCCTGCGCATTGTCCATCGCGCGCGATACGGCGAACTCCGCCAGTGTCGTGTTCGTGGGGACCGAATCAGGAAATTGCTGGCGCAGATAGCGCATCCATTGCTCACCCTCGGTCAAGCGATTCACGAGGAAGAATTGATACGGCACATCTCGCAGGAAATTGCGATAAGCGCGTGCCATGTTGTTAGTCAGGAAATCCGGCGCTTCGGCGATCTGTTCGCGGTAGGCGGCATCGACCTTCGGCACGATGGCCAGGTTCGGCAGAAATCGCGGCGGAGCATTGGTGCTGAGCACAAGCCGTCCGCGCTGAAAGGACAGGTTCATTGACTGATAAATTCCGGAGCGCAAGCGGCGCACGTCTTCGCCCTTGGCGCGATCCATTCCCAGGCTCGACCAATAAATGGCGTGCGCTTCCGGCAAGCGCCAATCCAGCGGCCCGTAGCGCTCGTTCAACATTTTCATGCGCGCGGGATCGAGCTTGTACTTTTCGCGCAGCACGCGGGCGCGTTCTTTCTCCTCGGGCGTCTGCGGATTGCTGAGTCGATCGAAATTCGGCTGCTGCCCGCCGAACACGTCCATCATCTCCGTGGCCCACGCGAGCTTGTAGTAGAAGTGCCCGTCGTCGAGGTTCTGCCCCATCTTGAATTGAAACAGCCACGCGAGATCGGCGTAGAGCAGCGGCTGCTCGGGATTGTAGCGCAGCCCTTCGTCGCGCAGCAGTTCGATGCCGCGCTGCACCCAGCGCCAGCGATCACCGTAGTCGCTGAACTTCACGGAAATGTTGAACGCCATGTTCCACGCTTGCACGATCCACACCTGCGCGAACCTCGGCTCGAGCTTGGTAATCCAATCCGCGAGCTGGACCATCTCGAAATACTTTCCGTCCTCCTGGAGATGCGTGGTGCGAATCCAAAGTGCGTTCGCGATCAGGCCGCGAAAGCCACCGAGCACTTGCGTGGTGAGCGCGAGCATCGGCGGCGCATTCTCCAGCGGCTCGATGTGAGTAATGCCCAATTCGCCACGCTGGCGATTAAGCACGGGCTGCAGCAATCCGTTCGCGGTGATGAACACTGCGGCGAGAGCCAGTAGCAGAAGTTTTTTGGCGCGGCTGGGCATGAGTTCACGAATGGTTGTGCGCCGCGGCCAGTTCCCGGCGGTTGAACATCCAGATACCGAACAACGCCGCCAGACCGCCGAGCAACAGCACGATTTGCGCGAAGGCCCAGCCGATGGTTTCCCACGCAATGCTTCGGCCTGTGCTTAGCGAATCGATGGGCGAGTAGCCTTGCACGAGCTTGATAATCACGAGCAATCCCTTGAACAAAGGAATCAACACGATATCGAGCACGGACTTGCCGGCCTCGCCCGTTTCTTCATTCACACCGGTGATTGTCCCCGCCGCGACGCTGGAGGAGAGCGTGCCAGTGGACATCGCCACCACCAAAAAGCTGAGGGAAACGAACGCTGCCACCGGGAACGAAAGAAAACTAGCTGCCGCCAATCCAACCGCTGCCAGGAGTGCGAGCCAGAAAAGAATGATGGCCAGCGCGCGCGCAAAGTTCAGCGCGAAGCCGCCTTCGCGATAAAGCACTTCGAACCCGTCTTCGCGTGGGACCGCCAGTGCGACGCTGTCCCGATTCTGCACGTCGATGGTCAGGATGCCCGAAGCATCCCACAGGTTCGGCGGAATCTTGATTTCGTGAAACGCATCTGCCGAGAGCGACAGTACCTGCCGTTGCCGTTGCGCTGAATCCGGCGGGCCTACTTCCACGATTGTGCGATACGTGCCGAACTGGTTCGTGCTGGCAGCGTAAAATTTGAGTCGCACGAAAAACGGCTCATCGCGCAGGAAGTTTTTGCGAAAACCCAGGTCAAACGTCCAGCGCCGCATGTAACCGGGATTCACCAGCTCCACTTTCAACGCTTCGCGAAACTGGTTCTTCACGTACTCGGCATTCGCTGGATTCACTGGCGCGGCTTTGGTGCGTTCGCTAAAGACACGCTCGACTTCGGCATCGATGTCGCGCGTTGGCTCTTTCAACGAACCTCGGGCCACGAGAACTTCCTCGCGTAAGATTCTTTGCTCCACCGGAGAAAGCTTTTGCGCCCGCCAGTGCATCAAACCGAAAACGCACGCGCCCGCTACCGCCAGCAACACCGCATCGAGCGAGACAAGGCCGAGCCATTTGCCGAGCCAGATTTGCCATCGCGCGATTGGTTTCACGGCCACGACCTGAATCTGGTTTTCCTCAATGTCGCGCGCCAGCGTGCCGCACGAAAGCCAAAGCGTGGACAAACCGAGCAGCGCCGTGATGACGCTCAATGTGTAGGTCAGAAGAATCTGCGCGAAGCCACGTGCCGTGCCGTCGTCCTTGATGACCAGCGGCAGCAAGACGACCGAGCCAATCAGCAGCACGGCCATGACCCAAAAGAGCCGGAACCGCAGCGCGGCTTTCCAAGTGAGCCAGGTGATGGCGAGGAGGCGTTGCATGTCAGGAGCGCGACGCATCGACGTCGCGAAAGAGTAACGAGAAGATGAGCGGGTTCCTTGCTTCTCCCTCTCCCCTCAACGGGGAGAGGGTTGGGGTGAGGGGTGAGAACGTTGAAAGTCTGTGCCACGGCGAAAATCGCGAACGGCACCACCCCTCACCCTCAATCCCTCTCCCCGTTGAGGAGAGAGGGAAGCCTGCCGCGCCACTCGTTCGTGCCGCCTGCGCGTGAATGGAAAATCTCCGCATCACTTCTTGCCTCCCAGGAGCGACGACAATTTCTCGTTCGTTTTGCTCAAGTCGGTGGGCGGAGCTGGCTTGGTTGCTTCTTCTGGTTTCGGCACTGGCGCTGGCTCGCTTGCTTTGGCGAGCGATGCCAGTTTTGTTTCATCAATCGCTGGCGTCCCCGGTTTTGCGCTTATCGCAGGCTCCGCGACCGTCGTTAGCAACGGCGCACTGAATCGCTCCAGGATTTTCTCGGACGCCGGACGCTCTTCGCCTTCACCCTTTAGATACGCCGCAACTTTCGCCCCGCCAACCGCACCGGAAGTTTCCGCCGATTGCGCCCGTGCCTTCTCCACCACGTCGAGGAAATAGCTTTCGAGATTCTGCGTCGGCGTATCGACGCGCACTTTGTCGTCGCTCACGTCGCGGCGGATGATTTCCAAAACCTTCTCCATCGTCGCGCGCGGCAACGTGGGTGTGGTGATACGCACGGCGTTGGGAGTGGCCAGCAATTCCTTGAGCGTGCCTTGCGCCTGGATTTTTCCGCCGTAGTAAATCACCACGCGGTCACAGACATCCTCGACATCCGAGAGCAAGTGGCTACTGAGAATCACCGTCTTGCCGCGGCGGGCCAACGCGACGATGAGGTCTTTTACCTCGCGGCAGCCGATGGGATCGAGTCCCGCTGTCGGCTCATCGAGAATCACCAGGTCGGGGTCGTTGATCAGTGCCTGCGCCAGGCCGATGCGGCGCTGCATGCCCTTCGAGAATTCGCCCACCGCCCGCGTGCGCGCGCCGGTCAGACCCACCATGTCGAGCAATTGCTCCGAACGCCGCGCGCGTTCGTCCTTTGGCAGCGTGAAAAGGTTCCCGAAGAAATCCAGCGTCTCGCGCGAGTCGAGGTAGCGATACAAATACGACTCCTCCGGCAGGTAGCCGATGCGCGCCTTCGTCTTGACGTCGCGCGGCGAGCGGCCAAACACCTCGATCACGCCCTTGGTCGGATGCAGCAACCCGAGCAGCATCTTGATCGTCGTGGACTTTCCGGAACCGTTCGGTCCGAGCAACCCGAACACCTCGCCGCGCCGCACCTCGAAGTCCACGCCATCCACCGCCCGCGCTTTGGGCCGGCCCCAGAAGTCCTTGAAGACCTTCGTCAACCCGCGCACGGCAATGATGGTCTCCGTCGATTGCGGATTGCGAGTGGCGGAGGGTGAATTGGGTTCAACGAGTCCGGGCATAAATCAATTGGCCGTCATGAATTGACGTTGAGCATTGAAGTTTAAGGCAATTCAGGGCGCAATACCGTCGGTATGCCAATACAAGTTGAACATGTGGAAGGCGAACTCCGCCCGATTGTTGTTTGCGATCACTGCAAGAAAACAATTCGGGAAGTTTCCGATGGTCATGTTGTGTGGAACCGTGATCTATCTGATTCGACTCTCGAATATCGCCCAAATGTCTTCTTCTACCATTCACGATGCGACCACGAGATCGGACAGAAAGAGAAGCATGCATCGTCTTGGAGACCGTTAGAAACGTTCTTGGTGCACCTGGTAAATAATCTGGAAATTGATTGGGGTGCCGCCAATGAGCGTGCCTCGTCTCTTTCTTAGAATGCCGCGTCATCGCCAAGCCGCTGAAGCGACTCGGGTGGGGCGAGACTCTGTCGAGCCGACTATCGAGCGAAGCGAGGCGAACGAAGTGAGCATCCTTCCCGCACGAGACGTTGAAGATGCTCGCTTTGCTCGCGCCTCCTTCGTCGGCAGTTACGGCTCGACGGAGTCTCGCCCCACCATCGTTGCAGCTTCGCTCTGCGCTCTTCATGCAGCCCTCGGCTTGAACGCAATCGGCTGCGTCCCACTCGCATCATGCTTGTGCTCGTGCGGTGGCTCCGTCGGCGTCGGCGCCTGATGCGGCTCCAGTTCCTCGCCGCTGCGGACGAGGCGGAAGCTGTTGAAGACCACGATGAGCGAGCCGGCAACGTGCAGCACGGCGGCGACAATCGGGTTGATGTATTTCATCGCCGCCAGCGTGAGGCCGCCGATGACGAACAGGATGCCGAGAAGAAAATTCTGGTTGATAACGGTGCGCGTCTGGCGCGAGAGCTTCACGAGGAAGGGCAGACGGCGCAGGTCGTTGTTCATGAGCGCAATCGTCGCGCTGTGGATCGCCACTTCGCTGCCGGCGGCGCCCATCGCGATGCCGAGGTCGCCGGCGGCCAGCGCGGGCGCGTCGTTCACGCCGTCGCCCACCACGGCGACGCGGTAGCCCTTGGCCTTCATCGCGCGCACGAACTCCACTTTGTTCTGCGGCAGGCAATCGCCCACAACTTCTTCGCAACCAATCTCGGCACCCACGCGTTTCGCCACAGGCGTGCGGTCGCCGCTCACCATCGCGATGCGGCGCACGCCGTTCTGCTTTAACTCAGCAAGGGACTCGCGAGCTTCAGCACGTGTCTGGTCCTGTAACCCGACCCAGCCGATGAACTGCCCGTCACGCGCGACAAAGACGAGACTGAAACCTTCGGTCTCATTCACATCCACGGTGATCGAAGAATCCTCCGTCACGCCGTTGTCCTTCAACCATTGCGCACGGCCTACGAGAATGCTCGCGCCATCAACCGCCGCCTTGATTCCTCGGCCCGCTGTCTCCGCAAAATCCTTCGGTTCCGTCAGCGACACGCCCGCTTCGCCCGCGAGTTGGGCCAGC
>Ga0193753_10000335_pt1 | contig 46652 bp, 44 predicted proteins | sample H1c2metaG_FD_144925 | JGI IMG/M metagenome (GOLD analysis project Ga0193753, IMG submission 144925) | Soil microbial communities from a riparian zone of the East river system, Colorado, United States - H1c2 | ecosystem: Environmental > Terrestrial > Soil > Riparian zone | place: USA: East...
GGCTGCCCTACGAATTGTCCGGCGGTCAACGCCAGCGCGTCGCGATCGCCATGGCGGTGGTCATGTCGCCGCGCCTGCTCATCGCGGATGAACCCACGACCGCCTTGGATGTGATTGCGCAGGCGCAGATATTGTTGCTTCTGCAGCAATTGGTGCGCACCCGCAATATGGGGCTCATCTTGGTGACCCATGATCTTGCCGTCGTTGCGCAGCTCGCCGACCGGATCGCGGTGATGCACCAGGGTGAAATTGTCGAGACGGCCGCGGCCGGCGAAATACTGCGGCGGCCAAGCCATGCCTACACCGCGGCCCTGTTGGCGGCTGCGAGGCTGACGCCTAAGCGTGCGGCAACGTTGCCGGCGGACTTGCCGGCCGTGCTGCAGGTACACGATGTCGTGCGGGAGTATCCGCGCAGGAGATCTTCGTTGTGGCATCCGGCCCGGCCCTTGCGGGCCGTCGACGGCGTTTCACTCACGGTGCATGCCGGGGAAACGGTGGGTTTGGTGGGCGAGTCCGGCTCGGGCAAATCGAGTTTGCTGAAGGTCATTCTCGCGCTCGAAAAGACGCAGGCGGGCGAGGTCAGCCTGCGGGGTGAATCCTTGTTGAGCGCGAAGGGCGCGACCTTGAGCCGCTTGCGGCGCGCCATCCAGGTGGTGTTCCAAGACCCCTACGGCAGCTTTGATCCCAAATGGAGCGTGGAACGGCTGATCGGCGAGCCCTTTTTTCTGCTGACCTCGCCTCCTTCGGCTGCAGAGCGTCGGCGCAAAGTGGCCATGGTCTTGGAGCAGGTTGGATTGTCGGCGAACGACGCCAAACGCCTGCCGCGTGAATTTTCGGGCGGCGAACGCCAGCGCATCGCGATCGCGCGCGCGCTGGTCACGGAACCTGACCTGATCGCATTTGATGAAGCGGTTTCGGCGCTCGACGTGCTGGTCCGCGAGCAAGTGCTGAGTCTCCTGGCCGAACTCGCGCAGCGTCTCAAGCTGTCGTATCTTTTTGTGTCGCACGATCTGCACGTCATCAGAGCCATTGCTGACCGAATTTATGTCATGCAGCGTGGGCGAATCGTCGAGGAAGGCCCGACGGAGACGGTGTTTTCGGCGCCGCGCCACGCGTACACCCAGGCGCTGATCGCTGCCACTCCGACGTTGCCGGCGACCTAGATGCCAGCCCCGCGTCTCCTCACGACGAAGTTGATGTGGCGCAATCGCCGAGCTCGGGCGAAAGTCGGCGGCGCCCTGGCGCTGCTGTTATGCGGCGCGTTGGTCGCAGCGTTCTCTCTCGAGCGCGACGCCATCGCGCCGGCGCTCGATGCATTGCGGCGGCACGGCTACGTGTGCTCAGGGATGGCGGCCGTGTTCAGCGCCATTCTGGTCGCGCGTCGGCGCGTCCTCGAGCGCGCGCTATTCCTGCGATCCTGGCTCGCGGCGGTGCCGGTAAGGTCTGTTACGGCGCGCTGGGAGGCATTGCTCATAGAGACTTTTCCGGCGAGCGCGGCTCTCGTCGTCATCTCGGTCCTCGCGCTGATTGCCGCGGTCGCATTTGCGCGGCTCAACGACGTCGTTGCGCTGTGGGCCGACCTCTGCAGCGGTGTGGTCCTGGGCATCGTTATCGGTTATCTCATGCCGGCACCGAAACCCGTCGATCTGCCGCCGGGCTCCCGTTATGTGCCTCACCGCCAAACGAGGAATGCCACGCCGATTCGGCCCTCGCTCAAGGCGCTGGGGCAATGGCCCATACGCCAGATGTTTGCGTGGGCTCAACCGAAAGCGGTGTCACGCGCGACGATTCCAATTCTGGTCATGATGCCGCTGGGCACCATGGCCGACACGGCCATGGTGGTGATTGCTCTGTTCGGCGTGGTCGGCGCCCTGTTGCTGTTGTGCTCGGCGGCTATTTCGGTGAGCCGTCTGGCGGCGCGCTGGCTGGCGCCCCTACCGGTGCGCGCGGACGACGTGGTCCGCGCATTTCTGCTGCCGGCGTACGCTTTTATCGCAGGCGTGAGCGCCATGGAGGCATTGCTCTTGGCGGTATTCAACGTTTCGTACCGAGGCGCCGTGATGGTGGGCGCAAGTACGGCAGTGATCGGCTGTCTGTTGTTCGGCGGTGCGCTGTTGTGGAATGTGCGGCCGAGGCACATGCAGTGAGCGGTACCATCCTTGAAATACGCGAACTGCGCGCAGGCTATGGGCGGCGCACCGTGCTCGAGAATATTTCGATATCGCTGGCAGCGGGGGAGTGGTTCGTCCTGCTGGGTCCCAACGGCTGCGGCAAGAGCACGCTGCTCGATTGCGTGGTCGGTCGCCTGCGGCCGTCAGGCGGTGAGATCCGCATCGGCGGCTTCCCGCTCCGCCCGGATCCTTACGAAGCGAAGCTGCGGCTGGGCTACGGCTGCGCCCCCGACGTGTTGCCGGCCCTCCTGACCGCGCGTCAATGCTTGGAGGTTCACGCCGCGGCCAAGGAACAGGTCGGCATCGGCGCGGATCTGTTGGCGCTGGCCGAGGAGCTGCGATTTACGCCTTACCTCGAGTCGTTCGTCGATACGCTGTCGCTCGGCACGCGCCAGAAACTGGCGGTGCTCCTGGCGTTGGTCGGCGATCCGCTGTTGATTGTCCTCGACGAGGCGTTCAACGGCCTGGATCCCGCGAGCGCACTGATCTTGAAGCGCCATTTGCGAGCGCGCATGGAACGGCGCGGCGGCGCGATCCTGCTGGCGACACATTCCCTGGACATCGTCGAGCACTATGCTGACTGTGCCGCCGTCTTGATCGACGGCAAACTCAAGCATGTGTGGCCGAAGGCCGAATTGCAGCGATTGCGGGCGAATCAGACTGATTTCGAGGCGGCGCTGGCGGCGGCAATAGGCGAAACTTAAGCGTTCAATGCTTGTTCAAAAGCGTCCACGCCAGCAACGCCGCTTTCTTCTGGTCGGCACCCCATGGAGGTCCAACCTCGCGGCCAAGTCCGTTGACGGTGCCGAGCAGGCGCTTCAGCGGCAGCCGCAAACACTTCATCGCATGCTCTTCCAGCGCGCGGGCCGGCAGCCGGCATACCTCGAGCCGCAGCTGCTCCGCAGCCGTCGACAATGCATTCCTGTAGTGATCCCCCTCCGCCGCATGAATCAGAGCGTGCGAGGCCAGGATCGAGGATAGCGCAATGTTCTTGCGGCTCGATGATTCGAGAATGCCGACGGACTTCAGGGCAATCCCCAGTTTCTCGAGTTTCTCGGATTCCCCCTGAATGGACTCGTGGGCCATGCGGGTTGCCACGGCCAGGTACCCGTCCAAGCGGCCGGTCGCCTCCTCGACGCATAGAAATTCAACGGCATGGTACGGCTGCTTGGCGTCCGGATCGCGATCATCGATCAATGTCACCCGTGATCGATCCAATAGATTGGGCGCCGCCGCCGTGCCGCCGAGTACAACCATGGCCGCCCAACCCGCGTGGGCAGAGAAGCCGATTGCCGCAGTTCGAGCCGACATGGGATCTCGATTGCTAGGAGCCAGGCTCCTGGTTGCTGAAGTGCACCGCACGGGCGATGGCGCGGGTCAGGCAGTCGGCCGCCGCAGATCCGATACGCCCGATCTGCGCGGCACGCAGGACATTCTGTTCCAGCGTCAACTCCGAACTCGCCAGCGCGAAGACGGTATCGCCGTCGAAGGGAGTGTGCGCTGGCCGCACGGCGCGTGCAATTCCATCCTGCGCCATCATGGCAATTCTTTTACATTCCACCGTGCTCAAGTCGGCGTTGCATGCAACAACGGCAATCGTCGTATTGTTGCCCGGCCGCAGTCGGCCGATCGCCGACAGGCGTGCCTCGTCGGGTGCGGGATTGCTCGCGTCGATGGCGCTTTGCGGCGGGCCGTCGCCGCCGAATTCCTTGTCCAGTTCAAAGGGCCATGCCCAGTAGGATTTGCCGTCCGGCATGAGGACCGAACCCACGGAATTGACCGCCACCAGCGCGCCTACAACCAAGCCGTCGTGTAGGTCCAACGAAGCCGATCCGATGCCGCCCTTGCGTAATCCGGCCGACGCGCCGCGGCCCGCTCCCACTGATCCCAAGGCAAAATTGGGTTCTGCCGCCTCCGATGCGCGCAGGCCCAATTCGCGATAAGGCGGCGTGAGGCCCCAATTCTTGTCGCCGCCGTTGCCGAGATCGTGCAGAACCGCCGCGGGAACGATGGGGATGGCCGGCGAGCCGGAACGAAATTGCAGTCCGATGCCTTGCACAGATAACCACGCAGCAACACCGTCCGCCGCAGCCAGTCCGAATACCGAGCCGCCTGCCAGCACGACCGCGTGGGCACGGCCCACCAAATTTTCCGGTGCGAGCGCTTCAGTCTCGCGCGTTCCCGGCCCGCCGCCGCGCACATCCACCGCGGCGGCCCAGCCACTGGTGCTGAGCAGGGCCGTGACGCCGCTCCGCACGGCCTCGTCGGTGGCGTGGCCTACTTCAAGTCCCGCGATATCGGTAATGAGGTTCTTGGGTCCCGGACGAAACACGATGCTAGCGGCCACGCGGAATACTCAGACAGGCTCCCGGGGTAGTGCCGCGATCTCCGCCAGTCCTCGCAGTACCAAGTCCGGCACGATCTCGCCGTGCGTGCGTATCGTTCCCGAGATCATGCTGGCGTCGCCGCCGGTGATGAACAGTTTGGGTTTCGTGCCCGTGCTTTGCTCGATCACCTCGCAGGCGCGATCCGCCATGCCCGCCAGCGCAAACACGGCGCCGCGAGACACGGCGGCGATGGTGTTATTGGCCAGCACGCCCGCGAGCGAGGGTGTGCTGTTGAATGCCGCCTTTGCGATGTCGCTGGTATTGCTCATCAGCACTTCGCGCATCATGTGGATACCGGGAGCGATCAGACCGCCAAGATGCTGACCGTTGGTATCCACGCTATCGACCTTGACGGCGGTCCCTGCGTCGACGACACAGAGAGCGGTGCGGGCTATGGTCCAGGCACCGATCAGTCCCAGCCAGCGATCGGCGCCGAGCAAAGACGGATCGAGATAGCCGCTGGTCAGTCCGTGAAACTCACGGCCTGCGGTGACGAACTCGATGTCGACGCGAAAGTTTTTGCGGCTCAGACGAGCGAGGGTCTTGGCCATGACAGGTCCCGCGACATTGGAAACCAATACCCGCTGAGGCTTTTGGCCCGACCCGAACAGGGCGGTGGTCCAAATGCCGGGCTTGGCATCGCGATGAACAACGGCTTGTTGATCGGAGAGTCCGGTGCTGGTGAGCCAGGCCCATTTGAGGCGGGTATTGCCGACATCGATGACCAAAATCATGCGTATTTTTTTGCCTCAAGTGTCGTCGAGCACGGGCGCCAAGCGCGCAAGAATAGCATCGTGGGAGGGAATCTTCGCCGCTTAGCCGCTAAACTTGAGCCCGGGATGCCAACCCTCGAGAACTTATGACGGACCTGAAGCGTGCGATCAGAGATGTGCCGGATTTTCCGCGCCCAGGAGTTCTGTTCCGTGACATTGCGCCGTTGTTGCGCGATCACTTCGACGCCACCCTGACAGCCTTGGATGCGTTGCTCACGGATCAAGAATGGCGGGAGATCGACGCGCTGGCCGGCATTGAATCGCGCGGCTTCATTTTGGGCGCCGCACTGGCGCTACGCCGCGGCAAGGGGTTTGTACCGGTCCGCAAGCAGGGGAAATTGCCCCCGCCGGTGGTCGATATCGCCTACGACCTGGAATACGGCTCAGGGGTGCTGGAGATGCAGAAAGGCAGCGGCCGCGTGGTGCTCGTCGACGATGTTCTCGCGACCGGCGGCACCATGAGCGCGGCTGCCGATCTGTGCGATCGGGCGGGCTATCAACTCAAGGCGCTCGTGGCATTGATCGATTTACATATCGTCCCGGATTATTCCTGGCGTAATCTGCGGCTGCGCTCATCCATCAACTACTAGGAGACTGTCTGAGTATTCCGCGTGGCGGCCATGCCTAAGTTGCCGGAGATCCTGGTCGTGATGGCCTTGCGCGTGGAATCCTCGGGAGTATTCGAGAATGCCGGTGTACCCGTGCTTTTTTGCGGCGTCGGCAAGGTCAATGCGGCCATTGCGCTCATGAAGGAGCTGTCGCGATATGCGCATCTCGGTCAGGATATGCCCTTGGTCGTGAATTTCGGTTCTGCCGGAAGCCGCTGCCATGCGACCGGTGCGCTGCTTTCCTGTCACGAATTCGTCCAGCGCGATATGGACGTCGGCGGCTTGGGCTTTGCGCTCGGCGTAACACCCTATGACGAGGCGCCGTCGCCGCTGATGTTTGATCCGGTGTTCACCCAATTGCCCGCCGCCGTCTGCGGCAGCGGGGATTCGTTCGCCACGGTCGATGTCGGGGTGGCCTGCGAGGTGATCGACATGGAGGCGTACGCGCTGGCCAAGGTGTGCTGGCACGAAAATGCAAGATTCGCCTGTGCAAAATATGTCACCGACGGTGCGGACACGTCCGCAGCCGACGATTGGCAGCGCAACGTGCACAGGGCGGCCGAAGAGTTTCTGCAATTATTTCGCGGTCTTTGATTTAGGGGCGCCAATGAAGTACTGCCTGCTGTCCTGTGTGTTCCTGTTCATTTGCTCGCAGGCAGCGGCCGCGAACGATCCAGCCCAAGCACCGCTGGTTCTGCTCATATCCGTGGATGGCATGAAGCCCGAAGCCGTGCTCGATGCGCAAAAGCACGGTCTCAAAGTGCCGAATCTGCGAGGCTTCACGACGGATGGCCTGTACGCCAGCAGTGTTCGCGGCGTTCTGCCCACGCTGACATACCCGAGCCACACCACGCTGTTGACGGGCGCCTCGCCCGCCAAGCACGGCATTTTCGACAACACGACGTTCGATCCGCTGCTGCGCAATGCACGGGGCTGGTACTGGTACGCCGAGGACATCAAGGTTCCGACGCTGTGGGATGCCGCCGCCGCGGCTCACCTGAAGACCGCGAACGTGTACTGGCCGGTGAGCGTGGGAGCCAACATCACCTATAACCTGCCGCAGATGTGGCGCACCGGCACCGAAGATGACCTGAAGCTGCAGCGTGCCCTGAACACGCGCGGATTGGAGCAGGAATTATCGGCAGAGCTCGGCCGCTATCCGGGAGGCATGGAGGAGACGGTTGCCGAGGATGAGGTACGCGCGCGTTTCGCCATCCGCCTGCTGCAGAAAAAACATCCCGCTTTTCTGACCGTTTATTTGACAGGACTGGACACGGAGGAGCATTTGTCCGGGCCGTTCAGTCCGAAATCAAACGAAACCCTGGAAAGGCTGGACGCAGTCGTCGGATCGTTGCGGGCCGCAGCCGAGAAAGCGGCCCCTGGGCGGGCGACGGTCTGCGTGGTGTCGGACCACGGTTTTGCCGCCATCGAGCACGACGTCAATCTCTACGCCGCGTTCCGCGAAGCGGGGCTGTTCAGCGTCGATAAGGACGATAAGGTCACCGACTGGAAGGCGATGCTCTGGCCTGCCGGCGGCAGCGCCGCCGTGATGCTCGCCGATCCCAAGGATGAACAGGTTCGCCTGCGGGTGAAGACGCTGCTGGACAAGTTGGCAAGCGATCCCGCCAACGGCATCGACCGCATCTGGACGCAGGACGAGATCCAGCGGGCCAGGGGATTTCCACAAGCGGCCTTCCTGGTGTCGCTCAAAATCGGTTATGAAATGGCCTACGCTCTTTCAATGCCGCTCGTCACCAAACCCAGCAATTTAGGGATGCACGGCTACGTTCCGGAGCGGCCTGAAATGCGTTCGTCATTTTTCATCGTGGGTCCGCAAATCGCCAAGGGACGATCCGTGGGCGAAATCGACATGCGGCAAATCGCGCCGACCATCGCCAATATCCTGCAAGTTCGGTTGACTGGGGCGGAAATGGCGGGCGTCGCACTGAACTAAGGCTAAAATTAGACGAAAACGAGATGTTTTTATACATAAGTATCTATTTTTAGATGCATGTACTAGATGCACGTACTAGATGCATAAAAGATCTATTATTAGATGTTTATTGGCATTAATGCATTATAATCGTCTATAATTAGCTACATGACTGAGATCTATAATCGGTCGACGGATCGCGAGATCGCCGCTGCTCTCGCGAAACGTCTGCGACAGTGGCGAATCGACCCCAAGGGCGCCGCGATTTCGGCGAGCGAATTGGCAAAGCGCAGCGGTATGGGGCTCACGCCTTTGCGCCGTTTCGAAAAGACCGGCGGCATCACCCTGCGAAATCTTGTCGCGTTGATGCGCGCCATGGGGTTGCTGGAGCGGCTCGAAAGCTTGGTGCCGGATCCGGCCAGCGCAAGCCCGCTTGAAATCCTGGAAGCGGAGCGGGCGCTGCGTCCCCGGCAGCGAGCCCCCCGGCGCACGCCCAAACCTCGTGGCTGAAATTCTCGTTGTCGAAGTGCGGCTCTGGGGCGAGCAAGTGGGTGCGGTCGCGCCGCTGCGGGTCAAGCCTGGCTACTACGAGTTCGAATACGCACCGGCTTTTGTGCGGGCCGGTCTTACGCCCTCACCCCTGAAAATGCCGCCGGAAGTCGGCGCACGCTACAGCTTTCCTTCGCTGGCGCTCGACACCTTCCACGGCTTACCGGGCCTGCTCGCCGACTCTTTGCCGGATCGATTCGGTAATGCGTTGATCGATGAATACCTGGCTCGACATGGCATGCGAACCGAGGATGTCACATCGCTGCAGCGGCTCCTGTATGTCGGCAGGCGGGCGATGGGCGCCTTGGAGTTCGCTCCGGCGATGTCGACGTCCGCGAGCGCCGAGGCAGCCGTGCCGCTGGAGATATCGGCGCTGGTGGAAGATGCGCGCCGCGCGTTGAGCGGCGAGGTCTCCAAGGTGACCCAGGGCATTCTCGACGTGGGCAGTTCCGCGGGCGGCGCCAGAGCGAAGGCGGTCATCGGCTGGAATCCCAATACTCGCGGAGTGGTTTCCGGGCAATTTGATCTACCGCCGGGGTTCGAACATTGGCTGTTGAAGTTCGACGGCGTGGAAGATGCAGGCCGCTTGGGGGCGGCGCGTGGATTCGGCCGCATCGAGTACGCGCACTACCTGATGGCGTTGGATTGCGGCATTACGATGTCCGAATGCGCTCTGTTGGAGGAAGGCGGCCGCGCGCATTTCATGTCGCGCCGTTTCGACCGCCGCGGCAACGAGAAGCTTCACATGCAGACGCTGTGCGGCATGCAGCATTTGGATTTCAATATTCCCTATGTGAGCAGCTACGAGCAGTATTTCCGCACGATTCTTGAACTGAATCTCGGAGCGCAAGCGCTGCGGCAGGCGTGGCTGCGCTGCGCATTCAACGTCATGGCGCGCAATTGCGATGACCATACCAAAAACCTGGCATTCATCATGGAGGAAACCGGGCGCTGGAGCCTTTCGCCTGCCTACGACATGAGTTTTGCACACGATCCTGGCCCCAACAAATGGACACGGCAGCATCAAATGCGGGTCAATGGCAAGGCGCAAAACATTACGCGCGCGGACTTGACGAGTGCGGCGCGGCAATTTGACGTCGACGGCGCGAATCGCCTTCTGGACGGAATCGCGGAGGTGCTGCGGCAATGGCCGCGTTATGCGCGGGGTGTCGGCGTGCCGGAGAGCGAAATCGCCCGCATCGCGGGCCTGCAGCAGCTCGCCTAGACCGGCGCTTTATTCGGAGACGTCGGTCAGCTGTCTGAACAGAATGACCCGGGCTTTTTCCCAATCACGCTGCACCGTCTTCTTCGACGTGCCGCGCTGCGCGGCGATATCATCGAAGGTGTAGCCGCAGAAATACTTCAAATCCACTACCTCGGCGAGCCGCGCATCATGCGTGGCCAATTCGTCGAGGGCGTCGGATAAACGCGTGAGGGCAGCCTCGTCCCCCTCGGGCGCCCCGATCTCCGTCGGAAGCTGCGTGATGTGGAAAGCGGCGCCGCGCTTCAGTGCGCGCCGTTCCCGCACCAGATCGATGATCAAACCGCGCATGACCCGGGCCGCGTAGCCGATGAATCGCTCGCGATCGGGAAACACGGCATTCTTCCCGGACATGTCGAGATAGGCTTCATGCAAAAGGGTGGTCGGACTGATCGAGGCACCGGCGCTGCGCCGCAATTGCCGCTCGGCAAGCTGCCGCAAATCGCGATACAGCGCGGCAAACCGCAGGGCATTGGGCGTATCGGTCCCGACCGGATGCTCCGGCAGCGCGGATGACTCCTCCGAACTCATCCTTTTCTCCTCAGGATATCGCTCCGGAGGATGCCGAAATTACGCGAGGGTGGCAAATGCGCGGGGCGGCGATTTAACACTTACTTTTACAACGGCCGCGCGCGCCTCGAGGACTTAAGCGCATGGCGGGCGCGCTCGCCTATACTGCGAAACGCATTCGACTTGTATCCGCCCGCCTGGCGGACGGTCAGTTGCACACTCGACGGGCGGTAACGCGTGTTGCATAGCAATGCGCTCGGGGCGCATCATTTTTGGTTCGGACGACGTTTTCAAGATTTGCAGGAGCGGTTCATGTCGATATCGAGCGGAGCAGTGGCCATATCCCAAGTCGCGCAGACAGATCGCGCAGCGCTGGCGTTTCTGTACGAACACCCACAGTGGTTCGCGCAGATATTTGCCGAGCTGGAGCGGCGCAAGGTGCCGTTCGAGAAGATCTTCATACCCGACCATTTTTACGACGTGAGTACGCAGCAGATCCCCTTTAAGGTGCTGTTCAATCGAATGAGCCCGTCGGCAAACAGCCGTCAGCATGGCTCCGGAATCTTCCATACCCTGGCCTATCTGGAACATTTGCAGTTGCAGGGTGTGCGCGTCCTCAACGGCGCCAAGGCATTCCGCTACGAAATATCCAAGGCCGGCCAAGCCTCGCTGTTGAAATCGCTCGGTCTGCGCTTCCTGCCGTCGCGCATCATCCACTCGCCCCACCAGGCGCCGGCCGCCGCGGAAGGATTGCGCTATCCCATCATCGTCAAGGCCAACACCGGCGGCAGCGGCAAGGGAATCACGCGCTTCAACACCAAGGCGGAATTGGTTGCGGCGATTGCCGCCGGCCAGCTGGAATTGGGCTACGACAGCGTGGCGCTGGTGCAGGAATTCATTCCCGCGCGAGGCGGCTTCATCACCCGCGTGGAAACCTTGGGCGGCAAGTATTTGTACGCGATCAAGGTGCACCTGACCGGCGAGACGTTTGATTTGTGTCCGGCCGACATCTGTCAGACCTCGACCGGACAAAGCCTGGAAAATGCCTGCGCGGTCGAAGCCTCGAAGGCTGGACTCAAGGTCGAAGGATATGAGGCGCCGGCCAAGGTGACCCAGGACATCGAACGAATCGTCCGGGCTGCCGGCATCGACGTGGGCGGCATCGAATACATCGTCGATGACCGGGACGGCAACATCTACTACTACGACATCAACGCGCTCTCGAACTTCGTGGCGGACGCGCCCCGGGTCATCGGCTTCAATCCCGTTGAGAATCTCGCCGACTACTTGCAGGACGAGGTGCGCCGTGCCGGCTAAGGAAGGTATTCGCTACGGCTATTGGATGCCCGTGTTCGGCGGCTGGCTGCGCAATGTCGATGATGAGCAAATGCAGGCGAGTTGGGAGTACACCAGCAAGCTCGCGCGGCGCAGCGAGGAGATCGGATTCGATCTATCGTTGATCGCGGAACTCAACATGAACGACATCAAGGGCATCGATGCCCCCAGTCTCGACGCCTGGTCCACCTCGGCGGCGCTCGCGGCGGTCACGAAGACGCTGGAGCTGATGGTGGCGGTGCGCCCGACCTTCCACCTGCCGGCGCTCTTCGCCAAGCAGGCCGCGAACATCGATCACATCAGCAACGGCCGTCTTGCGCTCAATGTGGTTTCCTCGTGGTGGGAGCAGGAGGCAAAGATGTATGGCGTCGATTTCGAACGCCACGATGACCGCTACGGGCGAACTTCGGAATGGCTGGATGTGGTCAATGGCGCGTGGTCGCAAAAGACGTTCAATCATGCCGGCAAGTATTACCGCACCGAGAACACCGTGCTCGAGCCAAAGCCGATGCGCTCGCCGCGGCCGCCGATCTACGCGGGCGGCGAATCAGAGGCGGCGAAAAATCTCATCGCACAAAAGTGCGATGCCTACGTCATGCACGGCGATTCTCCGGAGCATGTGTCCGCGAAGATCGCCGACATGAGCGCGCGGCGCGAGAAATTCGGGCTCGGGCGCATGCAGTTCGGTGTTGCGGGCTACGCATTCACGCGAAAATCCGAGGCCGAGGTGGCCAGGGAAGTCGAGCGCATCACCGACGTCAAGCAGAATGCCAAGGGCTACGCCAACTACCAGCAATGGCTGCAGGGCACGCAGCTCGAGCAAAAGATGTCGATTCAGGAATACTCCGTGTCGAACCGCGGATTGCGTTCCGGCCTCGTGGGGACTCCCTCGCAAGTACAGGACCAGATCGGCAAGTTCGAAGAGGTGGGCGTCGATCTTCTGTTGCTGCAGTTCAGTCCGCAGCTGGAAGAAATGGAAAGATTCAGCGACAGCGTCATTTCCTAGGAGCCGGCGTTGGCGCCGCGAAACTCTGAGCGGCCGCTGGCGCTGCGCTGCGGGGCTTTCGGCGACATGGTACTGCTGACCGCGTTGATCCGGGTTCTTCACGCGGAATTCCGCACCCCCGTCGATATCGTGACATCCGGACCCTGGAGCGAACCGCTGTTGCACGGGCAACCGGGTGTCGGCGAGATCTACTGCGTACGCAGCCGCAAGACCCCGTACTGGTTGAGTTTGGATCAGCAACGGATCGTAAAGGCATTGCGGGTGCGCGGCCCGGGTCCCACTTGGTTCTGCGATGGCGACCGGGCGGCCATGCCGATACTCGAGCGCGCGGGCTTTCCCAGCCGCTGCATCGTGGATGTGAAGGATCATGCCCTGCTGCCGGGTGAACATGCGACGCAGCAATGGCGGCGCTTCGCGCAAATCATGCCCGCCGCGCTTGGGAGCGCGCCCAACCCTGATATCGAAGCTGTCATTCCGGGCTGCTATCTGCAGGTCACGCAGGCGCAGCGCAGCCAGCTCGACACGTGGCTCATGGGGCGGGGTATGGGCGATCAGCCCCTGATTCTGATGCAGATCGGCAATAAAAGGACCATGCGGCGCGGTCCGCGGCGCCTGGCGGTCAACCATAAGTTTTGGCCCAATGAACGCTGGGCGGAAGTATTGAGATTTTTGCGGCAGCGGCATCCGGGGCACGCGATAGTGCTGTTGGGCACCGGTCCCGAGTATGCGCTCAACCAAGAACTGGCCGCGCTCGCCGGAATCTCAGGCATCCACAACGTCGCTGATGATTTGCCCATACCACGTCTGGTGGCGCTCCTGGACCGGGCCGATGGGCTGGTGACAGTCGATTCAGGTCCCGCTCACGCGGCGGCGGCGGTGGGCTGTCCGCAGGTTGTCCTGTTCGGCAAGGCGTTGCCGTCGCTGTATCGACCCTCGGGCATCGCCGGCGCCGACGTGCGTCTGCTCACGGGTCAGATTGACGGGCACCCAAGCATGTTGGGGATCGATGCACGCAGCGTGATCGATGCGTGGTCCGGCCTCAAGCTGCGCCGCGCTTAAGGGGGTGCAGGCGCAGGGCCTGCCGATGCACGCAGCATGTCCTGCGTCACCAGAACCACGCCGCGTTTGGTGACAAAGAAGCGCCTGGCATCCTCGGCCGGGTCCTGCCCGATCTGCAGGCCATCCGGTATCACACAGCCCTCATCGAGTATGCAGCGCGTAATTTTGCAATGCCGCCCGACGGTCACGCCGGGCAGCAGCACCGACCTCTCGATGGTGCTGGCTTCCTCGATTCGCACGTCGACCGAGAGCAGCGACTCCCGTACGAGGGCGCCCGAAATGATGCAGCCGCCGGCAATCATGGAATTCACCGCCATGCCGCGCCGGCCCGGGTCGTCCAAAACGAATTTCGCGGGCGGTTGCTGCGCCTGGTAAGTCCAGATGGGCCACTGATGATCGTAGATGTTCAGTTCTGGATTGAGCGAAACCAGCTCCATGTTGGCTTCGTAGAGGGCGTCGACGTTGCCCACGTCGCGCCAGTAATTTTGCGCGCGCGTCTCGACATCATGAAACGGATAGGCAAAAACCCGCATGCTCGCGATGGCCGGGGGGATGATATTGCGGCCGAAATCATGATTGGTCGCATCGCTGGCCGCATCCTCGGTCAGCAGTTTCTCCAGCCGGTCGGTGGCGATCACATAAATTCCCATGGAGGCGCGCGCAAAATTCTCATGGCCGATGATCGGATCCGGATCCTGCGGCTTTTCGGCGAATTTCAGCACCCGGTTGTTCTCGTCCGTGGTCATGATGCCGAATTCCTTGGCGCGTTCGATCGGCACGTCCACCACACCCACCGTGATGTCCGCTTCGCGCAGATCGTGATAAGCGATCATCGGGCCATAATCCATTTTATAAATATGATCGCCGGCCAAAATCAGCACATGCGTCGGATGATGCGAGCGGATGAAATCCAAATTCTGATACACCGAATCGGCCGTGCCGCGGTACCAATGCGTCCCGATTTGTTGCTGCGCCGGAATCAACTCCACGAATTCGCCCATCTCGCCGCGCAGATAGCTCCAGCCGCGCTGGATGTGCTGGATGAGCGATTGGGATTTGTACTGCGTCAGCACGGCGATTTGGCGGATGCCTGAATTGACGCAATTCGACAGCACGAAATCGATGATGCGGAACTTTCCGCCGAAGGGCGTGGCTGGTTTGCAGCGATGCTCGGTGAGGGCCTTGAGGCGTTCGCCGCGGCCTCCTGCCATGATCACCGCCAGCGTTCCGCTGGTCAAACGGCTGACATAACGTCCGGTGTTATTGCGGGCAGCGTGTCGCATTGAGCGAAGCCTGACACACTAGAGGCGAGCCTGCACCAGGTTTCTCTCGGTCCGGATGGCTCCTTTGTTAGACTGCTTTCCATGACGGCATTGAAGCTGTGCATGCTGAGTTCCGAGATGGTTCCGTACGCAAAGACCGGCGGTCTGGCGGACGTCACCGGGGCATTGGTCAGCAATCTGGGCGCGATTGGCTACAATGTTCGTGCGTTCATGCCGCTGTATTCCGACGTGCGCCGCAATCACCCCTCACTTAAGCCGGTGCTCGGTGCGCAGCGCCTGGCGCTTTCCGTTGGGGATACGGAATACCGGTTCTCCCTGCTCACGGAGGACTACCCGGGAAGCGATATTCCGGTGTATTTCATCGATTGCCCGACGCTGTTTGACCGCGGTGCCTTGTACACCACCGATCCGGACGAGCATCGGCGCTTTCTACTGTTTACCCGCGCCGTGCTCGAGAGCTGCCGGCGCTTAGGGTTCACGCCGGATATATTTCATTGCAATGACTGGCACACGTCATTCCTGCCGTTGTACTTAAAGACGCTGTACCGCTCCGATTCGCTCCTGGGCCAGGCCAGGTCATTGCTGACCATTCACAACATAGGTTATCAGGGCGTCATGCCGAGCGCCGCGGCCGCGGATTTGAGCCTGGGCGCAGCCGGCTCGCTGCTCGATCAAAGCGACATCGCGCAAGGAATCATCAACCCCTTGAAGACGGGGATCCGATACGCGGATGCAGTCAGCACCGTCAGCCCGACCTATGCGCGCGAAATTCGAGATACCCCTCTCGGCATGGGTATGGAAGATACCCTGCGGCAGCGTGCCGATCCGGTCTTTGGGATATTGAACGGCGTCGATTATCGCGAGTGGGACCCACGGCACGATCCGCATCTCAGCGCGCACTTCAGTCCGCAAGATTTGCGCGGCAAACTCATCAACAAGGAGATGCTGATCGCGACGCTGGGACTGAAGATGTCGACCTCGCAGCCCCTGATCGGCATGGTGACGCGGTTGGCCGAGCAAAAAGGCATTGATCTGCTGTTCGACTCGATGCCGCCGCTGCTGCAGGCGAGGGATTTTGGACTGGTCGTGCTGGGCAGCGGCGAACCAAGATATGCCGGGTTCTTCGAGAGTCTGGTGCAGCGGTTCCCCGGCCGCGTGAGCTACGGCTCCGGGTTCGATGAACCTCTTGCCCACCTGATCGAGGCCGGCTGCGACATGTTTCTCATGCCCTCGCGGTACGAACCGTGCGGCCTGAATCAAATGTACAGCCTGCGGTATGGAACGATTCCGGTTGTACGCAATACCGGAGGACTTGCGGACTCGGTGCAGCACTTCGATCCGAGCACCGGCCGAGGCACGGGTTGCATGTTCAATGACTATGATGCGCCGGCCGTAACCTGGGCCATCAACACCGTTCTCGATTGGTATGCCGCTGCGCGCAGCTGGCAGCCTCTGATGCAAAATGCCATGGCAAAGGACTATTCCTGGACCCGGCAAATCAAAGAGTACGATTCGTTGTACCGCGGCTTGATCAAGGCTTGAGCCGAAGCAGCGCGTAGCGGCGCCCATTGCGCACCGCATAGTTCTCCACCGGTATCAAGCCGGCCGCCTGCATCCAGTCCCGGGTTTGCGCCCTGCGCGGCTGCGCGCGCCAGGGCAATCGCAGCGCCGACCGCGCCGGCAGTTGCACCAGGAAGAAACTGTCGGGAGCCGCGGCCGCCGCCGCCCGCATTCGATCCATCGCGGAGGCGTCGAGCGGTCCTGAGATCTTTCCGACCGACTTCCTCGCGTACATGTCAATCACGGCTCGCGTGGTTTCGTCGGGCGCGAGCAGGATGAGCGGTCTTCCAGCGGTATCCCGTTCGACGGCGCGGCCGACGTACGCCAGGTTCTGCCAGGCGTCGACTCCGCGGTATACCTGGGAGGCAGGTCCGATGAGCAGGGCACAGTAGGCGAGCAGCAGCGCCCATTGCGCCAACACGGTCTGATCGCGGGCGGCAGTCCACGCGCGCGCCGCCAATACCGCGGCAGCGAGCAGGCCGGCGCCGGAAACTGCCACATAGAGCGAGTGAGGAGACAGGCTGCTCCAATCGTCGGCGCCGATGATTGCGAGGGCCCCGGTAAATACGCCGACGCCGAGCAGCAGCAGAACCGCGGTGGCGCGCAGTGCCCGCTGATCCCAGAGGTCGGGGCCGGGCAAGATTTCGCGCGCCCACCAGGCGAGCAGGAGTGCGACTCCTGGAAGGGCGGGAGCGAAATAAATGTTTCGCGCGGTCGCCGCCAGCGACAGCAGCAGCAGCGGCGGCAGCGACGCGGCCAGTGCAAAGCGCACGGCGCGATTGTCGTGCAGTGAAGTTTGGCGTTGCCGCCAGGCGCGCCGCGCAGCTGCAATGACCAGCAACGTCCACGGGAATAGATACAGGGGCAGCTCCATCAGGTATTTACCCGGAAAATTGCGGTGCGCCGCCGCGTATTGCAATTCGGGCGGCGCGTCGACGGCGGAGAAGCGCCCGACCAGGTTGTTCCAGAAAAACACCTTCAGGTGCTCCGTTCCGTCTTCGCCGCGGTACACGAACCACACCCAGGTGAGAATGAGCGCAGCTTGAAGCAGCAAGCCCGCATACAACTCCCACCGGAACAGTTCCCGCCAGCGCTTCTCCAAAATGCTCAATGTCAGTATGGTCATGGCGGGGACCATCCAGGCGACCGCACTCTTGCTCAAGAATCCCAACCCCAATGCGGCGTGCATCAGGAGATAGCCGCGCAAACGCTCCTGACTGCCCGTGGCATAGAAGCCGATGTACGTGCCGAGCAAGGCGACCGACACGGTCGCGAGCAACGGTGCATCGGTCGCCAACCAAATCGCGACTTGGTAGGACAGCAGGAAGGTGCTGACGGCGGCCGCCGCCACCAGCCCTGCGTAACGGCCCGCGCTGCGAGACGCCAGCAGGCCGACACTGAGCGCGGTGATCAAGGCGTACAGCAAGTTGGGCAGTCTTGCGGCCCACGCCTGATCACCCAGCGCCCTTATGGGCAGCGCGGCCAGCCAGTACGTCAAAGGCGGTTTTTCACAGAACGGCTCGCCCGCCAACAAGGGCACGGCCTTGTCCGCCTGCCAGCTCATGCGCCATGAGATGTCCGCCTCGCGCGGTTCGTCCGGGGTCCAATAGCCGCGGCCAAACATGCCGACGCACCAGCTCAGCAGCAAGGCGCTCGCAATCCATGCAATCAATGTTCCGGGGCTATTCGACAGACCGAAGCGCATTTGCCGACTATACTTCACGCCGCCCTTGCCTGGACGAAGCGCTCCATTCAAAGTAGGCCGTCCAAAAAGAACCACGGTGGTACGTGATCGAACAATTTTGCGATTGGTTGTCGAGGACGAATATCAGCGTCGCGTTTCAATCGGCGAATTGGTTCGTTCCGGTGGTGCAAACGGTGCATATCATCGCGATCGCGATCCTCCTGACCTCCGTTTACGTCGTAAGTTTTCGGCTCATCGGATTGACGCGCAGCGCGCAGACGCTGGCAGCGCTCACGGCGCGGTCCACGCCCTGGGTCTGGATCGCGCTTTGCGTGTTGCTCGGCACGGGCATCCTGCTCACGATCACCGAGCCGGCGCGTGAGCTGCTCAATTGGGTCTTTCGCGTGAAAATGCTGCTGGTGTTGGCGCTCGCCGGGATCTTGCTCCTCGTGCAGAGCCGCACGCGGCGCAACCCCGACTATTGGACGCAATCCGCGCCGCGCCGCCGCGCCGCGCGTGCCGTCGGCATTGTGGCGGTTGTCATCGGCGCAGGGATCGTGACCGCCGGGCGCTGGATTGCCTATGTCTGATCGGCAGCGGGAGTTTTAGGCGCATGGCCCTGGAACAAGCGCTTACCAAGCTGCAGGATCTGAATTTTCCCACTCAGATCCGCGAGTCGGTATGGATGTTTCCGACCATCGAAACCGTGCATGTGTTTGCCCTGGTTCTGGTGGTGGGCAGCATCATGACCGTGGATCTGCGGCTCTTAGGGTTAACCAACAAGGAGCGTCCCTTCAGCCAGGTGGCCGCCGAGATGCTGCCCTGGACCTGGGCGGCCTTTGGCGTAGCCGCGCTGGCCGGCCTGTTGATGTTTTCATCCAAGGCGCTGATCTATTACGCCAATATTCCATTTCGATTGAAAATGATGTGCCTGCTGTTGGCAGGCACCAACATGGTGCTGTTCCACTGGCTGGGGGTCCGCCGTCTTGCAACGTGGGATCGTCAGCAGCCGCCCTGGTCGGCCAAGCTGGCCGGCGGCGCATCGCTGCTGTTGTGGACCACGATTGTCGCAGCCGGCCGCTGGATCGGCTTTACGACTTGATCGCGCAGGCCTTGCGAGTCACTCGGCGGTAACCGAGGATTGCGCCCGTCATGCAAACGGCGGTGACGCCCGCCATCAACAGCAGCATGAATGCATCCCATCGGGGTCGAACCCGCAACGGTGCTGCGAAGTCCAGACGGTGCAATCCTTGGTGCAGCCAGCGATAGCCCTGAGCCTGCGCGTCGAATTTCGCCACCAGCATTCCAGATACGGCATCCAAGTAATAGCGCGTACCGGAAGCAAGTACCGTGCGGTACACGGGAAGGGTGACCTGCTCTTGATGGTGGCTGAAGTAAAAGTTGTCCGCTTGCGTCAAGAGTTCAGGCGCCGCGCCTTGCAAGGCGCCGGACAAGAAGTCCAGGTCAGAAGCGCCCAAGGGCGCGGGCGCGCCGTCCGCATCGAGGCGCTGAACCTCGCCGCTCGCGGAGTGCGCGATGAAGTACAGCCTACCGTTCAGGGGCGCCGCCTTGAGCGCCACCGCAATCGGATGCGCGTTCGCCAAGGATTGCAGTGCCGCCGCAAGCCGCGCGGCGGGAATTGCAGGTGCTCCGCGTATCCTTGCGGCTTCGGCTTGCGCGCCGCCGCCTTCCAGCCATCCCCAGGGATTCATGGACAGGAGGCCGCTCAGGACCCAGGTCAATGCGAAAAGTCCGAACACCAGTCCGGCGACGTGATGCCACAGGTTGAATCCGACATACGGCGACCAGCGGCCCGCCGGCTGCGCGGCCATCTGCCGTACGCCGAGATAAATCCCGATGCCGGCCAGAAAGCAGCCGAGAAGCGAGGCGTAAATCACGATCTGGCTCCAAAGCCCGGCGTGGCGCCGCAATTCAGTGAAGTACAGCCAATGCGGAACCGCGCCCAGCCAGTTCCAGAAGCGTTCGCGAGCGGTGGTTATCTGCACCGCCCGGCCGCTGATGCTCGAGACGTAGAGCTCCGTGCCCGCGGCGTCACCCAATGAGAATCGATACAACGGGCGCTGTGAGTTGAAGTCGCCCGACACGGTCCATTGGTCATGGTCGATGAGGCCGAGCTCCCGGGGTTCTGCTTGCGCGCCCGCGGTGAAGCGACGGGCGATTTCGGTCGCCTGCCGGGCGGTGACGTTCTCGATCCAGGAGCCCGTCAACAGATCGATTGGCCGCACATCCTGCGAAGCGCCCAAGAACAACACCGGCCGTCCGGCCAGCATCTCAATCGTGGAGCCGCCGGCGGTCTCGAGGCTGGTGCGCTGCGCCTCAGGAATCTTGCAGCAGCCGCTCCAGGCAATCGGCTCGAGAGCTTCCAGGCGTGCGCTCCCGGCCAAAGCAGGGTAGCTGACATACATCATCACGACGCCCGACAGACACCACATCACCATCAGGACGCCCACGCCAATGCCCAAATAACGATGCAGCAGCAAGATGAGGCGAGCCATGGTGCCTATATATCACGCGCCCGCCGCGATCCCGTGGACGCTGCCCTTAAAACGAGAAGGTGTAATTGACGCCGAACGTGCGCGGCAGCGCTCGATTGTGAACGACATAGGCATCTCCCGAAGCATCGTCGACGCCGTGTCCGAGCGCCGATGAATACTTCTGATCGAATGCGTTGTTCAAATGCAGATCGACCCGATGGTGGCGTCGTGGGTCCAGAAACAGCCGCGTCCCCAAATCCACCACGGTGTAATTGCCGTAGCCAAATCGGCCGTTGCCGGATCCCAAGGGCTCGTCATCGACGTCGCCCAGGTGAACGAGGTTGACGCTCGCTCCGTAAGGCGCGCCTTCCGGGTGATAGTCGAAACCCAGCTTCATTTGAGTCACGGGAATCTGCTTGAATTGCACGTCGGACCCGGTTACGCGGGTCTTGTTGTAGACGGCGCTGAAGTTTGCCGACAGCGAGCTGGTGATTGAGCCATCCAAGGTCAGCTCGACGCCGCGTGTGGTCACGGTGCCGGGCACATTGCCAAACACATCCTGATCGGTGTTCGGGTCGAAGGTTTCATAATCGATGAGATTCTTGATATCCCGATAGAACCCGATCAGTTCCCATTTTATCGACGCGGCACCGATCCCTGCGACACCGCCCACCGATAAATTGGCATTGGTGCTGGTCTCGGGTTTGAGATTCGGATTGCCTCGTTCGTCCTCCGGATCATTCGCGAAAAGTTCCTCGGCCGTGGGCAGCCTGAACGCGGTTCCGAAATTCGCGCGCACATACAAGTCGTTCGAAAAGTCATACTGTCCGCTGCCGTTCCAGACCACGGCAGACTCTCCGACACTGGGGATGTTGTAGCGCAGTCCGGCGGCGAAGTGCGCGTTCGGGATGAGGTCCGGCGTCGTACGGATTTGACCGAAAAACGCATTCACGTGTTCGGTCTGCTGTTGGATCACGAGCACGGCGTCGCGGCCCGAGTAGTTTTGGAAATCGTAGCCCGCCAGATACTCGAAGCCGCGGTTGACGGCAATCTGCGTCAACAGATTGATCCCGTAGTCCTTGAATCCCCAGAAGTCGTGGTCGTCGATCGTGGTCAGCGCCCCGGGAGTACCGATGACATTGTCGAATTCGGTGTAGTGCGCATACCACCAATGGTAGTAGTCCTTGATATAGAGCTTGAATTCGTCGCTCGGCGCATAGTCCAGCTTGACGCTGACCAAGTCATCGTTGCGCTGGTTGTACGCGATCGCAGTCAGCTCCGGTTGCGCGAAGTCGAGATTGGCGTTGGTATGGTCGTATGCGGCGGTGACCGTGAGTTTGTCGGTGAAATCGTAGGCGTACTTGCCGCCGACGGACGTGACCTTGTAAAAGCGGCGCCGGTCTGTGCCGCTGGGCTGGAACTCCGAGTCGGGAAACGGTTCGATCCCCGGTGCTTCGTTGTGGATTGCATAGACGACGAAGTGGTTGCTGCCGATGGAGTCGCGATAGAAGCCGCTGTATTGCTGCGCCTGGTTGGTGTCGTAGCCGACACTGACGGCGCCATCGGGTTGATCGGAGAATCCCTTCGTGACGATGTTGATGGCGCCCGCGACGGCTTGCGTCCCGTAGAACAACGCCTGGCCTCCGTTCAAGACTTCAATGCGGTCGATCATGCCCGCGGGCAGCGTATCGAGCGGCGTCGTGCCGGCGTACAGCCGGTTGTTGATGCGGATCCCATCGACGAGCCAGAGAACGTCCGTGGTACGCGAGCCCTGCAGGGAAATCTGCACATAATCGAAGGGCCCGTTTCGCGGACTGATATAGAGGCCGGGAGCCAGGGCCTCGAGCGCGCCGGCGACGTCGAGATAGCCGCCGTTTTGGATTTTGGCGGCCGAAATGGTGTCGACCCGCGTGCCGTATTGGGAAAGCTGCTGCGGCAGCTCATCTTCCAGGCTCTTGGCGGTGACGACCACTTCGTCAAGCGCCGCCGTGCCCTGTGCTTGTGCGTAATGCGCACCGATTGCCGCCCAGCCGCAGGCAGCATAGACACTCAACTTCATCCCGACATCTCCCGATTTTTTTCTGGCGGTCGACTGGACCGGGCGCAAGTATTCCACACTCTCGCCGGGCCGCGGGAACTCCGCCCGCTTTTTAGCCGTGAATTCCGCTCTACGGAACGAATGCGACAAAGCCCTGCGCTATGATTGCCCGGATGCGCGTTGCCGTGGTCATCCTCTTGTCACTGCTCATCGGCGCGGCCGTTTTCGCGGAGAGCAGCTATCTCGAACGAAAGCTGTTGCGCGCCGACCCCGATGCGTTGCCCGGGGACGCGACGCTGCTGCGATTCGCGATCGGCCGGGGAGAGCCTTTGTTTACGGCGCATTGCGCGGCGTGCCACGGCGCGACGGGCGCGGGCGATCCCGCCAAGGAAACGCCGAATTTGACGGACGGCGATTGGCTGTACGGCACCGGCCGGGTGACGGACATTGAAAGGGTGATCGACTATGGAATTCGCTCGGGTAATTCCCGGGCGTGGAATCTTGCCATCATGCCGGCCTATGCGCGCCCGACACCCAGTCCGGCCGACAAGAATATTCAGCCCCTCTCACCTGGGGATATCGCCGGGCTGATCGAGTTTCTGATGCGCCGGCAAGGCCGTCCCGCCGATCAGGATGCGGCAGCACAGGGCGCGGCGCTTTTCGCCGGACATGCGGGCTGCTATGACTGCCACTCGCTGGACGCCAAGGGCGATTCCGCGATCGGCGCCCCCAACCTGACCGACGCAATCACGCTTTACGGAGACGGCAGCCGCGAAGCGCTTTTCATGTCGATCGCCTACGGCCGCCAGGGCGTATGCCCGGCGTGGATCAAACGTCTGAACCCCGCCGGCATCCGCGAGCTGGCGTTGTATGTCCATTCCATTTCACATCCCGGTGCGATTCAAAATGCCCACTGACCCCAAATCCGACGCGCCTTCCTGGCGCAATGCTGCGCAGATCAGCAACACGCGCTCGTTTGTACTGATGACCTGCGGCGTTCTGCTCGGTCTCGCCCTGGCGGGTTACTCGCTCTTCACGGCGCGCAGCGCATCGACGCTCATCGTTCCCGGCGAGGATGTCGCGCTGGTCAATCAGCAACCCGTGTCGCGGGCCGACTTCGTGGCGTTGCTGCAGACCCTGTACGGCGTCGACTTGAGCCATGCCACCCTGGAGCAGCGCCACAAGGTGCTCGATGACATGATTCGCGAAGAACTGTTCGTGCAGAGAGGCAAGGAACTGGATGTCGCATCGACGGATCCGGACGTGCGCAGCGCGCTGGTGAACGCGGTGGAACTGGAGATCTCTGAGAACGCGATCACCGCGCAGCCGAACGAGGCGGCGCTGCGGCAGTTCTACGCGACGCACCAGGATCGCTATGTCAGTGAAGGGATCATGAGCGTGAGGGATTGGGTGTTCCCCGCAACGGCGCTGCCCGACCTGCCGGGCGACCCGACGGCGCTCAAATCGGCCATCCGCGATCCTCAGGCACTGGCGCGCCTCAATGGCCAGGACTCGGGCAGGACTAAAGGCGATGAATTTTATTTCGCCGCCAAGATACATCTCGGCGATCAGCTCTTCGCCGCGGCCAGGGCCTTGTCGGACGGCGCCCTTTCGGCACCCATCCGCATGCCTGACGGCGTCCACGTTCTCGACATGGAAAAAAACAAGCGTCCGGTTCCTTTCGACTTCGCAGCGGCACGTACGCAGGTGTTGAGCGACTATCGCAACCAGGCGATCGAACGCTCGAAGGCCAGCGGTGAGTCATTCTTGCGCAAACGCGCCAACGTGCTGATCGCGGACGATTTGCGTTGAAGCAGGCGGCGTTCGTCATTCTATTTTGTGCGGCTGCGTGCCTGTCGCAGCCGGTCTCCGCGCATGTGCGCAGTCAGTCTCATTCGGTTTGGGAAATCAACGGTCAATTCGTCGATGTGGTCGTGACGATTCCGGACATCGAGGCCAAGCGCCTGGCGAAGGATGCCGGTTCAGTCACAGGGGAACGGGTTCGGGACTACCTGACACCGAAAATCTACGCACTCGCCGACGGCAAGCGCTGCGAGCTCATCCCGCCGGTGGAAATATTATCGGCGCTGAGCGGATTCAGTAAGTTCGACTTTACCTTCAAGTGCGCGGCAGGCGCCAACCTGCAGATCCATTTCGGCGCCTTCTTTGATCTGGTGGCCAGTCATACCAACTTTGCACAGGTGCAAAACGCGGCGACCGGCGAATTTACCGAGCAGCTGATCACCAACGAACATCAAACGATCGACGTGACGGGCGCGGAGGGCGGCCGCCTCAAGAATGCCAGCTTCTTTGAGTTCATACGCATGGGAATGATGCACATCTTCACCGGCGTCGACCACATGTCGTTTCTGTTGGGACTGGTGTTGATCTCCAGGCGGCTTCGCGATCTGGTGTTCGTGGTGACGGGGTTCACGATCGGACACAGTTTGACGCTGGCCTTGGCCGTCACCGGCGTGTTGAGGCCGCACGCAGAATACATCGATGCCTTGGTCGCGCTCACCATCGCATTGATCGGCGCGGAAAACATCGTGGTTCAGACGAGGCAGCCCAGGCTGATTGCCTTGGGCGTCGGCGGCTGCTTGGGATTGATGGCGCTGTGTCAGTTTCTTGGATTCGGCGGATTGCCGAGCCTTTTGCTGCTGGGCGCGGGATTATTCACGGCGAATTATCTGCTCATCTCAGGCAACATACGCGATGCCGGCCGATTGCGGATTCTGGTGACACTGGTGTTCGGCCTGATACATGGCTTCGGTTTTGCCGCCGACCTGCTGGAACTGCAGCTGCCGACCCAGCGGCTGGCCGAGCTTCTCGTCGGTTTCAACCTGGGCGTGGAAATCGGCCAGCTGGCGCTGGTGGTGGGAGCGACGTTGCTGGTGCTGGGATTGAAGCGCTTCCAGCTCGCGTTGCCGCGCCCCATCGTGGTCGACGTGGCATCGAGTTTTCTCGTGGCTTTGGGTGTGTTCTGGTTTGTCAGCAGAAGCTATGCATAATCCCAGAATAATCAGCGTCTTGCTTTTGCTGCTGCTGGCCGCGATGTTCGTGATCTCGCTGCTGGCGGGGCGCGTGTGGCTGCCGATCGCTGACGTGTGGGACGGCCTGTGGTCGAAGGATGCCAATCTCGCTGCGACCATCGTGACGCAGCTGCGGCTGCCGCGAGCCATTCTCGCGCTCGAGGTCGGCGGGGCTTTGGGAATGTCCGGCGCCGTGCTGCAGGGAGTGACGCGCAACCCCTTGGCAGAGCCGGGATTGTTGGGCGTTTCGGCGGGCGCCGCCCTCGGCGCGGTGATCGCCGTCTACTTTGGCTTCGCGACGCATTTCATGACCGCCGCGCCGCTGCTGGGATTGCTGGGCGCGTTGCTCGCGAGCGTGCTGACCTTTGCTTTGGGGCGCGGCGGCGGAACAATCACGTTGGTGCTCGCCGGCGCCGCCGTGTCCGCGCTGGCGGCGGCAGGAATCGCGATGGCCCTGAATCTCGCGCCCAATCCGTATGCGGCCTATGAAATCATGACATGGCTGATGGGTTCGCTGTCGGATCGCAGCTGGACCCATGTGGTGCTGGTGACGCCGTTCATTTTGCTCGGCTGCGCCATGTTGCTGTTCACCGCGCGAGGCGTGGATGCGTTGGCCCTGGGCGAGGCGCAAGCCCAGAGCCTGGGCGTTAATCTTGGGAGGCTATACTTTCTGGCGGTGTTCGGCACGGCGCTGGCCATTGGAGCGTCCACGGCGGTGACGGGCGTGGTGGGATTCATTGGATTGGTCGCTCCCCACGTGGTGCGGCCGCTGCTGGGCCATCAACCCAGCCGCATCCTGTTTCCGGCCGCGCTGAGCGGAGCGCTGCTGCTGTTGTTCAGCGACGTTGCAACCCGCTTGATTCATGTGGGAACCGAATTGAGGCTTGGCGTATTGACCAGTTTGATTGGGACGCCCTTTTTCTTTTGGCTCGTCGTGCGGCTGCGCAAGACGGCACCGTAATAACACGAAGGAGAATTCTTGTGACACAGCATGTTGTGGCGGAAAAGGCCGATAAGATCCTGACGCTCACGCTCAATCGGCCGGACAAGAAAAACGCACTGACCCGCGCGATGTACCAGACGCTGGCCACGGAGATCGCCAACGCCGACAGCGACCCGGGTGTTCGCTGCATTTTGATCAAGGCCAACGGCGACATGTTCACCGCCGGCAACGATCTGGCCGATTTTGCGGCAGTGGGCAATTCAACGGCGGCGCCCACGCCTGCGGATGCGAATCCGCTGCTGCCGGCGCTCGCCAAAGCGCGCACGCCGATCGTGGCCGCCGTCAATGGCCGTGCGGTCGGTGTGGGCGTCACCATGCTCCTGCATTGCGATATGGTCTACCTCGCCGAGGACGCGTTGCTGATCGCGCCGTTCGTCAATCTCGCGCTGGTACCGGAGGCGGGCTCGAGCCTGTTGATGCCGCTGCGAATCGGACATGCACGCGCGTTTGAAATGTTCGTGCTCGGCGAACCCGTGAACGCGGACACGGCCGTGAACTGGGGAATCGCGAATCGCTCGGTGCCGCAGGCAGCACTGCACTCGACTGCGCGCGCGACCGCCATCGCCATCGCCGCGCGCGCACCGGCGTCCGTGGTCGCGACCAAATCGCTGATGCGCGACGAGGCCGTGTTGTTGGCGCGGATGAGCCAGGAGTCGGGCCATTTTATCCGCCAGCTCAAATCCGCGGAGTTCAAAGAGGCTTTTGCGGCGTTCTCCGAACGCCGGGCACCGGATTTCAGCCAGTTCGGGTGATGAACCGGAAGCTGCAATCGGCAATGGGTTGGGCGCTGCTGCTCTGGGGGGGTGCCGCCGCGGCCGCGGATCCGGGCCCTCAGCATGTGATGTCGCTCAGCATGTGCACGGACGATCTGCTGCTCGAACTGTTGCCGCCGGAGCGGATTGCCTCGGTATCGTATTACGCGCGCGATCCGACTATTTCTTATCAGTGGCCGCAGGCCGCGAAGGTACGGATCAATTGGGGTACGGTCGAGGAGGTGCTTGCCGAAAAGCCGGATCTGGTGCTCGCCGGAACCTACACCACGCCGGCGGCGCGGGCGCTTCTGACGAAACTGCACTGGCCCTTGCTCGAAATCGCGCCCGCGGCGGATTTCGACGAAATCCGCGCCGTGACGCGCCAGGTCGCCCGCGCTCTTGGGCGAGAGGCGACCGGCGAAGCCTTGATCGATAAAATGGATGCGACGTTGCGTGAGCTGGCGGCCTCCAGACCGCCGCAGCTCATCCGCGTCGCGGCGTGGGGCGAGGGGGGCTCGATTCCCGGCAAAGGCACCATGTTCGACGCGATTCTCAACGCCGCGGGCGGCGTCAATGTCGCATCATCGCTCAGCGGGGAGTACACGTCCTTCGACGTGGAACAGCTGCTCGCGGCACAACCGGACATCCTGGCCTACGCCAGTAATATCAGCGACACCCCGGGGCTCAATACCGATCTGGCGCAGCATCCCGTGATCCGCAAGCTGTATTCGCGCCGGCGCGTTACCTACCCCAGCGCCGTCTACAGCTGCGGCGTGGTCGAGAGTGCCGATGCCGCCGTGGCGCTGCGGGCCAATCTCTTAAAAGCGATGCGCGGCTCATGAGCATTCTCGACGCGTCGCACCTCTGCGTCAGCCGCGCTTCGCGCGCCATCCTCGATCATGTCTCGCTGCATGCCGAGTCCGGGGACTTTGTGGCGATCATCGGTCCGAACGGCGCCGGCAAGTCGACGTTGCTGTCGGTGTTGGCGGGATTGATGAAGCCGGATTCGGGGACGGTCGCGCTGGACGGCATCTCCATACACGCGCTGTCCCGCGGAAAATTGGCGCAGCGGCGCGCTTATCTGCCGCAAAATCCCCGCTGCGAATGGCCGATTTCGGTGGAACGATTGGTGGCGCTGGGACTGACACCGACATTGCCGGCGTTGGGTGGGTTGCCGGCAAGCTTCGGCCCGCGGATTACACAGGCTCTGGCGGCGTGCGACCTGCTCGAGCATCGCGATCAGCCTGCGACCACGCTGTCAGGCGGAGAACTCGCGCGCGCCATGCTGGCCCGTGCGCTCATTGCCGATCCCGACGTGCTGATCATCGATGAACCCATCGCCGGTCTGGATCCACGGCACGCGCTCGATACCGCGCACCGGCTTAAGGAGCTCGCGAAATCCGGCAAATTGGTGATCGCATCAATCCATGACCTCACCCTGGCGGGCCGCTATGCCAGCCGAATCTTCGCGCTGTCGAATGGCCGCGTGCAGGGCGACGGCGAGACGGCGACAACGCTGACGCCCGCGCTGATACGTTCGGCGTTTGACGTGGAGGCCTGCGTGTCGGGTACACCCGGCAACGTCTACGTCGACTATGCGCTGCCGCCTTGAGTTGGCTGCGTGCTTACGGCGGCCCCGTCAGGGACGTGAATGCGGCGGTGATCGTCAAAATGAATGCGCCAACACTGATTTCCGCCGCGAGCGAGCGTCGAAACAGCGCCACGGCCCGCTTCTCCCGGCCCAGAAGCCTGGGCGTCAGGCGCAATTTATTCCACGCGGCAAGTGCCAAGAGGACGGCGACCGCGAGCAGCTTGATCGACATCAGACGTCCGTAGCCGCTGGTCAACAGCTGTGCCGGGCTGCTGATCAACATCAGCAGCAGGCTCACACCCGCCGCCAGCAGGAGCGCAACGACTCGGAGCGCCAGTTTTCCAAAGCGCGCCGCCGCTGCCGCGATTTGCGGCTCATTGCCGCCCGCCACAATCACCCACAGGGACGGCAGGGCGCCGAGCCAAAACGCCGCGCAGAGCAGGTGCAGGCAGAGCATCAAACTGGGTGCGATATTCGGCGTCAATGCGTGGATGTGACCGATCCACGCGAAGGACGTTGCTGCGATGATGCCGCCGAGGATGGCGGGTCCGCGCAGGACGGGATTCGGCGAGAGGGCGAGCAGCGCGAGACAAAGTCCGATGATTCGCGCGCCGGTGGCCCGGCCTTCGCCCGCGCCTAAAACCATGCGCGCAAAGCTGCTGTCGAACATGCCCGCAACGTCTCCGCTCATGGATCCTGAGAGCAGCGCGATTCTGCATACGCTGATCAGTACGGCAGTGCCGATGAGAATTCCGATGAGGCGCCGGATGACGGTGCGCTGACCCTCCCGCAGCAGCGTGTTGCAATATGCAAGAAAGAAAATCGCGCCGGCCGCGCCAAGCGTCGCCGCATACATGGCTGCCTTCGCGAACACGCCCGCGACGTCCCAGCCGCTGATCTCCATGCGTCTTAGTCGGCCGAGCCGCTACGCGCCGATCGAGAAGGTAAAGGATCCCTTGGTGACATGCCCGTCATCCTCCGCCAGCGCGGACCAGTGCACGGTATAGTTTCCCGGAGAAAGCGCCGGCAGCGTAAGCGTAAACGTTTGCCCCGCCTTGGCGTCCTTGTCCAGCGGCACGGGAATCTCCTGGCCATCGCGCACCAGCTTCAATACAGCAAGCCGCGCAGCTTCGTTGAAATTGAGCGTCAGCGTTTTCGGCGCCTGCGTCAATTTGGCATTGTTCGCCGGGGTGGAGCTTTGCAGTTTCGCATGCGCCATGCAGGGCGCGGCAGCGACGACGCCGCAGAGAGCCAGGGCCAGGAGTGCGCGCTTGAGCATAAATAAGGTCCCGTTCGTGTCGAAGTCAACGACGTACAATATACTGGCACCAATGATTCTCTATGGCTACGGCTTGAGTTCGGCATCGTACCGGGTGCGAATTGCCATGGCGCTCAAGAATCTTAAATACACGTCGGTCATCAAGAACCTGCGTTCCGGCGAGCATCGGCTGTCGGAGTTCCTGCAGATCAATGTTCAAGGCTTCGTCCCCGCACTGGGGTTGGACGATGGCGTGGTGCTGACGCAATCGGTGGCCATCATCGAATACCTCGATGAGCTGCATCCCGAGCCGCCCTTGCTCCCCGCCGAGCCTCTGGCTCGTGCGCGGGTCCGCGCACTGACCCAGGCAATCGCCTGCGACATCCACCCGCTCAACAATTTGCGGGTGCTGCGTTATCTGGAAGACAAACTGGTGCTGGACAAACAGACTCGCGACACGTGGTACCGGCATTGGGTCGGCGTCGGATTTGATGCCTTGGAGCGATGGCTGGCGCGGGACGCGGCGACGGGCCGGTTCTGCCATGGCAATGCTCCGACGATGGCGGACATCTGTCTGGTGCCGCAGGTATTCAATGCGCGGAGGTTTTCCGTCGACATGGACGCCTTTCCCCGAATTTTGGCGATCGATGCCGCGTGCCGCGAATTGCCGGCCTTTCAGACGACCGCGCCGGAGGCGCCGGCCTAGTCAAGAAGTCTTGACAACGGTGTTGAAAACCAGCGATTGGAGCCCTGAAAGGCGGATTTCAGAAGCGGTAGCGCAGGAACAGCAGCCGCAGCCCAAGCCGGGCATCGGTCAACTGCCCCCACAGGGGATGGCGAGGCGCGAAGGTCTTGCCCATCACGAGGCTCAAGCGAGCGTCGCCGATTTGTCTGCCCGAGAGTTGCGGTGCGAGCGACAGGAATTGCTCATCCAAAAGATGTTCTTCATAGAATTGGCCAAGCAATCGAGGACCGCCTTCGACGAGGATGCGTTTGGCCGGCACGACCCGATGGATCTCGTCGAGAATGTGCGCCGCGGAAATGTTGGCTGCCTGGCGGCGGATCGCCCGTATCTGGACTGAATCGGGAACCCTGCGCTTGAGCAACTGTTTCGCGCCGCGCGTCGTCGTGATGATGATCACCGGCGTCCTGCCCGATGCGAAAACCGGCAAGCGCAAGTCGACCGAACCCATGGCGCTGACGATCACATTCAGCGCTGCGGAACGCTTGCCCATCGCGGCTTCAAGCCGGGCGTAGTCGCCTTTAAGCTCTGGGCAGATGGCTGCCGGAATCCAGACGTGCTCGGGGTCGGCGGCGAGCGTACCGGAACCGACGATCACCGTATCGGCGGCGGCGCGCAGCAACCCCATCACCATGCGATCTTGAGCGCTGAATCCGCTGATGTCGCCGCCGCCGCTGTGGCCTTTCACTTGAAGAGAGACGACGCCGTCCAATGTACTGACGAAATTGCTGAAGACGTGAGGAGAACCCGCGCGCGGCGCCGGCAAACGAAACGTACCGTACAGCCGCAACAGTCTCGGCGGCAACGGCAGGGCGCGACCGCGTGTCGAATCCAACAGCATTCTCAGGGGAGTGAATTGCGCCGAATGTGGATTGGGTGTTTGCACGAGGAATTCACCTGCTGTTTTGCCTGACGCCGTGTTCGCGTAGGGGTCTTCCTACGCGCATCGGTCGTCGAAACCGCGAGCCGATCCTGCTATGGTAGCAACGATGCGAATGACGATGAGGGCCGGCTTTCAGTTGATTTCATTCGCGCTGATCTTGAGTGTATCCGTCGCCGCCGCGCAATCCACCGCGCCGCAATCCGAGCCGCAATCCCTGCCGGCTCCGGGGCCGGCAACCGGTCTCGCGGATTCCGCCGGTCTGCGCGCTACGGTGTTCGGCACCCCGCCCGAAGCCCTGGCGCCCCTGCCGGCAAAAGTACCGTTATCCGAAATCAATATTGATTTGCCGTGGCGCCTTCCGGTGCCCGAGGTTCTTTGGTTCGACAGCAAACTGCGTGTATGGCTCTCGGCGCAGGACAAGCCTGCTCCTTTGGCCATCGTCATTTCCGGCACGGGCAGCGATGGCAACACGAAAACCATCTCGGTGCTGCGCGCCGCGCTGTACGGCGCGGGCTACCACGTGCTGACCATGCCTTCTCCGACCTTTTCGGGTTTCATCGTGTCGGCATCCAGCACCGGAGTGGCGGGCGATCTCATGCAGGACGGACACGACCTGTATCGGGCAATGCAAGAAATTCTCGAGCACCTGCCGCGCAAAGTTCGCATCACGCATATCGACGTGCTGGGCTATAGCTTGGGCGGCGCGAACGCCGCCGTCGTCAAATCGATCGACTCCGTCGAGGGCAAACTCAAAATTGGCCGAGCCGTGATGATCAATCCACCCGTCAGCTTGTTCGCCTCGGTGGGCCGCCTCGACAGGCTCTTCGCCGCCAGCATCGGACCCGGCGATCAGGCGGTCGAACTACTCTACCGCCGGCTGTATGCGCAGGTCGCCAACCTGTACCGAGCATCGGACCGCCTCGAACTGGACGAGAATTTTTTGTACGGCGCGGCCGCGGCCTCGCTCAAAACCGATGCGGACTTCTCCGCCGCGATTGCGCTGACGTTTCGTTTGCAGCTCATCGACATGTTCTTCATCGGCGATCTGTACGCCAAGACCGGCGTGATCACCGATCCGAAGCATCCGCCGCGGGTGGGCGACTCGCTCGCCGACATCCAACGCGATCTGCGCGCCAGGCCCTTTGCCGATTATTTTACCGGGGTATTCTCTCCCTACTATCTCCAACGCCGCCCGGATGTGACGAGCGCCGCTCTGATTGCGGCGAATCGTCTCGACATCATCGGCGAAACACTGCGCTCCGACGGCAGCTACTACGCGCAGACCACGCGCAATGACCTGATTCTCAATCAGCGCGAGTTCGCGTGGCTTCAAGAGACCATGGGATCACGACTTGTCGTCTATCCCCAAGGCGGGCATCTCGGCGAAGTGGGGGAGCGGCAGCAAGTTGCCGACATGCTGGACATGTTGGCGGGGCGCTGGCCGCGGAGCAGTCCATGAAGAGTGCCGCGCTCATCGGCTGTCTCGTACTCGCACTCGCCGGCTGTGCATCGAATGTCATATCGATCCGGACGGTTCCGGACCAGACGCCGGCGGCCGATAACGCCGCCGCGGTTGCCAGTGCCCAGGCGTTTGCCGACGCCGTTGCCGCCGAGTCCGCTGCGGCTTCGGCAGGGGACGCGGGGACAGCGCCTGAGCCGGTGCCCGTGCCGCTTCTGTCGCCCGACGATGCACCGCCCATGTACACCTATGATCCATGGGAGCGTCTAAACCGTTTTACGTACCGGTTCAACGCGCGCTTTGATGAGGCCATTTTCTTGCCGGCGGCGAACACGTACCGCCGCGCACCCCGTCCCGTCCGCGCCGGCGTGCATAATTTTTTTGGCAACCTGGCGGAAATCGACAGCGTCATCAATTACACGCTGCAGTGGCGGCTCAAGTATGGATTGCGCAGCCTCGAGCGGCTGGCGATCAACACGACCATCGGTATCGGCGGACTATTCGACGTGGCCACCAAGCTCAAGCTTCCAGGCGCGCCCACGGGATTCGCAACCACCCTGGCAAAGTGGGGCATGCACCCGGGCCCCTATCTGGTAATCCCGTTCTTGGGCCCTTCCACGCTGCGCGACGGCGTTGGCTTCGCGGCCGACTACGGTGCGGAATACGGCATCAATGTCGGAAACCTATATCGAGGCAACGTGTCGTGGGGACTGGGACCACTCAACGCCATCGATCAACGCGCCAATATCAATTTTCGCTACTACTCGGGCGGTTCGCCGTTTGAATACGAAACGATACGTTTTTTGTATGTGCGCAGGCGCCTGATCGAGGATCAGGGATTGCATGCGAGGGAACCGATCAAAAAGGCTGCGCCCGATGCTCCAGCCGGCAAGTGATCGCAACGCCGGTTGTGTGGCAGACTAAAGGGCTGTTGGGGATATCGGCCCCGGACAAGGGAGTGGTCTAGTGAAATGTCCGTTGATCCTGACGTGTTCCGTTCTGGTCGTCCTTGCAGGACTCGCCGCGTGCCAAAAAAATGAGGTGACGGCGGCTGCCCCTGCTGCCGCGTCGTCGGCCCCGCCCGCCGCACCGCCGCCGCCATATCAAGTCATGGCCAGCATCCAGGAACTGATGGATGCGGTGATTGACCCGTCGGCCGACGCGCTGTGGGACTCGGTCAGCATCATTGAAACCGTAAAGGGCACGGTTTTCCACCAACCCCATACGGACGAGGAATGGCAGGAGGCAAGGCGCCATGCCATTGCGCTCATTGAGGGCACCAACTTGCTGGTGATGGACGGACGCAAACTCGTAGCTCCCGGCAGTCCTGTGCTCGACCAAGGGACGTCTGGGGTGTTGACCGCTGAGGAGGGTCAACAGAAACTCGATTCGCAGCATCCGACTTTCGTGCAATTTGCGAAGGCGCTGCGGGAAGCGGGAACGCAAATGCTCACGGCCATCGACAAGAAAGATCCGACCGGCATGATGAACGCCGGCGCAGCGATGGACGGCGTATGCGAGAGCTGCCACTTGACGTTCTGGTATCCGAATCAAGTCATTCCGCCGTTGCCGGACGATTTTGGCAAGACGAAGGCGGTACCGAAGCCGAAGCGAATACCCTTAAGCCCCGGATGAGCTTCGCCGCCCGACGGCGGGCGGTAGCGGCCGGCGCGACTCCCTAACGGCCGCCGGCGACATCGAGAATCGCGCCTGTCGTATAAGAGGCGCCGTCGTCCAGCAGCCAGACAATCGCTTCGCCGACCTCTTCGGGGCGCCCCGCGCGGCCGAGCGGCGTGGATGCACCAAGGCGATGAGCACGATCGGGTTGTCCGCCGCTGGCGTGGATATCGGTTTCGATGAGCCCCGGACGCACGGCGTTCACCCGCACTCCCTGTTGTCCCAGCTCCTTCGCCAGCCCGATCGTCAGCGTATCGATGGCGGCCTTCGATCCCGCGTAGTCGACGTATTCGAACGGGGAGCCCAAGCGGCTCGCCGCCGACGAGACGAGCACAATCGAGCCGCCGCGGCCGCCGCGATCCTTTGGCAGGCGGCGGGCCGCCTCACGAGCGCAAAGATAGGCACCGAAAACATTCACCTCGAACATGCGTTTGAGCCGTGCGCTGTCCATGTCTGCCAGCTGCAAGGAAGGCGCAACGATGCCTGCGTTGATCACGACGCCGTCAAGATGTCCCAGCTTCGATTCAGCTGCGTCGAACATCGCCACCACGTCGGACTCCACCGCAACGTCGCCTTGCAACGTGACCGCGCGGCCGCCGGCTGCACGAATTTCCTGGGCCGCCGCGTCGGCAGCGGATGCGTCGCGCAGGTAATTGAGCGCAACGCTCCAACCTCTGCTTGCGCATAGCAGCGCAGTTGCGCGGCCGATGCCTCTGGTGCCCCCCGTGATAAGAATTGTTTTCATGCGCGACTCTGGCCCAAGTTCATGGATAATATTACGCCGTGCAAGTAACGCGTATCGAGCATGTGCAATTGGCGATGCCGGCCGGCGGCGAAGAATTGGCCAGACGCTTCTATGCCGGCGTCCTCGGCATCGATGAGACTCCGAAACCGGCGCATCTCGCCAGGCGCGGCGGCTGCTGGTTCGAGCGCGGCGATCTGAAGATTCACCTGGGCGTGGAGACCGACTTCAGACCGGCGCGCAAGGCGCACGTGGCCTTGCTGGTTGCGGACCTGCATGAGCTTCAGGAAAAGCTCAGGGCGTCAGGATATGCGTTGAAGGAAGATGAGCCTCTCGAGGGCTATCGTCGTATCTACGTCGACGATCCTTTCGGCAATCGCATCGAATTGATGGAACCAAACTAGGCTCGAAAACAGCTCCCCGGCCGCGGCCCAATGCCGCGCGGGGCCTGCATGGGCCCAGCGCAGGGCCCTTGCATGGGGGCATGTGACGCAATGCAAAAACATGCGTGAACTGCGTCGGAGTCCTGGCAATCGCCTGTATCAACAGAGGATTCCGTCGCATAACATTTGCCCGGTAGCGCCTAAAGTCAAGGCGTTGAGGTGACTCGAATACCTTGGAGCAAAAGATGTCGCGCGGGCAGAACCCGTTGGTCTTGATGATGGCGCTTTCGCTGCCCGGCGCAGCTCACGCGCTGGGTTTGGGCGAGATCCATGTGAACTCTGCTCTGAACGAGCCGCTCGCAGCGGACATCGACATCATCGGCGCAACGGCGGAAGAACTATCCAGCCTGACCGCGTCGATTGCCAATAAGGATGCATTTCGGCGATTCGGTGCCGAACGTCCCGACTTCCTCACGTCGGCCACGTTCAAGGTGTCGCACGACGTGAAGGGAAAGCCGGTTCTGGTCATCCGCTCCACCGACTCATTCACCGAGCCTGTGGTCAATCTGTTGGTCGATCTTCGCTGGCACAACGGCGAAGTCATTCGCCAGTATTCTCTGCTGTTGGATCCGGCCGGCTTCCCTGCCGCGACTCAAATGGCCGCGGCGGTGCGTTCGCCCGTGGTTCCGCCTGTGACGTTTGCCCTGCCGGCCCCGGCTGCTGCAGTGATCAATTCCGTTTCAGCAGCGGCCGCTCCGATCGCTTCTGCCGACGCCGCGCCCGCGCCGGCAGCGAGTACGACGCGCGCCACCACTCATGTAAAAATCGGCGCGAAAGCAACGCTGCGTGGTGTCGCTTGGCGCGTTGGCGCCCGTTCCGATTCCGATATCAAGAAAACGATGTTGGCGATTTTCCGCGCCAATCCGCACGCCTTCGAAGGCAACATCAACCGCCTGCATCTGGGTGCCGTGCTGACGATACCTTCGGCGGCCGAGGTTGCCACCATATCCAAGGAAGATGCCGGCCGCGAAATTCGTGCACAGATGGCGGCCTGGCGCGCCTCACCGCAGAAGGCGCGCACCGCGGCGGCGCGCGCGCAAGCAAAGTCGGCGCCCGCGGCGGGCAACATTCCGACTGAGACCGAAGCCACGCCCGTTGCCGCAACCGCTTCTTCAGACGCGGCCGATGCGCCGAGCGCAGCAGGCAAGACCAGTGACGCGGCGGAGGCGGCGGCACTCAATCTGCGCGTCCAGTCACTCGAACAAAGTCTTCACGACATTCAAGGCCAAATTGAACGTGAAAACGACAAAGTGCTGAGCCTGCAGGCCCAGCTCAGGTACGCAGAACAGGCAGTCGACGAACCGGTCGCGGCGGTCCCCGCCCCGCGCCACTGGTTGCTGACTTCCTTGATTGGAGGCTCAGCCTTGCTGGCAGGCGCTCTTGGCGCGATGTTCCTCAAGCGGCGTCGCCGCGTGATGCCGAAGATCCCTGTAACCAACGCGAGCCTGGCCGCCGGCAAGCCGACGGTGGACGAAACTTCGAAACCCGTCACAGAACGCGTGGTTGCCGAGGAGCCGGCGCCGCGCGAGATGCTGCCCACCATGCCGCGGCCCTTGTGGCAACTAGAGTTGAGCGCCGCGCGGAATTCCGTGGACGATGAGTCAGAGGCAAGGGCTCCCGCGGTCGCTGCCCCGGCCAAGCCTGTTGTCACTGTCGACGAGGAAGAACTGCGGGCGGCTTACGAAGACACCATCGATCTTTCCGGCGAGACCGCGATTCTTGCCTCCGAGTATGCAAACGCGAGCGGCGAAACGGCGAACCTGCCTGCCGCCACGGTCAACTTGAACGCGCATGCGCTGCAGGCCGCGGCCGTCGCCGCTGCCGACGCCCCCGCGACTGCCGACGAATCTGCAGCTTCTGACGAATCCGCAACGGTCATGGTCAGTCCCGAGGCCATGCACGTCGACACGACCAGACTGGATTACAACCTGGTGGATCTCGATCTGACGGCTCAGCACGTGCACATGCCGAGCGTTCTGCACGAGCGCGCGGTATTCAAAGAACGGCGCACCAATCTGGTCGATGTTCTCAAGAAGGCGGTTGAACGTGAACCCGACCGCAGCGATTTGCGCATGAAGTTGCTGGAAACCTATTACGCCGCCGCCGCGGCCAATCGCCAGGCATTTCTCGAAGTGGCACAAAAGCTCGCGCACGACCGGGACCGCCTGGACGAAGGCGAATGGAACAAAATTGCCTTCATGGGCAAGCAGATCGCTTCGGACACCGGTTTGTTTACCTCAGACTCGGATGCCGAGGACGACAAATTGGCGGATTGCGCCTGAAGCCTTAAGAGTCCTCAAGCGACGCCGCGCTGCTCGAGAAACTCGCCGAGGATTTTGGCGGTGTGACTCTTGCCGGGTTTTCGTGCAATGGCCTCGGGCGAGCCCTGCGCGACGACTTGCCCTCCGCCCGAGCCGCCCTCGGGACCCAGGTCGATGATCCAGTCCGCTTCCGCCATGATGTCGAGATTGTGCTCGATCACAACCAAGGTATTGCCGGTATCGACCAGACGATGCAGTACCCGTAAAAGCTTTTCCACATCCGCCATGTGCAGGCCGACCGTGGGCTCGTCGAGCACATAGAGCGTGTGTTGTCCCTCGCGTCGCGCGATGTCCTGTCCCAGCTCGTCGGTGCGCACCTTCGAAAGCTCGGTGACCAGCTTGATGCGCTGACTTTCACCCCCCGACAGAGTCGGGCTGGGCTGTCCGAGGCTCAAGTATCCCAAACCCACGTCGGCGAGCAGGCTCAACGGATGATGGACGCTGCGCTGCGCGGCAAAGAACGGCAACGCGTCCTCGACGCTCATCGCCAGGATGTCGCCGATGCTCTTGCCCTTGAACAGGATGCTCAGCGTTTCGGGATTGAAGCGTTTGCCGCCGCAGACATCGCACAGCACCTGAACATCCGGCAGGAAGCTCATCTCGATGCGCTGCATCCCCTGGCCTTCGCAGGCCTCACAGCGGCCGCCGGCGGTGTTGAACGAAAAACGGCTGGCGGTGAACCCGCGAATGCGTGCATCGGTGGTATCCGCGTAGAGCCGGCGAATGGAGTCCCAGAAGCCGATATAGGTGGCGGGGCAGGAGCGCGGCGTCTTGCCGATGGGCGTCTGATCGACCTCGAGGACGCGGCTGATCGATTGCCAGCCGAGAACGGCATCGCAGCCCTGCAGCACCACATCGGTCTTGCGCGCACGCTGTGCGCGGCTGGGGCGCACCAGCAGGCGCTTTAAGTTGTTCAGCAGGACATCGCGCGCCAGCGACGACTTGCCGGAACCTGACACGCCGGTGATCACCGTGAGCCGGCCGCGCGGAATGCGCACATTCACCGCGCGAAGATTATGTAAGGTTGCGCCGCTGACTTCGATCACGGCCGTGTCGCGATCGACGGGACGGCGGCGGGACCTTGAATGCAGCAGCGGCTCCGCAAGACATCGGCCGGTGGCCGAGTTGCGCATCTGCGCCAGTTGCAGGGCAGTGCCTTGCGCCACCAACTCACCGCCGCGCGTGCCCGCACCGGGACCCAGGTCGATCACATGATCGGCGCGCCGTATGGTGTCCTCGTCGTGTTCGACAACGACCAGGGTGTTGCCCTTGGCCCGCAATCGATCCAGGGTGTCGAGCAGCGTGATGTTGTCGCGTGGGTGCAAGCCGATGGTGGGTTCGTCCAGCACGTAGCAGACGCCCTGCAGATTGGACCCCAGTTGTGCGGCGAGACGAATGCGCTGCGCTTCGCCGCCCGACAAAGTGGGCGCCGCACGATTCAGCTGCAAATACCCCAGGCCAACGTCGCATAGAAAGTTGGTGCGCGCCATGAGCTCGGTCAACAGATCGCGCGCGATGTCGCGCTCGCGGCCGGCCAATTTCAGTTTCACGAGCTCCGCTGAAAACTCCTGTACCGGCAAATTCGCGAGCGCGGCAATCGACCGGCCGCGAAACAGCACGCTGAGCGCGATCGGATTCAGGCGTTGGCCCGCACATTGCGGGCACGCCTCGAGTGGCGCATCCGCGTCTTCGCGCCACACCGATTCCTCGCCGCTCTGCTCGGCGTCGAACTGCGGCAGCTGCAGCCCGGTGCCAAAACAGGCCTTGCACCAGCCATGCTTGGAGTTGAAGGAAAACAGCCGCGGATCGAGTTCCGGGAATCCGGTGCCGCAGTTCGGGCAGGCCCGTTTGGTCGAAAAGACAGCGGCTGCGGCCGCTGAGTCAGCCTGGGACTGCACATGCACCACGCCCTTGCCGTGCTGCAAGGCCAAGTCCAGGTGCTCGCGCAAATCAGCTTCGGCTGCCGCGCTGACCTTGAGTCTCGCCACCGGCAGTTCGATGTTGTGTTCGACGAAACGGTCGAGCCGCGGCCACTTTTTCGTCGGGATCGAGACGCCGTCGACCTGCAATTGCTCGAACCCCTTGCCGCGGGCCCACTTGGCGAGCGCCGTGTACAAGCCCTTGCGCGCAACGATCAGCGGCGCGAGCAGGGTGATGTGCTTGCCGCGGTATTCCTGGAGCAGGCGCGCGGCGATGGCATCGGCGGATTGAGGCTCGATGCGGGCTTCGCAAACCGGACAGTGCTGCACGCCCAACTTGACGAAAAGCAGCCGCAGGAAGTGATAAATCTCCGTGAGCGTGGCCACGGTGCTCTTGTGGCCGCCGCGGCTGGTGCGCTGTTCGATCGCCACGGTTGGCGGAATCCCGAATATTGCATCGACGTCCGGACGGGAGGCCGGCTGCACGAATTGCCGGGCATAGGCGTTCAAGGACTCGAGATAGCGCCGCTGGCCCTCGGCAAACAGAATGTCGAATGCCAGCGTGCTCTTGCCGCTGCCGGAAACCCCGGTGATGACGGTGAATTGATTGAGCTTCAGGCTGACGTCGACATTCTTGAGGTTGTGTTCGCGGGCGCCGTGAATATCGATGGCCGACGGCACATCGGGCCGAAGCGCTGCTGCGTTGGCATAGCGCAGCGCTGCGGAGTCGTGCACGCTCGAGCCTGCTTTCTCTTCCTCGAGGAGCGCGCGTCCGGTATGCGAGGCGGGGAGGCGGGTCAGGTCGGCGGGCGTGCCGACACCGACGATGCCGCCGCCGCCTGCGCCGCCCTCCGGCCCCAAATCGATGACCCAGTCAGCGGCGCGAATGACGTCGAGATTGTGTTCGATCACGAGCAGCGAGTGGCCGGCATCGATGAGCCGCCGGAATGCGCGCAGCAGCTTGGCAACATCGTCAAAGTGCAGCCCGGTGGTCGGTTCATCGAAAAGAAACAGCGAACCGCGGCGTGCTTCCGCTTTATCCGCGCCGCGCGCACCTTTCTTGGGCGACTGCAGCCGCACCGCGCTGTCCGCCAAATGACCGGCAAGTTTCAGGCGTTGCGCCTCGCCGCCGGAGAGGGTCGGCACGGGTTGACCCAGACGCAGATAGTCGAGTCCGACCTCCGCCAGGGGACCCAGGCGCAGGCAGACCTCCGTGTCCGCGGAAAAAAAGCTCAGCGCCTCGGAGACGGTCAAATCCAGAACATCGGCAATGCTCTTCGGTGCGAATGCACCCCGCGACAACCTGACGTCGAGCACGTCGGAGCGATAACGGCGGCCGTCGCAATCGGGGCAGCGCAGATACACATCCGACAGAAATTGCATTTCAACATGTTCGAATCCGTTGCCGCCGCACGCCGGGCAGCGGCCGTTGCCGGCATTGAAGCTGAACGTCCCGGCGGTGTACTTGCGCTCGCGCGCCTCCGGCAGGCGCGCGAACAAGTCGCGGATGGCATCGAATGCGCCGACGTAGCTGGCCGGATTGGAGCGGGTGGTGCGGCCAATGCGGCTCTGATCCACCATCACCACGCCGTCGATCAGATCCGCGCCCTTGAGCGCGCGGTGCATCCCCGGATTCTCGGTCGGCTTGCCTTTGGCGCGCAGCAGTGCCGGATAGAGCACGTCATGCACCAGCGTGGATTTGCCGGAGCCGCTGACGCCCGTCACGCAGACCAGGCGCGCGAGCGGGAACGCGACGTCGATGTTCTTGAGATTGTGCTCGGTGACGCCCTCGAGATGCAAACTGCCGGCGGTGCGCGCCGCGCCCGGCAGCGCGGCGCGGGGAATTTCAACGCGCCTGCGGCGAAACAAATAGTCGCCCGTCAACGATCCTTGGGCGCGCGGCAGCTCGCGCAGCGGCCCGTAAAAAACGATCTCGCCGCCGTGTTCCCCAGGTCCGGGCCCGATATCCAGCACCCTGTCCGCTGCCTGAATCACCTTGGGGTCATGCTCAACCACGACCAGCGTGTTGCCGGCATCGCGCAGCCGGTGCATGACGCCGACGATGCGTTCAACGTCGCGTGGATGCAATCCAATCGACGGTTCATCGAGCACGAACAGCGTATTGACCAACGATGTCCCGAGCGCTGTGGTGAGGTTGATGCGCTGCACTTCGCCGCCGGACAACGTGCGCGATTGGCGGTCGAGGTTCAAATATCCGAGGCCTACGTCGGTCAGATATTTGATGCGTGCGCGAATCTCCCGCAGCAACAAATCGACGGCTTCATCGAGCAGCGCCGGCAATTCAAGCGCCGCAAAGAATTTGCCGGCGTCATCGATGGGCAGCAGCATCAAATCGCGGATGTTCAGGCCGGGTTTGCCGACCCGCCACAGCAGGGCGTCGGGCTTGAGGCGCGCGCCCCGGCAGGCCCCGCATTCGGTGTAGGAGCGGTAGCGCGACAGCAGCACGCGGATGTGCATTTTGTAGGCTTTGGTTTCGAGCCATGCGAAGAAGCGCCGCACGCCGTACCAAACGTTCTTGGTCCATTCGCCTTCTCCATCGATCACCCACGCACGCTGTGCGTCGGTCAGCCCGCCCCATGCGGTGTCGACCGGAATGCCCCGCTTGCGGGCGAAACGCATCAGATCCGTCTGGCACTCCTTGTACGATTCGGTCTGCCATGGCTTGATGGCGCCGGCGCGAAGGCTCAAGGCGGCATCGGGAATGACCAGGCCATAGTCGACGCCGATGCTGCGGCCGAAGCCGCGGCAGGTATCGCAGGCGCCCAGGGCTGAATTGAAGCTGAAGGTGCTGGGGCTCGGTTCCTTATAGTTGATGTCGCAGTCCGGGCAATGCAGACCCGTGGAGAAGCGCCACGGCTTGCCGGGATCGCCCGCGGCGGGCTGCGCATAGACGTCGATGCGGCCTTGACCGACTTTGAGCGCCGCTTCGATGGCATCGCCGGCGCGCGCGGGATCGGCCGATGACCAGCGCAGCCGATCTTGAATCACCTGCAGCGTGTCGCCGCGCGTCTCGTGAATTCGCGTGTAGCCCTGGGCGGACAGCAAACCCTTGATTTCGGTCTCGGTAAAGTTCTTTGGGATCGGCACCGGAAAGGTCAGCAGCAGCGGCGGATCCCCGTGTTCTAAGCTAAGTGCGCTCAGGTGCTCTTGAATGCTGGCGGGGGTGTCGCGCCGCACCGGCTTGCCGCAGCCGCGGCAGTGCAAAACCGCGGCGCGCGCAAACAACAATTTCAAATGGTCGTTGAGCTCCGTCATGGTGCCGACGGTGGAGCGCGAGGTGCGCACGGGATTGGTCTGGTCGATGGCGATCGACGGCGGTATGCCCTCGATGCGGTCGACCTGCGGCTTGTCCATGCGATCCAAGAACTGCCGCGCGTAGGGCGAAAATGTTTCGACGTAGCGGCGCTGCCCCTCGGCATACAAGGTGTCGAAAACCAGCGAGGATTTGCCGGATCCGCTGACGCCCGTGACGACGATCAGCTCGTTGAGAGGCAGATCAAGGTCCAAACATTTTAGGTTGTTCTGGCGGGCGCCGCGGATGCGGATGGCATCCGAGCGGGGAGGATCGAAGGGTGGCATCCTGTCAGTTTACAGGATGTGTCAAGTTCAGCGTCCCGCGAACTGCTCCATCATCAGGCCGGTGCCGCCGCGCGTGACATGGGCGACGATCGCCGTGCGCCGATGAATCTTCGTGACCAAACCCAGGTTAATCGCGAACGCCAGCTGCACCTGCTGGCCTTTGCGCAGCCCCAAATTTTCGGTCTCAACGAATACGCCGTTTGCGCTCAAATTTTTGGCTTTGCAGATCCGACTCTTGCGGCCGGACATCACCACGTACACTGTCGTGCGCGCGCGGTGGCGTGTGTGCAATCGACGCTCCATCCGTACAATCTCTCACTGAGTTATTCTTAGGATGGCCATTATGCACATCGGCATCGCGATAGCGAAGGGGTGAATGGCATGCCAAATGGATATGGTCAGCCGCTTTCCCAATAAGTAAAATCCGACCGCTGCGCGGTCAGGAATCTGCTTGGATCAGGCGACGTCTTTGCGCCGAATGGCGAGCTGCTCGGGAGCTTCGATGCCCATTTTGACGCGCCGCCCGGTTCCACCGAGCAGAGTGATCTGGATCGGTCCGTTGGCAAACAATTGCGCCATGGTCATGTTCGCGTCGGCACCCTCCGCAGGTTGTATGACGATCGATTCATCTGCTCGGCGGCTGAGAACTAGCATAGGTCAGGCTCGGGCTATGGCGCGCAGCGCCTTGGCGAAATTTTTGCCGTGCGGATCGTAGGTGATCGACGGGCCGCCGCGCACGATGTCGATCAACTGACGGATCTGATGCTGGCGAACGTGAATGATATGGCCATTGATTTCATTGGCGGTGCGGCAGCCGGCCATGAGTTCCATGAGATTGCGCCAGCGCTCGGCAACCGTGGCGGCAATTCCAGGACTTGCGGGACTCGTGCACAAGGCTCGGCGTTCCACCTCGAGTTTCTCGATGGTCTCGAGCACGCGGATTTTATCGGCGGCGTTCTTCTCGACCGCCTCGGGCGAGTCGCCCGTCAAGGCGGTTTTTTCGTCCGCCAGGGCGGCTCTCAGGACGCGCGCAAGCTCAATCTCGCGATCCAGTAAATCTTCGAGACGGCGGCGGGCATCCGGATTCATGGGGCTACTTCAGACCGCGCTCGTACTGCAACAACTTGCCGGCGATTCGACCCGCGTCGATTTTGTACGTGCCCGAGCTGATCGCCTGCTTTACGGAGGCCACCTTGTCGGCATTCACAACCGGAGTCCTGGCGACCGCTTCTTCGATCTTCTGTAAAGAGCGTGCGGAGTGGGTCAGGGTGACATGATCCTTAAGCGGTGCCGACGCGGCCGGCGCAGATCCTTCGCCCTGCGACTTGTCGGTAACAACGCCGTTGCTGCCCGAACCCGCAGGTTTCGCGACCGGCTCCGCTGTTGATATTCCACTGATTTTGTCAGTCACCGAAATCTCCTGGGGCCGCAACGCTGCCCATGCATTCGTTATCGTCAGGGTATGGATGAACTTTAATGATTCGCCCCATACCATCCGCCATCAACCTTATCGGCTGTGACGTGGATCACTGAAGGGCTACTGCAAAATAATTTCGACTACTTGCTGGGATCGCGCGATTCCCTCGACGATCTTCCCAGATGACAGATTCTGCACCCTAACCCTCTGATTCATCAGGCCATCGCTCAAGGCCTTGCCCGCCATGCGTACGCTGATTCCGCCGGCGTCCGCCAGCAAGGTCACCGATTGACCGCGCTGTACCGCTTTTGCGGCCACCAGATGCTGATTCGTAATATAGGCCCCTCCGGGGATCGGCCGGCTGGCGGTCAGTCCCACGGCGATGGCCGGATCGTCCAGGAACCCTAACGGCAGTTCCGAGATATCGTGCTCCTCGATCTTCAGGTCGCCGGCCTTGAGCATCGTTCCCGCGACAATGGCATGCACGGTGACGGCAACCGGCGAGGTGCCTACGATCCTAACGGGCACATACAGGTGCCAGGGTTTTGGATCCTGGCAGCGCAGCTCGATCATCACCCGATCTTTCATATGCTGGGGCGACGCGACCACGGGGCTTACGGGGCGATTGCACTTCTCGAATTGCAAACGCGGTTCGATGGGGCCGACCAAAAAGCGCTGCCGGTCGGTGAGCTTCGGAAATTGCAGTGCCGCTTCGGACTTGGCCAGCGCCTCGAGCTGCGCAATGTCCTGGGGATTGGAGATTTCAGCCGCGGCCGGCGCGGGAAGCGCCAGGACAACGAAGGCACAATAGACAAGGTCGGCGCGACGAAATTTTGGCGCAATTCGCATAGTACCCATGAGCCAAGCAAGCGCCGTGCCAGCGTTTATGCCAGGCGGCACCGCGCTTGCCGCCTCGCCGTGCGGAGGCGCCAAAGCGGCAAGATCTTGCCGCCGGCCGCCGTCAGCACTGCCAAATCGGCAGCCTGGGGCGTCTGCTGCGAACGAATCTCCTTTTGGATGGCCCGCTGCGCCGGTTTATCGGTTGGCACACCTCTTGCTACTACCCAACCAGAGGAGTCAATCGCATGTTCGAGAGCATTTTCGGAATCCATGAGCAAGCACTGCTGCTGCAGGGGCAGCGCGTCGGAATATTGGCGACCA